>Ga0207678_10000171_pt1 | contig 54729 bp, 53 predicted proteins | sample KBSC63metaG_FD_184319 | JGI IMG/M metagenome (GOLD analysis project Ga0207678, IMG submission 184319) | Corn rhizosphere microbial communities from Kellogg Biological Station, Michigan, USA - KBS C6-3 metaG (SPAdes) (version 2) | ecosystem: Host-associated > Plants > Roots > Rhizosphere > Soil ... | reverse complement strand
CGTGTACGCGGTGCCGCGGCGGTCCTGGTTGACGCGGAACATCGGCGGCAGGTCCAGCCGATCGGCCTCGGCCTCGGTCAGCGCCACGCAGACGTAGCCCGAGGTGTAGCGGACCATGAACGCCAGCAGCTCCGGCGTCGCCTTCTCGGCCGCGAAGATGAGGTCGCCCTCGTTCTCGCGGTCTTCGTCGTCGACCACGACGACCGCGCGGCCCGCCGCGATGTCCGCGATCGCCCGCTCGATGGCGTCGGCGTCGAACACCGCTCCGGTGCCGCACGGTGTCCAGCCCGCTTCGGGCTCTGCCGCACTCGTCTCACTCATGACCGCTCCTCCGTGCCGCCGTCCCGATTGTGCACCTGGTCGCGGATGTGCGCCTCGGCCAGCTTTTCCACGTACTTCGCCACCACGTCGACCTCGAGGTTGACCAGGTCGCCTGGCTCCCGGCCGCCGAGGGTGGTCACTTCGAGGGTGGTCGGGATCAGCGCCACCTTGAACTGGTCGGCGGTCACCGCGGCCACCGTCAGGGAGATCCCGTCGACCGCGATCGAGCCCTTCTCGACCACGTATCGCGCCAGGTGTGCCGGCAGCGCGAACGTCGTGACGCCGTTGTCGTCGCGCCCGAGGAACACGCCGGTCCCGTCGACGTGGCCCTGCATGATGTGCCCGCCGAGCCGGCCGCCGGCCGGGGTGGCGCGTTCGAGGTTGACGCGGTCGCCGACCGCGACCTTGGCCAGGCTCGACCGCTGCAGCGTCTCGTGGACGACGTCGACGGTGAACTCGCCGCCCGCCACCTCGACGACGGTCAGGCAGACGCCGCTGACCGCGATCGAGTCGCCGTGCCCGGCGTCGCTGGTGACCAGCGGGCCGCGGACGCGCAGCCGGGCGGCGTTCGTCAGCTGCTCGACCGCCGTGACTTCGCCGATCTCCTCGACTATGCCGGTGAACACGTGCGCTGCCTCCTTGAGAGCCGGTCCTTCCATCCAACACCCGCCGCGGCCCGGTGGCTTCTCCGGTGCCGCTGCGAGGTCAGCCGGCCCGGCCGCGGGCCGCCTGCTCGCGGAGCGCGGCGACCGCCTTGCCCGGGTCGCCGGCGCCGTAGACGGCGGATCCGGCGACGAAGCAGTCGACGCCCGCCTCGGCGGCCTGCTCGATGGTGTCGGTGTTGATGCCGCCGTCGATCTCGACGATCAGCTTCAGGTGCCCGGTGTCGACGAGCCGCCGCGCGGTGCGGACCTTCTCCAGGACGCCGGCGATGAACGACTGCCCGCCGAAGCCCGGCTCGACGGACATGACCAGCAGCGTGTCGTAGTGCTTGAGGGCGTCGAGCCACGGTTCGAGCGCGGTGCCCGGCTTGAGCGACAGGCCGGCCTTCGCACCCGCGGCGCGCAGGTTCTTCGCCAGCGCGATCGGGTCCTTCGCGGCCTCGGCGTGCACGGTGACGTTGTAGGCGCCCGCCTCCGCGTACCCGATCGCCCAGCGGTCCGGGTCGTCGATCATCAGGTGGCAGTCGATCGGCAGGTCGGTGCTGTCGATCAGGGCCTTGGCCACGGGCAGGCCGAGGGTCAGGTTGGGCACGAAGTGCGCGTCCATGACGTCGACGTGCACCCAGTCGGCACGGGCCTCCCCACTGCCGGCGACGGCGGCGATCTCCTCGCCGAGCCGGGCGAAGTCCGCCGCGAGGATGCTGGGTGCGATCAAAGGTCGGTCTGCCACGTTCCGAGTGTAGGAGGACGGCGCTAACGCTTGCTAACCGGTGACAACCGAGGCTTCGCCTCGGGCCGGGGGCTCCGCCACCCGGACCCCCGAAATGCGTGGTTGTGACCAGGATCTGGCTCCGTAGCGGGAGGCGGCGGCCACACGAGCCGCCCTAGGCTCGCCGCCATGTCCGGATTCTTCCAGTCCCTGGCGCGGATCGGCAGCTACCGCAGCCTTCCGTTCGCCGTCGCGGGTGCCGTCCTGACGGTGCCGATGTCCCCGTTCGCGCTGGCCGCGGCAGTGTCCGTCGAAGCCGACTCGCGGATCCGGGCGCTCCTCGCGCTGATCGCGCTGGCGGTGCTGATGGGGCTGCTGGGCCTGCTGGGACCGGTGCGGCGGGCCGGCATCGGCCTGGCGAACCTGCTGCTCGGCACCGCCGTCCCGGCCCCGGCCGGGCGGCCCGACGCCGGCTCGCGGCTGCGCTCGGGCCTGTGGCTCGCCCTGCACACGGCGCTGAGCGGGCTGCTGCTCACCGCGCTCGCGTTCCTCGGGCTGGGCCTGTTCGTGCCCCTGGTCTGGCTGACCGGAGGCCAGGACCGGATCAGCCTGTTCTGGGACGACGTCCCGGTCGGCGGGTGGACGGTCCCGTTCGGGTTCGTGCTGCTCGCCGGGGCGGTCGTGCTGCTCGCGGCCGCCACCCGCGCCTTCCGGGCCGGCGCGGAAGCGCTGCTGGGCCCGTCCGAGACCGAACGGACGGCGCTGGCCGAACGCCGCGCCGCCGTGCTCGCCCAGCGCAACCGGCTGGCCCGCGAGCTGCACGACTCCATCGGGCACACGCTCACGACGTCGACCATCCAGGCGGCGGCCGCGGCCGATCTGGTCGAGGTGGACCCGGCCCAGGTCCGGCGGGCACTCGGCACGATCGAAGAAGCGTCTCGAAGCGCTCTCGAGGACCTCGACCATGTCTTGGGCCTGCTTCGCGAGGAGCCGGCCGCGAAAGCGCCGACGCGCACGCTCGCCGAAGTGGACGTCCTCGCCGTGCGCGCCCGCGAAGCCGGGCTCGACGTCCGCCTGGCCGTCAGCGGGCCGGTCGCCGCGCTGCCCGCCACGGTGTCGCGCGAGGGGTACCGGATCGTCCAGGAGGGCCTGACGAACGCGTTGCGCCACGCCGGTCCCGGCGCGGTCGACGTCCGGGTCGAGGCCGGGCCGGACACCCTCGGCATCGCGGTCGTCAACGCGCTGCCCGGCGCCGCGCCGCGGACCGGGCGGCGCGGGCTGGCCGGGCTCGCCGAGCGCGTCGAAGCCCTGCGCGGCGAGCTCGACGCCGGCCCGGACGGGCAGCGGTGGCGGCTGAGCGCGACCATCCCGCTGCGGGCGGACGCATGACGCCGGCCGTGCTGCTCGCCGACGACGAGCCGCTGGTCCGCACCGGGCTGCGGGCGCTGCTGGAGCAGCAGGGCCTGCCGGTGGTCGGCGAAGCGGCCGACGGCGGCGAGGTCCTCGAAGCGGTGCGGCGGACGCGGCCGGACGTCGTGCTGATGGACGTCCGGATGCCCGGCACGGACGGCATCGAGGCCACTCGCCGGGTGCTCGCCGCGCTGGCGGAACCCCCGAAGATCCTGGTCGTCACGACGTTCGACAACGACGACTACGTGCACGAGGCGCTGCTGGCCGGGGCCAGCGGGTTCCTGCTGAAGCGGGCGCGCAAGGAGGAGATCGCGCACGCCGTGCGGACGGTGGCGACCGGCGAGTCGCTGCTGTTCCCGGAGGCGATCCGGCGGCTGGTCCACGGCCGGCCGGCGCGCGGGAAGCACGCGCGGGCAGCGAAGACGCTCACCCGCCGCGAAGCCGAGGTGCTCCGGCTCATCGCCACCGGACTGTCCAATCAGGACATCGCGGCGGCGCTGGTGATCAGCCTGGAGACGGTGAAGACCCACGTGGGCAACATCTTCACCAAGCTCGGCGCGGGCAACCGCAGCCAGGCCGTGGTCATCGCGTACGAGGCCGGGGTGGTCCGGCCGGGCCACCTCGACGGCCTTTAGGCGTTCACGTTCGCCCACCCGCCGGCCGAGTGCGGGTCCGACCGACCGGCGCCTTCGGGCCCTTGAAGCGGGCCCGGCGCCCGCGCCGGAGGGTGGGGTAAACCGCAGGAAAAATCGGTGGTCTACCCCATATCGCCCGGCGTCGCGGTTCCCTAACCTGGGAAAACCGAGACACCAGGGGGTTCTTTCATGCGGAAGTCATTGCGGGGCAGACGGTTCGTCGCCGTCGGCACGCTCGTCGCGCTGCTGGTGGCGACCACCGCGGCACCGGCGCTCGCCGCCACCGATCCGGTCCAGGCGAGCCTGGACCGGATCACCGCCCAAGGCGTGCCGGGCGCCGAAGCCGTCGTCCAGGACGGCCGCCGGACCCGGGTCGTGCGCAGCGGCGCCGGCGACCTCGCGACCGGGAAACCGTTCCCGCGCAACGGTTCCTACCGGGCGGGCAGCGTCACCAAGACGTTCGTCGCCACGGTCGTGCTGCAGCTCGTCGCCGAGGGCCGGGTGCGGCTGGACGCGCCGGTCGAGCGGTACCTGCCGGGGCTGCTGCCCGACCGGCGGATCACCGTCCGGCAGCTGTTGCAGCACACGAGCGGGCTCTACAACTACACCGACGACCTCGACCGGTCGGACCCGGAAGCCCTGCGGCACCGCGGGGCGGAGCCGGCCGAGCTGGTGGCGCTGGCGCTGAAGCACCCGGCGCTGTTCCCGCCGGGCACGAGCTGGTCGTACTCCAACACGAACTACATCGTGGCCGGGATGATCGCGGAAAAGGTGAGCGGTCGCGCGCTGACGGACCTGATCGCCCACCGGATCACGCGGCCACTGGGCCTGCACGACACCTACCTGCCCCGCCGCGGCGACGAGCGGCTGCCGGCACCCCACGCGATCGGCTACCTCCCGTTCAACGGGAAGCTGGTGGACTTCAGCGACTTCGACGCCACGATCGCCTGGGCGGCGGGCGGGCTGGTGTCGACGCCCGCCGACCTGGACCGCTTCTACGGAGCCCTCCTGAGCGGGCGGCTCCTGCGCCCGGCCGAGCTGGCGGAGATGCAGCGCACGGTGCCCGCCGACCTGGGTGTCCCGGGCGCGGGCTACGGACTCGGGCTGGGCAGCATTCCCGTGTCGTGCGGGCTGTTCTGGGGGCACCAGGGCGGCGTCATCGGCTTCACGAACCTGGCGGGCGTCGGCCCGCACGACCGCCGCGCGGCGGTCGTGCTGAACCAGAACCCGCCACCGGCCGGAACGAACCAGTACCTGTTCGCCGCAATGGACGCGGCAGTCTGCTCGTAGCCGGGCGGGCCGAAACTGTCGGTGGTCTCCGGTAGCGTGGAAAACGGGGGGCGCCCCCGCGGCCGCGGCGTCGTTTTCGAGGACGGCGGCGTTTGCCCCGCCCGCAACACCCGGCTCAGGGCAACAGGTCCAGGACTTCGGTCCACGGCCGCCGGATGTCCAGGCGGTGCAGCGTCACCCCGGCACTCGCCAACGTGTCGAGGTGGCGCTGCCACGCCGGGTGGTGCACCCGGGTGTCCTGGATCTGGTACGCCACCACGATCGTGATCCCCGGCGCACCCAGCACGTCGCCGAGCACGGTCAGCGCCTGGTTGTCCGCGATGCCCAGCGCGAGCTTCGCGACCGAGTTCGCCGACGCCGGCGCGAAGAGGAACACCTCCGGATCGGGGTGCGGGCGCGGCTCGCCCGGCAGCCGGGACTCGCTGCGGACCGGCAGGTCCGTGCAGGCGGCGACGTCGGCGAGCGCACCCGTCGCGTCGAGCCAGCGGTGCGCGGTCGGCGTCAGCGTGATCGCCGTCCGCCAGCCGCGTTCGGCGGCCGGGCGGGCCAGCTCGGCGGCGAACCGGACGTCCAGCCCGCCGCACGAGCCGGCGACCAGCCCGAGGTTCCTCACGGTTTGCGGAGCACGGCGCAGAACATCGCGTCCGTGCCGTGGCGGTGCGGCCACAGCTGGACGTACGGCCCGTCCCCGAGCTCCGGGACACCGGGGAAGAACTCGCGCGCGTCCTGCACCTCGGCCTTCAGCCGCCGCGCCGTCTCCGCGAAGACGCCTTCGGTCTCGGCCAGGTGCGGCGAGCAGACGACGTAGGTGAGCGCGCCGCCTGGCCGCAGCAGGTCGTACGCCGCGGTGATCAGCTCGCCCTGCAGCTTCGTCAGGTCCGCGACGTCGGACGGCTGACGGCGCCAGCGCGCCTCCGGCCGCCGCCGCAGCGCGCCGAGGCCGCTGCACGGCGCGTCGACGAGGATCCGGTCGTAACCCGGCTCCAGGCCGCTCTCGCGACCGTCGGCGACACGCACCTTCACCGGCAACCCGATCGTGGCCTTCTCGACGAGCTTCGCGCGGTGCGGCGCCTTCTCCACGGCGTCGACCGTCGCCCCGCTCAACGCCGCCAGCGCGCCGAGCAGTGTCGCCTTGCCGCCGGGGCCGGCGCAGAGGTCGAGCCAGCGCTCGTCGGAGCCTTCGAGCGGCACCTTCGTCGCGGCGATCGCGCAGAGCTGGCTGCCCTCGTCCTGGACCGCGGCCAGCCGCTCGCGGACCGGTTCGGCGTCGGCCGGGTCGCCGGCGCCGGAGGGCAGGCGGACACCGTAGGGCGAGTACGGCGCCGGATCGCCGCCGGTGATCGCGGCGAGCTCGTCGGCGCTGATCTCGCCGGGGCGGGCGACGAGGTGCACCTCGGGGCGCGCGTCGTCGGCTTCCAGGGCGGCCTTGAGGCCGGCGCCCTTGTCGCCCAGCGCTTCGGCGAACGACCGCGCGATCCAGCGCGGGTGCGCGGTGCGCAGCGCGTAGGCCCCGATCGGGTCGGCGCCCTCGTCCGGCGCGAGCTCGTCGAGCCACGCCACTTCGTCCTTTTCGGACACCTTGCGCATGATCGCGTTCGCGAAACCCGTGGCCCACGAACCGGCTTCCGCGCGCACGAGGTCCACAGTGGAGGTGACGGCGGCGTGCTCGGGGATGCGGGTGCGCAGCAGCTGGTAGACGCCGAGGCGCAGCGCGTCGAGCACCGCCGGGTCGGTCTGCTTGAGCGGGCGCTCGGCGCAGGCCTCGATGACGGCGTCGAGCAGGCCCTGGGCCCGCGATGCGCCGTACGCCAGCTCGGTGGCCAGCGCGGCGTCCCGGCCGGTGATCCGCCGCTCCCGCAGCAGGTCCGGCAGGACGAGGTTGGCGTAGGCGTCCTTCGTGCGGACGGCCGCGAGGACGTCGAACGCGGCCTGCCGGGCCGGGTCCACCTCCGGCGGGCGGCGTGGCCCTTCCTTGCGCGGTGCCGGACGGCCCCGCTGCGGCCGTGACGGGCGTCGTTCCCTGTGGTCGTTCACCGGAGGCGCTCTCCCTGGTCGATCCTTGTTCCGCGCGCCCAGTCGGTGGCCGCCATCCGTTTCTTGCCGGGTGCCTGGACTTCGCCGAGCCGCAACGGCTTCGTCGCCGTCCCGACCAGCACCCGTTTGCGTTCGACCACGATCTCGCCCGGCGGCGGGCCGGGTTCGTCGAGCACCGTGACCGGGCCGAGCTTGAAGCGTTCCCCGCGGAACTCCGCCCACGCGCCCGGGTCCGGGCTGACCGACCGGATCTGCCGGTCGACGGCCGACGCCGGGTCGGCGAAGGACACCCGCGCGTCCTCGACGGTGACCTTCGGCGCGTAGCTGAGGCCCTCGGCGGGCTGCTCCCGGGCGACGAGGCTGCCGTCGGCCAGACCGTCCATGGTGGACAGCAGCAGCTTGGCCCCGGACTCCGCGAGCCGCCCGAGCAGCCCGCCGGCGGTGTCGGTGGCCCCGATCGCCTCGGTGACAACGCCGTAGACCGGGCCGGCGTCCAGTTCCTTGACGATCCGGAAGGTCGAGGCGCCGGTGATCTCGTCCCCGGCGCGGATCGCGGCCTGCACGGGCGCGGCCCCCCGCCACGCGGGCAGCAGCGAAAAGTGCAGGTTCACCCAGCCCAGCCGCGGAATGTCGAGGGCGGCCTGCGGCAGCAAGGCCCCATAGGCGACGACCGGGCAGGCATCGGGCGCGAGCTCGGTCAGCCGCGCGAGAAAGGCCGGATCACCGGCGCGCGCGGGCGTGAGGACCTCGATGCCGTGTTCGTCGGCAAGGGCACCAACGGGCGACCGCACGACCCGCCGGCCGCGCCCGGCCTGCGCATCGGGCCGCGTGACGACGGCAACGACCTCGTGCCGCCCGGAATCGAGCAGGGCACGCAGAGCGGGAACCGCCGGGTCGGGAGTGCCGGCGAAGACGAGCTTCATCGGCCCACCCCCGGCGGAAGCAGGGTTTCAGGTGGCTGGAACATCGAGGCCGAGTCTAGAAGGCCCCGTTCAGCTGGGCGCGCCAGTGCCCCGATGTACCGATCCTCAGCTCAGGCGAGGGTTGTCCACAGCCTGGCGACGATGTGGACAACCGACCCCGCCACCGCGGCTTTTCCGGCTTTTCGTCGGAGGGCACCGATAGGCTGGACAAGGGCACGGCCCCCCTTTGGGAGGGCGGGGTCCCGGCGTCGTTCTTGCGGGCAGCAGCCGTGCTGCCGGTATCCGCGGGGAGCGGCTCCGGATGCGGACGTCGCCGGAACCCCCGCCCCGAAAAGGCGGCCCCACCCGCCTGGCACCGGGCAAGCCGGCCGAGACGGGTGCGGCGGACGCTGCGTAAGCGGGCACCAAGCCCGCCCACGCAGCAGATGCCAACCGGGCGAGGAGCTACCAGCGCGTAGGCCACACCACCTGCGCCGCGCCCTGGCCGCGTCGTACCGGTTCCGCCGCCGCCAGCCAGCGGCCGTCCCTCAACCTCTCCACTCCCGTGGCCGCGCCGATCTCCGCCGGGGCCGTCGAGAAGCCCTGGCCGCGGGCCTTCAGGTCCGCGACCACCGTCCCCTGGTCCTGGTCCAGGAAGGCCTGCTCCACCTGGGCCGCCGCCGAGTTGCGCTGCGACGCGCGCGGGGCTGCGATGGCCGCTTCCAGGGACAACCCACGGTCGAGGCGGCCGAGGATCACCTGCAGCACCGTCGTGATGATCGACGCTCCGCCCGGCGAGCCCGTCGCGAAGAACGGGCGGCCGTGGTCGAGCACGATCGTCGGGGCCATCGACGAACGCGGCCGCTTGCCCGGGCCCGGCAGGTTCGGGTCCGGCACGCCCGGCGTCACCGGCGTGAACGAGAAGTCCGTCAGCTCGTTGTTCAGCAGGAACCCGCGGCCCGGCACCACGATGCCGCTACCACCCTCCTGCTCGATCGTCAGCGTGTAGGCGACGACGTTGCCCCATTTGTCCGCCACCGTCAGGTGCGTCGTGTTCTCGCCCTCGTACGGAGTGGGCGCCGCCGCGGCGCCGGCAGCACACGCCGCCGGGTGGCGGGGGTCGGCCGGCGCGACCGGGCTGGTCGCCGCCTTGTCCTTCGAGATCAGGCACGCCCGCGAGTCGGCGAAGCGCTGGCTGATCAGCTCGCGCGCCGGGACGTCGACGAACGCCGGGTCGCCGATCCAGCGGTTGCGGTCGGCGAAGGCGAAGCGGGTCGACTCCAGGAAGTACTGCAGGTAGTCGGCCTTGCTCGCGTGCTTGAGGTCGAAGTTCTCGAGGATGTTCAGCGCTTCGCCGACCGTCAGCCCGCCCGACGACGGCGCCGGCATGCCGTAGACGTCGAGACCCTCATAACGCGCGTGGGTCGGGTCGCGCTCGATCACGTCGTACGCGGCGAGGTCGCCGGTGGTCAGCTTCCCGGGCCGGACGTTGAGCGTCGAGGCCGGGTCGACCGGCGGTTTCTGCACCGTCTTGGCGATGTCCGCGCCGATCGGGCCGCGGTACAGCGCGTCGACGCCGGAGCGCTCCAGCTGCGCGTACGTGGCGGCCAGGTCGGGGTTCTTGAAGACGGTTCCCGGCGTCGGGGGCGCGCCGCCCGGCAGGTACAGCGACCGCGTCGACGGGAACGCGGAGAACCGTGCCGCGTTGTTCGCGATCTGCGTCTGGAACGTCTGGTCGACGACGAAGCCGTCGCGCGCGAGCTTCTCCGCGGGCTTCAGCGACTTCGCCAGCGAGCGCGTCCCCCACTTGCCCAGCGCCTCGGCCCAGGTCGCGGGCGTGCCGGGGACGCCGACGCTCAGGCCGCTGGTGACGGCGTCGGCGAACGGGAGCGGCTGGCCGTTCTCGACGAACAGGTTCTGGTCGGCGGTCTTCGGGGCGGTCTCCCGGCCGTCCAGCGTGTGCACACGGCGGGTCTTGGCGTCGTAGTAGACGAAGAACCCGCCACCCCCGATCCCCGCCGAGAACGGGTCGGTGACACCGAGCGCGGCGGCGACCGCGACGGCCGCGTCGACGGCGTTCCCGCCGTCGCGCAGGACCTGGGTGCCGATCGCGGTGGCGTCGGCATCGATGCTGGCCACGGCACCCCCGAAGCCGACGGCGACCGGCGACTTCGGCGTGGGCGTGGCGGCGACGGCAGGCGCGGCGACTCCGGCGGTGAGCACGGCGGCGACGGCCAGGACGAGCGTGGTGCGGCTCCAGTGCGCGGGCATGCGGGCGAGTCTGCCCCTTGGTCAAGGCAGCTTCAAGCCGTCATCCGACTTATGCACGGTTCTCGGAATCCTTCCCGACCGGAAGACTGGACGGAGGAGATCGCTCAGCGACGTGGAGGGAAACCCGTGCGCCTGTCCGTCCTGCTCCCCTTGCTCTCCGCCGTGCCGATGTTCGTGCTCCCCGGCGTCGCCGCGGCCACGACGGCGCCGAACTGCTTCGACGCGGCCGTCCCGCTGACCGTCGAGGAGCAGCGGCTGACCGCGACGATGCCGGCCGGTGGACCCGCCGTCGGCCCCGAGCTCGTCCGGCTGGCCGGGCTCGACCCCTTCGTCGCCGAGGTCGAGCACGACCTCTGCACCGCACGCACCCCGCGCCGGGCCGAACGAGTCGTCACGCAGGCCGGAGACCGGCTGTGGCGGACGGCGGTCGACCGCGCCCAGGGCCGCCGGCCCGACCTCGGCACGCTCGACCGCTTCGACGACCGGCCGCTGTACTGGGCGCGGCTGCAGCTCAGCAGCGCGGTCCGGCAATGGCAGCCACGCTTCCCGCTGCCGGCTTCGCAGCGGGCGGCGCTGCTCGCGGCGTTCGACCGCGGATCGCGCGGCCTCGACGACGCCCGGTTCCCGCTCGGGAAGACCCGGCGGGTGATGGTGAGCGGCTTCGACCCGTTCCAGCTCGACGGCGCCGGCGTCCGGATCTCGAACCCGGCCGGCGCATCGGCGCTGCAGCTGGACGGGCGGGTCCTGGCCACGCCGTCGGGCCCGGCCGTGGTGCAGGCGGTCAGCTTCCCGGTCGTGTGGGGTTACTTCGACGCGGGCATCGTCGAAGCGGCCTACGGCACGGCGTTGCGCGACCGCGCGCGACGGCCGGACGTGCTCATGACGATCAGCCAGGGCCGCCCGGGCCGCTTCGACATCGAGCGCTGGGCCGGCGCCTGGCGCGGCGGCTTCCCCGACAACAACAACGTCTCGGTCACCGGAGGCGTGCCGCCGGCCGCGGGCTGGCCGCAGCCGGACGTCCAGTTCATCGAGACGACGCTGCCGTACGACCGGATGCTGGCCGCACCGGCCAGCGCCTACCCGGTGAACTTCAACCAGGCGTTCTGCGTGTGGCCGGACGCGTCGCACCCGGGCACCGGAACCCCGGTGTGCCGCTCGGACGCCCCGGCCGCGGGCGAGATCGCCGCCTCCGGCGGAGGGGGGAACTACCTCTCGAACGAATCCATGTTCCGCAGCAACCGCGTCCGCCTCGGCCTCGGACTGACGTCGGTGGCGGGCGGCCACCTGCACACGCCGGTCCTGGGCCAGCCGACGGCCCCGGAAGCACTGACGGACGCGGACTTCGAGGCCCGCCGCCAGGCGATCGCGGCCCAGGTGATCACCTTGACGACGGCTGCCGCGAGCGGCCCCGGCACCGCTGCTCCGCCGGCGGTCACGGAATCACCGCGCGCCGCACTGGAATCGTTGCCGGGTACCGTCCTGCCGGGCTGAACAGTTTTGTATTTGCCGCCGGAATCCGGTCGTACACTGGATCGATGAGCAGCCAGGAGCAGCGTGCGCTCGATTCCCTCTACGCGATCGACAATGTGCTGACGATCGATATCACCATGCCGCCCGCGGACTGGGATGCCGTGCGCACCGAGCAGCCCGCCGGTGGGGTGTGCAACTTCGACTGGACCGGCGGCAGCCGTTACACCTGGCGGAAGGCGGCTTCGGTCGAGGTGTCCGGGACGAAGTTCCCCGCGCGGACGTCGTTCGCCGACGTCGGGATCAAGAAGAAGTCCTTCTGCGGGTCGCTCAGCAACAGCAAACCCTGCCTGCACATCGACTTCGGGAAGTTCTCCGACGCGAACAAGGATCCGGTCCGGAAGCTGATCGGGTCGCGGTACCTGACGCTCAACAACTCCGTCCAGGACCTCTCCTACGTCCGGCAGCTGCTCGGCTACAAACTGTTCGAGCTCGCCGGGCTCCCCCATTCGCGGGGCAATTACGCCCAGGTGCGGGTGAACGGCGTGCCGATCGGGCAGGGGCAGGCCGGGGTCAACAGCCCCGGTGTGTTCGTGAACGTCGAGCCGATCATGCCGCGCTACATCGAGCGCAACTTCGGCAACCTGAACGGCAACCTCTACGAGCTGGAGCACAAGGACGACTTCGTCGCCGCGCGGCTGCCGTTCATCGGGGTCGAATCGCTGTCCAAGTTCGAGGACAAGGCCGATCTGCGGTTCGCCGTCGACCACATCGCCGCGCACGGACTGGCCGGGGCGGCCGAGGTCTTCGATCTCGACCAGTTCGTCAAGATCTACGCGATGGAGTTCTTCCTCAAGCACTGGGACGGCTACACCCGCAACACCAACAACACCTACGTCTACAACGACGTGGACGCCGTCGCCCAGCCGGGTGTCGACGACATCGACTTCAAGCTGATCCCGTGGGGCCTCGACCAGACCCTCCAGCCCGCCCGGCACTTCCGGCTCGACACCGCCGGGCTGCTCGCCAAGCTCGTGCGCGGCGACGCGGGACGGCGGGCGCAGGTGCTCGACCAGGTCCGCCGGTACCGCGACACCGTCTTCGGCCACCGGACCCAGCAGGAGGTCCTGAAGCCGCTGGTCGACGGGATGGGGACGCTGCTGGCCGGGCTCGGCGTGCCCGACCTGCCCGCACAGCTCACCGCCGTGCGGAAACAGCTCCGCCTGGCCACGTCCGCCGGCTACCTCTGCAGCGGCCTGCCCGGCACCGCAGGCGCCTACGTCCGCGACGACGTCACCAACGAGTGCCTGCACGCCAGCGGCAGCGAGACCATCCCGGCCGACCCCGGCGGCGGCGAGGTCGTCCACCGGCTCCGGACCGCGAAGGTCGACGACACCGACCTGTGGTGCTTCGCCCCGCTCGGCACCGGGCAGTCGGTGGGCAGCAAGGCGTCCGGCCGGTTCCTGCACGCGACCACGACGAAGTCGGGCCAGGGCCACGAACTGCTGTGCACGCGCGCGGCGGACAACGCCGGCCACGCCGAAGAATTCTCGGTCACCGCCATCGATCCGATCGGGGACGCGTTCGCCTACAGCGGCTATTTCACGTTGACGAGCATCCGGACCGGCTTGGGCGCGGCTTTCGGCACCGATCCCACGGCGGCCGGGAAACCCCGCGTCCACCAGGATCCCAGCGCGTCGAAGCTGTACTTTTCCTGATCACAGAACCGCGTAGCCACCGGTGTCGTCGACGATCATGATCCGCTGCTCGCCGTCGATCGAGAACGGCGTGATGCCCTCCGGCTTCGCGGTGCGGTGAAAGGTGACGTCGAGCAGCGCGGCGTGATCGCCGGCCCGGTTCCACGTGGCGAGCCGGAACGGCGTGTCGCCGTGGCTGGTCGAACGCCCGAGCAGGAGCAGGAATTCGCCGGTACCGGCAACGTCGCGGATCCCGCGGGTCACGGCCGGCTCGGGCAGCCGCACGTGAATCAGCTCCGGCTGCCCCAGCGACGCGGTCGTCCACCGGGCACCGCCGACGTCGACGGGCACCCGGACCAGCGTGACGCGCCCCGGGTGCGCCGGTCCCCGCAGGCCGAAGAGCAACGCGTCCCGGTCCCAGGCCAGGCCTTCCACGTTGAGCCCGCCCGCGTCCGGTTCCTTCCGCCCGGCCTCGGCCAGCGCGGGTACGCGGGCGAGCAGCCAGTCCCGGAACCCGGCCATCGGTTCGGCAGGCAGCTCGCCGCCGTGCGCGTACCGGACGCGCACCAGGCCGTCGCAGATCCCGTTCCCCTCCGCGACGCACAGCGAAGACGCGACGACGAGAACGATTTCGCCGTTCACGTCGACGCGGGCGAGACCTTCGGGATCACGCAGCATTCCCTTGCCCACTCCGGACAGGGGACGCCGGTGAATCCGTTCGACCGTGCCGACGCCGGGATCGAACGTCATTTCGAACAACGCGGTGGGGTCTTTGTTGTCGACGAAGACGAACCGCCGGGAACCCACCCGCGCCACGCCGGAAGCGTTGAACGGCACTTTGCCGTTCCGCTCCGGGAAAGGGGTCGGCCGGACTTTCGCCATGCCCCCAAAATACCGCGCGGCAGGCCTCCGGGAATCAGATCAGGTCCAGCGGGTCGAGCTGGATGCGGATCGGTTCGGTGGCCTTCCGGGCATCCCGCCGCGCCGCTGCCGCGTGGATCGACGCCGCCAGCGCCTTGCCCTCCGCCCGGGACACGCGAACCAGCGCCCGCTCCCGCTCGGCGTTGCCCTCTTCGTCCACCTCGCCCAGCGGCACCGGACCCAGCACCTCGCCGGACGGCGGCAGCGGCAGATCCTCCAGCAGCGAAGCCACGGCGTCCGGGCTGCCCTCGACGCTCGCCATCCGCATGGCTGGGGGAAAGCCCAGCTCGCGGCGTTCGGCCAGCTCCTGGCCCGCGTGCCAGGCCGGGTCCCAGCGGACCAGGGCCTGGACCACCGCCAGGCCCGCCTCGGCGCCGACGATCACGCGGCCGCCCGACGCGGCCGGGCGGACCAGGGCCGCCGCCGCCATCCAGCGGCGCAGGGTCTCTTCGCCCGCCCGCAGGTCCTGGCGGCCCAGCAGGGCCCAGCCGTCGAGCAGCAGGGCCGCGCCGTAGCCGCCCTCGGCCACCGGCTCCGCGCCCGGGGTGCACACCACCAGCGCCGGTTTGCCCGGCACGGACTCCAGCACCTCCGCCGCCCCCGACGTGCGGACCGGGATGCCCGGGAACGCGCGGCCGAGCTCCTCCGCCGTCCGCTTCGCGCCGACGATCACCGCGCGCAGCCGGACCGAGCCGCACGCCGTGCAGCGGAACGCCGTTTCGGGGACGCCGCACCAGCGGCACGCCGGCGGTTTCGGCTGCCCGTCGAGCGAGCCGCCGGGCAGGGCCAGCGGCCCCGCGCAGCGGCGGCAGTGGGCGGGGGTCCGGCAGTTCCCGCAGGCCAGGCCGGGCACGTACCCGCGCCGCGGGACCTGGACCAGCGCCGGGAGGTCCGCCGCGAACGCCTGCCGCGCGGCCTCGAACGCCACCGCCGGCAGGCGCGCGACCCGGGCGGCCTCGTCGCGGGCGACGTCGAAGTCCTCGCCGACCGGGGTGACGCGCGGGGCGGCGGACCGCAGCGTCGCGCGGTCCGCCAGCACCGGCGCGGCCCAGCCGGACTCGACGAGCAGCTGGGCTTCGGCCGTCCGGGCGAAGCCGCCGACCAGCAGCGACGCCTTCGCCGCGTGCGCGCGGTCCATCAGGACGTCCCGCACGTGCGGGTACGGCGCGTGCTGGTCGAGGTGCAGGTCGTCGCCGTCGTCCCAGACGGCGAACAGGCCGGGGTCGTGGACCGGCGCGAACATCGCCGCCCGCGTGCCGACCACCACCCGCACCGCGCCGCGGAGCACGGCGAGCCAGCGCCGGTAGCGCTCGGCCGGGCCGAGCCCGGCGATCAGCGCCACGACGGCGTCCTCGCCGACGACCGCCGCGCAGGCGTCGTGCACCCGGGTCAGGTCGCGGTGGTCCGGCACCACCAGCACCGCACCGCGCCCCTGCGCGGCCACCGTGCCGGCCGCCTCGGCGAGCCGGCGCGGCCAGTCCTCGCCCGGCAGGGCCTGCCAGACGGCGTTCGCGGGCCTGCCCTCGGCCAGGGCCTCCAGGAACGCCGGGCCGCGCTGGTAGCGCGCCCAGGCCGTGGTTTCGGGCGCCTCCGGAGCGACCGCGGGCGCGAGCGGCGGCTCGCCCTCGGCCTTGGCGTGCCGCGGCGGGATCGCGAGCCGCAGGATGTCGGAGAGAGTGCCGCCGTAACGGTCGGCGACCGCCCGGCAGACCGCGTGCAGCGGCGGCGGCAGCACCGGCTCGGGCGACGTCACGCGGTCGAGGAAGGCCAGCTTGCTGCCGTAGTCGCTGGTTTCGCCGCGTTCGATCAGGTAGCCGTCGACCAGCTGCCCGGCGAACCGGACGCGCACGCGGCAGCCGGGCACGGCGGCCTCGTGCAGCTTCTCCGGCACGAGGTAGTCGAAGGTGCGGTCCAGGTGGGCCAGCGGGATGTCGACGACGATCCGCGCGACCGGCCGCTCGGGCGCGGGCGACTGGGCGCCCTTCGCCTTCTCCCCCGGCTTCGGCTTCTTCCGGGCGCGCGAGGGTGCCGCCTTGGGTGCGGGCGGCGGCTCCGGGAGGTCCCAGAGGGCTGCGGGCTCGGAACTGCTCACCCCCTGATCTCTACCAGACCCCTCCGACAACGCGACCGGAGAGGCATCTCGCGTGACTGGGCGGGCATCTCGCGTGTCTGGAGGGGCATCACGCGTGATTGGCGGGGCATCACGCGTGATGCCCGCCTGATCACGTGTGATGCCCGCCCAGTCACTCGTGATGCCCCGCTGATCACGCGAGAATCCCCGGGACACGAGGAAGGCCACCCCGGGGAGCACCCGGGGTGGCCTTCGCGGATCGTGCGTCAGGCGCCGGCCGCGGCCTTCAGGGCCTCGGCGCGGGCCGTGCTCTCCCAGGGGAGGCCCAGCTCGGGACGGCCGAAGTGGCCGTACGCCGCCGTGGGGGCGTAGATCGGGCGCAGCAGGTCGAGGTCGCGGATGATCGCGGCCGGCCGCAGGTCGAAGACCTCGGTGATGGCCTGCTGGATCTTCGACGGATCGACCGTCTCGGTGCCGAACGTCTCGACGAACAGGCCGACCGGGGCCGCCTTGCCGATCGCGTACGCGACCTGCACCTCGGTCCGCTGGGCCAGGCCCGCGGCGACGACGTTCTTGGCCACCCAGCGCATCGCGTACGCGGCGGAGCGGTCGACCTTGGACGGGTCCTTGCCGGAGAACGCGCCGCCGCCGTGGCGGGCCATGCCGCCGTAGGTGTCGACGATGATCTTGCGGCCGGTCAGGCCGGCGTCGCCCATCGGGCCGCCGATGACGAACCGGCCGGTCGGGTTGACCAGCAGGCGCGCGTTCGAGGTGTCGATGCCCAGGCCCTCGAGCTCGGGGCCGACGACGTGTTCCTTGACGTCGACGCTGAGCATCCGGTCCAGGTCGATGCCGTCGGCGTGCTGCGAGGACACGACGACGGTGTCGAGGCGGACCGGCTGGTCGCCGGCGTACTCGATGGTGACCTGGGTCTTGCCGTCCGGGCGCAGGTACGGCAGCACGCCGTCCTTGCGGACCGCGGTCAGCCGCTTCGAGAGCCGGTGGGCCAGCGCGATCGGCAGCGGCATCAGCTCGGGGGTGTCCGAGCAGGCGTAGCCGAACATCAGGCCCTGGTCGCCGGCGCCCTGGCGGTTGATCTCGTCCTCGTCCGACTCCACGCGCGACTCGTACGCGGTGTCGACGCCCTGGGCGATGTCGGGCGACTGCGAACCGATCGCGACGTTGACGCCGCAGGAGTTGCCGTCGAAGCCCTTGGCGGAGGAGTCGTAGCCGATCTTGAGGATGACGTCGCGGACGATCGTCGGGATGTCGGCGTACGCCTCGGTGGTCACCTCGCCGGCCACGTGCACCTGGCCGGTGGTGATCAGGGTCTCGACCGCGACGCGGCTGCGGGGGTCCTTCGACAGGAGGCCGTCGAGGATCGAGTCGCTGATGGCGTCGCAAATCTTGTCGGGGTGCCCTTCGGTCACCGACTCCGAGGTGAACAATCTGCTGCTGGACGCGGTCACGGTGGCCGTCACTTCCTCACCTAGTCGTCGGATGCCCGGTGGGTTAGGCACCCCTTACCTGTGTAAGCGTACTGACTATCGCTCGGGAGACGGTCAACGCTTCATGAAGCTCACAACAGCGTCCCACAATGTGGATGCGAGCTCGGCCTTCGCGCCCAGCGGGATCGCGATCTCGGTGCCGTCGGCCCCCAGCAGCCAGCCTGAATTGTCTTCCGTGCCGAACGCTTTGCCGTCCCCCACGGCGTTGACGACCAGCAGGTCGGCGCCCTTGCGCTTGAGCTTCGCGCGGGCGTGGTCGAGGACGCTTCCGTGCTCGTCACCGGTCTCCGCGGCGAAGCCGACGACGGCCTGTCCCGGGCGCCGGTTCTGCACCAGTTCGGCGAGGATGTCGGCGTTGCGGTCGAGCGTGATGACCGGATCCGGCTGGTCGTCGGACTTCTTGATCTTGTGCTCGGCCCGGTTCGCCGGCCGGAAGTCGGCGACGGCGGCGGCCATCACGACGACGTCCGCGGACTGGGACGCGGCGTGCACCGCCTGCCGCAGTTCCTCGGCCGTCGAGACGTGCTGCACGGTGGCACCGGCCGGATCGGGCAGGGCGACCGTGTGGGCGGTGACCAGGGTGACGTCGGCGCCGCGCTGGGCGGCGACGCGGGCCAAGGCGTAGCCCTGCTTGCCGGACGAGCGGTTGCCGAGGTAGCGGACCGGGTCGAGCGGCTCGCGCGTCCCACCGGCCGAGACCACCACGCGGACGCCTTCGAGGTCGCGCGGGAGGGCGCCGGGGCGGGCCAGCAGCAGCCGGGCGAGGTCGACGATCTCGGCGGGGTTCGCCAGGCGGCCCTTGCCGGTGTCGACGCCGGTGAGCCTGCCGGAATCCGGCTCGGTGACGACCATGCCGCGGGAGCGCAGCAGGGCCACGTTGTCGCGGGTCGCGGGGTGCTCCCACATCTCCGTGTGCATCGCCGGGAAGAAGGCGACCGGGCACCGGGCGGTGAGCAGGGTGTTGGTCAGCAGGTCGTCGGCGAGGCCGTGGGCGGCCTTGGCGAGGAGGTTCGCCGTAGCCGGGACGACCAGGACGAGATCGGCTTCCTTGCCGACGCGGACGTGCTGGACCTCGGGCACCTCGGTGAACACGCCCGTGTGCACCGGGTGACCGGAGAGGGCTTCGAAGGTGGCCGCGCCGACGAAGTTCAGCGCGGCTTCGGTGGGGACCACGCGGACGTCGTGACCGGATTCGGTCAGCCCGCGCAGCACCTCACAGGCCTTGTAGGCGGCGATCCCGCCGCCCACGCCCAGGACGACGCGGGGTTTACTCACCCTCGGTGTGCTCGAGCAGGCCGCCGTGGATCTCGCGCAGCGCGATCGAGAGCGGCTTCTCGCGCGGGCCCGGCTCGACGAGCGGGCCGACGTACTCGAGCAGACCCTCGCCCAGCTGGGCGTAGTAGTCGTTGATCTGGCGGGCGCGCTTGGCCGAGTAGATCACCAGCGCGTACTTCGAGCTGACCTTTTCGAGCAGGTCGTCGATCGGGGGGTTGGTGATGCCCTCGAGCTCTTCGGTCAGGATGGCCTGGGTGGTCACGCGTGGTGCTCCGATTCGTCGGAAGACTGATCAGTAATCAAGTTTAGCAAGTGCTCGGCGGCCTCTCGCACGTCGGCGTTGACGAGGCGGTGGTCGAACTCCCCCGCCGCCGCCAGCTCGCGCTCCGCTTCGGCCAGCCGGGCCTGCACCGCGGCCTCGTTTTCGGTGCCGCGCCCGGTGAGCCTGCCGACCAGCTCCTCCCACGACGGCGGCATCAGCATCACCAGCCGCGCCTCCGGCATCGCCACGCGGACCTGGCGGGCGCCCTGCAGTTCGATCTCCAGGACGGCCGGGCGGCCCTCGGCGAGGGCCTTCTCGACCGGCTCGCGCGGGGTGCCGTAGCAGTTGCCGGCGAACTCCGCCCACTCCAGCAGCCTGCCGTCGGCGACCATCGCGTCGAACTCCGCGCGGTCGACGAAGTGGTAGTGCGCCCCGTCGACTTCGCCGGGACGCGGCTTGCGCGTGGTGACCGAGACGCTGAACCAGACGTCGGGCTCCAGCTTCCGCAGCTCGCCCACCACGCTCGACTTCCCGACCCCCGAAGGCCCCGATACGACGGTGAGCCGGTGCCGGGGGAGGTCCCCCGTCACCGGCTCACTGCCGCGGTCGGCGCCCCGGTTCACCGGGTAGTCACGACCGGCGCCGTTCACTCGCCGCTGAACTCGGCCAGCAGCGCCTTGCGCTGCCGGTCGCCGAGGCCGCGAAGGCGACGGCTGGGGGCGATCTCCAGTCGTTCCATGGTCTGCTGCGCGCGGACCTTGCCGACGCCCGGGAGGGCCTCGAGCAGAGCCGAAACCTTCATCTTGCCGAGGACTTCGTTCTCCTCGGCCTGCTTCAGCACGTCGACCAGAGTGGTACCGCCCCGCTTCAGCCGCTCCTTCAGCTCAGCACGGATCTTGCGAGCGGCGGCGGCCTTCTCCAGCGCCGCAGCGCGCTGTTCCTCTGTCAGCTGGGGAAGTGCCACGTTTTCCTCCGGTAGTTCTCAAAACTGGGTGGGTGACGCGACGGTACCCACCCGTGAGCACCGGCCACAATGCGGGGGTGCCTGGTGGGGGCCCGTTCCGGCCCCTGCTATTGGCCGTTTTCCTGCGGGTCGGCCAGCACTTCGGCGACTCGTTCGACCGCTTGGCGCAAAGCCGCTTGCTCCGGACCGTGCTTCAGGATGTCGCGGGACGACGCGGGCAGCACGCCCGGCAGGGACGCACCGAACAGGGCCCGCAAATCGGCCACAGTGGCTCCCTGGGCCCCGAAACCGGGCGCCAGCACCGGACCGTTCAACCGCGTGAGATCGAGCTCTCCCGGCGCAACGGTGGCCCCGACGACGACACCCACATCGCCGAGCGGTTCCGCGCCTGCGTTGAGTGCCGCCACCGAATCGACGATCGCCTGCGCGACCGTGCGCCCGTCGGGCAGCTTCGCGTTCTGCACTTCGCCCGCTTCCGGGTTCGAAGTCCGGGCAAGCACGAAGATGCCGCGCCCCGCCGAGACGGCCGTTTCGGCGCATTGGGCCAAAGAGCCGAAGCCGAGGTACGGCGAAACGGTGATCGCGTCGGCGGCGATCGCCGCGCCCTCGGCGACGTACGCGGCGGTGTAGGCGCCCATCGTGGAGCCGATGTCGCCGCGTTTGACGTCCAAGAGCACCAGCGCGCCGGCCTCGCGGGCGGTCGAAACGACCCGGTCCAGCACCCGGACACCCTCTGGTCCGAAACTTTCGAAGAACGCCGACTGCGGCTTCACGATCGCCGCGTGCGCGGCCAGGACCTCCGTGGCGGACAGCGCGAACCGTTCCAGGCCCGAGACGTCCACCGGGAGGCCCCAGGCCTCGATCAGGCCCGGGTGGGGGTCGATGCCGGCGCACAGCGGGCCGCGGGCCGCGACGGCTTTCGCCAGCCGCGCCCCGAACCGCTCCGGCCCGCTCACGACTTCGCCTTCAGCGCCGCCTGGAGCTCCTGCAGCGACTTGACCCCGATGTCTCCCCGGATGAGCGCTTCGATGCCGTGCACGGCCGCCGCGGCGCCCTGCACGGTGGTCACGCACGGGATGTCGCGCGACACCGCCGCAGTGCGGATTTCGTAACCGTCGACGCGCGGACCGCTGTTCCCGTACGGGGTGTTGATCACCATGTCGACATCGCCGTTCAGGATGACGTCCACGATGTTCGGCTCGGCTTCGGTGGAGCCCTCGTAGTGCTTGCGCACCACCGTGCAGGTGATCCCGTTGCGCCGCAGCACTTCCGCGGTGCCGGAGGTGGCGAGGATCTCGAAGCCGAGGTCCGCCAGCCGCTTCACCGGGAACACCAGCGAGCGCTTGTCGCGGTTGGCCACCGAGACGAACACCCGGCCGGACGTCGGCAGCGAGCCGTACGCGCCGCTTTGGGACTTCGCGAACGCCTTGCCGAAGGAGACGTCGACGCCCATCACCTCGCCGGTGGACTTCATCTCCGGGCCCAGCAGCGAGTCGACGCCGTGGCCTTCGGGGGTGCGGAAGCGGTGGAAGGGCAGGACCGCTTCCTTGACCGCGACCGGCGAGTCGGCGGGCAGCCGCCCGCCGTCGCCCTCGGCCGGGAGGACGCCGCTCTCGCGCAGGTCCTTGACCGTGGAGCCGGTCATGATCAGCGCGGCGGCCTTGGCCAGCGGCACGGCCGTCGCCTTGGACACGAACGGCACCGTCCGCGACGCGCGCGGGTTGGCCTCCAGGACGTACAGGACGTCGTCCTTGAGCGCGTACTGGACGTTCAGGAGCCCGCGCACGCCGACGCCCCGCGCGATCGCCTCGGTGGAGCGCCGGACGGCCTGCAGGTCGGTGTGGCCGAGCGTGATCGGCGGCAGCGCGCACGAGGAGTCGCCGGAGTGGATGCCGGCCTCCTCGATGTGCTCCATGACGCCGCCGAGGTAGAGCTCCTCGCCGTCGAACAGCGCGTCGACGTCGATTTCGATGGCGTCGTCGAGGAAGCGGTCGACGAGCACCGGGTGCTCGGGGTTGATCTCGGTGGCGCGGCTGATGTACCCGGCGAGGGTCTGCTCGTCGTAGACGATCTCCATGCCGCGGCCGCCGAGCACGTAGGACGGCCGGACGAGCACCGGGTAACCGATCTCGTCGGCGATCCGCTTGGCGCCCTCGAACGACGTCGCCGTGCCGTAGCGCGGCGCGGGCAGGCCGGCGTCGGTGAGGACCTCGCCGAACGCGCCGCGGTCTTCGGCCAGGTGGATGGCCTCCGGCGGCGTCCCGACCACCGGGACACCTGCGTCGGCGAGCCGCTTCGCCAGGCCGAGCGGGGTCTGGCCGCCCAGCTGCACGATCACGCCGGCGACCGTGCCGGACGCCTGCTCGGCGTGCACGACCTCGAGGACGTCCTCGAAGGACAGCGGCTCGAAGTACAGCCGGTCGGACGTGTCGTAGTCGGTGGACACGGTTTCCGGGTTGCAGTTGACCATGACGGCCTCGAACCCGGCCTCCCGCAACGCGATCGCCGCGTGCACGCAGGAGTAGTCGAACTCGATGCCCTGCCCGATCCGGTTCGGGCCGGAGCCGAGGATGAGCACCTTCGGCTTGTCCGACTGGACGGCCACTTCGGACTGGGCTTCGGGGTCGGACTCGTAAGCCGAGTAGTGGTAAGGCGTCTTGGCCGCGAACTCGGCCGCGCAGGTGTCGACGGTCTTGAACACCGGCCGCACGCCGAGGCGGTGGCGCAGCGCGCGGACGCCGTCCTCGCCGGCCAGTTCCGGCCGCAGGGCGGCGATCTGGCGGTCGGAGAGGCCGGTGCGCTTGGCGCGGCGCAGCAGATCGCCGTCCAGCACCGGCGCGTCACGGACCTCGGCGCCCACTTCGCCGATGAGGGCGACCTGGTCGACGAACCACGGGTCGATGCCGCTCGCTTCGTGGACCTGCTCGACGGTGGCGCCCAGCCGCAGCGCGCGTTCCACTTCGTACAGCCGGCCCTCGTGCGGCGTGCGCAGTTCGTCCAAAGTGGACTCCAGCGTCGCGCCTTCGGGGTCGGGCAGCGTCCAGAACCCGGTCGCCTTCGTCTCGATCGAGCGCATCACCTTGCCGAGGGCTTCGGGGAAGCTGCGGCCGAACGACATCGCTTCGCCGACGCTCTTCATCGTCGTGGTCAGCGTCGGGTCCGCACCCGGGAACTTCTCGAAGGCGAACCGCGGCATCTTGACGACGACGTAGTCCAAAGTGGGCTCGAACGCGGCCGGCGTCTCGCCGGTGATGTCGTTCTGGATTTCGTCGAGCGTGTAACCGATGGCGAGCTTCGCGGCGATCTTGGCGATCGGGAAGCCGGTGGCCTTCGACGCCAACGCGCTGGAGCGGGACACGCGCGGGTTCATCTCGATGACGACCATGCGGCCGTCGCGCGGGTTGATCGCGAACTGGATGTTGCAGCCACCGGTGTCGACGCCGACCTCGCGCAGCACGGCGATGCCGACGTCCCGCATCACCTGGTACTCACGGTCGGTGAGGGTCATGGTCGGCGCGACGGTGACCGAGTCGCCGGTGTGCACGCCCATCGCGTCGATGTTCTCGATCGAGCAGACGACCACGACGTTGTCGTGCTTGTCGCGCATCAGCTCGAGCTCGTACTCCTTCCAGCCGAGCACGCTCTCCTCGATGAGCACCTCGGTGACCGGAGATTCGGCGAGGCCGGTGGAGGCGAGCCGCTCGAGGTCCTCGGGCGTGTACGCCAGGCCGGAGCCGAGCCCACCCATGGTGAAGGACGGCCGGATGACGACCGGCAGGCCGAGGTCGTTCACCGTCTCCCGAACTTCGTCCATGTCGTGGCAGACGCGGGAGCGCGGCACCTCGGCGCCGACCGTGCGCACGATGTCCTTGAACTTCTGCCGGTCCTCGCCGCGCTGGATGGCGTCGATGTCGGCCCCGATCAGCTCGACGCCGTACTTGTCGAGCACGCCACGCTCGTGCAGCGCGACGGCGCAGTTCAGCGCGGTCTGGCCACCGAGGGTCGCGAGCAGGGCGTCGGGACGCTCTTCGGCGATGACCTTCTCGACGAAGTCCGGCGTGACCGGCTCGATGTAGGTGGCGTCGGCGAACTCGGGGTCGGTCATGATGGTGGCCGGGTTCGAGTTCACCAGGGAGACGCGCAGGCCTTCGCTGCGCAGCACCCGGCAGGCCTGGGTACCGGAGTAGTCGAACTCCGCGGCCTGCCCGATCACGATCGGCCCGGAGCCGATCACCAGCACGTGCTGGATGTCCGTCCTCTTCGGCATCAGGCCTTCTTCTCCATGAGCGAAACGAATTCGTCGAACAGGGGCGCCGCGTCGTGGGGGCCGGCCGCGGCTTCGGGGTGGTACTGGACCGAGAACGCCGGGACGTCCAGCGCCCGCACGCCCTCGACCGTGTCGTCGTTGGGGCAGTAGTGGCTGATCTGCGCCGCCCCGAACGGGGACTCGAAGCGCTGGCCCGGTTCGCCTTCGAGGGCGAAGCCGTGGTTCTGGGCCGTGATCGCCACCTGGCGCGTGGCCACGTCGATCACCGGGATGTTGATGCCCCGGTGGCCGTAGCGCATCTTGTACGTCCCCAAGCCCAGTGCGCGGCCGAGGACCTGGTTGCCGAAGCAGATGCCGAACAGCGGGATTTCGCGGCCCAGCACCTGCTTGGTCAGCTCGGTCGCGTGCGTCGTGGTGGCCGGGTCGCCCGGGCCGTTCGACAGGAACACGCCGTCCGGCTCGATCGCGAGCACGTCTTCCAAAGAAGCAGAAGAGGGCAGCACGTGCACCTCGATGCCACGCTGGACCATCTGCCGCGGGGTGTTGGACTTGATGCCCAGGTCCAGCGCCGCCACCCGGAAGCGCGTCTCACCGGCAGGCGAGACCACGTACGGCTCGGGCGTCGAAACCTGGCCCGCCAGGTCGGCACCTTCCATCTTCGGGCTCGCCAACACCGAAGCGACCATGTCGTCGAGCGTGCCGAGCGCGTCGCCGGAGAACACCCCGGCGCGCATCGCGCCGCGCTCGCGCAGGTAGCGCGTCAGCGAGCGGGTGTCGACCTCCGCGATGCCGACGATCCCCTGGCGCACCAGTTCGTCGTCGAGCGAACGCTTGGAGCGCCAGTTGGACGGCGTGCGCGCGGGGTCGCGCACCACGTAGCCGTTGACCCAGATCTTCGAGGACTCGTCGTCCTCGTCGTTCCAGCCGGTGTTGCCGATCTGCGGTGCGGTCTGCACCACGATCTGCCCGTGGTAGGACGGGTCGGTCAGCGTCTCCTGGTAACCGGTCATGCCGGTGCAGAACACCGCCTCGCCGAGGGTTCGCCCCTGCGCGCCGTAGGCAGCGCCGCGGAACACCCGGCCGTCTTCGAGTACCAGTGCGGCCTGAGCGCGCGCGTTCACTGGGCACCTCCCTTGATCTTGAGCTGTTCGATCCACTGTGGATAGTCGTCGAGGTCGTCGCCGCGGAAGCCGGTGTCGAGCTCGGTTTCGCCGAGGCGCCACGTCAGCACCAGCAGCGCGTCCGTGCCCATCACCTTCCCGGCGATCTTCGTGTCCCGCCGGACGCCGGTGACCGCGTCGCGCGGGATCCAGAAGTCCGGGGCCCCGCCGCGCTCGACGGCGACGCCGCCGTCGTGCAGGCGCCAGACCGCGCCGGTGCGCAGTCCCGCGCCGCGGGTGACGATCCGGTTCTGCCACTCCCCCGCGATCGTCGTCGACAGGTAGACACCGGTGGATTCCAGCAGCACCTCGCCGACCTCTTCCGGGATGGCGGGGAACGGCGGCACCTGGGCGCTCTGCGAGCGGGACTTGCGCCGCCAGCCCACGTACATGCCCCAGAGGCAGAGCAGGAAGAAGGCGACGATCGCCAGTACGAGCCAGAAGCGCTCCATCAGCCGATCTTCCCGTCCCGCGCGGTGATCCGCCCGCGCAGCAGCGTCGCGGTCACCACGCCGGGCAGCCGCATTCCCTCGTACGGGGTGTTGGCCGCGATGCTGGCCAGCTCCGCACCCCGGACGGTCCACTCGGCGTCCGGGTCGACCAGGGCCAGGTTCGCCGGCTCGCCGACCGCGATCGGACGGCCCTGGTCGGCCAGATTGCCGATCTCGGCCGGCCGTTCGCTCATCACGCGGGCGACACCGCGCCAGTCGAGCAGGCCGGTGCGGACCATCGTTTCGGTGACGATCGACAGCGCGGTCTGCAGCCCGAGCATGCCCGGCCGGGCCGCGGTCCACTCGGTGTCCTTGTCCTGCACCGCGTGCGGCGCGTGGTCGGTGGCGACGCAGTCGATGGTGCCGTCGGCCAGCGCGGTCCGCAGCTTCTCCGCGTCGGACTCCGTGCGCAGCGGCGGGTTCACCTTGTTCACCGGGTCGTAGGTGGCCAGGCGCTCGTCGGTGAGCAGCAGGTGGTGCGGCGTGACCTCGGCCGACACCTTGGTGCCGCGGTCCTTCGCCCAGCGCAGCACGTCCGCCGTGCCCGACGTCGAGACGTGGCAGACGTGCAGCCGCGCGTTCGCGTGCAGGGCGAGCAGGCAGTCGCGGGCCACGATGGACTCTTCCGCGGCGGCCGGCCAGCCGGTGTAGCCGAGCCGGGCCGCGCGCTCACCCTCGTGGGCCTGCGCACCGACGGTCAGCCGCGGCTCCTCGGCGTGCTGCGCGATGACGACGTCCAGCGCGGTCGAGTACTCCAGCGCGCGGCGCATCAGCAGCGGGTCGGCGACGCAGAGGCCGTCGTCGGAGAACACCTTCACCCGGGCCTGGGAGTTCGCCATGGTGCCCAGCTCGGCGAGCTTCTCGCCCTTGAGCCCGACGGTGACCGCGCCGACCGGGTGGACGTCGACCAGGCCGACCTCCTGGCCCCGCCGCCAGACGTGGTCGACGATCACGGCGTTGTCCGCGACCGGGTCGGTGTTGGCCATGGCGAACACCGCGGTGTAGCCGCCGAGGGCCGCCGCGGCCGAGCCGCTGTCGATCGTCTCGGTGTCCTCGCGGCCGGGTTCGCGCAGGTGGGTGTGCAGGTCGACGAAGCCCGGGAGCAGCACCTGGCCGGCGGCGTCGATCACTTCCGCGTCTTCGGGGACGTCGATCGCGCCGATCGCGGTGATCACGCCGTCCTCCACCAGGACGTCGACCGGGTCGCCTTCGCCGTAGGGCCGGGCGCCCTTGATCAGGGTGCTCACGCGGCGGCTCCTTCGCTGGCCAGGAGGTGGTAAAGGACCGCCATGCGCACGTGGACGCCGTTGCGGACCTGTTCGGTGATGGCCGAGGCCGGGGAATCGGCGACCGCGCTCGCGATCTCCATCCCGCGCAGCATCGGGCCGGGGTGCAGGACGACCGCGTGGTCGGGCAGCAGCTTCTGCCGCCGTTCCGAGAGGCCGTACGCGATCGAGTACTCGCGTGCGCTCGGGAAGAAACCGCCGTGCATGCGTTCGGCCTGGACCCGCAGCATCATGACCGCGTCGACGGCGGGCAGCTCGGCGTCCAGGTCGTGCGAGACGGTGACCGGCAGGCTCTCGACGCCGTAGGGCAGCAGCGTCGGCGGCGCGACCAGCACCACCTCCGCGCCCAGGGCAGCGAGCAGGTGGATGTTCGAGCGGGCGACCCGGCTGTGCAGGACGTCCCCGACGATGGCGATCCGGCGGTCCTTCAGCGAGCCGAGCCGCTCCCGCAGCGTGGCCGCGTCGAGCAGGGCCTGCGTCGGGTGCTCGTGGGTGCCGTCGCCGGCGTTGACCACCGACGTGCCGGGCTCGGCCAGCCAGCCGGCGAGGCGCTGGGCGGCGCCGCTGGCGGGGTGCCGGACGATCACGCAGTCGGCGCCCGCGGCGGCCAGCGTCAGCGCGGTGTCCCGCAGCGACTCGCCCTTGTTGACCGAGGAGCTGGACGCGGAGACGTTGATCACGTCCGCGCTCATCCACTTCCCGGCGATCTCGAACGACACCCGGGTGCGGGTCGAGTTCTCGTAGAACAGGGTGACCACCGTGCGGCCGCGCAGCGTCGGCAGCTTCTTGACCTCGCGGCCGAGCAGCGTGTGCTTCAGCTCGTCGGCGGTGTCGAGCACGGCCGTGGCGACCGCCGGGTCCAGCCCGTCGGTGGCGAGCAGGTGTTTCACGAATCCTCTCCGGGGGTTTCCGCGGCTTCCGATGGACGCAGCAGGACGGCGTCGCGGCCGTCGATTTCGGCCAGCAGGACGGACACGCCCTCGGTGCGGGCGGTCGGGACGTTCTTGCCCACGTAGTCGGCGCGGATCGGCAGCTCGCGGTGACCGCGGTCGACCAGCACGGCCAGCTGCACCGCGCGGGGACGGCCGTGATCACGCAGGGCATCGAGCGCAGCCCGGATCGTCCGGCCGGAGAAGAGGACGTCGTCGACCAGGATCACGACGCGGTCGTCGATGCCGTCGGCGGGCAGCTGCGTCTGTTCGAGCGCGCGCGGCGGGCGGCGGCGGAGATCGTCCCGGTAGAGGGTGACGTCGAGGGCGCCGGCGGGCGGGCGGACCCCGGAGAACTCGCCGATCTTGTCGGCCAGGCGGACCGCGAGCGGCGTGCCCCGGGACGGGATGCCGAGCAACACGGGCGGGGTAGTGCGTTCCGCACCGTTCGCGGTCTTTTCGATGACCTGATGGGCCATTCGGGCGATCGTGCGCGCGACATCGCCGGCCGACAGGAGCTCGCGCTCCCCGGCCGAACCAGCCGCGCCACGCGGACGTGACGACACTTCGGACTCCTTCCCCGCCTCGCCGGACGGGTCCTTAAAGGACGTCTGTTCCCCTGCTGGTCGGGGCTTTCCCACCGACAGTAGCAGGCACTTTGCTCAGTCTTACGGGTGGTGTGGCGTGATTCGCGGCAAGCTCCTGCTTGACCTGGTGACAACAATGCGTAACCATTACTCTGAGTATTCGACTCAGCGAGTCCCCCGTGCTCGGTCACCCCGACCGGGAGGGGGTGAAGAACGGAGAACGACCAGATGGGCGATTACGCCAAGGCGCTCGGGGCCAAGCTCCGCGGGATCCGCCAGCAGCAGGGCCTGTCCCTGCACGGGGTCGAGCAGAAGTCCGGTGGGCGCTGGAAGGCCGTCGTCGTCGGCTCGTACGAGCGTGGCGACCGCGCCGTCACCGTCCAGAAGCTGGCCGAGCTGGCCGACTTCTACGGTGTCCCGGTGGTCGAGCTGCTGCCCGAGGGCCGGGTCCCCTCCGGTGCCGAGCCCGCCACCAAGATCGTGATCAACCTCGAGCGGCTGCAGCAGCTGCCGGCCGAGAAGGTGGGCCCGCTCGCCCGCTACGCGGCGACCATCCAGAGCCAGCGCGGCGACTACAACGGCAAGGTGCTCTCGATCCGCACCGAGGACCTGCGGTCCCTGGCGATCATCTACGACATGACCCCGGGCGAGCTGACCGAGCAGCTCATCGACTGGGGCGTCCTGCCGCCGGAGGCCCGTCCTTCCAAGGAGGACTGATCTTCTCGTGTGGTGGACCGACGCAGTGAGCGTCCCTCGGTGGGGCACCGGAGACGCTCACTGATTCGTCGGGAGGCTCGTTCGGGGGCGAGCCTGCCCCGCGGTCACCTGACCGGGGGGCCTTACAGAACCGCGCGCAGGCGGTCGGCGATCGTGCCGATCCGGCCCAGCACGCCGTTGACGAACCGCGGCGAGTCGTCCGTGGACAGTTCCTTCGCCAGGCCGACGGCCTCGTCGATCGCGACCGGGTCCGGCACGTCCTCGGCCCAGAGCAGCTCGTAGACGCCGACGCGCAGCACCGCGAGGTCGACCTTCGGCATCCGCTCCAGGGTCCAGCCCTGCGCGTGCTCGGCCAGCAGCTCGTCGATCCGGGCCTTCCGGCCGGTCACGCCCTCGACCAGGCTGATCGTGTAGTCCGCGATCGGGTCGACGTCCGTCGCGCCGACCCGGTCGGCCAGCAGCGTCACCGCGTCGGTGTCGCGCTGCGCGGCCTCGTACAGCATTTCCACCGCGCGACGGCGCGCCTGCCTGCGGCTGATCGCGCCGCCGCGGTTCGGGTGGGGTTTCGACGTCGGCATCAGCTGGAGACGCGGCCCAGGTAACGGCCGTCGCGGGTGTCGACCTTGATCTTCTCGCCGGTGGACAGGAACAGCGGGACCTGGATCTCCGCGCCGGTCTCCAGGGTCGCCGGCTTGGTGCCACCGGTGGAGCGGTCGCCCTGCAGGCCGGGGTCGGTGTGCTGGATGACGATCTCGACCGAGGTCGGGAGCTCGATGTAGAGCGCCTCGTTCTCGTGCACCGCGACCTGGACCTCGGTGTTCTCGAGCATGTAGTTGGCGTTGTCGCCGACGACCGCGGCCAGCACCGTGATCTGGTCGTAGGTGTCGCCGTCCATGAAGACGAAGTCGGCGCCGTCCTTGTACAGGTACGTCATGTTCCGGCGGTCCACCGTGGCCGTCTCGACCTTCGTGCCCGCGTTGAACGTCTTGTCGACCACCTTGCCGGTGAGCACGTGCTTGAGCGTCGTGCGCACGAAGGCACCGCCCTTGCCCGGCTTGACGTGCTGGAAGGCGGTGACGGTCCACAGCTGGCCCTCGAGGTTGAGGACGAGCCCGTTCTTCAGGTCGTTGGTCGTGGCCACGAGCTTGCAGTCTCCTGTGTCGAATCTTCGGGTTCGGGGCCGCTGTCAGACGACCACGAGGTTCTTGGTGCTCAGGGTGAGGAGTTCGGGCTCCCCAGCCCGCACGACGAGCGTGTCCTCGATGCGCACGCCACCGCGCCCCGCGAGGTACACGCCGGGCTCGACGGTGACCGCCATACCGGCGGCCAGTGTACCGACGCCCGTCGCGGCGAAGCTGGGCGCCTCGTGGATCTGCAGGCCGACGCCGTGGCCCAGGCCGTGCGCGAAGTGCTCGCCGTGGCCCGCGTCCGCGATCACCTTCCGCGCGGCGGCGTCCACTTCGGACACCTCGGCGCCCGGCACGACGGCGGCGACCCCGGCCGCCTGGGCGGTGTGCACGAGCTCGTAGACCTCCCGCTGCCAGTCCGCCGGCTCGCCGAGGACGAAGGTGCGGGTCATGTCGGAGTGGTAGCCGTCGACGGTGGCGCCGAAGTCCATCTTGACGAAGTCGCCGCGCTTGAGCTCGGCATGCGTCGGCTGGTGGTGCGGGATGGCGGAGTGCGCGCCGGCGGCGATGATGGAGGCGAAGCTGAGCGCCTCCGAGCCGTGCACCAGCATCCGGTTCTCCAGGTCACGGGCGATTTCCAGCTCGGTCCGCCCGGGCCGGAGGCCGCCGGCGGCGACCAGGTCGTCCAGCGCCCGGTCGGCGGCCGCGCACGCCTGGCGCAGCGCCTCGACCTCGGCCTCGTCCTTGACCACGCGCAGCTGCTCGACCAGACCGGGGGTCCGCTCCAGGGGCACCTGCTCCTTGAGGGCCTCGTAGGTCTCGACGCTGACGTGCTGGCTCTCGAAGCCGAGCCGCCCGTAGGTCCTGGTGTCCTTGGCGGCCCTGGCCACGAGGGTGGCGGCGCTGGCCCGGTCGACGACCGTTTCGAGGTCGGGCACCTCGGCGGCCGCCTGGGTGGTGTAGCGGCCGTCGGTGCAGAAGAGCGTCTTGCCGTCGCCCTCGGCGTGCAGCAGCACGGCGGCGTTCGAGCCGGTGAACCCGGTCAGGTAGCGGATGTTGAGCAGATCGGTGACCAGCAGCGCGTCGACACCGGCTCCGGTCAGGAGCCCCCGCAGCGCGCCGCGACGTCGTCCATGGGTTTCAGGCACGCGTCCACCCTAGTTCCCCGGCGGGCCGGGGCGCCTACACTCCGCAGCATGAGCAGCTGGGTGATCCGCGGACTGGTGATGGCGGTGCTGCACGGCGCGGCGATCACGTTGCTGGCCAAGTACGCGGTGTACCACCCGACGGACCAGGCGCTGCCGGTGTCACTGGCCCTGGCGGTCCTGGTCGGGGCGGCGGCGCTGTGGAGCGCACTGGACGCGTGGCGGGGCCTGCCGGACCGCGGCCGGGTGTGGTTCATCGCGGCGCTGGTCGCGGGCCCGGTGGCGGGGATCCTGTACGTGATCGGCCGCGCGGTGTTCGTGGACCAGACGGGGGTGTCGGAGCTGGGCGGGGCACTGACCGGTGGAGCGGCGTTCTCGGCGTTGCTGGTGCTGGTCCCGGCCGGTCTGGGGTTGTTCGTCGGCGGGCGGATCGGGCGGACCCCGGAGCCGGGCGAAGAGCCGCGGGGGTAGTTGCCGGCCCGGCGCGACGGCCGGCAGCCTTCCTTGTCCGGCAGTACTCCTCGCTCGGCGGCAGCCCTCCGCCCGGCGGCGGCACGGCACCACTCCCCGCCCGGCGGCTCCCTCTCCCGGCCGGCTCTCCCTAGCCCACCAGCGAGGCACCCGGCGAATAGCCGTCCCACTGGGCCGTCGTCACCGGGCGGGCCGTCGAGCCGTTGTTGCCCACCACGCCGCCGTCGGGGACCCGCAGGCGGTGGCCGTCGAGCACGAACGCGAAGCCGCGGTCCGGGGCCACCACCGCCTCCGCGCCCGCGCGCAGCCGGGCCGCCACCGGGAGCGTGGCCAGGGCCGGGGGTGCCTTGTCGAGGACCTCGCCCGCCAGCGCCACCGCCACCGCGCGCCGGTCCACGCGGACGCGGGCGCCCGCCCGGACCAGGTCCATCGTGCGCTCCGGGGACGGCGCCGTCACGCCGTCGAACGTCGCGGCCACGCGGCCGGGGTTCCCGCAGGCCTGGCTGCCCAGCAGGTCCAGCCCGAAGTGCCGGAGGTCGGTCGGGGCGCCGGCGCCGCCGAGCCCGGTCGCGCGCACGACGTCGAACGGCACCCGGTCGCACGGGTCCGCCGACGACAGCGGCGCGTGCCCGTCCGCGCGGCGCACCAGCCCCGGCCCCTCCTTCCAGGGCCCGGGGATCAGCACGGGCCGGAACGGGTGCTCGGTGAAGTCGGCCGTCCAGAACGTCAGCGTCGTCCCGCCGTCGGTCTCGTGCGCGACGACGAACGCGGCGAGCGCGCCCACCCACATCAGGTCGGCGCTGAACCCGTCGACGATCGACCGGGCGCGCGGCGCGGTGGTCGACGCCGCCGGCACGAACCCGCCGACGTCCAGCGCCTGCACCCCGGACCCGAACGCCGGGTCGCGCGAGCGGAGGAGGAACTGGCCGGCGCCGTTGGTGCCCGCGGCGCGGCCGGTGGTGTCGGTGAACATCAGGTAGAACCAGCCGTCGAGGTAGACCGCCGAGGGCTGGCCGGCGCCGTAGACGTTCGCGCGGTGCACGTCGTGCGACGGCCCGAGGATCGGCCGGCCGCCGGCCGCGCGGGTCCAGTGGATGCCGTCGGTGCTGGTCGCGAGCCCGATCGAGTTGCCGAGCGCGTGGTCCCCGGCGGCGCCGGTGTAGTACAGGTAGTACGTCGAGCCGACGCGCAGCACGGACGGGTCGCAGGTGTGCATGCCGTCGAACTGCCCGGGCGCGCCGGAGAACACGGCGGCCGGGATGCCGCCACCCGGTCCGGTGAACGGCCCGTCGAAGGACTGCGCCTGGGCGTAGAGGATGTCGTCCCCGGCCGGCCCGGCGCCGCCGTACTGGCTGCACCACCACATCCGGGTCTGTCCCCGATCGAGCATGACCGTCGGCCCGTAGTTGTAGACGGCATCGGCCCCACCGGCGGCGATGACACCACCACTCTGCCGGGGGTCACCCGATGCGAGCTGGACATCGGTGGGCCGCGGCGGCCCGGCGGTCTTCCCGCCCGCGATCGCCGGCCGGTCGCCCGAAGCCTGCGGCTGGGCGTAACCCTCGGTGCAGCCCGCAAGCAGCAGCCCGGCCAGCACACTGGCGAGCAAGGCACGAGCGGGTCGCCGGCCCCCACGACGAAACGGATGCACGGCCTCGGAGTCTAGCGAGAGACTTCACCCGTCCGAGCGGCCGCGCTCCTGTCCGACGGTCCCCCGATCGTGCCGGCGCTCGCTGGTCCACCTCCCGGCTCGAACGTGGCCGGGCCGTCCCCGCCGAGTCACGCGCCCGCGGGAGGTCCTTCCGCGGCGACCAGCTCCACCTCGAACCCCGCCTCGTTCTCCAGATACGCCGCGTAGTGGGCAGGCCCGCCCGCGTGCGGATACCGATCCCCGAACAGCGTCCGCCAGCCGTGCTCCGCCGCGCGGGCCGCCAGGTCGTCGACCTCCGCGCGCGTGCCCACGTGCAGCGCCAGGTGGTTCAAACCCGGCCGCGTCCTCTCGTGGGCCGTCGCGCTCAACGCCGGTGACGCCTCGACCACCAGGTACGTCCCGCCGAGCCGCCAGCTCACCCCCGCCGGCCAGCGCTGGAACTCGCGCCAGCCGAGCTCGCCCAGCAGCCAGCCCCAGCTGCGCTCGGCTTCGGCGAGGTCCCGCACCCACAGCTCGATGTGGTGCGGCCGCCCGTGCCCGGCCGGCAGCGCCACCAGCACGCGGTGCAGGTCGCCGTAGTGCACGCCGCTGCCGACGTCGAGGAAGCCCAGGCGCCCGGCCACTTTCCGGCTCGCCGCGTTGCGCTCGTGGACCAGCGCCCACACCGCCGGGAGCCCGAGCGTGCCGAGCCCGTGGTCCAGCAGCGCGCGGGCGGCCTCCGTGGCCAGGCCCTGTCCCGCGTGCGCGCTCGCGACGTAGTAGCCCAGCTCGGGCACCTCGCCCGGCAGCTCCCACGACGGACGCAGGTGCGCGACGCCGATCACCTCGCCGTCGCGCTCGATCACCCAGTGGCCCTGGCCGGCCGGGCCGCGGTAGGCCAGCCGCCGGTCCACCATCGCGCTCGCCGTGGCCGGGTCGGAGAAGTCCGCCGCGAAGAACCGGCTCATCTCCGGGTCGGCGAACACCTTCACCACGGCTTCGCGGTCCGCCTCGGTCAGCGGCCGCAGCGTCAGCCGCGGCGTCGACAGCAGGGTCATCCGGCGTGGGCGGCGAGCCAGCGCAGCGCGAGCGGGTAGCCGTCCACGCCGAGGCCCGCGATCACGGCCGTGGCGATGTCCGACAGCACGCTGTGGTGCCGGAACTCCTCCCGCTTGTGCACGTTCGAAATGTGCAGCTCGATCAGCGGCGCGGTCAGCTGCGCGGCGGCGTCGCGCACCGCGATCGAGTAGTGCGTCCACGCGCCCGCGTTGAGGACCACCGGGTGACCGCCGTCGGCGGCTTCGTGCAGCCAGCCGACCAGTTCCCCCTCGTGGTCGGTCTGCCGGACCTCGACCTCGATCCCCAGCTCGTCGCCGGTCTTGACGCACAGCGCCGCGAGGTCGTCGTGCGTGGTCGAGCCGTAGACCGACGGCTCGCGCTTGCCGAGCCTGCCGAGGTTGGGGCCGTTGAACACGAACGCCTTCACAGCAGCACGCTCCCGCCGCTGCGGGTCGGCTCGGCCGCGATCGCCGAGTACGCGGCCGCGAGCAGCGCCGGGTCCGGGCCCTCCAGCCGGCCGGGCTTGGCGAGGGCGTCGAGGACGACGAACCGCAGCGCGCCGGAGCGGGTCTTCTTGTCGCCCTTCATGGTCTCCAGCAGCTGCGGCAGCGCGTCGGCGTCGTACGCCGTCGGCAGGCCGACCAGCTTGAGCACGGAGGCGTGGCGTTCGGCCGTGGCGTCGTCGAGGCGACCGGCCAGCCGCGCCAGCTCGGCGGCGAACACCAGGCCGACGCTGACGGCGGCGCCGTGGCGCCACCGGTACCGCTCGCGACGCTCGATGGCGTGGCCGAGGGTGTGGCCGTAGTTGAGGATCTCGCGCAGGTCGGACTCGCGCAGGTCCGCCGCGACGACGTCGGCCTTGACCCGGATCGACCGCCGGACCAGCTCGGCGAGGACGTCGCCGGTCGCGTCGAGCGCGGCGGCCGGGTCCGCCTCGATCAGCTCGAGGATGCGCGGGTCGGCGATGAAGCCGGTCTTGACGACCTCGGCCATCCCGGCGACGAGCTCGTTGCGCGGGAGCGTCTCCAGCGTCGCGAGGTCGACGAACACCGCGCTGGGCTCGTGGAACACCCCGACGAGGTTCTTGCCCGCCTCGGTGTTGATGCCGGTCTTGCCGCCGACCGCGGCGTCGACCATGCCGAGCAGCGTGGTCGGCACGTTGACCAGCCGGACCCCGCGCATCCACGTGCCCGCGACGAACCCGGCGAGGTCGGTGACGGCACCGCCGCCCAGGCCGACCACGGCGCCGCGGCGGTCCAGCCCCATCCGGCCGAGCACCTCCCAGCAGAAGCCCGCGACCGTCAGGGCCTTGCCGTCCTCGGCGTCCGGGATCTCGACGCGGTGGGCGTCGAGGCCCGCCGCGTTGAGCTCGTCGCGGATGGCTTCGGCCGTGGTGGTCAGCGTCGGCGGGTGGATCAGCGCGATCTTCGAGGCGTCGGCCAGGTGCTCGGTGAGGTCGCCGAGCAGGCCGCGCCCGACCACGACGTCGTAGGGCTGGGCGGTGGCGACGGGGATCCGCACCGGATCTGACACGAGGTGACTCACTCCTTGGCTTCGGCGGGAGCGGCGAGCTCCGCCACGAGCTGCGCGACGATCTCGGAGGGCGTCCGGTCGTCGGTGACGATCTCGACGGTGGCGACCCCGCGGTAGACGGGCATCCGCTCGTCGAGCAGTTTCTTGAAGGTGGCGCGGGGGTTCACCCCGGCCAGCAGCGGCCGCGCACTCGACAGGCCGGTGCGCTGCACACCCGCCGCGAGGCCGACGTTGAGGAACACGACGGTGTGCTCGGCCAGGCGTGCCCGGGTGCCGGGCGTGAGCGGCGCCCCGCCGCCGAGGGAGAGCACGCCCTCGTGCTCCGCCAGCGCCGTGGCGACCGCTTCTTCTTCCAGCGCGCGGAAAGCGGGTTCGCCGTCTTCCGCGAAGATGTCGGCGATGGTGCGCCCGGTGCGCGCGACGATGTCGTCGTCGCTGTCGCGGAATTCGACGCCGAGCGCCTTCGCGAGCAGCGGGCCGACCGTGCTCTTGCCCGAGCCGGGCGGCCCGACGACCACCGCGCGAGGACTCACCACCGCTCCTCGAGGGCCTTGAGGTACGCCTCGGCGTTGCGCTTGCTCTCGGCGAGCGAATCGCCGCCGAACTTCTCGAGCGCGGCGTCGGCGAGGACGAGCGCCACCACCGACTCCAGCACGACCCCGGCGCGCGGCACGGCGCAGACGTCGGACCGCTGGTGGATCGCCACCGCGGGCTCGCCCGTCTTCACGTCTACTGTGGACAGTGCTTTGGGGACGGTCGAGATCGGCTTCATGGCCACGCGGACGCGCAGCGGCTCGCCGTTGGTGATGCCGCCTTCGAGGCCGCCCGCGCGGTTGGACCGGCGCGTGACGCCCACCGGGCCGGAGCCGCGGTCGATCTCGTCGTGCGCCTGGCTGCCCCAGCGACGTGCGGTCGTGAAGCCGTCACCGACCTCGACGCCCTTCATCGCCTGGACGCCCATCAGCGCGCCGGCCAGCCGCGCGTCGAGCCGCCGGTCCCAGTGGACGTGGGAGCCGAGGCCCGGCGGGAGGCCGTAGGCGAGCACCTCGATCACGCCGCCGACGGTGTCGCCCGCCTTCCGCACGGCGTCGACCTCGGCGACCATGGCGTCGGTGCCTTCCTGGCCGAAGGCGCGCACCGGGCTCTCGTCGATGGCGGCCAGGTCTTCCGCGGTCGGCAGCGGGCCTTCGGGTGCGTCGGCCCCGCCGATCGAGACGACGTGGCTGACGATCTCGACGCCGAGCAGCTGCTGGAGGAAGTTGCGCGCGACGGTGCCGAGCGCGGTCCGCGACGCCGTCTCGCGGGCGCTGGCGCGCTCCAGGACGGGACGGGCCTCGTCGAAGCCGTACTTCTGCATGCCGGGCAGGTCGGCGTGGCCCGGGCGGGGCCGGGTGAGCGGCTCGTTGCGCGCGAGGCCGTCGAGGATCTGCGGGTCGACCGGGTCGGCCGCCATGACCTGCTCCCACTTGGGCCACTCGGCGTTCTCGATCTGCACGGCGACCGGGCCGCCCTGGGTGAGGCCGTGGCGCACGCCGCCGAGGAACTGGATGTGGTCGGTCTCGAAGCCCATCCGCGGGCTGCGGCCGAAGCCGAGGCGGCGCCGGGCCAGCTGCTCGGTGACGTCGGCAGTGGTGACGGCAACGCCCGCGGGCATCCCTTCGAGCACGGCGGCCAGCGCGGGTCCGTGCGATTCACCTGCGGTGATCCAGCGCAACATGGGCTCAATCCTGTCACGGGCACGCAGCGGGGCGGGACATGCCTCCGGTCATCCCGCACCGGGGAAGAGGGCAGCAGGTCGGCCGGCGCACCCGGAGGGCCGGCTCACGTACCCGAAACCCGTCGGCCCGCGTGATCGGCGGCGTAACTCGCGTGATTGGAGACGCATCTCGCGTGATCGGAGACGCATCTCGCGTGATTGGAGGCGTAACTCGCGTGATTGGGGAGGCATCTCGCGTGATTGGGGAGGCATCACGGGGGAGGCGCGGTGCGGGGGTGGCTCATCCGGGACCCCCTGCGGCCCGGATGAGCCACCGGTCTCACAACGTCAGCCGGAGCAGGGGCAGGCCGTCCGCCAGGCGGACTTCCAGTGCCGCCAGGTCCGACGTCTTCAGCGCCGTGCCGATCGAGAGGCGGGCCGTGTTGTCCGGGAGGGCCTTCCACGTCGCCAGCTGGGTCTCCACCCCGGTGCGGGAGATCGCCACGAGGAGGTAGTCACCGCCGCTGCGGCCGCCCGTGTAGCTGCACGACATGTCGACCTGGGTGCCCCAGCCGAACGCCGCCAGGCGGGCGTCCGCGCGGACGGGGAACTGCCCCAGCGCCGTCATCGCCACCGCGGGGGGCTGCGCCGGCACCCGCGGCGGCGCCGAGGCCACCACGGCCAGCGCCACGCAGGCCGACACCGCCAGCGCGGCCGAGGCGGACGTCACCGCGAGCCGGATCCGGCGGCCGCGCCGGACGCGGCGGAGCACCACCGGCAGCAGGTCCGGCGGGGGCGGGCCGGGGTCCGGCAGCGAAACCGGCGCGTCCACCCTCGCCAGCAACCCGGGCAGCCCCGCCAGCTCGCGCACCGAAGCCGCGCACCGGTCGCACGTCCTCAGGTGCTCCTCGAAGCGCTGCCGGTCCTCGGGGGCGAGCGCCCCGAGCACGTAAGCGGCGTCGAACGTCGCGAACGGATCTTCGCTCACTGGGTCACTCCCCTCTCCTCCAGCACCAGGCGGAGTGCGCGCAACGCGTAGTGCGTGCGCGACTTGACCGTTCCCTCGGCCACCCCCAGCTTCAGCGCCGCGTCGGCGACCGAATAACCCTGGAAGTAGCACAGCAGCAGCACCTCGCGGTGCCGTTCCGACAGCTCGGCCAGCGCCTCCGCGACCAGCCAGCCCTGCACCGCGCGGTCGGTGCCGTCGGCGACCACGCGGTCCGGCGGCCGGTCGGTCGGCACCTCCGACCGCGCCGAGGCCGACCGCCAGCCGTCGATGGCGATCCGCCGTGCGACCGTGAACAGCCACGCCCGCGCCGAGCCCTGCGACTGGTCCAGCACCGAGGGCGACCGCCAGGCCCGCAGCAGCGTCTCCTGGACGACGTCCTCGGCCCGGACCCGGTCACCCGAGGTCAGGTGCAACGCGTAGGACCACAGCGCGGCCGCGTGCTCCTCGTGCAGCGCGCGCATCAGCGCCTCTTCGGCGACTTCTCCCACGAACTCAGGCCGTGACCCGGCGCCGGTCCTTCACGAACAGCAGCGCCAGACCGCCCACGATGCAGACCGCCTCCGTGATGACGCCCCAGTACTCCGGCTGGCTGTTGAACTGGTCGTGGTTCCCCATGAACCCGACCGTCGCGGCCAGCACGTACGCCCCGAGCGTCAGCGCTCCGAAGCCGACCGCGCCCAGCGCCGGCAGCCAGTGCCGCCAGGCCAGGACCGCGATCGCCAGTACCAGCCCGGCGATCGCGTCGAGCAGGAACAACGTGCCGGTGATACCCGGGTAGTCCTGTGTCCACAGGAAGTAGTGCACGCCCGCCGAGCCGAGCAGCGCGGCCGCCACGACGATGCGCAGAACCCAATTGACCATGATCGTTCCTCCACTCCACACCCACTCCGGTACATACACGAAGCAGGGGGCGATCCGGTTCACCGGGAATTGAACCGAACGGGTGGCGGTCTCGTTCTTTAGGTCATGACAGCCGAACTGCACTCCCGCCGCACCGTCCTGTCCACCGGTGCCGCCGTCGCCGGTGCCGCCGTCGGCGCCGTCGCCCTCACCGCCTGCTCGTCGGAACCGAACGCCAAGTCGGGCACCGCGCAGGCGCCGATCGCCGCCGGAACGCCGCTGGTCGCGCTCGCGGAAGTCCCGATCGGGCAGGCGAAGGCGGCGAAGGCCCCGGACGGCTCCGACGTGATCGTGGCCCGGACGTCCGAGTCGGCCTGCGCCGCGTTCAGCGCGGTGTGCACGCACCAGGGCTGCACCGTCGCGCCGAAGGGCGCCGACCTGGTCTGCCCGTGCCACGGTTCGGTGTTCAACGCGCTCACCGGCGAGGTCAAGCAGGGCCCGGCGAACAAGCCGCTGCCGAGCGTGCCGGTCAAGGTCGAGAACGGGAAGGTCGTGACCGGCTGACGAGCCGGGCGCACGCGAAGGGCCCTTGGGGACGACCGTCCACAAGGGCCCTTCGCACGCTTTTCGGGGGTCCGGGTGGCGAAGCCCCCGGCCCGGGGCGAAGCCCCGGTTGTCACCTGTGACAGAACGAACTCAGGCGTCCCAGCCGAACAACCGGTCGCCGGCGGCGACGTCGCGCTCAGTGTCCAAACCGGACAAAACCTCCGCCGAGGCGTCCAGTGCGACGACCGGGACGATCGCCGAGTAGCCCGCCGCGGTCACCGCCTCCGGGTCCCAGCTGACGATCGGCTGGCCGGCCCGCACCTGCTCGCCCTTGACGACGTGCAGCGTGAAGCCCTCGCCCTTCTCCTTGACCGTGTCGATGCCCAGGTGGACCAGCACGGCCTTGCCGTCCTCGGTCGCGATGACGTAGGCGTGCGGGTGCAGCGTCGCCACCGTCCCGTCGACCGGCGCGACCGCGTCCGAGCGCCCGCCCGACGGCTGGACCGCGATGCCCGGCCCCACCATGGCCTGCGCGAACACCGGATCGGGGACCTCGGTGATCGGCACCACGCGCCCGGCGACCGGGCTGAGGACGTCCGAGGTCACAGCAGGTCCTCGATGTCGCTGGCGATCGTGTCCGCCTCCGGCCCGACGATCACCTGCAGGGCCGTCGACCCCATCTTGACCACGCCCATCGCGCCGGCCTTCTTGAGCGCCACCTCGTCGACGAGGCTCATGTCCTCGACCTCGCAGCGCAGCCGCGTGATGCAGCCCTCGATCTCGGTGAGGTTCCCCGTGCCGCCGAGTGCGGCGAGGATCTTCTCGGGCCTGTCATCCGCCATCGCGGTCTCCTTGATCACTGTTTGTTCCCAACCTGACGCGAACCGCGTGTCCACCTGTACTACGCCGTTCGTCCGCTTGCACCCCGCCGTGGGCCACGAACGGATAACGGTGGTTGACACCCGTCCTCGCGGCGGAGCATCCTGCCCCATCAGATCATTGGTCTAGACCGGAACGTACCAATGTTCCGGGCCGGACGCGAGCACCGGTCCCCCGGTGAAGCGAGAACGAGGAGGGTGACGCCGATGAGCGCGGCCGCGCACGTCCCGCCGCCCGACAAGGTTGTCAACGGGCCCACGCCCAAGCACGCCCAGCTGCGGGAAATCCTCCGGCGCACGGTGGAGCGCGAGCTCCCGCCGGGTGCGCCGATCCCGTCCGAACGCGACCTGGCGCAGCGCTACGGCGTGTCGCGGCTCACGGTCCGGTCGGCGATCGGCAAGCTGGTCGAGGAGGGCCTGCTCGCCCGGGTCCGCGGCAAGGGCACGTTCACCGCGGCCCGGCGGATGGAGCTGCAGCTCTACCTGATGTCGTTCACCGACGACATGCGGAGGCGGGGGCTGACCCCGACGACCGAGGTGGTCTCGGCGGCCACCGAGGTGCCGCCCACCGCCTCGGCGCACGCCCTCGGCCTGGCCGAAGGCGCTGCCGCCCACCACCTGGTGCGGTTGCGCCACGCCGACGGCGTGCCACTGGCCGTCGAGCGGGGCTGGTACCACGCGGGCCGGGCTCCCGGCCTGCTCGAGCTCGACCTGACCCAGTCCATTTACTCGCAGCTGGCCGAGACGTACGGTGTGCGTCCCGACCAGGCCTGGCAGACGGTCTGGGCCGAAGGCGCGGACCGCGAGACGGCCCGGCTGCTCGGCATGCGCGCCGGCAGCCCGCTGCTCGTGTTCCGGCGGGTCTCCAGTGCGAACGGCGACCCCATCGAAGACATCACGTCCTGGTACCGGGGAGATCACTACCAGGTGACCATGCAGTTGGACCGGAACACCCCGGAACCCGGTCAACCACCCCACTATGGAGGATCCAGATGAGCTCCACCACCGCGGAGGGGGCGAAGAAGAGCGGCAGCGGTCTCGCCGGTCTTCAGCGCTTCGGCCGTAGCCTCATGCTCCCCATCGCCGTGCTCCCGGCGGCGGGCATCCTGCTCCGGTTCGGCCAGGACGACATGCTCGGGGCAAAGGGCCTCGGCTGGAACAAGGTCGCCAGTGTTCTCGGCGCCGCGGGCGGCACGCTGTTCAACTGGCTGCCGCTGCTGTTCGCCGTCGGCATCGCCGTCGGTTTCGCCAGGAAGGGCGACGGCTCGACCGCCGTAGCGGCGGTCGTCGGCTTCTTCGTCTTCACCAGCGTCATCCAGGTCTTCGCCCCGCTCGACAAGCTGCCCAGCTACAAGGCCGGTGCCTTCGAGCTCGCGCCGATCAAGTGGCCGTACTCGGTGCTCGCCGGCATCGTGGTCGGCATCGTGGCGGCGCTGCTGTGGCAGAGGTACCACCGCATCAAGCTGCCCGCCTACCTGGCGTTCTTCGGCGGCCGCCGGTTCGTCCCGATCATCACCGCGGGCGTCATGGTGCTCCTCGGCGTGATCTTCGGCCTGGTCTTCCACTGGGTCGACAGCGGTATCCAAGCCGTCGGTGACGCGGTGACCGCCTCCCCGGTCGTCGGCGGAGGCATCTACGGCGCACTGAACCGTCTGCTCATCCCGGTCGGTCTGCACCAGCTGCTGAACGTCCCCATCTGGTTCATCTTCGACGGCGGTGACATCAACAACTTCATCGCGGGCAAGATGGATGCGGGCGCCTTCACCACGGGCTTCTTCCCGATCTTCATGTTCGCACTGCCCGCCGCAGCGCTGGCGATCTGGCAGACGGCCCGCCCGGCGCAGAGGAAGGTCGTCGGCGGTGTGATGATCTCCGCGGCGCTGACCTCCTTCCTCACCGGTGTCACCGAGCCGATCGAGTTCTCGTTCATGTTCGTCGCGTGGCCGCTGTACCTCTTCCACGCCATCATGACCGGCACCTCGCTGGCGATCTGCAACGCGCTGGGCATCCACCAGAGCTTCAACTTCTCCGCAGGTGGCATCGACTTCCTGCTCAACCTGGGCGCCCCGGCAGCGCAGAAGCCGTGGCTGCTCGTCCCGATCGGCCTGGTCTACGCGGTGATCTACTACGTGGTCTTCCGCTTCGCGATCACGAAGTTCAACCTGCGCACGCCAGGCCGCGAGGACGACTCGATCGAGGCCGACCTCGACCGGACCGCCGCCGCGTAACATCAGCACCGACGTAAACCAGTAGGGAGAGGACGAACATGCCGGAGAAACGCGTCGCCGTGGCCAGCAAGGTGGGGCTGCACGCCCGGCCGGCCGCGCTGGTGGCGAAGGCGGCCGCGGCGCAGCCCGTCGCGGTGCGGATCGCCAAGGCCGGCGGGGACCCGGTGGCCGCCGGCAGCGTGCTCAACCTGATGACGCTGGCCGCCGGCTACGGCGACGAGGTCGTCATCAGCGCCGAGGGCGAGGGCGCCGAGGAGGCCGTGGAAGCGGTCGCCCAGCTGGTCGCCACCGACCTCGACGCCTGACGAACACCCCGCGAAGGCCTTCGCACCGGTCCCCGACACCGGTGCGGAGGCCTTCGTTTCGTAGGGTGGGCGCATGGAGAGCGTGCGCCTGATCGACGAGTGGCCGGTGGACAACGCCGCGACGGCCGTGGTGGCGGCGGACGGGAGCGTCGTGGGCAGCCACGGCGACACCGCGCGGAAGTTCCGGCTGGCCTCGGTCACCAAACCGCTGACCGCCTACGCCGCGCTCATCGCGGTCGAAGAGGGCGTCGTCGAGCTCGACACCCCGGCCGGGCCCGACGGCTCGACCGTGCGGCACCTGCTGGCCCACACCTCCGGGCTCGCCTTCGACGCGCACAAGGCGATGGCCGCGCCGGGCACGCGGCGCCTGTACTCCAACGCCGGGTTCGAGCAGCTGGCCGACGCGCTGGCCGAGCACTCCGGCATCCCCTTCGCGCAGTACCAGGCCGAGGCGCTGTTCGCACCGCTCGGCATGACGTCGACCGCGCTGGACGGCTCGCCCGCGTCCGGCGCGATGTCCACTGTGGACGATCTGGTCGCCTTCGCCGCCGAGCTGCAGGCCCCGAAGCTGCTCGACCCGGCCACCGTGGCCGAAGCGACGGACGTCGTGTTCCCCGGGCTTTCCGGTGTCCTGCCCGGCTTCGGGCACCAGAAGCCGAACGACTGGGGCCTGGGCTTCGAAATCCGCGACCACAAGAGCCCACACTGGACCGGGGCGAACAGCTCGCCGCGCACCTTCGGCCACTTCGGCCAGTCCGGCACGTTCCTCTGGGTCGACCCGGAGGCGGGCGCGGCCTGCGTCGCGCTGACCGACCGCGCGTTCGGCCCGTGGGCCGCCGAGGTCTGGCCGCGCTACACCGACGCCGTCCTGGCGGACCTGGGCGCGTGAAGCGGGCCTTCCTCGCCGCTCTCCTGCTGCTCGCCGCCTGCAGCGCCCCCGCGGCCGCGCCCGCGCCGGCACCCGCGCCGCGAGCGCCGGACGCTCCTCCGGCGCTCGGCACGAACGGTGCCGCGGTTCCGGCGCTGCACTGGACGCCCTGCCACGGGCCGTTCCAGTGCACCGGCGCCACCGTGCCGCTGAGCTACCGCGAACCGACGGGCGCCACGATCACGCTCTCGGTGATCCGGCTGCCCGCGGCCGATCCGGCACGACGGCTCGGCTCGCTGTTCTTCAACTTCGGCGGCCCGGGCACCGATGGCGTCGGCGAGCTGACGCGGTTCGCCGCCCGCTACCCGCCCGAGCTGCGCGCCCGCTTCGACCTGGTGGGCTTCGACCCGCGCGGGATCGGCGGGTCGGCGCCGGTCGGCTGTCCCGGCGCCGACCACCTCCCGCCCGCCGGGTCCCCGGTCAGGCAGCCGGACGCGTTCTTCGCCGCGAGCGCCGCGACCGGCAAAGCCTGCGCGGCCTCGGGTGCCCTGCTCGGCCACCTCTCGACCGCGAACGTGGCCCGGGACATGGACCTGCTGCGCCAGGCCGTCGGAGACGCCTCGCTGAACTTCTACGGCTACTCCTACGGCACCTACCTGGGCGGCACGTACGCGAACCTGTTCCCCGGCAAGGTCCGCGCGATGACCCTCGACGGCACGCTGGACCTCGTCGCGAACGCCACCGGCAAGCCGGGCCAGGAGCGGCAGCCCGTGGACGTGCGGGCCGACGTCGCGGAGGCCCAGCAGCAGGAACTGGACCGGTTCTTCGCGGTGTGCGCGGCCGCCGGGCCGAAGTGCGCCTTCTCGGCAGGCGACCCGAAGCGGAAGTTCGCGGGGATCTTCGCCCACGCCTCCCGCGGGCCGGGCGTGGCCGCGCTGATGAAGACGGTCGGCAGCGCGCTGTACCAGTCCGGCCGGTGGAAGCGGCTCGCCCAGACCCTGTCCGCGATGCCGGCGGACCCGGGAGCCGCCTCACCGGTGCTCGACCCCTACGTGCCGACGCACTCCCCCGGGTTCCTGGCCGTCCAGTGCGTCGACAGCGACAACCCGCGGTCGCCCGTGGACTACACCGCGCTCGCCGCGCGGGAAAGCGCGCGGCAGCCGTACTTCGGGCTGAGCGCGGTGTTCTCGATGGCCCAGTGCGTCGGCTGGCCGGCCCGCGACGAGGACCGGTACACCGGCCCGTGGAACCGGCCGCGGAAGAACCCGGTGCTGGTGCTGAACAACCGGTTCGACCCGGCGACGCCCCTGCACAACGCCGAGGCGACGGCGGCGGAACTGGGCGACGGCCGCGTGCTCGTCGTGGACGGCTACGGCCACACGTCCCTGGACGTGCCGAGCGCCTGCGCGTCGGCGGCCGTGGTGCGGTACCTGACGGACCTGGCCGCGCCGCCGGCCGGAACGACCTGCGCCCCGGACACGGTGCCCTTTCCCTGAGGGTGAATCGCCGACCGGGCGTGATGCCCAACGACCCCGCCGGTACAGGGTCCAAAGACCCTGCCGCCGCTCCCGCCGCGGTGGTGTCATCTAAGGGTGCAGGCCCGCCGCAGGGCCGGTGCGGGGACCTCGGGCCCCGGCGGGCCGCACACCTTCTTCACTCCGCCATGACGCGGATCGGTTCCCCTGCCTGGTAGGCCGCGATGTCCTCGACCGCGTCGCCGTAGAAGATCTCGTAGACCTCCCGCGTGACGAAGCCGATGTGCGGTGTCAGGACCGCGTTGTCGAGTGTCCTCAGTGGATGGTCGGCGGGGAACGGCTCGGTGTCGTAGACGTCCAGCGCGGCAGCACGGATCTCCTTGCGCCGCAACGCGTCCACCAACGCCGCTTCGTCGACGATCGGGCCGCGCGAGGTGTTCACCAGCAACGCGGTCGGCTTCATCGCGGCCAGCTCGGCCGCCCCGACCAGGCCGCGGGTGCGCTCGCCGAGCACCAGGTGGATCGACAGCACGTCCGACCGCGCGAACAGCTCCTCCTTGGTCACCGCGGTGACGCCGTGCGGGGCCGCCTTCTCCTGCGTCAGGTGCTGGCTCCACGCGATGGTCTCCATCCCGAAGACCTGCCCGATCTTCGCCGCGCCCGCGCCGAGCCTGCCGAGGCCGAGCAGGCCGAGCGTCTTGCCGTGCAGCATGGTGCCGACACCGGTCTGCCAGCCGCCTTCGCGCATCGACCGGAACTCCTGCGGCAGGTTCCGCGACGCGGCGAGGATCAGCGCCCAGGTGTGCTCGGCGGTCGGCTCCCCGATGTAGCCGGTCGCGGACACGACGACGCCGTTGCGCTGCGCCGCCGCGACGTCGATGGCCGCGTTCCGCTTGCCCGTGCTGACCAGCAGCCTGAGGTCCGGAAGAGCGTCGAGCACCTCGGCCGGGAACCGGGTGCGCTCGCGCATCGCGACGACGCATTCGAAGCCCTGCAGCTGCTTGACGACGTCGGTCAGGGGCTCGGTGAAGACCGTGATGTCGGCCTTGAGCGAGTCCCAGTCACCGAAGGTGAGAGCGACGTCCTGGTAGTCGTCGAGAATCGCGATCCGCATGGCTTCACCGTAGTAGGTGCTCACCCGGCCGCGGGCGGCTCACTGGGGAAGAGGATCGGGCTGAGCAGGTACCGCGTGCGGTCGGGGGTGGCCGGGTTGGCCAGCCGCGGGAGGATCGCGGCCCGCAGTTCGCCGACCAGGGCGACGAGTTCGTCCCGGCTCAGCCAGACCGCGTGCTGCCGGTAGCCGACGGGGTCGGCCGACGGGTCGGCGTCGTCGCGGTCGAGGTAGGCGTTGAACTCGGCGACCAGGGCGGCGAGGGCCACGGCGAACCCGCGCCGGTGGTCCTCGGCCGACATCGACGCGGCCTCGCCGGGGTCGATGGAGGCCCGGTCCCGGCGCAGCCGGTAGTGGCGCTCGACCGCGCCGCGGACCCGGCGTTCGCCGGCCACCTCCAGGACCTCCCCGGCGGCGAGCAGGTCGACGTGCCGGTAGAGCGTGGCTTTCGCGACGTCCGGCAGCAGCTCGCCGAGCTGGGCGGTGGTGAGCGTGCGCTCGCCACGCAGGGCGTGCACGATCCGCAGCCGCACCGGGTGCCCCAGGAGTTCCAAGGTGTCCACTGTTCAATGTTCTCATGCGGTGATACCGTTCTCAAAACACGAGAATGATGGGGGCTGGGATGACGAGGGACACGGGTCCTGCGGCGGTCGCGCTGGCGGTCGTCGGCATGACGGCGGCGGGGCGGTTCGCGGAGGTCGAGGCGCGGTTCGCGCCGAGGCTGCGGGCGGCGGCGTCGGCCGGGACGCTCCGAGTCGGCTGGGAGACGGAGATCGCCAAGACCGGGCCGGTCCGGGCGGTCGGCACCCCGGCGAGCGAGCTGCCCGCGGCGGGGCTGGTCCGGGTGAGCGTCCCGGTGACCTGCGAGCGCGGCGGCCTCACGGTGGTGATGTCGGTCGACGACGCCGGCCTGCTGCACGGCCTGCGGCTCGCTCCGCCGTCCGGTACGTCCTGGCAGCCGCCGGCCTACGCCGAACCGGAACGGTTCACCGAGCACGAGGTCACCGTCGGGGCCGGCCCGCTCGCGGTGCCCGGCACGATCACCGTTCCCCGGGGGCGGGGCCCGTGGCCGGGGCTGGTGCTGCTCGCCTCGGGACCCGCCGACCGCGACTTGACGACCGGGCCCAACAAGCCGTTCAAGGACCTGGCGTGGGGGCTGGCCTCCCGCGGTGTCGCGGTGGCCCGGTTCGACAAGGTGACCCGCGTCCACCCGGAGACCGGCTCGGCACCCGGCTTCACGATGGTCGACGAGTACGTGCCGCACGCGGTCGCCGCCGTTCGCCTGCTGCAGGAGCGGCGGCAGGTGGACCCGGCGCGGGTGTTCGTCCTGGGGCTCAGTGGTGGCGGCAAGGCGGCTCCCCGGGTCGCGGCCGCCGAACCGTCGGTCGCCGGCCTGGTCAGCCTGGCCGGTGACACGCTGCCGCTGCCCCGGGCGGCCGTCCGGGTCGCCCGCTACCTGGCCGAACTGGACCCCGGCCCGGCCACCACAGCGGCCGCCGAGGCGGTCGAGCGGCAGGCGGCGCTCGTCGAGAGCCCCGCCCTGGCACCCTCGGCCCCGGCCGCGGACCTGCTGTTCGGCTGGCCCGCCTCGTACTGGCTGGACCTGCGTGACTACGACCCGGTCGCGACCGCCGCCGCGCTGGACAAGCCGATGCTCGTCCTGCAGGGCGGCCGCGACTACCAGGTGACCGTGGCCGACGACCTCGTGCGCTGGCAGGCGGGCCTGGCCCGGCGGTCCGACGTCACGATCCGCGTCCACGAGGCCGACGACCACCTGTTCTTCCGCCGCGAAGGACCCTCCACACCCGCGGCGTACGAGACACCGCAGCACGTCGACCCGGCCGTGGTCACCGAGATCGCGGAGTGGATTTCGACGCCGCGCTAGGGGACGAACACGTCCACCCGGACCAGGTGGTGGTCGGAGGCGTCGTTCAGCCGGGCCAGCGGGTCGGACGGCACCGGCCAGAACACCTCGGCGTGACAGGGCACCAGGCCCTTCGACGGCAGGACGTAGTCGGTCCGCAGGTTGCCCGGCGCGACGTCGTTGAAGTCGCCGGTGTCGAAGAACGGGTTGCTCTTCTGGCCGACGTTCGCGCCGCCCTGGGCCTGCGCCGCGAGCACCGCGCCCTGGCTGCCCGGGTGCGTCTCGATGACGCGCCGCGCGTGCAGCAGCTGGTCGATCGCGCCGGGAACGCTGTCGCCGTCCAGGGGGTCGGAGTTGTTGTCGCCCGCGATCACGAACCGCTGCGACGCGCCCAGGCCGCCGCGGTGGCCGCGGTCGTCGTAGAGGTAGCCGCCCTTGCCCGGGGTCACGTAGTCGGCCCAGAAGCGGATTTCGTCGTTGTTGCGGGTGCCGTTGCGGTCCTCCGGACCGTCGAAGCTCGGCGGCGTCGGGTGCGAGACCAGGAAGTGCACGGTCGAGCGGCCGATCTTCAGCGGCAGGTCCCAGTGCGACTTCGACGACAGCCGCAGGACCGCCAGCTCGGCGGCGTTGTACCAGTCGTGCGGCGCCGGCGTGGCCGGGTCGTCGGGCAGCAGCGCGCCCGGCATGTCCTTCCACAGGAAGTGCTGGAACGTCCGGACGCGCGCGAGGTCGATCGGGTACTTCGACAGCACGAGCAGGCCGTACTGGCCTTCGAAGGCCCCGAAGCCCTGTGCGTCGTTGCCGCCGCCGACCGTGCCGCTGCGGTCGAGGTCGAAGCCGGTGGGCACGCCCGTGTTGACCGGCGCGGTGTAGGCGTACGGGTAGTCGATGGGCTTCGCGCCGTGCTGGCCGACCGCCAGGTAGTTCTTCCGGAAGAGGTCGGCGGCGGCGTTGCCGGGCACGTAGTCGAACTCGTTGACCAGCTGGACGTCCGCGCGGTTGCGCTGGATCACCTCGGCGACCTCCTGCGCCTGGGCGTTGCCCGGCGTCGAGAGGTCGGTGACGAGCTGCCCGGCGGCGGCGCGGTTCAGCGACGCGTTGAACGTGGCGAAGCGGACGTTGGTCCCGAAGCTCGCGGAAGCGGTGGCGGGGACGAAGAGCGCTACGAGCGCGGCGGCCGTCAGCCCGGCGGCGATGCGTTTCACGGCGGTCACCCTATGCCGGAAATCAGCCATCCGGGTGAGCACGAGGTGAACAAACCCACCCTTGAACATGTTCAAAAATGGCGCTACCGTCACTTCTGAACACGTTCAAAAAAGGAGGAACCATGGATCGCATCGTCGTGGCGTACGGCCTCTACCTGCTGATCAGCATCCCGCTGACCGTCCTCGTGGCCCGGACCCTGAGCAGACACGGGCACACCTTCCTCGCCGAGGTCTTCGCCGACAGCCCTGGCCTCGCCACCGCCGTCAACCAGCTCCTGGTCGTCGGCTTCTACCTGGTCAGCCTCGGCTTCGTGACGCTGTTCCTGACCAGCCACACCCTGGTGCCGACCGCGCGCGAGGTGTTCGAGCTGCTCTCGGTGAAGGTCGGCACGGTCGCGCTCGTCCTCGGCTTCATGCACCTGACCAACGTGCTGGTCTTCAACGGCATCCGGCGCCGTCACCTGGCCCCGAAGCCCCAGCCGGAACCCCAGCCCTACCCCGGCTAACGTGCAGCGTGGCCAAGAGCGAGGAAACGCGGTCCCTGATCGTCACGACCGCGATGCGGCTGTTCACCGAGAACGGCTACGACCGCACGACGATGCGGGCGATCGCGGCCGAGGCGGGCGTCTCCGTCGGGAACGCGTACTACTACTTCTCGTCCAAGGACCAGCTGATCCAGGGCTTCTACGACGAGATCGCGCGGCAGCACCTGACGGCGGCCCGGACACTGCTCGACGGCGAGACCGGCTTCGCGGCCCGCCTCAAGGCCGTGCTGCTGTGCTGGCTCGACGTCGCCGAGCCCTACCACCGCTTCGGCACGCAGCTCTTCGTCAACGCGGCCGACCCGGAGTCGCCGCTGAGCCCGTTCAGCGACGACTCCTCGGCCGCCCGCGAAGCATCGATCGGCCTCATGCGCGAGGTCGTGGCCGGCTCCGACGTCAAGCTCGACCCGGAGCTGCGCGACCAGCTGCCGGAACTGCTCTGGCTCTACCAGATGGGCGTGGTGCTGTTCTGGGTCCACGACCGTTCGGCCGGCACGAAACGCAGCCGGCTGCTGGTCGAGCGCAGCGTCCCGCTGCTGGCCCGGCTGGCCGCCCTCTCCCGGCTGCGGGTGTTCCGCCCGGTCAGCCGGGAGATCGTCGACCTGATCCACGAACTCTCCAAACGGAACTGACCGCGCGTAACACTCCATGGGCGCTGAGCGACCCTCTCCACAACCTGTAGACCCGCGGAGAGGTGGCTCGGGGTGCCGCTGAGTCTCGCCCAGCTCGTCAGCATCGCTTCGGGACTGGTCGTCGCGGTGGCCGGCTACGTCTACCAGAAGCGCAAGTACCTCAAGTCGCTCACGCGCGATCTCGGGCTGGAGACCTTCCCGCAGTACGTCGTGCGCGGAATCGGCTCGCGGCTGGTCCGCCGGCTTCGTCCCCGGGCCGCCGCGCGGCTCAGCCTCCGCGACTTCGCCCTGAACCGGCTCGCGGCGAGTTCGAACCGGCTCCTCGTCCCGGCGGCGGTGCCCGTCGAACTCGTGCTGGACGACATGTTCGTCCCGCTGACGGCCGTCACCGCCGACCGAAGCCGGCTTTCGGCCGACCAGATCCGGCACAGCGAGCACAGCAGGATCCTGCTCGTCGGCGACCCGGGGTCGGGCAAGTCGACCCTGGTCAAGCGGATCTACCGCGACATCTGCCGGGCGGCGATCGCCACCCGCGACGTCCGCTTCGCCCGGATCCCGGTCCGGATCGAGCTCAAGAACCTCAACCCGGGGAAAGTCCCCCGCGCGGAGGACGGCCTGGTCGAAGCCGTCGAGAACCAGGTCACGTCGATCAACACCTACGCGAGCCAGGACCTGTACGACTCGTTCGCCGACACCGGCCGGATCACCGTTCTCCTCGACGGCTTGGACGAGGTGAACACCAGCGAGTTCGACGCCGTCTCCGCCGAGATCACGAAGCTCTGCAACCACCTGGCCGAAAGACACGCGGACAACCAGGTGGTCGTGACGACCCGCCGCCAGCTCTACGTCAACCTTCCCGCCGACTTCACCGACACCTTCGACGCGCACCTCACCCTGGAACCGTTCACCGCCGACGACATGTACGAGTTCCTGCGCAAGTGGCCCTACCGGACGTTTCCGGAACGGCACCTGTCGCGCATCTTCGGCAATCTCGCCGCCCAGCCGAACATCCGCAGCATGTGCGAGACGCCCTTGATCCTCGCGATGTACGTCGCGACCGACCAGATCACCGGCGGAGAAGGCCTGCCGGAAACCCGGCCCGACTTCTACCGGGCCGTGGTCGACGAACTGCTCGTGCGACGCAGGGGTCGCCAGCTCGGCCTGACCACCGGACTCAACGTCCTTCGCCGGACCCGGCAGCAGGTGCTGGGCCGGATCGCCCTCGAGCACCTGCTCGACGGGAGCCAGTCCCGCAATGCCCTCGACTGGTCGAAGGCGGTGAAAATCGTCCAGGAGGAGGAAGAACTCTCCGAGGCCGACGCCGGGACCCGCCTCCGGGAGCTGTCGCGGGACACCGGCTTGTTCACCGAGGAAAGACCGGAAGAGACGCTGCGGTTCGTCCACCTGACGTTCTGCGAGTTCCTCGCCGCGGACGCCGTCGACCGCGGCGACGACGAAACCTGGCGGCGGATCACGCGGACGGTCGACCAGAGCGCCGACGAAGCCCTCGGGCGGCGGTTCGCCGAACGGCTGGCGGAGGTGATCGTCTTTTCCGCCGCCCTGCAGAAGAACGACCGGCTGCGCGGGGAACGCGTGTTGTGGGCCGTCCGCACCGACGTCGAACTGGGCCTGCGGGCCGTCATCGACTGCCAGCCGTACGACGACGAACTCGTGATGGCCGAGCTGGCGCGGATCGCGGACGCCGCCGCCCACCGGGCCGACCGGGACGAGAACTGGTTCCACCTGTTCCGGTTGATCGCCATCGCCCTCCGCGACCGTGAGCTGGCCGAGACCTCGATCACCGGCCGCCGGTCCAGTCACCTCGAGCCGTTCTTCGTCGGCGTGACGACCGGCACGCAAGGGAGTTTCGACCCGCTGTTCCTCTCCTACCTGCGCCTCGATCCCGGCGCCGCCCTCGAACTGGCCCGGTCGCTCGGCCTCGAACTCGCCACGGACCGTCCGGAGCTGCTGATCAAGGTCCTCGACGAACCAGCCGTACTGGCTCAGGCCATCGCCGAATTCCAGGGCAGCGAAGAAGGGCTCAGAGACTGGGCCCGGATACTGGCGATCGGAGGGTTCTACCACGAGAGCGTGGGCAACCGGATCGAGTCGACGACCGCGGCCGTGCTCCCGTTGGACGAATGGCTCCCCCCTCGATCGGGACAGAAGAGGTGCTGGTACAGCTCCTTCCTCGGAAAAGCCATCGGAGGCATCGTCCTGGAAGCGGCGTGCCGGTGGCCCGAGTCGTCGGCCTGCCTCAGGTTTCTCGCGACCGTTCGGGTTCCCCGTTCATCTCGCAGCTGGAGCATCAAGCAGGCCTTCTCCCTGCTCACCCTCGTCAAGGTGGTCGTCATCGTGTCCGCCTTCCAGCTGCTCGGCCGGCTGGAACTGCTTTCCCCGGCCCTGGCCGCGCTTTCGGCAGGCGTGGCCTCGCTCGGCTACCTCCTCTCCTTCCTGCCGGAACGCTTCGACCACAAAGATCCGCTTCTGAAACACTTGGCCGACCTCATCGAGCGCGCACCGCTGTTTTGGTCCGTGGAGCAATTGACGGAAACCGTCACGACGAACCCACAGGTCAGCACGATCACCATCGCGAGAATGGCCCGCCGGATCGGACGGTTCGAAAAGAACAAGCAAGGACCGTTCCTGCTCCGGCTTCCCGTTCGGATCCCCACGGTCCTGACCTTGAACCCGCACACCCGGCTCGACCTCTTCGAGATCATGCAGGA
>Ga0207678_10000170_pt1 | contig 54749 bp, 57 predicted proteins | sample KBSC63metaG_FD_184319 | JGI IMG/M metagenome (GOLD analysis project Ga0207678, IMG submission 184319) | Corn rhizosphere microbial communities from Kellogg Biological Station, Michigan, USA - KBS C6-3 metaG (SPAdes) (version 2) | ecosystem: Host-associated > Plants > Roots > Rhizosphere > Soil ... | reverse complement strand
GCCGGGCGCGAATTTCATCCAGAAAGTTCGGACTGAATCGCATGGGCCCTAGGAAGCCTCGGTGGGAGCCTCGGTGAATCGATGTAGAAGCGATGTGAGACTTCAATAGGTGATTCGCCTAAGACCCTCGCACCTCCAATGTCTCTCGCACCGGTGCGTGCACGCTTTCCACAGCTTGCCCGCGCTTGAGGTCGTCAATTCCGCGTTCGCACGTCAGCCGAGAGCCGCTTTGACGGCGGCGCTCGCCTTCTGAAAATCCATCTGCCCGGCGTATTTCGTTTTCAGTACGCCCATCACCTTGCCCATATCCTTGACCGATGCGGCGCCGGTCTCAGCGATGGCCGCTGCAACGGCGGCCGCAACGGCGCTATCATCCATTTGCTTGGGCAAATAGGCTTCGATGATCGCGATTTCGGCCTGCTCGACGGCCGCCAGATCCGGTCGGCCGCCATTGGTATATTGTTCGATCGAATCGCGCCGCTGCTTCACCATTTTGGTCATCACGGCCAGAACTGCGGCATCGTCGATCGGCTTTTTGGCCTCGATCTCTGCCGACTGGATAGCCGCATTGATGAGACGCAGCGTTCCGACCCGTTGCTTATCGCCAGCCTTCATCGCCGCCTTCAGATCGTCGCTGATCTTCGCGCGCATCTCGGTCTCCTATGATTTTGTTGATTTGGTTTAGGGGTGCGAGCCTGACGTCGCAAGCAGCGAAGCCGCCGGAACCATGAGCAATTCCGCGCAATTGACGTTGATGGTCCGTTCCCCTAGTTTCCGGCGCGAATTGAGGTCCGGCGGCCGAATTGGCCACGTCTTGCGAAACACCGGATCGAATTTCGCGCCCCAATCCATTCGGACAAACGATGAACGCACCGCAACCCTGGACCGACGTGCCTCTAACCGCGCGCCTCGTGCTTGATGACGGCACCGTCATCGCCGGGCAGGGCCTGGGCGCAACCGGAAGCGCCGTCGGCGAAGTCTGTTTCAACACCGCCATGACCGGTTATCAGGAAATCCTGACCGATCCGAGTTACGCCGGTCAGATCATCACGTTCACCTTTCCGCACATCGGCAACGTCGGCGCCAATCAGGAAGATACCGAGACTTCGAACCTCGCGTCGCGCTCGGGCGTGCGCGGCTGCATCCTGCGCGCGCCGATCACGGAGCCTTCCAACTATCGCGCCGCCGAAAACCTCGACCGGTGGCTCAAAACTCGCGGCATCATTGCCATCGCCGGCGTCGATACGCGGGCGCTGACGGCTCGAATTCGCGAGAAGGGGATGCCAAACGGCGTCATCGCGCACGAGCCTTCGGGCGTGTTCGATATCGATAAGCTGAAGGCCGAAGCGAAAGCTTGGTCCGGGCTTCTGGGGCTCGATCTTGTTCCCGAGGTCACGAGCGGCCAGAGTTACACTTGGGACGAGCAACGCTGGCTCTGGAACCAGGGTTACAAACGCAACGAGAACCCGGAATTCCACGTCGTCGCAATCGACTATGGTCTGAAACGCAACATCCTAAGGTGCCTCGCGTCAGCCGGATGCAAGGTTACGGTCGTCCCCGCAACCGAAAAGGCCGAGGACGTGCTGGCGCGTAATCCCGATGGCATATTTCTGTCGAATGGCCCGGGAGATCCCGCAGCGACCGGCGAATACGCCGTTCCTGAAATCAAAAAATTGGTCGACAGCGGCAAACCACTTTTCGGCATCTGCCTCGGACATCAGATGCTGGGACTGGCGCTCGGCGGCACGACCAGCAAGATGCATCAGGGCCACCACGGCGCCAACCATCCGGTGAAGGACTTCACGACCAACAAGGTCGAGATCGTCTCGATGAACCACGGGTTCGCGGTCGATAGCAAAAGTCTGCCGAAGGGCGTCGTTGAGACGCACGTTTCGCTGTTCGACGGTTCGAATTGTGGGCTTGCACTGGAGGGAAAGCCCGTGTTTTCCGTGCAGCATCACCCCGAGGCGTCCCCCGGTCCGCAGGATAGCCATTATCTCTTCACGAGGTTCGTCAATATGATGCGCGCCGACAAGGGACAAACGGCAAGACGCGAGCGGTGATTGCTCGCCGACTTCAACGCGGACACTTTTCCCATGGCGTTGCGAGTTCTGGCCTGCCTGACTTTATTTTTGTTGGTACCCGGCCAAGCGGCGCTGGCCTGCAAATATCAGCCGGGACCGTTTCTTCAGCAACTCGCCGCGGTATCGAAAGCCTGCACGCATAGCCTCTGCGGACGCATTTACCCGACGGCGCCGGTCGATCCGTCGACCGCCAAGTCATCGTGTTCGGATGACCCTTGGATGAGGTTCAGGTCCGACGTGACGGCGGCTCTATCGGCGCACGGCGCACTCTTACTTGGCGAGATGCATGACAACCCTGCACACCACCTGTTGCAGGCGGCGGCCGTTACCGAATTTGCGGTCAGCGGATCGAAAAATGTCCCCGCTATCGTCTTCGAACAAATCCGAGACGATCAGCAGGCGGGCCTCGACCGGTTTGCGGATTTCAATCGCAACGCCACTCGCCTTGCGACCGTCGGCGACCTGAAACGCTTCCTCGATTGGGACAAATCGGGGTGGCCAAAGGACATCTATGATCCGCTATTCAAAGCCGTCATCGCAGACAAGCTTGCGATCTACCCCGGCGATGTCCCTCGCGCGGCGATCATGAAGACGGCGAAAAAAGGGGAGAGTTCACTTCCCGCCGCTGAACGCACCCGCCTCGGTCTCGATAGTCCACTTGGGGCGCGACTAGACGCTGCATCCATCAAGGAGATCGAGGACTCTCACTGCGGCGCGATGCCGAAGTCGGCATTCGGCGGCATGGCGTACGCCCAGCGCTATCGCGACGCGCATCTGGCAGACGCCGTGTTGAAGGCGTCCGATCGACATGGCGGAGCCTTCCTGATCGCAGGCACTGAACACGTCCGTACCGACCGCGGCGTGCCCTGGTATCTTCGTCAGCGGGCTTCCGGCAAAAAGGTCGTGTCGCTGATGTTCGTCGAGGTCGAGGATGGCAACACCGACCCAGGGTCCTATGTGCAGCGCGACCCTGACGGCAAACCGGCAGCCGATTACCTCGTTTTTACCCCACGAGCCGACCGCCCCGACCCGTGCGAAAGAATGCGGCGGAAATAGCGGCTGCTCAAACTCCCTTGCCCCGCGTACGGGCAGAAGCGGTGCGATCACGCTGCATTGTCATCCCGGCCGGAGCGATCGTGCCTGAGCGCGATCGCGCAGAGCCGGGACCCAGAATTCATGCCTCATAAGCCGGAAAACCCGACCCTAGGTCCCGGATCGATCTTCGGCTGCGCCTTCGTTCGTCCGGGATGACAGTAACCGCGAAGTTGGTCCGCGCGCTGCCGCCCGCATCAACCTTGCTGAACTTTAAGATCGCGCCGCGCGCCGGACTGCGTATAAACCTCCCAAAAGCCTATTCGGAGGAAACTGATGCGCCGTCTTTTTTTCGTTCTCCTGCCGCTCGTTGCGGCGGGTCCTGCTTTTGCTGCCGACTGCACGAAAGACGTTGTTGCCGCTTTCGAGAAGCAACGCACGTCGAAAGCCTTCCGTGTCGAGTTCAGCCAGCCGACTGCCGAGGGCGAAGCCCAAATGAGGGTCGACTACATCCCGCCTGACAAGATGCTGCAGACGGTCACGTCCCCGGCGATGCCCGGCGAACAACAGACGATGCTGGTCGGCGACCGAGCCTTTGCCGGGACGAGCGGCAGTTTCGAAGAATTACAACCCCAGTATACGCAGTCGATTGTCGCTGAGGTAAGAACCGCGCTCGGAGCATCGCCGCAAAAGCTCGGCAGCTTTGAATGTCTCGGCGCCGCCAAGCTCGACAATCGAGATCTCGTTGCCTACCGGACGGCTGAAAAAATTCCAGCCGGAGCGGACTTGGAAAAAGTCATGGCGCGGACGATCTACGTCGATCCGGCGTCCGGGCTTCCGGCGTTCAACGTCGTTGCCGCTCTGGCTGGCACCGCCGATCCGGTCATGAAGGTCAAGTATTCCTATCCGACTGACGTCGAAATTATTGCGCCGGCAAACGCGCCCGTGCAAAAGCTCCGTTGAGGTCCGCGATTTCTCTACGACGTCGCCATTCGTTCAGGATTTTGCATATGCGCCGCATCGCGCTCGCCGCCATCATACTTACTGCAATGACAGGTGCGTCCCTGGCACAGCCCACGCCGCCCGAACCGGCACCGGCCAAACCGAACGCCAATCCGTGCAGCGACGAGGTTTCCTTGGCTCTTCAGAAGCTGAGGAAGTCATCGTGGTTCCACATGGATACGAAGATGCTCACCGAAAACGGGCCGACGTCGATGCAGATCGACTACGTTCTACCCGATCGTATGCATCAGAAGGTGACGGTCGAATTGACCAAAAAGGCTTCGGAATTGATCCTCGTCGGCAAGGACGCGTGGTCCAGGCAGGACGAGGGCAGCTGGCACCCGCTCCGGTCGGACGTAGCCGAGCACCTCAAGAACCAGATGCAGGATTCCGTCGTGAAGCAGCAGACCGATATCGGCAGCTATTCATGTAAGGGCCGTACCAAGTTCGATGGCCGCGACGTGCTCTCCTATAAGCTCGAGACGGAGCCGGAAAAAGGTTCGACCGCGACGAACCAGGCTTTCCGCATGTTCTACGTCGACGCCCTGACGGGGCTGCCGGTCAGCAACGCCCTTCTTGTGCCGGGCCACGAGGAGAAACCGATTTTCAAGACGACTTATTCGTTCCCGCTGGACATGAAGATCGACCCGCCGAAAGACGTCGCTGCGGCTGCGCCACCCGTCAGCCCCGCTGCGCCTGCGACAACCCCTGCACCTGCACCTGTACAGAAAGACGCACCGGCCGACGGCAAATGATCTGCCACGTTGGCTGCACCGCTACGATCCGTCACTGGCATCGATAGCTGCTATGCCGTGGCGTGGAGGTGACCGGCGTTGACGATGGCGTTAGAAGCGCCATCGGAGATAATCTTCATGACCGCGACCGATTCTGCCGCCGCCGTCCGCACGACGGCCGCCAGCGTGTCCTTTTCGATCTTGCTGGCCGTAAGCTTTTGCCATTTGCTCAACGACGTCATGCAATCGCTACTGGCTGCGATTTATCCGATGTTGAAGCACGACTATGGCTTGGCATTCTGGCAGATCGGCCTGCTCACGATGTCCTTTCAGGTCACGGCGTCGCTTCTGCAGCCGCTGATCGGTAGTTTCACTGATCGCCGGCCCATCACCAATTCGACGAGCATCGGCATGGGATCGACCCTGCTGGGCCTTATCCTGCTCGCGTTCGTGCGCAGCTATCCTGGGTTGCTGGCGGGTGCGGCTTTTGTCGGCATCGGCTCGGCAATTTTCCACCCCGAGTCGTCGCGCATCGCGCGAACAGCCTCTGGCGGCCGCCACGGGATGGCGCAATCGCTCTTTCAGGTCGGCGGCAACTTCGGGACGGCGCTCGGGCCGCTGCTCGCAGCCTTCATCGTGCTGCCGCGCGGACAGTCCAGCATCGCCTGGTTTGCCGTCGCAGCGCTCCTCGGCATGGTCATTTTGTGGAGGGTCAGCAAGTGGGATGTCCGCGCCCGCGCTAGGCCAAAGGCGAGCGGGGATGCGGTGGGTATGCCGTTCTCACGCCGCCGCACCGGCATGGCGCTCGCGGTTCTGGCGATGCTCGTCTTCTCGAAGTACATCTACATGGCGAGCCTTTCGAGCTACTACACGTTTTATACGATGCACAAGTTCGGCGTTTCCGTGCAGCAATCGCAGTTGTTGCTGTTCGTATTTCTCGGTGCCGTTGCCGCGGGAACGATACTCGGTGGTCCGATCGGAGACCGTTTCGGCGCAAAGACCGTGATCTGGTTCTCGATCTTGGGCGTGCTGCCTTTCACGCTCGCATTGCCGTACGCCGATCTGAACTGGACGATAGCCCTCACGGTGCTGATCGGCCTTATCCTGTCGTCGGCCTTTCCCGCGATCATCGTGTTTGCGCAGGAACTTGTGCCTGGGCGCGTCGGAATGATCGCCGGGTTGTTCTTCGGTTTCGCATTCGGGATGGCTGGCATAGCTGCGGCAGTACTGGGCGTGGTCGCCGACGCCAGAGGCATCGACTACGTTTATCAAGTATGTTCGTATCTGCCGCTGATTGGACTGCTCACCGTGTTCTTGCCGGCTGTGGGGGAGGCCAATTATGACAAGCCGCAAGCCGCTCGAATCCGCACCTGACACCCAGGAACCCTGTGCCGCGACATTTTCAGGGTTCCACCCTCGTGTGGCATTGCCTATAAGGCCCGCCTAGCCCGACGTCAGAGTCCTCACCCCGAGTTGGCCGGATTATCCGTGCCCGTTTCGGCCAAACCCTTGCGCCCATGCCCAAACGCACAGACATCAAATCCATCCTCATCATCGGCGCCGGCCCGATCGTTATCGGTCAGGCCTGCGAATTCGACTATTCCGGCACCCAGGCCTGCAAGGCTCTGAAGGCCGAGGGCTACCGGATCATCCTCGTCAATTCGAATCCGGCGACGATCATGACGGACCCGGATCTGGCGGACGCGACCTACATCGAGCCGATCACGCCGGAAGTGGTTGCGAAGATCGTAGAGAAAGAGCGGCCCGACGCGATCCTTCCGACGATGGGCGGGCAAACGGCACTGAACACGGCCTTGGCGCTGCACAAGCAAGGTATTCTCAACCGTTACGGCGTCGAACTGATCGGCGCCAAAGCCGAAGCCATCGACAAGGCCGAAGATCGCCAACTCTTCCGCGAGGCGATGCAAGAAATCGGCTTGGAAACGCCGCGATCGAAACTGGCGCACAACCGCGACGAGGCAACGGCGGCGCTGGAGTTCGTCGGTCTGCCGGCGATCATTCGACCGTCGTTCACGCTCGGCGGTACCGGTGGCGGCGTTGCCTACAACCGTGAAGAATTTTTCGAGATCGTCGAGCGCGGGCTCGATGCCTCTCCGACGGCGCAGATTCTGGTCGAAGAGAGCGTTCTCGGCTGGAAGGAATTCGAGATGGAGGTCGTCCGCGACAAGGCGGACAACTGCATCATTATCTGCACCATCGAAAACGTCGACCCGATGGGCGTCCACACGGGCGACAGCATCACCGTCGCGCCGGCGCTGACGTTGACCGACAAAGAATACCAGATCATGCGCGACGCTTCGATCGCGGTGCTGCGCGAGATCGGCGTCGAGACAGGTGGCTCGAACGTTCAGTTCGCGGTCAATCCGGCCGACGGACGCCTCGTCGTCATCGAAATGAACCCGCGAGTCTCGCGTTCATCCGCACTCGCATCCAAAGCCACCGGATTCCCAATAGCGAAAGTCGCGGCCAAACTCGCCGTCGGCTACACGCTCGATGAGATCCAGAACGACATTACCGGTGGTGCAACGCCGGCCTCGTTCGAGCCGACGATCGATTATGTCGTTACGAAGATCCCGCGTTTTGCCTTCGAGAAATTTCCAGGCGCCGACTCGACGCTTACGACGTCCATGAAATCGGTCGGCGAAGCCATGGCAATCGGCCGGACGTTCGCTGAGAGCGTGCAGAAAGCACTTCGCTCAATGGAAACCGGGCTCACCGGATTCGACGACGTGCAACTTGAAGGCCTTGGCCAGGGCGACGACAAGAACGTCGTGCGGGCCGCGGTTTCCCGCCCGGCGCTGGACCGATTGTTGAAGGTCGCGCAGGCGTTTCGCGCTGATTTTTCGCTCGATGAAATTCATCAGTATTGCAAGATCGATCCCTGGTTTCTCACCGAGATCAAGGCAATCATCGATACCGAAGCGCGGGTCATGACGTATGGGCTGCCTAAAACGGCCACGCAGCTGCGTGCCCTCAAGGCGCAGGGATTTTCCGATGCGCGTCTTGCAAAGCTCGCCAATGTCAGCGAAGCCGACGTACTGAAAGCCCGCAAGGCACTCAACGTCGTTCCGGTGTTCAAGCGCATTGACACGTGCGCGGCGGAATTCGCGTCTCCCACCGCTTATATGTATTCGACTTACGAAACCGGCCTCGACAGCGCGCCGGTATGCGAAGCTGCGCCGACCGATAAAGAGAAGATCATCATCCTCGGCGGCGGTCCAAACCGCATCGGGCAGGGGATCGAGTTCGACTATTGCTGTTGTCACGCCTGCTTCGCACTGACGGCGGCCGGGTTCGAGACGATTATGATCAACTGCAATCCCGAGACCGTCTCGACGGACTACGACACGTCCGACCGGCTCTACTTCGAACCGTTGACCGCCGAAGACGTGCTCGAAGTCATCCGCGTCGAAAGTGCCAACGGCAAGGTCAAGGGCGTCATCGTCCAGTTCGGCGGCCAGACGCCGCTGAAGCTTGCTAGTGCCCTAGAGGAAGCGGGCGTGCCTATTCTCGGAACCTCTCCCGATGCCATCGATCTGGCGGAAGATCGCGACCGCTTCAAAGACCTGATCGAAAAGCTGAAGCTCTCGCAACCCAACAGCGGCATCGCCAAGACGCCGGGCGAAGCTCGCGCCGTCGCCGAGAAGATCGGTTATCCTGTCGTCATTCGTCCGTCCTACGTTCTTGGCGGGCGGGCGATGGAAATCGTCCACGACGGCGCCGAGATTGACCGCTACGTCGCACGGCTTTCGGCAACCCTTGATCGGCCTTCGGAGCTTGTCGTCTCAGACAGGCGGCCGCTCTTGATCGACAGCTATCTGACCGACGCGGTCGAGGTCGACGTCGATTGTCTGTCGGACGGCAAGGACACCTTTGTTGCCGGCATCATGGAACACATCGAGGAAGCGGGCATCCACTCCGGCGACAGCGCCTGCTCGATGCCACCGCATTCGTTGGCGCCGGCGATCATCGCGGAGCTGGAACGCCAGACGCGCGAGCTAGCTCTTGCCTTGCGCGTCGTCGGACTGATGAATGTGCAGTACGCAATCAAGGACGGACACGTCTACATTCTCGAAGTGAACCCGCGAGCCTCGCGCACAGTGCCGTTCGTCTCGAAAGTCATCGGCCTGCCGATCGCTTCGATCGCGGCCGAGATCATGGGCGGTAAGCCGCTCGCCGCTTTCAATCTCAAAAAGCCCGACTACGATCACATCGCCGTCAAGGAGGCCGTATTCCCGTTCGCCCGCTTCCTCGGCGTCGATCCGATCCTCGGACCTGAAATGCGCTCGACGGGCGAGGTCATGGGCATCGACCGCGATTTTGCGATGGCGTTTGGCAAAAGTCAGCTCGGCGCCGGGCAGATATTGCCGTCAACCGGTACGGTTTTTGTGTCGGTGAAGGAAAGCGATAAGGCGCGCATCGTCGCTCCGGTGAAGGAATTGGCCGCGATGGGTTTCAATATTGTCGCGACGCGCGGAACGAAGCGCTATCTCGAAGCCAACGGTATCCAGTGCGATGCCATCAATAAAGTTCTTGAGGGCCGGCCGCATATCGTCGATGCAATGAAAAACGGCGATATTGACCTTGTTTTTAATACAACCGAGGGCTCCAAGGCCCTGAGCGACAGCAAGGACATCCGGCGCACCGCCTTGCTACGCCACATCCCTTACTATACAACCTTGTCAGGGGCGGTAGCGGTTACGCGAGCCATCAAGGCCTTGAAATCCGACGCGCTTCAGGTGTCTCCACTTCAGGCGTTTGCGCATCGCTGAGCCGTAGGATGCAGGGTGGCCGAAACGCCACCCGCCCACAGCCGGCTTCACCGTTTTCCTTTTGCCAGCCTTACAGTTAAGTGTGCGGGGGTGAATACTCCGCCGAGAGACAGAGCCGTTCGGAGACGTGGGAGAAGATGATGGAACGGGTGCCGATCACGCTCGAGGGGTTGAAGAACCTTGAAGATGAGCTGCAGCGCTTGAAGGCCGTCGAGCGTCCGCGCATCATCGCGGCGATCTCCGAGGCACGTGCGCACGGCGATTTGTCCGAAAACGCCGAATACCATGCTGCGAAAGAGCAGCAGGGGATGAACGAAGCTCGCGTTGCGGAGATCGAAGACAAGATCAATCGCGCCGAGGTCATCGACATCTCGAAGATGTCCGGCGACACGATCAAATTCGGCGCGACGGTGACGCTTTCGGACGAGGATTCGGGTGACAAGGTCACCTACACCATCGTCGGCGATACGGAAGCAAATCTGCGCGATCGCAAGATCTCGATATCGTCGCCGATCGGCCGGGCGCTGATTGGCAAATCAAAGGGCGAGAGCGTCGACGTCACAACGCCGAAAGGCACACGGACGTTCGAAGTGCTGAAGGTGAGCTGGAACTCGGGCGCGGCGCCGTAATCACTCGTTGCCTCTCTCGAAGAAAGTCGTTGCCGCCTCGCATTCCTCTTTTGATGGGACGAGATCGAACGCCCGGTCCTCTCCCGATTTGCCCGAGAGTTCGACGGCATCGGAGCCTTCGAGTGCAAGACCGGTTTCGCCGGTCTTCAGCCGCAGCCCCCCACCGTCCATCGGCGTCAGCCGGAACAATCCGCCGTCGGCTTCGAGAAAGCATTCGAAGTCGACCGCGCCCGTTTTGCAGCTCGCGGCCTGACCATACCACTCCGGACTCGTCGTCAGCATCAGAGCGAAGCCGAGTTCGAAACGGTCGGAAGTATTCGGCGTGCCGTCCGAATTGGTTTTGGACAAATCGATCTCAATCCGCTGAACGCGCTGCGCGGCATGCGCCTTGAGATGCTTTTCGTCATAGGTCCGCGCATAGCACGGCCGTCCGTCGAGCACGTTGGAGAAGAAGCGGTTGAAAAGATCATCCGGCGTTGCGGCCGCAGTACGCGGCAGAAATTGAGAGGCGATGCCGGCGAGTGCGGCTGCGAAGAAAGAGATTGCGCACTTCAAAGAGGGTTTCATCGGTAACGCTCCAAGTCAGCCGCAATTATTCAGCTTCCTTCCAGGGCGGCCGCTCCAATTGGCACACCCGGTTCGCGTTTGGCACGGCGGATCGTCAAATGTGTCTTTACGCTGGCGACGTTCGGCGCGGCCGTCAACTCGTTGAGCACGAAATCCTGGAAACCCGGCAAATCGCGCGCGATACATTTGAGCATGAAGTCGCTGTCGCCGGAAAGCATGTAGGCCTCTCGAACCAGAGGCCAGCCGAGGATGCGATTTTCAAAGGTGCGCAGATCCGATTCCGCTTGATTGTGCAGCCTGACCATCGCAAACGCCGTCAGCGCATAGCCAAGCATCGCTTCATCGATCAGCGCCGTATAACCCAGGATGAGGCCGGCCTCTTCGAGCGCGCGCACGCGGCGCAGGCACGGTGGCGGCGAAAGACCTATCCGATTGGCCAGAGCGATATTCGTCATACGCCCGTCGGCCTGGAGTTCTTTGATGATCCGCCAGTCTGTTTCGTCGAGCTCTATCGGCATGGGGCAATCTTGGGCTAAAAGCTCGATTGTAATATCAGGAATGTGGCTGCGGGCATTCCTTTTCTTTAATTTCCGGCATTGCGTCTGCGGGTCTCGACACCCCGGTCGCCAACCACCACAACATCACGCCATGACAAGCTTGGTTGCCCACTCCCGACGTCTTGAAAATCAGACGGCCTGGATCTTCTCGGACGGCAAGGCGGGCCACGAAGCGCAGTGCCTTGGCGTTGTCGAGGCCCTGGGCCTCGAGGCCGAGATTAAGCGCGTCAGCCCTTCGGGCATTGCCAAATGGGCGGCACCCTGGGGGCCGGTGGCGCGGCAGGAGGCTTTCGGCGTCGAAGGCTCGCGGCTTGGTCCTCCTTGGCCGGCCTTCGCCTTCGCGACGGGCCGGACGACGATCCCTTACATCCGGGCGCTCAAACGCCGCGCCGGTCTTGCGACGTACACGGTGATCCTGATGGACCCGCGGACCGGACCGAAGAGCGCCGACTTGATTTGGGTCCCCGAGCACGATCGCCGCCGCGGCGCCAACGTCCTTCGCACTCTGACGGCGCCGCACCGTTTTTCGCGCGCGAGGATAAAGGCACTCCGCGCCAACGTTCCGCCAGCCATCGCCGAGTTACCGTGCCCGCGCGTTGCATGCCTCATCGGCGGTCCCAACGGCGACTATGCATACACCGCTGCCGACGAGAACCGGCTCGCTCAGGGTCTCGAAGCAATCGCTAGAAGTGGAACTGGCTTGATGGTGACGGCCTCGCGCCGAACCCCGGAACACTTTGTCGACAGGCTTAGGGCCGCCCTGGACGGCGTGCCGGCGCTCATTTGGGACGGCAATGGCCAAAATCCCTATGCCGACTTCCTGGCGCACGCTGATCTTTTCGTCATCACCGCCGATAGCGTCAGCATGACGTGCGAAGCTGCGGCGACGGGGCGGCCGATCTATGTTTTCGCGCCGTCGGGTGGAAGCGCTAAATTCAATCGGTTTCATTCAGCACTTGCCGCCTACGGCGCGACACGTCTACTCCCCCTCGCAGGCGAGCCTCTTGAAAGGTGGACCTACGAGCCTCTTCACTCCGCCGAGGTCATTGCCGATGAGATCGCCCGGCGCTGGCGGCGGCGCGTAGAAATGTTACCGGGTCTAGTTGGCCGCAAGGCCTGATGACGCCCGCGACGACGGAAGACATCGGACAATGCTTCGCTGCGCCCGCCGGCCTCGCAATACCGGCTATTTTCGCCGTTCCTGCATCTCTTCGAGTTGAAGCTGCTGAATTTCAGCCAAGCGCTGCCATTGCTTGTTGAGCAAGTGGTCGATCTTCTCATGCAAATGCCGGATCTCGAGTTCGGCTTTGAGATTGACACGATAGTCGTTCAGCGACCGCAGCCTATCCTTCGTCTCCTGCCGCTTCTGGCTCATCATGATGATAGGTGCCTGGATTGCCGCGATCGTCGAAAGGATGAGGTTTAGAAGAATATACGGATAGGGATCGAAGGCCGTTCCGGCGCGATAGGAATTGTAGAGCATCCACGCGGCAAGAAACGCCGCGAAGACAATCAGGAAACTCCAGCTTCCGCCAAAACTGGCCAAGGCATCCGAGAGGCGTTCGCCGAGCGAGCGGTCAGCTGAGAATTCTTCCTCGACGTTTGCGGCAAGGGTCTCGTGCGTGGCGAGGCTCTCCGCCACCTGACGCTCGATGTCGTCGAGATCGCCGCTCTCCGCGCGAAGCAATTCAGTGACATAAAGGCTGCGGTAGCGATCGAGCTCCGCACGCGAAATGAAAGCGTCGTCCTTGAGATCGGGGTGATCCTTGCGGATCCTCTCGACGAGGGAAGGCCGAACCGCATCCAGGTGCACAGCCCTGTTTCGCGGAAGTTCATTGCCGGTTATGGCACAGACGGTCCTGGCTTTATTCGACTTGCCGCCGTCGTTGATCTGATCCGACATTGTTGCGGTCTCAACGTCTTTTTTCCTGCCGGTCGGTGCTCGCCCGCGGCACTAGGACATGGGTGCAATGATGCAATTGAGCAAGTCGCGACGATCGGTTAGAACCCGGCCAATTCCTGAAACTTCGATCCCATGAGGCGCCGAAGATGGCCGCACATCAGTATGTTTATCATATGCACAAGCTTTCCAAGACCTACCCGGGTGGAAAGCAGGTGCTGAAGGACATCTCGCTCTCGTTTCTGCCCGGCGCCAAAATCGGCGTCGTCGGCTTGAACGGTGCCGGCAAATCGACGCTGCTCAAGATCATGGCCGGCATTGTCGACGATTTCATCGGCGAGGCGCGTTCCGCCGATGGCGTCAAAGTCGGTTACCTGCCACAGGAGCCCGAGCTTGATCCTACCAAGGACGTGCTCGGCAACGCGATGGAGGGTGTGGCCGAGAAGAAGGCCATCCTCGATCGCTATAACGAGATCGCCGCCAACTATACGGAAGAGACTGCGGACGAGATGACAGCGCTGCAGGACCAGATCGATGCGCAAAATCTTTGGGACCTCGATGCGCAAGTCGAACAGGCGCTCGACGCGCTGCGTTCGCCGCCCGGCGATTCCGATGTGACGAAGCTGTCGGGTGGCGAGAAACGCCGCGTGGCGCTGACGCGGCTCTTGCTGTCGAAACCCGACATCCTGCTTCTCGACGAGCCGACCAACCACCTCGACGCCGAAAGCGTCGCCTGGCTCGAACGTTATTTGAAGGAATACACGGGCTGCGTGATCCTCGTCACCCATGACCGGTACTTCCTCGACAACATCACCGAATGGACACTCGAACTCGATCGCGGTCACGGCGTGCCGTGGAAGGGCAATTATTCGAGCTGGCTCGAACAGCGTGCCAAACGCGAAGCCGTCGAGAAGGCGCAGGAGGAAGGCAAGCAGAAGGCTATGTCGCGCGAACTCGAATGGATCCGGTCTTCGCCAAAGGCGCGCCAGGCGAAATCGAAGGCCCGTATCACGGCCTATGAAAAGCTCGCCGATGAAGCCAGCCGCGAAGAAACAGGTCGCGCCAGCATGCAGATCGCCACCGGTCCGCGGCTGGGCGGCATCGTTATCGAAGCGGAAGAACTTTCCAAAGCCTTCGGCGACCGGCTGCTGATTGACGGGCTCTCGTTCAAGCTGCCACCCGGCGGCATCGTCGGCGTGATCGGCCCGAACGGCGCCGGCAAGACGACGCTGTTCAAAATGTTGACGGGTTTGGAACAGCCCGACAAGGGCACGATCCGGCTCGGCGATACGGTCAAGATCGCCTACGTCGATCAATCGCGCGCCCACCTCGATGACAAGAAGACCGTCTGGGAGGAAATTTCCGGCGGCCTCGATCAGATGCTGCTCGGTGGCAAAAAGGAAATGCCGTCGCGCGCCTATTGCGGTTGGTTCAACTTCAAGGGGGCCGACCAGCAGAAGAAAGTCGGCCTGCTGTCAGGCGGCGAGCGCAACCGCGTCCATCTTGCGAAGCTCCTGAAGGAGGGCGGCAATCTTTTGCTGCTCGACGAGCCGACCAACGATCTCGATACCGAAACGCTCGGCGCACTCGAAGCCGCGCTCGAGGACTTTCCAGGCTGCGCCGTCGTCATCTCGCATGACCGCTTCTTCCTCGACCGTCTGGCGACGCATATCCTCGCCTTCGAAGGCGATAGCCACGTCGAATGGTTTGAAGGCAATTTCGCTGACTACGAGGAAGACAAGAAGCGCCGGCTTGGCGACCAGGCCGTCGAGCCGCATCGCATCAAGTACAAACGGTTCGAGCGGTAAGGGGCGCCGATCGCGCGAAACGAAAAGGCCACGTTGCGCTTTGGAGCGTGACCCAGTCATTTGCTCTCGGCATCTTCGGCTAGAAATCGCTAGCCGTTGCCGTTGTCGATGATCGGTAGCTTTTTCGCGTCGTCCGAACTCAGCGACAGCCTGACGCCATCCTTGACGCCGGTGATCTTGTCGGCCGGAACGGCAAAAACCTTGGCGTTGAGGCCGGCTTCTCCACCGGCCGTAACGCGAATTTCTTCGACCTTGCCTGAAGCATCGGACGTCACCCGGTTGAGTTCGCCGATCTTCGCGCCGTCGGAACCGAAGACAGCCGCCCCGACCTTGAGTTGGTCGGCCGCCAGGCTTGCCGCCGGCGAAGCCGCATCAGCTTCTTCATGCGCGGGCTGAGCTGCCTGTTCGCCTGCCGCTGTCGTCGGCGTGGCGCCCGGCTGTTCGGTTGCGTACGCGCCGTCCATACCAAGGCCAAGCGTGACCGCAAGAGCGGCCGCGCCGCAAGTCGCCATGAATTTCGAAAAGATCATCATTGCCTCCCAATTCGACCTCGCGAAACGTGAAGACGCGTCCGAGGTTCATATGAATACGCAAAGCCAAAAATCGGCGCATGTAGCGACCGCGCCTAACCGCACGCCGGGTTCGTTCTCGGGTCAACCCAGTCCTACTCCGGAACAAACGCTCCCGACTCGCGAGTGTTCCGCTGCAAACGTCACTGTCTCCGCAATCCCAGCGCCAATACGGCAAAATCCTGCCGGCGGTGGGGTTGTGACGAGAACCCGCAGGTAAACGCGTGAAGGACGGCGATGTCGGGCTAACCTCTCGTCTTAACGCGCGCCTGCACCAATCTGGCACTTGCCGGCCATTTCAAGCTACGCGGTTCGTCGCAAAATACAGCCGGCGATGGCACGGATACTGCTCCTGAGCGTGGTGCGGCCTCTTTTCGATTGCATCAGGATCGTTCCAGCATGTCATTGCTCGACTTCGTTAAATACGCTTACGCGGCGATGGCTGTTTGCGTCCTCTGTTTGGAATTTACGCGATCGTCGCGCTTGGCACGGCGATGGGCGCAAATGGCAATTGTTCTTGCCACACTGGGTGGCTCGACCTGGGTCTACGCGGCCCACATCAACCGGACTCCCTTCGACGAGGACGGTTGGCGGGTGCCACCGCGCCATGCAGGCACAACCCGTGATCCCGAAGATGAAGACGGCGAACTTGGACCGGGCGACGGCGGCGATCCTGCGGAGCGGCACGCTCGCGGCGGTCACCGTGCGGCATCCACCGCCACGGCAGGCGAGGGCGTCACGTTCTCCGAGGCTGGTGCATCGGCGCTACGTTCGAGCGAACGCTCGTTGCACCACATTGCCCCCATGCTGGGAATTTCCACTGATAGCGAACCTGACGACAGCAGCGTCAAGTCGTTCAAGGATTGCTCCGACTGCCCCGAGATGGTGCATGTCACGGCCGGTACCGTCACGATCGGGGCAGCCGATACCGATAGAGACGCCACACGCGCCGAGCGCCCTGCGTATAGAGCCCGCATCTGGCCCGGCTTCGCGCTCTCGAAAACCGCGGTGACATCGGTCTCCTATCGCGTCTTTTTGAAAGACACGGAACGAGCAGCGGGCGTCTGCGGCGAGACGGTTGCCTCGAATGACGGCAACGCCGTAGGGCCTCGGCCGGACGACGCGGTCTACGCACGCTGCGTTACCGCCGCCGACGCCGATGCCTACACTAGTTGGCTGACGGCGCGCACCGGCAAGCGATACAGGCTGCCAACCGCCGTCGAATGGGAGTACGCGATGCGCACCACTGGCGCACAGGCTCTCAACTTCGGGGATGTCGCCGAGATCGTCGCCGATTGCTGGCAAGACAGGCTCCCGCCATCAGGACGAGAGATTCTCGCTTCTCAGAGTGGCGATTTCAACTGCCCGGCGCGAATGATCAAAGGCGCATCAGCCCCGGACGACGCGAAGTGGCGCCGGCCCAGCGCGCGTCGAATGCTGCCGCATCGCGCCGCGCTGACCACCGTAGGTTTTCGTGTGATGCGCGAAGAGTAGTACCGGCCTAGCGGCTCAAAGCCAGAACGAGCGCCCGCGGGTTGTTGCCGTTCTCCGAGATGTAGTTCTGAAAGAGATCGTTGAGAAACGACGTCATCCAGAAACCGACGACTTGCGCGTCGCGAACTTTATAGCCCGAACCCGACTTCACCACGAGCCAGCGCACGTCATAGCCGTCGCCCGACCGCAATGTTATGCGGCTGTCGACATTCGTGCCGCCCGCATCGCCCGGCCCCTGACCGGTCACGGTTGCGCTCGCGACCGGATACTGCGGGCTCGTCTTGGCGGCGTACTTGGCGATGAAATTGATCATGCCACTGTAATAAGTGGGACGCTCGGACTTCGGAAGCGTACGTGCGTGAGGTCCAAGCGCGGTCAAGCCGATGCCGGCCACGTCCATATTCTGGCGCAATACGTTTCCGAACGCAGAAACGCTTCCGCTTTTTTGAGCGGCGAGCAGTTCGTTTTGAACACGCTGCATATAGACGGCCGGTGACTCCGCATTCGCGCCACTTGCAGTCACTGCCGCAAAGCACGCGATCGCCGCCAGCAACCAGCAGGCCGAACGCACCCGCGTCCATGATACCTGCTGCAACTTAAACCCTCGCATCCGTCGCCCCCGTCAATTCTGGTCTGGCATTCAGTCCGAGCCGGACTGTGCAACCCACGACCTGTCCACACAAGTCTTCTGCCGCGGTATCAAAGCGATAATATCGTCAAAACAAAGCCGGCTGTCTAAGCCGCCACAGCGGCGAGGTCGGCCCCTGGATTTCGGCTGCCCGGCGGCCCGAAACCGCGCATGCGCCCTGCCGGCAGACGAGGCAGACCAAAAATGCGGCAGAGTTCCTCGATTTCCCGGTCACCAATGCGCTCCGCGACCATCAAGACGACGCTGCGGCTGCTATTCGGGTGTACCAGGGTCGCCTCATAGCGAACGCCGGAAAGGGATGAGCACACGTCGAGCGCGATACCCTCATAGGTTGTGAGCGGCGCCCGCCACGCAACGGTCGAAAACGGTGTTTCGTCAATGACTCTAACTTCCCGGTCGCGGATTTCGACCAAGCGGTGGCAGATCATGGCCATCAACATGCTGCGCAAGGGCCAGCAGACCAGACCCACCCAGAAGAGAAGCGCGACGGCGAGTTCGACGGTCGCCCACGGGTGGTCGATCAGGGATGCCCGAACCTCAGGTGAAGCGAAGGCGTAAGCTGCCAGCACGATCTGCGGGACAACGATCAGCCCTGCCAGCGTCGTCATCAGAACAAGCCCAGGCACCCGCGCAAGCTTTCGGTTGTTCTGCTTGAGTGTGATCGGCAGCGGAAACTGTCCGTCCGAAACTTCAATGAATTCATACGTCTGACGCTGCATATGCATCACTCGGGCTGGGCTCATCGCTCCACATGACGTTAGGCGAAAGTTCGCTAAGGCAGCGTTAAGCGGCGTCGCCGTTCGGGATTGTTTGTTGCCGGTCCACAAGCGCACTTTAACACTTGACATATAAACATATCTTTATATCTTAGTGGCGATGATCAGTTCTGGCGAAATAAGAACATCGCAATTGGTTGCGGCGCTGAAAGCCGCGGCCGAGCCGACGCGTCTGCGCATCCTTCTGCTGCTCGCCGGAGGGGAATTGAACGTCAAGGACCTCACTCTCATCCTGGGGCAGAGTCAGCCCCGCATCAGCCGCCATCTGAAATTGCTTTACGAAGCCGGGCTGATCGAGCGCTTTCGGGAAGGGAGCTGGGTCTATTTCCATCTATCCGATCGGCAGGTCGGCGGTCGCTTGGCACTGCGCTTGGTCGCCGACGTCGATCCGGCCGAAGCTTCGGTACGGCTCGATCGCGAGCGCGCCGATGCGCTGAAACGTGACCGCGAAGCTGCGGCTCAGATCTTCTTCGAAAAACATGCGGCGGACTGGGATCACATCCGGGCGCTCCACGTCGCTGAGCGCGACGTCGAAAAGGCCATGCAGGAAGCGCTGGGCGAAGGACCGTTCTCATTCTTCCTCGATCTCGGCACCGGTACCGGCCGAACGCTCGAGCTTTTTGCCGACCGCTTCCACCGCGGCCTCGGCCTCGATGTGAACCAGACGATGCTGACCTATGCGCGCGCCAATCTCAATACCAAGGGTTTCGCCCACGCGCAGGTTCGCCACGGCGATATTTATGCATTGTCACTGGCCGACCGTCAGGCCGATGCGATCGTCATGCACCAGGTTCTGCATTTCTTGTCCGATCCGGCGCTCGCGATCCGCGAAGCCGCTCGCGTGCTGGCCCCGGGCGGCAAATTGCTCATCGTCGATTTCGCTCCGCACGAGCTTGAATTTTTGCGTGTACAGGAGGCTCACGAGCGCCTGGGGTTTTCGCACAACCAGATTATAGGCTGGCTGAAAGATGCCGGACTTGTATCGGGAGCCGTGCGTGACCTGACACACAAGTCGAGTGGTCAGGATGAAATCCTGACCGTCACGATCTGGCTCGCGGAGCGCCCCGGCGAACCACTGGCGAAAACGTCGAGGGACACGGCTTCGGCCGGGACACTGCAGGAGGCCCGCTGATGACCGAGATCAACGAGCGCAAAAGCAAATTGCTTGGATCGGGCGACATCGTCGCGAGCTTCGAGTTCTTTCCGCCCAAAACGGAAAAGATGGAAGAGACGCTGTGGTCGTCGATCACGCGCCTTGCACCGTTGCGTCCGGAATTCGTCTCGGTCACGTATGGCGCCGGCGGATCTACGCGCGAACGCACGCACGCAACCGTCTCCCGACTGATCCGGGAGACGGGCTTGAAGCCGGCCGCGCATCTGACGTGCGTCGATGCGACGAAAGACGAAGTCAACGCCGTCGCCAAGGCCTACTGGGATGCAGGAGTTCGCCACATCGTGGCACTGCGCGGCGATCCCGCTCAGGGCGCGGGCACCAAATATGTGCCGCATCCAGGTGGCTACGTGAACGCAGCCGATCTCGTGTCAGGTTTGAAGCGCATCGGGAATTTCGAGATTTCGGTGGCGGGCTATCCGGAAAAGCATCCAGACAGCGCGTCCCTGGAGGCCGACATCGATAATCTCAAGGCCAAGGTCGATGCCGGTGCCGACCGCATCATCACTCAATTCGGCTTCGATAATGTGTACTTCCTGCGTTACCTGGAACGGGCCCGCGCGGCTGGAATCTGGGTGCCGATTTCGCCGGGCATCGTTCCGATCCACAACTTCAAGCAGGTCGCAAACTTTGCCAAACGCGCCGGAGCAACCGTACCAACGTGGCTCGCGCGGCGCTTCGAAGGGCTCGAGGACGACGACACGACCACGCACCTTGTCGCCGCAGCGGTCGCGACAGAGCAGGTCATGGATCTCGTCGATGCGGGGATCAAGAAATTCCACTTCTACACGCTGAACCGCGCCGATCTCGTTTACGCCATCTGCCATCTCCTGGGGCTTCGTCCGCTCAAGGCGGCGAAAGCAGATGCGGCGTGATACGAGCCAAGACCGCAATTTTTTGGAAATGAAACACGAGGCGTAACATGAGACGCAAGCCAAGCTGGGCCGCGCTTAAGAAGGCCGCGGACGAACGTATTCTGATCATCGATGGCGCCATGGGCACGATGATCCAGCAGCGTAAACTCGGTGAAGACCACTATCGCGGGCAGCGCTTTGCGGATCACTCCAAGGACGTCAAGGGCAATAACGATTTGCTCGTGTTGACGCAGCCTGAGATCATCGAGGAAATCCACGGCGAGTATCTGGCCGCGAACGCCGATATCATCGAGACCAATACGTTCAACGCGCAACGCATCTCGATGGCCGACTATCACATGCAGGACCTGGCTTACGAGATGAACGTCGACGCGGCAAAACTCGCCCGCCGCGCTGCCGATGCCTGGACCGCTAAAACGCCCGAGAAGCCGCGCTTCGTTGCGGGTGCCGTCGGTCCGACGAACCGCACGGCGTCGATTTCACCAAACGTCAACGACCCCGGCTACCGCAATGTCAACTTCGACGAACTGCGCGACGCTTACAAGGAGCAGGTGCGCGGGCTGATCGATGGCGGCGCCGACATCATCCTGATCGAAACCATTTTCGACACGCTCAACGCCAAAGCCGCGGGCTTCGCGACACTCGAGGTCTTCGAGGAAAAGGACATCGAGCTGCCGATCATGATTTCAGGCACGATCACGGATCGCTCGGGGCGGACTTTGTCGGGCCAGACGGCGGAAGCTTTCTGGTATTCGATGCGTCATCTGCGGCCGTTTTCGATCGGATTGAATTGCGCGCTCGGTGCCGAGCTGATGCGGCCTTACATCGCCGAACTCGCCCACATAGCGGACACGCGCATTTCGGCTTATCCGAATGCGGGCCTGCCGAACGCCATGGGCGAATATGATGAAAACCCACATGACATGGCCTGCAAGATCGAACCGTGGCTTGCTGATGGATTGATCAACATTGTCGGCGGCTGCTGCGGGTCTACGCCCGACCACATCGCGCACATCGCCAACCACGCCAAGGACCACAAACCACGTCAGCTTACGAAGAACGCACCAAAACTGCGTCTCTCCGGCCTCGAACCATTCGTACACGGGTGAATAAGAGCAATGACCACCACCAATGCAGCGCAGTCGTTCATCAACATAGGCGAGCGCACGAACGTTACGGGCTCCGCCAAGTTCCGCAAGCTGATCGAGGAGGGCGACTATAGCGGTGCCCTCGCCGTCGCGCGCCAGCAAGTCGAGGCGGGCGCACAGATCATCGACGTCAACATGGACGAAGGCCTGCTCGATTCCGAAAAGGCGATGGCGACGTTCCTCAATCTCATTTCGTCGGAACCCGACATTAGCCGGGTGCCGGTGATGATCGACAGCTCGAAATGGACCGTCATCGAGGCCGGCCTCAAATGCCTGCAGGGCAAGCCGATCGTCAACTCGATCAGCATGAAGGAAGGCGAAGGGCCGTTCCTCGAACAGGCTCGCAAGGTTTTGCGCTACGGAGCCGCCGTAGTCGTGATGGCCTTCGACGAGGTGGGCCAGGCCGATACGGTTGAGCGCAAGGTTTCGATTTGCGAGCGCGCCTACAAGCTGCTGACGGAAAAGATCGGCTTCCCGCCAGAGGACATTATTTTCGATCCGAATATCTTCGCCATCGCAACGGGCATGGAGGAGCACAACGACTACGGCATCGCCTACATCGAGGCGGCGCGCCAGATCAAACAGAAGATGCCGTTGGTGCATATCTCAGGCGGCGTTTCGAACCTGTCGTTCGCATTCCGCGGCAACGAACCCGTGCGCCAGGCGATGCACTCTGTCTTTCTGTATCATGCCATCCAGGCCGGCATGGACATGGGAATCGTCAATGCGGGTCAGTTGGCGCTTTATGACGATATACCCGCTGAGCTGCGTGAACTCGCCGAAGACGTTATCCTCAATCGCCGTCCGGACGCGACGGATCGGCTTCTCGAGGCGGCGCCCAAGTTCAAGGGCGGCAGCTCTGCCAAAGCCAAGGAGAAGGATCTCACTTGGCGCGAGGCGTCCGTTGAACAGCGTCTGACCCACTCGCTCGTCCACGGGATCACCGACTTCATCGAAGCCGACACCGAAGAAGCGCGCGCCAAGGCGGACAAACCGCTGGAAGTCATCGAGGGGCCACTGATGGCTGGCATGAACGTCGTCGGCGACCTCTTCGGCGCCGGCAAAATGTTCCTGCCGCAGGTCGTCAAGAGTGCCCGCGTGATGAAGCAGGCGGTTGCCTATCTACAACCCTTCCTCGAAGCGGAGAAAAAGCTGTCAGGTCTCGATCAACGGGCCGCAGCCGGTAAAATTCTGATGGCGACCGTCAAGGGTGACGTGCACGACATCGGCAAAAGCATCGTCGGGGTCGTCCTCCAGTGCAACAACTACGAGGTGATCGACCTCGGCGTGATGGTGCCTGCTGCTAAGATCATCGAGACCGCAAAACGGGAGAAGGTCGACATGATCGGGCTTTCGGGCCTTATCACGCCGTCGCTCGACGAAATGTGTTTCGTCGCTGCCGAGATGGAGCGCGAAGGTTTCTCGTGCCCGCTGTTGATCGGTGGTGCCACGACGAGCAAAGTCCACACCGCCGTCAAGATTAACCCGAACTATCACCGCGGTCAGACCGTCTACGTGCTTGATGCCAGCCGCGCCGTAGGCGTCGTCTCGAAGCTACTGTCGCCAGCCGAGAAGCCGCCTTTCATTGCAGCCACCAAGGCGGATTACGAAAAAGTCCGCAATGCACACGTCGCCAACGAAGCGAGGAAGCAGCGCATCACGTTGAATGCTGCGCGCGACAACCGCTTCAAGATCGACTGGGAAAACTTCACTCCAGTGAAGCCGAGTTTCCTCGGCACGCGGACGTTCCCGAGTTTCAGCCTCGCGTCCCTCGTGCCCTATATCGATTGGACACCATTATTCCAGGCCTGGGAGCTCGCGGGTCGTTATCCTCAAATCCTGACCGACAATAAGGTCGGGGCGGAGGCGAAAAAACTCTTCGATGACGCGCAGGAACTTCTTAAACGCATCGTCGCCGAAAAGTGGGTGACGGCATCCGGCGTCGTGGGCTTCTGGCCGGCGAACAGCGTCGGCGATGATATTGAAGTCTATCGCGACGACACGCGAACATCGCAACTCACGATGCTCCATACGCTGCGTCAGCAGATTGCGCGCGATCCATCACGCAATCGCGCGCACACGGCGCTCGCCGATTTCATCGCGCCGAAGGAGACCGGCCTTGCCGACTACATCGGTGGTTTTGCCGTGACGAGCGGCATCGGTGAAGAGCAGGCGATCGAACGGCACATCAAGAAAACGGACGACTACAATCGCATCATGACAAAGGCTCTGTGCGATCGCTTGGCGGAAGCCTTCGCGGAAGCGATGCATCAGAAGGTGCGCAAGGAGTTGTGGGGCTATGCGAAGAACGAAAAACTCACGAACGATGATCTGATCCTGGAAAAGTATCAGGGCATCCGGCCAGCACCCGGTTATCCCGCGCAGCCCGATCACACGGAGAAGGCGACGCTTTGGAAGCTGATGGATATCGAGAAGACCGCAGGCATTATGCTGACTGAGAGCTTTGCGATGTGGCCGGGCGCCGCCGTGTCGGGTCTCTATTACGCGCATCCCGATAGCCATTACTTCGGCGTCGGCAAGATCGAGCGCGATCAGGTAGAAGACTACGCGCGCCGCAAGGGCCTCTCGGTTTCGGAAACCGAGCGCTGGCTGGCTCCGGTTCTGAACTACGATCCCGTCAGGCAAACGGCGACTGCAGCCGCGTAGGCTCCGAGACAAGCATCAAAAAAGGCGCGGGACCTATGAGGTACCGCGCCCATTGTCGTTTGGCTCGCGCCAGATTTACCAGAAAAAAGTTGCCCGTCTCGTTGGCTCCTTGGAGCGTTTGATGCGGGATTACTTTTTCAGGCGTTCCTCCCGGACGACCGTCTCAGAGAATTCCGAGTACGACCGCGATCACGAACCCAAACGACAGAAATGCAGCAAAGGCATTAAGTCTTACTTGCATATTCATGTCCCACCTCACCGAACGAGAGGTCTTGGATTCCGTTTCGCTTCTTCATCGAAGCGTAACCAAGGCTAGGCAGCAGTCCGCATCGATGACAAGCGAAAAGCATTTTGCGATGCAGAGAGATTTTTGTACGGAGCGATCGATTGAACCCCGCTGCATCGATGAGGAGATGAACCCGAGTAGAATGCGCGAGTTCCGCACGTCTCGGAAATTTCCCGTAACACACGTAAAAGACGCCCGCTTTTACAGGCGCTTCGAGAGAATAAAAGTGAAGACGGCAGATCGTGCGCTGGTCCAACAATGCTCTCAAACGCCGAATGCACCGCACAAAACAGCCTAAAATTTTTTCCTTGCATAACTTGCTCGCATAGGCAGGCGCGAATTGAACGGGCAACAAAGTTGAACGTCGCGCGCTCAAATTTGGCACGTTATCTGCTTGCGGAGCCCAGAAGTGGAGCGCCGGTCAGGCGTTTGCGCAACAGGATTTCCGCGCTGTTGTCGACAACGAAATCCTCGAGCGTTGCGACCCGCCTAAATCCGCTGCGCTCGTAGAAGGCCAACGCGCGCGTATTGAAGTCCGACGCCGCAACCCACAGATTTTGCGCTTGCGCCGCCCGCGCTTCGCCTTCGAACCAATCGAGCGCCACCCTTCCGATGCCGCGACGCTGAAAGACCGGGAGGATGCCGAGAAATTGCAGATAGGGTCCGCGCAGCCAGCTCCGTCGCACGCCGATAGCGCCGGCGAGTTCGTCATCGACGACTATTTCGAAACGCGGCGCATCGCTCTCGTCAGTTCCGAGATACGTCGTCAGCGCCGCCGCCGAGTATGCGTACCGAGCCCAGGGATCGATCGCGGCAAACTCTGCGCCGAGCTTTTCCGCGCCCGTTGATGTCATCTCTATGAATCTGACATTCGGCACTTGAGCGGCTTTGGCGATCGCATCGGTCATGTCAGTTTCTGACGCCGGCCGATTTAGGAATTTTGCTGCGCGCCGCGACGCGGTTCCTGGTGCTTTTGGAAATCGATATCGGCGCCGACGCGAGTTTGGCCGCGTTCTGCGAACCAGGATTGAGTGGATGCTGCAGGCCCGACAAAAAATCATAGCGCTTCGTGTCGCCAGGCTTTCGATCGTAGCATTCCGATACGATGACCGGCTTGCCGAGGGTCATTAATTCGCTGACCGTCACGAACTTGTAGCCCTCCGCTTTGAGCTTCGGAATGGCGATCGGCAACGCTTCGAACGTGTGCCAGCCGCGCCCGTTGGCGTGCCCGACGACAATCGACCCGGATTTCGCCTGGTGCACCATCGCATTGGCGATCGCGGTCGCCGATACGTGCGGGTCGGGATCGCCCGTCGCGACATCCCATTGGATCGCGAGCATTCCGGCGTCATTGACGGTCTTTAGTGTCGCGTCGTTGCAGGCGCCATAAGGAAAGCGAAAGAGCTTCGGCTGAGCAGGTATCTGGCTCATCGAGGTATCCGGCGATGCAACGCACTGGTTCATCGCGAGATGCGCGCGCGTGTCTTCATAGATTTTCTGTGGCGCAAGAATCTCCTGGCGCGCAACTTCTGGCGTCGTGAGCCGGAGATTACGATGCGTCTCTGTGTGATTGCCGATTTCGAACAGCGGATCGAGCATAAGCTGCTCGGTGCGCTCCCGATGCGATGCCATCCACTTGCCACCGGCAAAGAACGTCGCCTTGACGCCCTGTTGGCGCAGATAGTCGATCACGCGACCGTCGTAGCCGGCGATTTCGCCACGCTGCTCACAAAGATCGAAGGTCAGGGCGATGACCTTTTCGCCCGCCGGAAGATCGACGCGCCGGATCGAACCACGAAGATTGTTTGCAACAGGCGTCGCCGGTGAAAAACCTTCGATCTTTGCCGGAGCATCGTAAATATGGATGCCCTTGTGGGCCACTTCCTCGCCTGCCACACCGGCCAGCGCCTGAGGCGAGAAGCAGGCATTCAACAGCGCCGCATCGCCCGCTGAAGCCGAGGGCGCGCTCTCGACTGCAAAGGTAGCCGCGACCATCGCCAACTTTAAAAATTTAAAACACTGCTTCATTTGCCTGTAAACACCGGCTTACGCTTTTCGAGGAAGGCCCGGCGGCCCTCCGCGTAGTCTTGACTCGCAAAACATGCTCCGACCGCCGCATCGAGCGCTTCCGTATCCGGATTTTCCGGATGACGCGAAATCTCATCGATCACGCGCTTCGCGGCGGCAACGGACAACGGTGCATTCTCCGCTATCTCGAGCGCCAGCGCCCTGACGGTTGCTTCAAGCTCCGCCTTCGGCACGAGCTGCGAAACGAGCCCCATCGCCTCGGCATCGGCCGAACGAAAGCGCCTCCCGGTAAACAGCAGCTCCTTGGCTCGCGCCATCGGAACGGCGGCGAGGATAGGGCGAACCCATCGTGCATTGTAGCCGATGCCGAGCTTGACGGCCGGAATGGCAAACTGGCTCGTCTCGTCGGCAATCCTCATGTCGCAACAAAGCGCCAGTCCGAGGCCACCACCGAGACAAAATCCGTGGATCATCGCGATGGTCGGTTTCGGACAATCGATCAACGCATTGAACGCGGCATCGTTCAACGCATCGTAGACTTTGGCTGCGTCACCCGTTCGCGCGTTTTCGAATTCTGAAATATCGGCTCCCGCCGAGAAAGCCTTGTCGCCCGCGCCGCGCAGGACAACGACGCGCACGCCGGAATCGGACGTCGCGGCAGAAATGGCATCGGGGATTGCCTGCCACATGGACGCCGTAAGCGCATTCATCCGTGCCGGATTGTCGGCCGCAATCCAGGCGATCGCGCCGTCCTTGGTGTAGCGCAACGCCGGGCCGCCGCCCTTTGCTTCAGGCATTCCGAACACCTCTCATTTGTTTTGGCCATTTAAGTCGCAAATGGACGCTCGGCAATTATGCGGCCGGGGCGGCAGATGCACGCGGCGCTCCAAAGTGCTATCATCTTAGGCGATAGCCAATTGACCGCGGTGCCTGGCATTGTTAATCGCCTGTCGATAATTCCTTAAGGCGGTGGGCCGGGGCGCGGCGCTGCATATGCCCACCTGCAATAAGAGGCCTTCACGTGTCGAACACCAAAACAGCAACACCCAAGATCCAGGTCGTGGACCCGATCTGGGCGCAAATACGTTCCGAGGCGCAAGACGCCATGAAAGCCGAGCCTGCTCTCGGCAGCTTCATCTTCGCGACCGTGCTGAACCACCAGATGCTCGAAGAAGCCGTGTGCCACCGGCTTGCCCAAAGGCTCAACCATACCGACGTCGACGCCGGCCTTATCTCGCAGACGTTCCAGAGTGTGCTGGACGGAGATGCTGACCTTGGAGCGATTTTCCGCGCCGACCTCGGAGCCGTCTACGACCGCGACCCCGCATGCACGCGATTTCTCGACCCGCTTCTTTACTTCAAGGGCTTTCACGCCCTCGTAACGCATCGGTTCGCGCACGCGCTATGGAAGCGCGGACGCCGCGACTTCGCGCTCTATCTGCAAAGCCAGTCGTCGCGCATGTTCGGAGTCGATATTCACCCCGCAGCGCATTTCGGCAAAGGCATCATGCTCGATCACGCGACGGGCCTGGTTGTCGGCGAAACGGCTTCGGTCGGCGACAATTGCTCGTTCCTGCATGCGGTGACGCTCGGCGGCAGCGGCAAGGAGAAGGGCGACCGGCATCCGAAAATCGGTGACAATGTGCTGATCGGAGCAGGAGCCAAGGTGCTTGGTAATATTAAGGTTGGCGAATGCTCGCGCATCGCCGCCGGCTCGGTCGTGCTATCGGACGTTCCGGCTCACGTCACCGTTGCGGGCGTACCTGCCAAGATCGTCGGCAGCGCCGGCTGCGCAGAGCCTGCCCTTTCGATGGAGCAGGGCTGGGTCGACAATTTCGGCGGCCTCTAAGATTCATCAGGAGTAGCTAAATTGAAGAAAGAAGAGCTCGTTCGGGTGCAGGCCTATCTGCGCAAGACGTTCGGCGCGCAGAATCTTGAAGTGCGCGCGCAGCCGAAAAAAGACGACATGGCCGAGGTCTTCATCAACGATGAGTTCGTCGCGACGCTCTACCGCGAGGTCGAGGACGGCGAGACCTCGTATCAGTTCCAAATGGCCATTCTGGATATGGACCTAGAGGGCGTTTAAGTCCGAGGCATTGATGGCCCTCTACAACCTTGATGGCGTCGGCGTGGTAACGCCCGCCAGCGGCCAGTTCTGGGTCGCGCCGAATGCCGTCCTGCTCGGCAAAGTAAAACTCGAACACGAGGCCAGCGTCTGGTTCGGCGCGGTACTACGCGGCGACAATGAGCTGATCACCATCGGAGAGCGCTCGAACGTACAAGACGGTTCGGTGCTGCATACCGACCCGGGCTTTCCACTGACCATCGGCGCCGATTGCACCGTCGGACATATGGTCATGCTGCATGGCTGCACGATCGGCCGCGGCAGCCTGATCGGCATCGGATCGATCATTCTGAACGGCGCAAAGATCGGCGAGGAATGCGTGATAGGCGCCAACACGCTGATCCCGGAAGGCAAGGACATTCCGGCGCGTTCGATGGTGATGGGATCGCCGGGAAAGATCGTCCGCCAACTCAACGACGACGAAGTCGCGCGCTTCGGCGGCGCCGCTAAGCGGTACGTTGCGAACTGGAAACGCTACGCTGCCGGTCTCGTCCCTCAGACCTGAAATCAAGCCGCACGAAGCGCGACGCCGAAGCCTCGGATCGGCGCGGTCTTGGTAAAAAAGCGGGCCGGGGTGCCTGGGGAGAGCACCCGGCCCGTGAAACAGGCTCGGACAGCATTGGGAACGGTTGGGTACGATCCTGGCCTGCAAGGCTAATTACGAGGTATTCAATTTACGGGATGGCCTCCAGGCCATCATAAGGGCCGGCTGGCGACGTCGACTGAACGCCGGCAATGGCGGCGGGTGTCGTCGCATCGGTTGGATCGAGAGATACCCAGACTTTCGGATTCAAATATGACTGGCGCATCACGTAGTGATACGGCGTCTGGTTCCACAGCCGCACGACGTCGATCTTGTTGTCGAGGATGAAATCGCCTTGCGTAGTGCGCGCAGTGAGCACCGCGTGTCCCTCGTTCTTTTCGTCACGTACGACGGTCATCAGAAGGGCGGCCGACGGCCAACCACGGGCGATAAGGCGATGGCGCTTCAGCAGCGCGTAATCTTCGCAATCACCTCGCGTCGTGGGCAGCGTCCAGTACTCAGCGACGCCATATATCTCCATGTCCGTCGCCGGTTCAATCTCGTGATTGACGGCACGGTTCAGCTCGTCGAGATCGCTTAGCCGCTCGGGCGTCGCTTCAAAGCGCGCATCGCTCGCTAGCGTCGGAAGGCACTCCTGGGGATCTCTTTCGCAGAAGCGCACGAACCCGTACGGGGGCTGCGAACTGCCATAAATACGCATGAATTCCGGAGCGCGGGTCGCCGGATTAATCATTGCCACTTGCTGTGCTGCAGCCGGAATCGCCGCAGCGAGACACGCCACAGCCACGCCAGTGGCTACGCTTACGCTACCGTACTTCATGATACGCCCTCGAACACGGTACGATACTTTACGCGAGAGACTTACCTTTAGCATGAATGCCCGCTGCTGCATTCGTACTAAAGGTCGATAAAAATTTAACTGGATGAATTTGGCAACTCGGCGGGCAATTTTAGGCATCACACGACCAACGCAAAATCGTTTAGGGAAAACTTTCACGCAACGCTTCCGGCGAAAGCAGTGCGAGAAACTGGAGTCCAATGCCGTGTTCGTGATGACGCCGAACGATCGCCCGGGTCTTGCCGGCTACGACGAAGCTTCCGATAGGCGGCCGAGCCGGCGTGCCAATCGATGCACCTGATGCCGAAAGATCGAGCAATTCGACGTCGATAATGACGCCTTCTTCGACCTTCAACGTAGTTCTCCGGCCGCGGGTTCCCACGCGTTCGTGCAACCGTTCGGTCTCGTCCGGAAAATCATCGCGGTTCACGAGCCACATTATCTGTGCCGCGAGCTTTTCCCGCTTGTGCTCTGTCACTTTGAAAACAAAGGCAAACCCATCCGGCATGGTTCGCGCGACCGTGCCTTCGAGGCCCCCGATTTGTTCAAGATAGACAACGACCCGTTCGCCGGCCTCAGGGATCTGTTGCGTGACGATCGCCGCTCCGCCGACAGAAATGTTCTTCAGCGCGCAGGTGTATTCATTGCGGTCGGCCCGCATGAAACGGCCCCGCAAGGCGAGTGGCAAACGGCGATGCCGGCGCATGTCGCCCGTCTTGGCCGCATCGGCCAGCTGCAGGGCTCCCCGGAGAATTGTAGAGTGCACGGCCATCGCCGATCCTCGAGACTTGCGGGCGGTGAAAACTTGGGTCCGTCGTCCACGAGACACTCTCGGGAAGCGGCTGTCCGTCGACTATGCCGACCAGCTTCTTAATGAAGCTCTAACCGACGGGTCATAATCGTCAGGCCCCGGTTAAGGGACCCACACCAGATACCGGGAGCATAAGCTCCTCGCGGGCGCCTCCTCACTCGTCGTTAAGCCGGTTCAGGCCGCCTTCGTAGACGCGGAACTGGCGGCGGTGCGAGCGCACGATCTTCGCCTGCCTTATGGTCGGCAGGAATGGTGCCTGGCGGTGCATATTCTCGATGACGGCGTGCGGCCGTCCTTCCGGCCAGACAAGAGAGTGGCTCAGGATCTTGCGGTGAGTTAACGGCACCGTGCCCAGCCAGTCCGGCTTTTCGATAGGCGCAATCGATCCGAGAAACCGGTCGACCGTATCGCGCGTATGAGTGAGCGGCAGCAGAAGGACTTCGAACGTCGTCGACAGGCCGCTGCCGTTGTCGGCGCTGATCAGGAACAGGCCGACGGCGCCTTGCGACGTGACCGCCGCGATCTGCCGCTGCAATAGTTCCCCGTCCTGCTCATCGAAAAGATCGAAGAGATTGGTACCGCGGAACTCGGCGCCGAACGCCTCCGAGATGCGCGTGCCGGCGAGCCGGAATCGCGCCGTCGCGGGATCGACACGCTCGAGGATGAAGGTGTCGGGCAGATAGCCCGCAATGCACGATGGCTCGATCTCGAAGCGCTTCGGCGCTAGGCGATCGCGCCTTAGTCCGTTCCAGTATGTAAACAGCGACTGACTGACAGCTTCTCTCATACTGGCGATGCCCGGCCTCGAATGCATTGCTTGGCGGACGCCCTCGTATGAGGGCCGAACCGTTTCATTCCGGCACACGCCACTGATGACGGGCCGGAGATGTCGTTGAAAAAGCATCGTTCATGCCATCGGGAACAAGGAACCCAGCGCGGGATTGCCAGCGCGGTATTGTACGACGCCGGTTGCCGGCTGCTGGCCTCGCCGTTAACAACGACGGGTCCGGCAGGACCGCTAAATTGAGCTGATCAGATCAAAGTGGGGCGACGTGGAAGACCGAGAACCGATTTTCAATGTGCCCGCAGGGGTTTTGGCAGTTCTTGCCGTACTGATCGCAGTTCACGTCGCGCTGTCATTGATGACGGAGGATGAATTCACATGGTGGGTTCTTGCTCTTGCCTTCATCCCTGCGCGCTACTCCGGGCTAGCGGCACAGTTGCCCGGCGGCGAACCCGCCGTCTTTACATCGTTCGTGACGCACATGGCGGTTCACGCCGAACTCATCCATCTTGCTTTTAATTCGCTCTGGCTCCTCGCCTTCGGCTCGGTCCTCTGCATGCGCATCGGCAGCCTGCGTTTTCTGACCTTCTCGATTTCTGGCGGGATAGCCGGCGCGCTTCTCTTCCTTGCACTCAATCCCGGTCTTGCGGCTCCGGTCATCGGAGCGTCGGGCGCCGTATCAGCGATGATGGGCGGCGTCATGCGTTTCCTGTTCAATGCCATCGATCGCGGGGAAGGATATTTACTGCGTCAGAACCCGGCCGCTATTCCGCGTGTTTCACTCATCAGGGCTTTGACAGACCGGCGCATCGTGTTCTTCTCGCTCGTGTTCATCGGCATCAATCTCTTGACGACGTTCGGCTTCGGCAAATTCGGAGCATCGGGAACGATCGCATGGCAAGCGCACGTCGGCGGATATCTATTCGGGCTCCTCGCGTTTTCTGCATTCGATACTGCAGTGCAAAATGGTTCACCTAATTCCATCGAAGTTGATTGACACCTTGCAATCGTGCGGAAATTGCCTCAGCCTTCTCTCAGTTCGTCGCGAGAGCCGACGAAATTAGGAAGAGAAAGCGCAGCGTAGCGCCGGCAGAACAGAGGACAGGCTTGCGGGAACCTTCGTGCGACGCGCAAGCGTACCACGCGATCTTCGGTTCGGCCCTACGTGCTCAAGAACGGAGACTGAACCCGTGATTATTGAACAAATCCTCAAATCAAAGGGCCGCAGCGTAATGACTGCGCGGCACAATGATTCCATTCACGAGATTGCTTCGAGGCTGTCACATCGGAAAATCGGCGCCATCGTCATTGTCGGCGACAATGGAAAAGTCGATGGCATCATCTCCGAGCGCGACATCATTCGCCTCGTTGCCGAGCACGGCGCGCAAGCTTTGGCGATGCCCGCGAGTGATGGCATGACCCGCAATGTCGTGTCATGCAGCAGCGCCAGCACGATCGATGAAATCATGGAAATGATGACCAACGGCCGGTTCCGGCATCTTCCGGTCATCGAGGATGGCGCCCTTGTCGGCATCATCTCGATCGGCGATGTCGTCAAACATCACACCGCCGAGGTCGAACTCGAAGTGACGGCGATGCGCGGCTATTTGGCGACCGGCTGAAACGCGTCTGCGAGAATGCCGGCTTGGGCGCGGGCGCGCTCGAGTTGGCCTTGCGGCCGCTTCGTGTGGCGCGTTTCGAGTTCGCGAACCATGTCGTCAAGTTGTCTCTCGACGGCATTGGCACCGCGCCGGATTGCTTCTTCGGCACGATGGAAGTCGAAGAGTCCGATGTCCTGAAGCCTCGGAGAGATCATCGCATCGGGCGGGTCGCCAGCCAGCCGCGAGCGGGCGATGCGATCCTGGACGATATTGAAGGCATCGACCATAACGGTTGAAATTCCGGGTGCTCCGTCGCCACGGCCAAAGAACTGGCGGTGAAGAAGTGCGCGGACGCCTCTCTTTTCTTGTTTCGTCTCGTCGACGGCCGGATGCAGTTGATCGTCCTCGTCGGCGTAGAAGGCTTCCGGCGTTGAGATCACGCTGCCGCGACCCAGAATGTCGAAATTCAAATTGACCGCGATGACGTAGCGCGCTCCGAGCGCCCGGCACACGGATACGGGAATGGGGTTGACGAGGGCACCGTCGAAGAGCCACCGGCCATTGATTTTGACGGGCTTGAAGACTCCGGGGAGCGCATACGAGGCACGCACCGCATCGACGAGCCGTCCGCGCGATAGCCAGTGCTCGTGGCCTGTGCCGACCTCCGTCGCGACTGCCGTGAACCGCGTCTTCAAATCTTCGATATTGCGATCGCCGAGGTGCTGCTCGAGCCGGTCGCAGAGACGCTGACCACTGATCAGGCCCGTCCCGGCGAGGTTGAAATCGAGATAACCGAAGATGCGCTTCGGCGTCAGTTCGCGGGCCCACACTTCGAGATTGTCGAGATGACCGGCCGCATAGCAGCCGCCGACGACCGCGCCGATTGATGTCCCGGCAATAATGTCGGGCTCGATACCGGCCTTCTGCAAAGCCTGCAGGACGCCGATATGGGCCCAACCGCGCGCCGCGCCGCCACCGAGTGCCAATCCGATTTTCACGCCCGTCATTCCTGCCATAACTGGCACCCCTGACTTTTCCTGATTGCGGTGTCCGAACGTAAACACAGAAACCGCCGCCCGAGGTCCCAGACCTCTGCCGATGGTACTGCTGGCGAATTAAGGGGCCACTACTAATAGGTAATCAAGATATGAACGTCGGCAATGGCAAACGCTTGAATAAGCGTCGCTTTGGGATGCTAGTCGCGGCTGCGGGGGTGCGGCAGCGCAGCAATTTCGAGGGCGGTCTGGTCAGGGCGGTCGGCACCGCCGACTAAGCGCCGGTAGAAGCAGGATCGCTCCCCGGTATGACACGCAACTCCATCGCCTTCGACGTTGACCGCCAGCCAAATGACGTCCTGGTCGCAGTCGGTCCGTATTTCGCCAACCCTGAGGAGGTTGCCGCTTTCTTCGCCTTTCATCCAGAGCTTGGCGCGCGACCGGCTCCAGAAGTGCGCAAGCCCGGTCGTCAGCGTCTTGCTAAGCGCGGTGTCGTTCATGTGGGCGAACATAAGGACGTCGCCTGACCGGAGATCGGTGACGATCGCAGGGATCAGCCCGTCGGGTCCGAACCTCGGAGAGAAGTTCAGCGTCGTTTCGATCGTCTCGCCCGCGCCGAGCGGCGCCGATGCTTCGTTGTCGTTGGTCATCAGAATCTCAAAAATGGCTCAATCCGAGAGGCGCCCGGTGAGAGAAAGTGTCGCTACTTGGGTCGAGAAAGACAGCCCTTTCATAGGCTCGTTCTACTCTTCCGGATGCTGCCGTGGTTCTCGCATTCCTTGCTGACACGTCTTATATACGATGCCCGAACCGGGTCGACGAGACTCGACACCATCGCCCAGGCACCGCCGGAACACATGACCGATCTCGATGAGATCTACAACACGCGCATCCTCGAGCTGGCAGGTGCCATTTCGCGCACCGACCGGCTGCCGCATCCTGACGCTACCGCCACCGGACATTCGAAACTCTGCGGATCGACGATTACCGTCGATCTTTCACTGCGGGACGGTCGCGTGACCGACTACGGCCACTCCGTCAAAGCCTGCCTTTTGGGCCAGGCGGCGGCGTCGGTCATGGCCCGGGAGATCGTCGGCTCGACACCGGACGAGCTTCGCCTCGTCGGGAAAACGATGCGGTCGATGTTGAAAGAAGGGGGCCCGCCGCCCGCCGCGCGCTGGCGCGACCTCGCGGTGCTGGAGCCGGTACGTAACTATAAGGCGCGTCAGGCCTCGACCCTTCTCGTGTTCGACGCCGTCGAGAAGGCCCTGGACGACATCGCCGCCCGCACCGAAACCCCGATCGAGGCGGGCCGCTAGCCTTCGGACCCTGCGCCGCAGTTTTTCGGGATCCATTGCGACGGCCACCTCTGGATTGAACCGGAAGCGGTGAGGAGCGTTAACCGCGGCGGCATTCAAATCGCGATTAGAACAACGCAATCCCCGCGCCTTCGTTAAGTATCATCAAGCTCTCACTCTGCACCGGCGAGCGAAAAAGTGGGAGTGGAAGTACGTATCGCCTCCTAGTATTCCAGTCTGCAGAGGTAACGGCGCCGACCCCTGCACGACGTTAGGTGCCGACTGCGACCTTGAGCATATAGGAGAAGAACTTGATGGCATCGGACGACAACAGCAACGCCAAGCCAGCCGACGATGCCGCGCTGCCGACGAATGCACTGAAGTGGGCCGCAATCGTGGTACTTGCCGGATTGGCGATCTACGGCGTGCAGGGCAAAACTTCTGCCGAAGGCGAACTCGCAGCCCTGCAAGGTGAAGCCGCGTCGCTCAGAAAGGCGGTGGACGACGCCGCCGGTGCCCGCAAAGCGTCACAGGATGAAATCGATCGGCTGAAGACGGCGCAGTCGGATGCACTTCGACAGGTCGAAGAAGGCAAGGCCGACGTGTCGACGGCAATGGCAAAGATCTCCGAACTTGAAACCAAATCGACCGCGTTGGGCAAGGAAATCGAGGACCTGAAGACGAAGCTTTCAGCCGCCGGCGATAACGCTTCAAAACTCAACGCTGCGCTCGATGCAGCCAACAAGTCGAAGGCCATCTCTGAAAAGGCAACGGCGGACGCCGAAGCTGCCGTACGCGCCCTGCGCGGAGAGGTCGACAGCCTGAAAGTCCAACTCGAGACGGCGCGAAAAGATCTCGAAGCTGCGAAGGCCAGCGCCGCGATGCCGGCGCCTGCGCCAACAACTCCGCCGGACGCAAATCCAGCGCCTGCGCCCGACACACCGGAACCCGCGCCCACACCACCTGCAGAGTCAACGCCGGCACCTGCGCCGCCAGCCGCTCCCTAGCCGCGAAATCGCTCGCCACGTTGCCCTTGCGGTGCAGCTCGCAATTGCGCATTGCTGCAGACAACTTTTGCGTCCGAGTTCGAGTATAGAAGCGTCGATATGAGCCGCGTTGCAAAGGCGCTCTTCAAGGCGCCGATCCATGTCTACCGCTACACGTTTAAGCCATTGGTCGGCGGTCAATGCCGCCACTGGCCAACGTGTTCGGACTATGCACTGCAAGCCATCGAACTGAACGGAGCCTGGCGCGGCTTCTGGCTCGCTTTATCGCGCTTTACGCGCTGCGGCCCGGGAGGAACGCACGGGGTCGATCCGGTGCCGGATATCCGCTCTGTCCGGCACACGTTTCGCCCTTGGCGATACGGTCGCTGGCGATGATGACGGCCTGCGCCGCCAGCCACGCGGCAAATAAGTCGTCTTGACACTAAGGGCCGCCGCGAAGCATTAGCGGACACCAATCGTCTTACGCCGCGCTCGTTTGCGGCGAGTGAGCAAAGGAGGCTTGAATGACCGACGTCACCCTTACGTTTCCCGATGGCGCTGAGCGCAAGGTAAAATCCGGGACCACAGGCCTCGAAGTCGCAAAGTCAATCTCGCCCTCGCTCGCAAAGCGCACCGTCGCCATGCAGCTCGATGGCGCCCTGGCAGATCTTTCCGATCCGATCAACAAAGATGCGTCGATCAATTTCGTCGCGCGCACTGACCCCGCCGCGCTCGAGCTGATCCGGCACGACGCCGCGCACGTCATGGCGGAAGCCGTGCAATCGCTGTGGCCCGGCACTCAGGTGACCATCGGTCCCGTCATCGAAAACGGCTTCTACTACGACTTTGCCAAGCAGCAGCCGTTCGAGCCCGAAGACATCGCCAAGATCGAAAAGAGGATGGGCGAGATCATCGCCCGCAACGCGCCCTTCACGAAGGAAGTGTGGTCGCGCGACAAGGCCAAGAAGTTCTTCAAGGACAAGGGCGAATATTTCAAGATCGAGTTGGTCGACGCGATCCCCGAAGACCAGGAGCTGAAGATCTACAAGCAGGGCGATTGGCTCGACCTCTGCCGCGGCCCGCACATGACGTCGACGGGTCAGATCGGCAAAGCGTTCAAACTGATGAAGTTCGCAGGTGCCTACTGGCGCGGCGATTCAACGAAGCCGCAGCTGCAGCGCATCTACGGTACCGCATGGACGACCGAGGACGAGCTTAAAGCCTACCTGCATCAGCTCGAAGAGGCCGAAAAACGCGATCACAGAAAACTCGGCCGCGAGATGGATCTCTTCCATTTCCAGGAAGAGGCGCCGGGCTCCGTATTCTGGCACCCGAAGGGCTGGACGCTGTTTGAAACTCTGATCGCCTATATGCGCCGCGCCCAGAACCGCGCCGGTTACCAGGAAGTCAATTCTCCTGACATGATGGAGAAGCATTTCTGGGAGCTGTCGGGGCACTGGGAAAACTACGGCGAGAACATGTTTACGACCGTGCTGCCGGACGAGCGCGTGTTCTGCTGCAAGCCGATGAACTGCCCCGGTCACGTGCAGATTTATAAGCATGGCCTCAAAAGCTATCGCGACCTGCCGCTGAGGATCGCCGAGTTCGGCAAGGTGCATCGCTACGAACCGTCCGGCGCGCTGCATGGGTTGCTGCGCGTGCGCCACTTCACGCAGGACGATGCGCACATCTTCCTCACCGAAGATCAGATCATGGATGAATGCCTCAAGATCAACGATCTGATGCTCGCAATTTACAAGGACTTCGGCTTCGAAGACGTCTTCATCAAGCTCTCGACCCGTCCCGAAAAGCGCGTCGGCGCTGATGAGTTGTGGGACAAGGCCGAGAAGGCGTTGTCAGACGTGTTGAGCGAAGTGAAGCGGCGCTCGAACGGGCAGATCAAAACCTCGATCAATCCGGGCGAGGGCGCATTCTATGGTCCAAAACTCGAATACGTCTTGAAGGACGCGATCGGGCGCGAATGGCAGTGCGGCACGACGCAGGTCGATTTCAACCTCGCCGGCCGCCTGGGCGCGTTCTACATCGACGAGCATTCCGAGAAGAAAACGCCGGTGATGATCCACCGCGCGATGTTCGGCTCGCTCGAACGCTTCACCGGCATCCTGATCGAGAACTTCGCCGGGCATTTCCCGCTGTGGCTGGCGCCGCTGCAGATCGTCGTCGCGCCGATCGTATCGGATGCCAACGATTATGCGAGCGAGGTCGCCGAGAAGGCGAAGGCAATGGGGCTGCGCGTCTCAACCGATCTTCGCAATGAGAAGATCAACTACAAGGTGCGCGAGCACAGCCTCGCAAAGGTGCCGGTCATCCTGGTCGTCGGCAAACGCGAAGCCGAAGAGAATAAGGTCTCGATGCGCCGCCTCGGCTCGCAAGATCAAACGGTGCTCGGACTTGAGGAGGCGCTAAAGGCGCTCGCGACCGAAGCCGTGCCCCCGGATTTGCGATAAGAACCACTTGTCATCCTCGGGCTCGTCCCGAGGATCTATCGGTCAACGAACCCCGGTTTCTGCGGCTCAACGGGTCCTCGGGGCAAGCCCGAGGATGACACCGGTTAGTGTCGCGAAATTTTACCTGGCCGCAACGCCGGTCTTGACGTACGCCCGTTAGTGTATGTTCGAAACCAATCATCAATGCCGGTGCGTGGCGAATTCAAAATCGAATTCGTCGTGGTCTTCGGTGATGTTCTGCGCCGCTTGCCGCCAGTCCGCGCCGCCGGCGTTGCTTTGCACCGCGTCGATCGCCGCGTGACCATTGGTGTGCGTCTGCTGATCGATCGCAGCCATCGACACCGTCGATCCGTTGTGTGCCGGCAGCGAGCATAACCGCGTCGCAAGATTCTGAAGTTCTCCGAAAATCGCCTCGCGTCGGACTTCATGCTGAAGCGTCACGCTGCGCACCTCGCGCAACAGATGGTCGTCGACACGGCGGATCGCGTCAGCGAGCGTGCGGACAAGGTCCAGCTCGCCTCTGGATTTCTCCAGCAGCCGAGCCAGTATGTCTTCAATGTTCTGGTGAAGTCCGGTCATTGGTCCCCCTCGCGTCTCTGCGTCAAGGAACAAACTTGCGATTCCAATGGCGAAAAAATGATCGGCGTCGTTCGTGAAAGATGTTCACCATTAGCGCGATATCAACGCAACTTCACATCCAGACTTGCACTCATCGAACGACTAACTACCACACGCCCGGCACGAGCCGGTATGTCACTCGGCTGGCGTAATCGGCGTATCCCGGTAGCTCGGCTTTGAGTGTTTCTTCCTCCCACACGGCGCGCAATGCGATGATCGCGATGAGCACTATGCCAATCGCGAACGCATACCATGAGCCCAAAAGAAGCGCCGTTCCGAGAAAGTAGAAAATCGCGCCTGCATACATCGGATGTCGAACCCAAGCGTAAGGGCCGGTCGAGACCACGCGATGTCCGCGTTCGGTATCGATCTTGACGACCGGGGAGGCGTAGGAGTTTTCCAGCATCACGATGTGAAAGACGTAGATCGCGAACACCAAGGCCAGAGCCCCCGCGATCTCAAGCCAAAGCGGCATCCAAGACCAACCAAACCGAACGGCATCGAGCCCGGCGACGATCAACAGAACGGTCCAGCCGCCGAAGATCGCCCACAGCAAAGGCTTGTCCCAACGCTTCTGCTGCGCCTGCATCGGCGAACGCATCCGCTCTTTCAGGATTTCGGGATTTTTCTGAGCCAGCGTCAGGCCCGAGATTATCGCGCCGGCAAGCCACAAACCGAGGTACGCCCAACCTTCCGGCCACTGAACCGTCCCGGCCGACGCGAAAAGTATCGCGCCGGATATCGCCAGCCACAGAAGCGTTTGAACGACAAACCGGCGAACAACGATATCGCGTTCCGCGTTGGTCATTTCGGCCTCATCCCGAGCATCGCCATGCGCTTGAAAGGAAATGGTCGGCTGATTAGCCCTGTCGCAACGTCAGACCCGCGACGCCGACAGCAATGTTGAGCCCCGTCTGGCCCGCGACGCTGACCGGCTGCAGAGCGATCGAGTCATTGGAGCCGCCGACGAGTGCGTTGGCATTACCGCCGACGCCGACAGCCGCGCCTGCCGTAACACCGCCGTAGGTGCCGACGAGCGCGCCGCTCGGTATGTCCGATGTAGAGGAGAGAACCGTCCAAATGAGCGTGCTCTCGCCCTTGAAGCCGATGTCGACGCCGACCTTGGTAATTGTCGCCACGTAACGGCGACGGTGAGCACCGCTAGCCGAGGTGAAAATGCAGTGAAGCGTCTCCTTCGAGCCGAGGATCAACCCGACGCCGCCATGCCCTTTGCACGTCAACGTGCCCGCCACCAGTTTGGCCTGAGCTGCTTCAGACATTGATGGCTGAGCCGCCAATGCCGCGAACGCCACGGCAGCGCCTGCGATGGCACAAAAAGACAATCGAATTGTCGGTATCATGGTCGGTCTCCCTGGATGGACGCCGGAGGTATCTGCACGGAGGTATCTGCAGCCCCAGTGTGGGTGGTCAAAACGTCCGCACGGTGGCGTGGGCGGAACGACACGCAACGCGACCGCTGTCATTCCGCTCTCTGTACTTAAATTTTAATTTGGTGGAGCAGCCGCCTCCGGTTTAACCCAGAGGCGGCGAAGATCGTCTCAATGCAAATGCGATCGCAGCATCCAGGCCGCTTTGTCATGTGCTTCGATGCGACCGTTCATGATGTCCCCGGTTGCTCTATCATCGGCATCGTCCGCAAAGCTGCCGATCTCGGTGCACATTTTCGATAGAACCTCGTTGTCCTCGGCGAGCGCACTGATCATCGCCTTTTCGCTAGGCGGCTTTGCTGGCGCTTCCTTGAGTTTTGAAAGCTTCGAGAACTCTGCGAAGCTTCCCGGTGTAATGGCTTCGAGCGCGCGAATGCGCTCGGCGACCAGATCAACGGCTTCGGCGAGTTCCTTGTACTGGGTTTCAAACAGCAGATGCACGGACCGGAAATTCGGTCCGGTCACGTTCCAATGGAAATTCTGCGTCTTGAGCTGCAGCATGTAGGACGACGCAAGTACAACGCCGAGTTTCTCCGCGACCACCGCTTTCGAGTTACTTGTTTTGGATTCTGACATTCTTCGTTCCTCACCGCTCAATCGAAGGCCGCCCGCCCCGACATAAACGGCGAAGAACTGCATTTGTTCCCAATTCCGGAGGCGGCTTATTGATCGCTCACGTCGCCTTTTAGTTCATCGGTGCGCTCGGTTGTCCGGTCCGTCATACAGTCCAATTGATCCATCGTTGAAATCGAGCCGGCCAGCTCGCGTGGCGGCTGTGCGCAATCGGCATCGCGGAAGGCGATCCAAGCGCGCTGCGCAGTCCGCAGCGCTTCCTCATAGCTGTACTTCGCACCCTCCTCGACCTCGTGGTCGTTTTGTTTTGCTTTCGCGATTGCCTTCTCGAATACGTCGTTGAGAACCTTGTCGGCCGCTTCGTAATTCCTGCCGGCACACTGGTTGATGTCGGTTTGCGTTGCTGCCTTGCTGCAATCCTCGGCGTGGGCGGCCGATACAAGCGTCAGCGCCAACGTGGCTGCAATGCAGGCGAGCGGATGGACAGGCATTGTTCATGACTCCGATATGGCTGATGCGCGTTTGCACGAACGGTCTTTAAAGGCGCGGCAGCTCGAATGGAATTCTTCTTGAGGCAACGGGTTAAATTTTCGACGCGCGGGTTAGCTTGACCCGGCCCCGAAGGCGCCCCACCTTCGCTGGAGGAACCGCAACCATGCCAGCCGCATACAGTTATCGCGACGATCCCGCCGTCCCAAAATTCGACGACGCATCACCAATCGTCATCTTCGACGGTCATTGCGTACTCTGCTCGTCGGGTGTCCAGTGGATGCTGAACCGCGATCCGTCCGGCTCGAGCCGCTTTGCCGTCATTCAAGACCCGCTGCCGCGTGCTCTTTACCGTCACTATGGTCTTGATCCGGAAGTCTTCGACACGTTCATGGTGCTGAGCGACGGCATTCCGCACACCAGGTGGGCCGGCGCGCTCGCCGCCGCCCGCACGATGCCGCAGCCTTGGCGCGCGTTGGCAATCGCGGGGCGTTTGATTCCGGACGCCGTGGGCGATCGGTTTTACGATTGGGTTCAGCGCAATCGCTTCAAGTGGTTTGGCACTCGTGATGCGTGCCGCCGTCCGAGCGAAGCGGAAAGAGCAAGATTTCTTCCAGCGTGAAATACTTCGCTTCCGCGGAGTGAAAGAGGAGTACATCGATGAGCTGGCTCACAGACAACGACCCCGTTCCAGGCGACGCCAAATCATGCGACGCCATCGAACACGTGATCATTCCGCGCGCCCGCGATCTCGGCGGCTTTGAAGTGCGCCGTGCACTGCCGTCCGCCAAACGCCAAATGGTTGGCCCATTCATCTTTTTCGACCAGATGGGACCTGCGCAATTTCTCTCAGGGCAAGGCATCGATGTCAGGCCGCATCCCCATATTGGGCTGGCGACCGTCACCTATCTCTTTGACGGCGAAATGATGCATCGGGACAGCTTGGGTTCGGCGCTCTCGATCCGGCCAGGTGAAGTCAACCTGATGACCGCCGGACGCGGCATCGTGCATTCGGAGCGGACGGCGCCGGAACTGCGCACGGCCGGCCAGAGACTTTTCGGCATTCAATCGTGGATGGCCTTGCCTAAATCGCACGAAGAAGATGCACCAACTTTCGCGCACCATGCCGTCGCCGATCTGCCGCGCTTCGAAGGCGAAGGCAAGCGTGTTCGGCTGATCATTGGATCGCTTTTCGGCAAGACGTCGCCGGCCGCCTTCCCGCACGATTGCTTTTATGCCGAAGCGGTGTTGGCTCCCGGCGCTGTTCTGCCGCTCGATCCCGACTACGACGAGCGCGCCGTCTTTATCGCATCGGGCCGCATCGATATTGCGGGGCAGTCGTTTGATACTGGCCAGCTTCTCGTTTTCAAGCCCGGCGATCGCATTTCGATCCTTGCTGAAACGAACGCGCGGCTGATGCTGCTCGGCGGAGAGCCCATGGAAGGGCCACGTCACATTTGGTGGAACTTCGTGTCGAGCTCGAAGGAGCGCATTGCCGAAGCCAAGAACGATTGGCGTCAAGGCCATTTCGCGAGCGTCCCAGGCGACGACACGGAATTTATTCCGTTGCCTGAAAACAACTGAGAACAAGAATCGAATACCGAGGTCGTCTTTGTCGGCGACGCACGCGCAACCGACCAAGCGCGGCATGCGTTGTTCACCCGGCGTTTACCGAAAAGCCCTGATTTCGATTGGTGACCGTCATAAAGCGGACGTGCACCGCTAAGATAACGCAGGGTGATGCCGGTGCGGTTGAGAAAACGATCAACTCAATTGCATCACTCGCACTGCGTCGCAGCGCATCTTGCGTCCGCAGGCAATAGTAGGTCGCTTGTCTGCGCAACTCGACCGTCGTCCTACAGTGGGCGAGCTTGTGCGGCACATGCGACATCGTAAGTCGAAGCAGTAAAGCTCGGGAGAAAGTAATGCGAAGTGCACTTTTAGCAGTAGCCCTTGCGCTTGGTTTAGGTCTCGCAACGACTGGCGCCCAGGCCGCAACCGTTGGCGGCAACGTCGCCGTCATGAAAACCGTAGCCAATGCCGGCAGTAGCGGTATCGTAGAGAAGGCCTATTATCGCCGTCACTGGCATCACCGCCGCTGGGGCCACCGTCGTTGGGGCCACCGCTGGGGCTATCGCCACTATCGCGGTTGGGGATGGGGTCATCACTACCGCCACCATCGTTACTGGCGCCGCCATCATTACTGGCGCTAAGCGGCTCGCTGCCGTTGCTACAGGCGCGACGCACGATAAAAGAGGGCGGGCGATCAGCCCCGCCCTCTGTATGGCATAACTCCTTGATCCGGCAACCAAATGCCGTCCGGTAAAGTTCCCGCCTGCCAGAAGACGTCGATCGGCATTCCACCGCGCGGAAACCAGTAGCCGCCGATGCGGAGATAGTATGGTTCGGTGAGCTTGGCGATGCGCTTGCCAATCGTCACCGTGCAGTCCTCGTGGAATGCGCCGTGGTTGCGGAACGACGCCAGGTAAAGCTTCAGCGACTTTGACTCGATCAGCCACGCCTTCGGCACGTAGTCGATGACGAAGTGAGCGAAATCGGGCTGACCCGTCACAGGACACAGGCAGGTGAATTCCGGAGCCGTGAACCGCGCCACGTAGCGCGTATCGGCATGTGGATTTGCGACGCGCTCGAGTTCGGCCTCGTCCGGAGTTCCGGGCTGAGCGACCTGCTTGCCGAGCTGTGTCACTCCGGCTGCTGCTGCGGGCTGCTTCTTCGACATCGAGACTCTACTCCGCCGCGAGCCGCGAGGGGCTCGGAGGTCCGCTATAGATGCAGCCTTCGTTGCAGCTGTCGCGGTGCACCTGGACTTCGCAAAGTCCCGGTACGCGGTTCGCGAGCCGGTTCCAGATCCACATCGCAATACGCTCAAGCGTTGGAGCCGAAAGTCCCTCGACATCATTCAGCAAACGATGGTCGAGGGCATCTTCAGTTTCGCGGATCGCTGCCGACAGATCGTCGAAATGAAACACGTAACCGGACTCGGAATTCGGCTCGCCCTCGATGACCACGCGGGCGCGGAACGAATGCCCATGCACGCGCGCGTTCGCCGTTCCCGCCGGGGCCGAAGGCAGGAAATGCGCCGCTTCAAACTTGAAATCTTTATAAATTTGCATGCCGCTCAATACGGGATTTCGCTTGCCCGTGCCACCCTAAGACTATGCCGGAGGCCGCGCCAAACCGGCGCGGAAGGCCATCCAAACCTACGGAATACCCAGGATTTTATGCGTTTGCACCGATAACCGCCATGCCGGGTTGGCCTTGCAGTAGGCTATGGCGCTGATCGTGTTGGCCTCCCGTGCCGGGCCATCCATCGGCTGTAGGAACCGATGCTTGAAGGCGAGGTCGAGATACCGCGAAGGATCGACGCCATCCTGCGGATAGACGAGTTTGAGTTCATCGCCTCGCGTCTGTCTCAACTCCGCGCCAGCTTTTGGCGACACGCAGATCCAGTCGATCGTGTCGAGCGCCGGCAGCGTGCCGTTGGTTTCGATTGCGATGGAGAACGCACGCGCATGCAGCGCATCGATCAAATCCTGATCGACTTGCAGCATCGGTTCGCCGCCGGTCAAAACGATGAGCGTTGGTCCTTCCGCCGCTGTGCACGCCGCGCGACACGCATCAGCTAACTCGACGGCCGTCGCATAGCGTCCACCACGCTCTCCATCGGTGCCGACGAAATCCGTATCGCAAAATTGGCAGACAGCCTTAGCGCGATCTTCTTCGCGTCCGCTCCACAGGTTGCAACCGGCAAACCGGCAGAATACCGCCGGCGTGCCGGCATTCGCGCCTTCGCCTTGAAGCGTGTAAAAGATTTCTTTGACGGCATACATGTCGCGATACCTACGGTGCGGGCGGCGCAAGTCAAGTCGAGGGGAGTAATGCGCGCAAAGCACCGCACATTACATTGCGAGCCTGAACGAGCGGACCATCACCATGACAGCAATTCAATATACGCCCGAGAACGTCGGCGTCGTAGATCTGGCGACGCTCGCCTCGATGAGCGGCTTGGAATTTTTGCAGGCCATCGCTCGCGGCGAACTGCCGGGCCCGCCCATCGCCAAGACGCTTGGGTTCAACCTCGCCGAGGTGGAGGAGGGCCGCGCCGTATTCATCTCAGAGCCCGGTCTGCATCACTATAACCCTATCGGAACGGTGCACGCCGGATTTACCGCGACGCTGCTTGATTCATGCATGGCCTGCGCCGTCCAGTCGACACTCCCCAAAGGGACCGGCTACACGACGATGGAGTTCAAGATCTCGCTGCTGCGGCCCGTGACAAAAGAGACCGGCCCCGTCCGCGCCGAGGGCACATTACTCTCCCGTGGCCGTCGAGCGGCGACGGCGGAAGGTCGCCTGACCGATGCGCAAGGCAAATTGCTGGCGCACGCGACGACGACGTGCCTGATCTTCGGATTATAATTGCGGTTTAGGCGAAAGCCGCTTCGAGAACGACGGCGCGAAAAGCGGTCTTCTTTTTGCTGACGAGCTCAACGGCTGTGCGCACGCCGGCAGGCTTTTCCGGCAGGCTGCCGTGTTTCGGGGACAGCATCACCAGCAGCGCTAGCCCGACGATGAAATTCACCGTCCTGAGTGTGGGGCTGTTGGCAATTCCTAACATCGGCTGATCCAAAAAAAATTCGGCAATATCGGTTTGATGGATCTTTGATAGTCGAAGCCGGCGCACCTCGGCTGTTCCGGGCGGAACAGAGCAAAGCGTAACAGAAAATATAATGTTTATAATAACTTACGAGGCGGCCGCGCGGACCGCTCGAAGCCCGGCTTTGGCATCGGCAAAGGCGTCGAAGCGCCGGCCGGATTTGGCGTACCAGTAGCGGCCGTTACCAGTATTACCTTCGGCCTTATACGGGCAGCCGCCTACAGATTGGCGTAGCGATCGGCCGGCCGGCAGGTCGCCCGCCTTATGTAGAAATTGGGGTGCGTCTCAACCCACTTCGCGCCCTCAAGTTGAGAGGCCATAACGCATCCAACCATCGTAGCGTTTTCTTGGAGTTGAATGGGTTGCAACTCGTGGCAGTGAGCGCCTTGCACAATCGAGCAAACGATGAAAACGAGTTCGAGCATACAATAAAACTCCGGACCAATGTCGGTTCGTAACGTTGAGCTGCATTTCACAGTTTGAGGCTGCTTCGATGCAACCAAGTAGGTGTTGCATTGAACGACTTGGTCAGGTGCGCGAGAAGGTTCAGTTTGTCATAAATTCAGCCATAACAGTTGCGCGTAGAAACGCTAATCGCCGCGAGGACCGCGGCGCGCTTTAGATCTTCCGCGCTTGCCATGCCGTCCATCCCTTCGCCCTGAGTTCGCAGGCCGGGCATTGGCCGCAGCCGTAGCCCCAGGGGTGGCGATGCGAGCGGTCGCCGAGGTAGCAGGTGTGCGTGTCCTCGATGATGAGGTCGATGAGCTTCTGCCCGCCGAGGCTCGACGCCAGCTCCCACGTCGCTGCCTTGTCGATGAACATCAGCGGCGTTTCGACGCTCATTGGCTTGTCGAGACCGAGAGAAAGAGCATGAGCAAGAGCCTGCACGGTATCGTTGCGACAGTCCGGATAGCCTGAAAAATCCGTCTCGCACATGCCGCCGACGAGCGTGCCGATACCGCGCCGGTAGGCAAGCGCAGCGGCGTAGGTGAGAAACAGCAGATTGCGGGCCGGCACGAACGTCGTCGGCAAGCCCGTCGCCGCGAACGTGATCTCGGTCTCGCGCGTCAAGGCCGTATCGCTGACGCTTTTTAAAGCCGCAAGGTCGAGCACGGTATCGGGACCGAGGCGGCGCCCGGCCTCGTTTAAAGTTGCGAGCTTCGACCGCACGACCGCCCGTTGTTCAATTTCGACGATATGGCGCTGGCCATACGTGAAGCCGATCGTCTCGACGGCCTCATACCGCTCGAGCGCCCATGCCAGGCACACGGTTGAGTCCTGCCCGCCGGAAAAAAGTACAAGGGCTGACGATGATGTCACGAGTTACAGGTTCTTTCCGTCGAATAGCCGTGGCTTGAGCGAGGCCGCATCGACCCCGTCGAGGCAACGGACATTCACCGCAACCATTGGGCCGCCTCCGGGCTTCTCGCCCTGCGCAAAGGACGCCACGCCGCATGTCGCGCAGAACAAGTGATGGATCACTTTCTTATTGAACTGGTAGTCCGTCAGAGCATCATCGCCGGCCAACAGGCGAAACTGCGATTGAGGCACAAACGCCAATAGGGAACCGCGCTTTTGGCAAATCGAGCAATTGCACGCCACGATCCCGTCAAGGCTCATCTCGGCCTCATAGCGAACGCGACCGCAATGGCAGCCGCCGGCCCAAGTCTTCAATTCCCTCATCGCTTGTGTTCCTTGATGCTAAAGACCCAGCCATACGGGTAGGATCAGGCCGCCCGCCCGGACTTTGCCACGACGCCAATAGGGTCTAAAAGCCGGGTTCAAGGCTCCCACACCCATTACCTCCCGGCAAGCCAACATCAAGATTTAGGAATGCTCATGACAGCTATCGTCGACATTATCGGCCGCGAAATCCTCGACAGCCGCGGCAATCCGACGGTCGAAGTCGATGTGCTGCTCGAAGACGGGTCCGAAGGACGGGCCGCAGTTCCCTCCGGCGCCTCGACCGGTGCGCACGAGGCAAACGAACTCCGCGACGGCGACAAGGGGCGTTATCTCGGCAAGGGCGTGCTGAAGGCCGTCGAAGCCGTCAACGGCGAAATCTTCGATGCGCTTTCAGGCATGGACGCCGAGGAACAGCGCGGCATCGATGCGGCGCTGATCAAACTCGACGGCACGAAAAATAAGAGCCGGTTAGGCGCCAACGCGATCCTTGGCGTTTCGCTTGCCGTGGCGAAGGCCGCGGCGGTATCGAACAGTCTGCCGCTTTATCGCTATATCGGCGGCGTCAACGCCCACGTTCTGCCCGTGCCGATGATGAACATCATCAACGGCGGCGCGCATGCCGACAACCCGATCGACATCCAGGAATTCATGATCATGCCGGTCGCGGCGGAGACGCTTGCGGACGCTGTTCGCATCGGCGCCGAAGTGTTCCACACGCTGAAAAAGAGCCTCAAGGATGCCGGCCACAACACGTCAGTCGGCGACGAGGGCGGTTTCGCGCCTAACCTCAAGAGCGCCGACGAAGCGTTGAGCTTCATCATGAAGGCGATCGAGAAGGCCGGCTACAAGCCGGGCGAAGATGTGATGCTGGCACTCGACTGCGCCGCCAGCGAATATTTCAAGGGCGGCAAGTATCAGCTGGCGGGCGAGGGCAAATCACTCGATAGCGCCGCGAACGCCAAATATATCGAGGATCTCGTCAAGCGCTTCCCGATCGTCTCGGTCGAAGACGGCATGGCAGAGGATGACTGGGCCGGTTGGAAAACACTGACCGAACTCATCGGCAAGCGCTGCCAGCTCGTCGGCGACGACATCTTCGTGACGAACACCGAAAGGCTGGCCGACGGCATCGCGAAAGGCGTCGCCAATTCGATCCTGGTCAAGGTCAACCAGATCGGCACGCTGTCCGAAACGCTTGACGCGGTCAGCATGGCGCAGCGCGCCGGCTACACCGCAGTGATGTCGCATCGTTCCGGCGAGACAGAAGATTCAACGATCGCCGACCTCGCGGTTGCGACGAACTGCGGACAGATCAAGACGGGCTCGCTGTCGCGCTCGGACCGGCTCGCGAAGTACAACCAACTCATCCGCATCGAAGGCGAGTTGGGGGACGTCGCAACCTACGCGGGACGTTCGATTCTGAAGCGCGCCTCGGTATAACGCCCTCCGGGAACCAGCCTAACGGCGGCTTCTTTACTCTTCAGGCAAACTAAATCTTCGCTGCCTCTCGATCAGTGGCAGGATCTCGATCCTCGGCTAGTCGTCGCTGGCACACGAGAGCAACGAGTCTGTTCTGATTTCAGATTTTCGGCAGCAGTACGCTCTTGCCATGCGGCGTGACGGCTCGACGCGCGACGGGTTAGATGAATCATGGCCCCAGACTTTGAAATAGTCGTCGTAGGCGGTGGCGTCATTGGCTTGGCGATCGCGTATCAACTTGGGCGCTCCGGTCACGACGTGCTCGTATTGGAACGCAACGCCAGGGTTGGTTCCGAAACGAGTTCGCGCAACAGCGAAGTGATTCACGCGGGTCTATATTATCCAACAGGTTCGCTTAAGGCGTCGCTCTGCGTTAAGGGCAAGCAGATGCTCTATCAGTTTGCTTCCGACAACGGGGTCCCACACCGCCGCGTGGGCAAGCTGTTGGTTGCGACCAGCAGCAGTGAAATTGCGAAATTAGCCATTATCGGCGAGCAGGCGGTAAAAAACGGCGTTTCGGACTTGATACCGTTGACGGCCGCAGAGGCGAGGGCGCTGGAGCCGGCGATTGATTGCCAGGCAGCGCTTCTTTCGCCGTCTACCGGCATCATCGATAGCCATGCATTCATGTCGTCGCTCGAGGGACATATCAGCTGCAACAGGGGTCAAGTCGTCCTAAACGCGAACGTTGAAGCAGCAAAAGTTTTAGACGACGGATGCTTCCATCTTCAGATCGGCGGGCAAAGCGAAGCAACCAGCATCACGTGCCGAAAGCTCATAATCGCGGCGGGACTTCATGGCACGAGGCTCGCAGAAAGTCTCCACGATAAGGCCCGGTCTCGCGCCTACAAAGTGCCCCGACTGTATTTCGCGAAGGGTCATTATTTTTCATTGTCGGGACGCTCGCCGTTTAGTCATCTGATTTATCCCATGCCGGAAAGCGGCGGTCTTGGGGTTCACTTGACACTGGACATGGCAGGGAATGCCAAGTTCGGACCGGATGTTAAGTGGCAGGACGGCCTCAACTACGACTTCGAAGATCAGGATGGGCGGCGCTCGGAGTGTTTCTACCGGGAAATAAGACGTTATTGGCCTGGCCTACCTGACAACAGCCTCTATGCGGGTTTCACCGGTATTCGCCCTAAGCTTGCAAGAGAAGGCGAGCCCGCAGCTGACTTCGCCATTCACGATTCAAACGTACATTGCATCAGCGGATTAGTTACGGTTCACGGAATCGAAAGTCCCGGGCTCACGGCATGCCTTGCCATTGCCGAAACCGTGGCGGAGCGTCTCTGACATCTTAAGTATCTTCCGTCTTGCAACTCCACAGATCAGCCGCATGCGGAGTAAGGGTTACCGGAACGGGTACGACGCGCAGTATCGCGCCGATCCGCTTCTATTATCGGCGCGCCAAAATATTCTTCATAGCCGAAAGGGCTATTTTATACTTCGTGCGGAGTAACCGCTACGGGCAGCACGACCAAAGAGGGCTTCCGCTACCTCTTTGTTCACCCTTATTCATCTCTAGAAACCGTTGTCTCCGCCCAGCACTGTTTGGGACGCAATTTAACGAAAGAGCATTGGGTAGCGTGCATGAAAGTACTGTTGACAGGGCATCTTGGCTACATCGGCACAGTGATGACGCCGATGTTGATCGCGGCGGGCCACCGTGTGACGGGGTGTGACAGCGATCTCTATGAGAGGTGCACATATAGTTATGGCGGGCGGATCACCGATATCCCCGCACTCCGCAAGGACATTCGCGATCTCGAATGGCGCGATCTTGCCGGCTTCGATGCGGTTGTCCACCTTGCGGCACTGTCGAACGACCCGTTGAGTGATCTCAACCGGGACGCAACTTATGCAATCAATCACCGTGGGAGCGTACGTCTTGCCGAATTGGCAAAGCGTGCGGGCGTCCGCAGATTTGTGATGGCCTCCTCGTGCAGCAATTACGGGCTGGCGGGTGATGATATGATCGACGAGACCGGAGAACTCAATGCCGTAACAGCGTATGGAGAATCGAAAGTCTGGTCCGAGCGCGATATCTCGCGGCTCGCCTCTGATGACTTTTGTCCAACATTCTTGCGTCCCGCGACGGCCTATGGCCTCTCTCCGCGCATGCGCTTCGACATCGTCCTCAACAATCTTGTTGCTTGGGCAGTGACCAAGAAACTCATCTACTTGAAATCGGACGGAAGCCCTTGGCGGCCGATCGTTCATATCGAGGACATCTCGCGCGCCTTCATTGCAGTGCTGGCGGCGCCGATCGAGAAAATCTTCAACGAAGCTTTCAACGTCGGACGATCCGAAGAGAATTACCGGATCAGTGAGATTGCGGCTATCGTGGCAGATATCGTACCGGAATGCCGGATCGAATATGCGAGCGATGCTGGTCCCGACAAGCGATGCTATCGTGTCAACTTCCAGAAGATCGCAAGCGCCTTGCCGGATTTCAAACCGCGCTGGTCCGCGCGCATGGGCGTAGAGCAGGTTTACGCTGCATATAAGGCATCCGGCCTGACCCTCGAAGAGTTCGAAGGCCCTCGCTACCAGCGCATTGCTCATATTAAGCAGCTGTTGGCGGACGGTATCATCGACTCTGATCTTCGCCATACCGCAAGGGTTGCAGCCTGAGCAGAGCAATCCTGCAGCTTCTAATGCTTCAGGGTTGTGCGCACTACGGCCATGGAGCGATGCAGTAACGCATGCCCTACGATGGTGATCCAAGCCAGGAGGCGCTCGGCCAGAAGATCTTCGATCTCGCTGCCGAGCTGTTTCCGATCTGCAGAAGCATTACCGGCGACGGCGTGCGCCAAACGTTGCAAATTCTCGGGCGCCACATTGACCTTTCGATCCACGATGTTCCTACCGGCACGTCCGTCTTCGATTGGTCTATTCCACCCGAATGGAATGTCAGCGATGCTTACATTTCGAACGAGCGAGGGGAGCGCGTCGTCGACTTCAAAACTTGCAACCTGCATGTTTTGAACTATAGCACCCCGATCCGAACCAAGCTGCCGCTCGAGGAATTGAAACGTCACATCTTCACGTTGCCCGAGCAGCCCGACCTCGTGCCATACAGAACATCTTATTACCAGGAGCGCTGGGGTTTTTGCATGTCGCAAACCCAGCTTGATAAGCTCGAGCCGGGAATTTATGAGGCCGTTATCGACTCGACATTGTGTTCCGGCAGCCTGACGTATGCGGAGTTCGTTCATCACGGCACGACGGATGACGAAGTGCTACTGTCAGCTCATATCTGCCATCCATCGCTAGCTAACGACAACTGCTCAGGGCTGGCGCTGCTGACCCTTCTGGCTCAAGAGTTGAGTGCAAGGCAGACACGTTTTACCTATCGCTTCGTATTTGCACCGGGAACGATTGGAGCCATTACATGGCTCGCGAGGAATGAGGACGCGACTGAGCGGATTAAGCACGGCCTAGTGGTCTCATGCGTTGGCGACGGGGGAGGGCCAACATACAAGAAGAGCCGGAGAGGCGAAGCGCTAATCGACCGCGCAATGACACACGTGTTGCATCACGCCGCGCCGGCTGCGGCCATTCAGGATTTCAATCCGTACGGCTATGATGAACGACAATACTGCTCTCCTGGTTTCAATTTGCCTGTAGGCCTATTTCAGAGAAGCCAATACGGGACGTTTCCAGAGTATCACACGTCGGCCGACAATTTGAATTTTATCAAGCCGCATTATTTGGCCGAGTCATTTCGATTGATCATGTCGGTCACCGACGTCCTCGAGAACGACCGCTTCATGTTGAACACCAACCCGAAATGCGAGCCCGCACTGGGGCGCCGCGGGCTCTATTCAACAGTGGGCGGTGACAAGGAGGGCCCTGTGCATGAGATGGCCATGCTGTGGCTGCTCAATTTTTCTGACGGCGAGCACTCGTTGCTAGACATCGCCGAGCGCTCGAACCAGCGTTTTTCCGAAATTAAAGAGGCGGCAGCTCGGTTGGAGCAAGCCGGCCTTTTGATTGCGTGCAAGGCACGATAGCGAGTCTTTTTAGACGGTCATCAACGGCCAGTTCCGGTCGCGATCGGATATCACGGTGATCGAAAGCGGCCAATCAATGCCGAGTGCCGGATCGTCGTGGCGTACGCCCGCGGAAGCGCTCGAATCGTAGAAGTTTGAGATCAAATAATTAATTTCAGAATTGTCCTCGAGCGTTTGAAAGCCATGTGCGAATCCAGCGGGCACATAGAGTTGATGGCGGTTTGCAGAAGAAAGTTCAAACTCTTGCCAACGACGGAAGGTTTCAGAGCTCGGCCTCAAATCAACAATGACATCGTGAATAGCGCCGTTCGCGCAGCTCACCACTTTGGCCTCTGCATGAGGATGTTTTTGGAAATGCATGCCCCGCAGCGTACCTCTGAGCGCTGAAAAGGATCGGCTGTGCTGGACAAAGACATCTTGAATGCCATGCGTCGCGAATTCCCGCTCGCAATAGATGCGCTCAAAAAATCCTCGACTATCCTGAACCGGTTCTGGAACGATCAGAAAGGCTTCGCGGAAAATTGTTTGAATGAACTTCAT
>Ga0207678_10000168_pt1 | contig 55114 bp, 58 predicted proteins | sample KBSC63metaG_FD_184319 | JGI IMG/M metagenome (GOLD analysis project Ga0207678, IMG submission 184319) | Corn rhizosphere microbial communities from Kellogg Biological Station, Michigan, USA - KBS C6-3 metaG (SPAdes) (version 2) | ecosystem: Host-associated > Plants > Roots > Rhizosphere > Soil ... | reverse complement strand
CAGAGCCGGCGGCGCCTCTGCCGGACTCCTGGCTCCCCGAGCCGGCGGCGCCTCGACTGGGCTCCTGGCTCCCCGAGGCGACGACACCTCTACCGGATCCCCGACTCGCTGGGTCGGGCTCCCGGCTCCCCGAGCCGGCGGCGCCTCGACTGGGCTTCTGGCTCCCGCGGCCGGTGGCCTCCATACCTGGCTCACGGCACCTCGGTCCGGCCGCCGAAGCGCTGGCGGCCGGACCGTCGGCAGCCGACCCGTTGACCGCACCGGCCCGTTCGTCCCCGTTCGCCGCCGAGCCGGAGCCGGGTGGTCCTCTGGCCGCGCGGCAAGCGCGCCTTTCCTGGCCGCTTTCACCCGTTCCGGTGATCACGAAATACTTCGACGCCCCCGAAACGCCCTTCGGCCCCGGGCATCGCGGGGTCGACCTGGCCGCTGCGCCGGCGCAGGACGTGCTGGCCGCCGATACCGGTGTCGTCGTCTTCGCGGGTCTCGTGGGCGGGCGGCCCGTGATCTCCGTCGACCACGACGGTGGCCTGCGGACCACCTACGAGCCCGTCGCCCCGAAAGTGGCCGTGGGCGAGCAGGTCTACCGGGGCCAGGTGCTCGGCACGGTCCTCGCCGGGCATCCCGGCTGCCCGGTGGCCGCGTGCCTGCACTGGGGCGTCCGGCGGGGCGAGGAGTACGTCGATCCGCTCGCCCTGACCGGTGAGGTGGGCGAATACCGGCTCAAGCCGTGGGGAGGTGGTCTGTGATCAGGTGCCGGTCTGCTCGACCAGCTTGGCCCGCAGCCGCATGACCGCCCGCGTGTGCAGCTGGCTCACCCGCGACTCCGTGACCCCGAGGACCTTGCCGATCTCGGCGAGGGTCAGGCTCTCGAAGTAGTAGAGGCTGACCACGATCTTGTCCCGCTCGGTCAGCTGCGCGATCGCCTGGGCGAGCTGGCGGCGGTTGTCCTGGTCGACGAGCACCGCGACCGGGTCGACGGCGTCGTCGTCGGGCAGCGTGTCGACCAGCGAGCCGCTGTCCTTGCCGGCGGCCACCAGGTCCTCCAGCGCGACGACACTGGTGAGCTGCAGCTGGCCGTAGAAGTCGCGCAGGTCGTCGAGGCCGATGCCGAGTTCGGCGGCGAGCTCGGCGTCGGTCGGGGTGCGGTGCAGGCGGGCGCCGAGGCGCTCCATCGCGCGCTCCGCCTCCTTCGCCTTGCTGCGGACGGCGCGCGGAACCCAGTCCTGCGAACGGAGGTCGTCGAGGATCGCGCCGCGGATGCGCTGCATCGCATAGGTCTCGAAGCGCAGGCCGCGCTCGGGGTCGAACTTCTCGATCGCGTCGACGAGCCCGAAGATGCCCGACTGCACGAGGTCGCCCACGTCGATGTGGGTGGGCAGCCCGGTGCCGACCCGGCCGGCGACGTACTTGACCAGCGGGGCGTAGTGGAGCACGAGCCGATCGCGCGACGCCTGGTCCGGGCTGTCGGCGAACTGCTGCCACAGCGCGGCGATTCCGGCGTCGACGTCGTAGCCGGCCCGGGTTTCCGCGGGCGCGGCAGCCTCACCGTGAGTGGTCACTCCGGCGGCTTCGGTCACGTGCGGGCCTGCGGTCATTGCACAGTCGTTCTCGGCATGCGGCTCAGTGTCGTCTCCGTGCTCGTGCGGATGCGCGTGCGCCGCCGGACCTGCTGGTGACGACCCCGGTGAGCCTCCCCGGGCCGCCTCAGGCCCTGGGGTGAGCTCGGTCATGGATCGCTTTCAACCGGTCGACGGTCACATGAGTGTAGAGCTGCGTCGTGGCAAGCGTAGCGTGACCAAGCAGTTCCTGAACGCTCCTGAGATCGGCACCCCCTTCGAGCAGATGCGTCGCGGCGGAATGCCGCAGGCCGTGGGGCCCCATGTCGACCGCTCCGGGCACCGCCGTGACGGCGTCGTGGACGACACGCCGCACCGCGCGCGGGTCGACGCGTTTCCCGCGGACACCGAGGAAAAGCGCGGGCTCGGCGCTCTCACCACCGGTTTCGGCGACGATCTTCGGCCGCCCGTCGTCGATCCAGTCCGCGAGCGCCTCCGCCGCCGGAACGCCGAACGGGACGACGCGCTCCTTGCCGCCCTTGCCCAGCACCGTCACGACACGACGGGAGAAGTCGGCCCCGCCGACGTCCAGCCCGCACAACTCGGACACCCGGATCCCGGTGGCGTAGAGCAGTTCGACGATCGCGCGATCACGCAGGGCGACCGGATCGCGTTGCGCCGCGCCTGCGGCCGACGCCTGCATGACCTCTCCCGCCTGCCCGGCGCGCAGCACCCCGGGCAGGGTGCGGTGCGCCCGCGGCGCGGCGAGCCGGCCGCCCGGGTCCGTGGCCAGCACGCCGGTGCGGTGCGCCCAGGCGGTGAACGTCCGCGCCGATGCGGCCCGCCGGGCGAGCGTCGTCCGGCTCGCCCCACCGGACTGCTGGGCGGCGAGCCACGCCCGCAGCCGGGCGAGGTCCAGCTCCGCGACGGCACCGCCACCGTCCACGACGAATCCCAGCAGCGCCACCGCATCGCCGACGTACGCCCGGACGGTGTGCGCGGACAGGCCGCGTTCGAGCCCGAGGTGCCGTTCGTAGGCGGTGACGACGGCCCGGACGGACTCGGGCAATCCGGCCCGGAGCGCGCGCAAATCAGGACGGCGGGCCCGGCCGGAGCGTGGTGGCGGCATGGATGTCACGCTGCGCGAACAACCGCCTCCGGTCAAGGATCGCCACGCGGCCCCACCGAACCGGCCGAACGCCGTCGACGATTTCTCCCGGATTTCGTGGTGGTCACGCGCTTTCCTTCCGTCGCCGCCAGCCGGAGTCGCCGCGGACGGCGAATCCGTCGATCTCCAGTTCCGGAAGCAGCGCCCGCACCCGCCGCAGGGGAAGACCGGATTCGACCGCGACCTCGGCATCGGACCGGTCGGTGCGCACCGCGAGTGCCTCGAACGCCCGCAGCGCCTCGGGCCCCAGCCGGTCGGTGCGCCGTTTCGGCCGCCCCGAAACGGTGTCCTCGGCGATGCCGAAGCGGCCGACGGTCTCGAGCACCTCGTCGACGGTCGAGACCAGCGTCGCCCGGGCGTCTCGGATCAGTTCGTGACAGCCGGCGGACATCCCGGACGACACGGGCCCGGGCAGCGCCATCACCACCTTGCCGAGGGCACCGGCGGTACTGGCGGTGTTGCGGGCGCCACTGCGACGCCCGGCCTCGACCACCAGGGTGCCCTCGGTGAGGGCGGCGATGAGCCGATTGCGGACGAGGAAGCGGTGCCGCGCCGGCGTGGCACCGGGCGGGTACTCGCTGACGACAGCACCGCCGGAGCGGACGATCCGCTTCAGCAGGGCGATGTGCCCCGCCGGATAGCCGGCATCGACAGCACATCCCAGCACGGCAACGGTGACGCCCTCGGCGGCGAGCGCGCCGCGATGGGCTGCCCCGTCGATGCCGTAGGCGGCGCCCGAGAAGACCGGCACGCCCCGCCCGGCGAGCCCGAACGCGAACTCGGCGGCGTGGTGTTCGCCGTAGTCGGTCGCGGCCCGGGCACCGACAACGGCCACGGCCCGATCGGCAGCGGTGCCAAGCGCAACCTCGCCGGCCACCCACAAGGCCAGGGGCGGCACGGCTTCGGCCACCCCACGCCGGGCGGCCTGGTAGAGGGTGAGCAGCGGCCATTCCGGCCACTCGTCGTCCTCGGGGACGACCAGCCGGGCACCTGCCTCGCCGGCCCGGGCGAAGTCCTGGCCGACGAGGTCGAAGCCCCGCCGCGCCTCGGTTACCTTCAGCACTTCGGCGGGACAGTCGCCACGCCGGACCCGCGCGGCTGCCGCTACCGGCCCGTGCTCGGCGACGAACCCGACGAGAGCGGGCGCCGGCGGCTCGGCCACCCGCAGGAGGTAGGCGCGGGCCTGTCGCACCTCATCGACGCTCATGTCGCCTCCCACTGCCGAAAGACCAAGACGCGCACTGACGGGAACCCGACGGCGAGGGAGACGGGAGACGGCGGCTCGGCCGCTCTCTCCTGGAAAGCCGACCACCCATGCCCAGCGACAAGAGCCGGTGGCCCGGCAACCCTCCCCCGGAAACCCAACCACCCAAGCCCAGCGACAAGGGCCGGCGACTCGGCCACTCGCAAGAGGTGAGCGCGGGCTTGCCGCGCCTGATCGACACTCATGCGGCCACCCGCTCTCGGAAGGCCAGGGCCGCGCCGACTTGGTCTGCGCCGGGGCGGGGCTCGCCGTCGAGGTCGGCCAGGGTCCAGGCGATGCGCAGGCAGCGGTCGGCGCCGCGGCCGCTCAGGGCGCCGCGGTCCATGGCTCGGTCGAGGACGACCGTTGCCTCGGCGGGCAGGGCGAACTGGCGGCGCAGTGCCGGCCCGGGCACCTCCGAGTTGGACAGCCAGCCGTGCTCGCTCCACCGTCGCGCTGCGCGTTCCCGAGCTGCCAAAACGCGCTGGCGCACAGCTTCCGAGCACTCTGCGTTGTCGGTGTCGTGGGCGCTGATCGCGCTCAGCGGCCGCAACCGGACCCTCAGGTCGACGCGATCGAGCAGCGGTCCGGACAGCTTGCCGAGGTAGCGGCGCCGGGCGCCCGGCGGACACACGCAGTCGATCTCTTTCGGCGGCGCGCACGCACACGGGTTGGTGGCGAGGACCAGCTGGAACCGCGCGGGGTAGGTGATCGCCCCCTTTACCCGGGCGATGCGGACCTCGCCCTCCTCCAGAACGGTCCGGAGCGACTCGAGGCACTGGGCACCGAACTCGCAGACCTCGTCGAGGAACAGGACACCACGGTGAGCCCGGCTGATCGCACCAGGTGACGCGATCCCGCTGCCCCCGCCGATCAGCGCGGGCACGGAGATCGAATAGTGCGGGGCGACGAACGGTGGAACCGTCACCAGCGGCGAAGACTTCGACAGCGAACCGTCGACCGAATGCACCGCGGTGACTTCCAAGGACTCCTCCGGCGTCAGCTGAGGGAGGAGGCCCGGCAGCCGCTTCGCCAGCATGGTCTTGCCCACTCCGGGTGGGCCGGTGAGGAGCAGGTGGTGGCCGCCCGCCGCCGCGACCTCCAACGCCCAGCGTGCCTCCGGCTGGCCGACGACGTCCGCGAGGTCCGGCACCTCCGGCGGGGTCGCCGGCCCCGGTGGCTCCGGACGTGCCAGATCGGTTTCGTGCTTCAGCCAAGCCACGAAGTCCCGCAAGTGCGGCGCACCCGCGACTTCGATGCCGTCCACGAGCGCTGCTTCGACGAGGGAGTCCGTCGGCACGACGGCTCGTCCGTATCCGGCCGCGCGTGCCGCCAGCAGGCCCGGGAGGATGCCGCGGACGGCGCGGATCCGGCCGTCCAACGCGAGTTCGCCGAGCAACACCGTGCCGAGCAGCCGCGTGGCCGGGACCGCACCGGATGCGGCGAGCACCGCCGCCGCGATGCCCAGGTCGAAGGCGGACCCCATCTTGGGCAGGTTCGCCGGGGACAGGCCGAGGGTCACCTTGCCGTCGGGCCAGGGCTGCCCGGAATTGCGGACGGCGGACCGGACGCGGTCCTTCGCCTCGCGCAACCCGGCGTCGGGCAGGCCCACAAGGGTGATCCGGCTCAGCCCGCCCCCGAGGTCGGCCTCGATTTCGATCACCCGGCCGTTGATGCCGAGGAGTCCGGCCGACCAAGCTTTGGCGATGGGCATCAGAACGCCGCCTCGAGGTGCTCGAGGCGGGCCGCGGTGCCGGGTTCCGCGAGGATGGTGACGACGTCGTAGCGGACGGGGCACCAGCCGAGGCGGAACTCGCGCAGCCACCGTTGGGCGGCGCGGCGCACCCGGCCGGCTTTCTCCTCGCCGACAGTCTCGGTCGGCAGCCCGAATTCGATGCCGGAGCGCGTCTTCACCTCGCAGAAGATGACCCGGACGCGGTCGGTGAAGACGAGGTCCAGCTCGCCTTCGCGGCACCGCCAGTTGCGGGCGAGCAGGACGAGCCCGCGGTCCTGGAGGTACCGGAGCGCCAGGTCTTCGCCCCAGGCGCCCAGGTCCCTGCGATGTCTGGCGAGCTCGTCGGTGCCCGTCATCGTGTTCGCCCCCTCGTCGGTTCGCATCCGTCACCGGGGCGGTCCCGGTGATCACGGTGCGTGTGCGTTCGACGATGCCAGCGTGTGGAGGGCGCTCACCAGACCCGGATCGCGCAACTGTGGACAACCGGGGTGTTGTGGACAACCTGTCCACGGATCGCGAGCCGCGCCCTGGAATGTCGGTGCGGCGTGCTACGCGGCGAGGCGCAGAAAAAACCGCGCCGGCTCGAGCGAGCCGGCGCGGTGAGGACCGGGGTCAGCCCGAGAAAGGACCGTCCTCGGGGAGACGGAGGTCGGGTTTGTCCAGCTCCTCCACGTTGACGTCCTTGAACGTGATGACCCGGACGTGCTTGACGAAGCGGGCCGGGCGGTACATGTCCCACACCCACGCGTCGGACATGCGGACCTCGAAGTACACCTCGCCGCCGCCGTCGCGGACCTGGACGTCCACCGCGTTGGCCAGGTAGAACCGCCGCTCGGTCTCCACCACGTACGAAAACTGACCGACTATGTCGCGGTACTCGCGGTACAGCGAGAGCTCCATCTCGGTCTCGTACTTCTCGAGATCCTCTGCGCTCATGAAATCCGCGCCCCTCCTCGGGATCGTGCTGCTGCTCCGCCGGCGGAGCGTTCATTGTGACCCACACCCGCGGCCGGGGCATGTAGCGGCAGGCTGAGTTGTGGCTCTAATGCCTCGTCGAGGACCGCGGCCAGGCCGGCCGCGCCGGGCGTCTCCATGGCCTTTTCCAGCGCCGCGTAGGTCAGCAGGACCGGGCGCGCCGGACGCAGGCCGTGCTTGACGGCGACCGTTGCGACGTTCGTGTACGACCAGCGGTGGACGTCGCTGGGGCCGTGCTCGCGCAGCGCCGCCAGGTGGTCGGACGTGCTGTACCCCTTGTGCACGTCGAAGCCGTAGTGCGGGAGGTCTTCGTGGTAGCCCGCCATGATGCGGTCCCGCGTCACCTTCGCCAGCACCGACGCGGCCGCGATGCAGGCCACCGAGCGGTCGCCCTTGATCACCGCCGCGTTCGGGGCGGTCAGGCCCGGGACCCGGAACCCGTCGGTGAGGACGTAGCCCGGGGACACGCGCAGGGCCGCGGCGGCGCGCCGCATGCCCTCCAGATTCATCACCCGGATGCCGTAGAGGTCGACCTCTTCGGTCGGGACGACGATCACCGAGTAGTCGACGGCCCGGGCGAGGACCAGGTCGTAGACCCGGTCCCGCGCCTTGGCCGTCATCATCTTCGAGTCCGTCAGCTCGGTCAGCTTCGCCGCGTCGCCCTGCTTGAGCACGCAGGCCGCGACCACCAGCGGCCCCGCGCACGCTCCGGCGCCGGCTTCGTCCACACCGGCGACCGGGCCGAGGCCACGGCGGTCGAGCGCGCCCTGCAGACCCCAGAAGAGGTCGCCGCGCACCACGGCCCGCGGTGGCCGGATCGGCTCGGCCGCCGTCAGGGGAACGGGAAGTGTCAAGGCTGGATCACCCGTCTGCCGGCAAGAGGGCTAGGGTTTCCGCCCGGCCGCCCGGCGCAGTCCGGACTTGAGCTTGCGCCCGACGAACAACGCCGGCCACGCCGCCGCGATCCCGGCGCCGAGCGGGAGCCCGCTCTGCCAGGCCGGCGCACCCAGTGCCACCGGCTGCGCCGCTTCCTGCGGGTTGTGGTCGGTGATCCCGCCCCACCGGCTCGGCGGCAGGACGATGATCCGCGCCTTGCCGATGATGTTGTCGACCGGGACCGCGCCGTTCACGCCGCCGCCGCCCTGGTACCGGGAGTCGTCGGAGTTGTTGCGGTTGTCGCCCATGACCCAGACCATCCCGGCCGGCACCTTGACCGGCTCGAAGGGCTTCTGCTGCTGGGCAGACGGGTCGTCCCAGTAGATGTACGGCTCGTCGAGCGCCTTGCCGTCCACGATGACGCGGTTCTGGGCGTCGCAGCACTGGACGGTCTGGCCGCCGACCGCGATCACCCGCTTGACGAAGTCGCGCTCGTCCGCCGGGGCGAACCCGACCAGCGAGCCCAGACCGCGCAGGCCCTGGACGACGATGTTGCTCGACTCCTGCGGCGGGATCTCGTTGTTGATCCACGCCTGCGGGCCCTTGAACACGATCACGTCGCCCGAGGAAGGCTCGGTGAAGTCGTAGGTGACCCGGTCGACGAGGATCCGGTCTCCGGTGCACCCGGGGCACCCGTGCAGGGTGGCCTCCATGGAGCCCGAAGGGATCATGAAGACCTTCGCGAGGAATGTCTGGATCAGGATCGTGAGCACCAGGGCGATCACGAGCAGGATCGGCAGTTCCTTCCAGAACGACCGTTTCTTGGCGGGCTTGGCTCGCCGCCGGGATCCCCCGCGCTCCTCGGATCGGGACCGCCTGGGCTGGTCCTCCTCGGAGCGATCGGGGTCATCCTCGGGAGCGTTCTGGGACACGGGTTCGGCCACGTCGTCAGGCTACCGGTAACCGGGTTGTGACTCAGTTAGCCGAGGCCGTCTCGCGGTTCTCGCGACGCTCCTTGATCTTGGCCTTCTTGCCACGCAGGTCGCGGAGGTAGTACAGCTTCGCGCGCCGCACGTCGCCGCGCTTGTACACCTCGATCTCGGCCAGGTTCGGCGAGTGCACCGGGAAGGTGCGCTCGACGCCGACGCCGAACGAAACCTTGCGCACGGTGAAGGTCTCCCGGATGCCACCGCCCTGACGGCGGATGACCACGCCCTGGAAGACCTGGTTGCGCTCGCGGTTGCCCTCGATGACGCGGACACTCACCTTGAGCGTGTCGCCCGGGCGGAAGTCCGGGATGTCGGAACGCAGCGACTGCTTGTCCAGCGCGTCCAGGGTGTTCATCGGTGGTCCGTCCTCGTCTTCGGTATGGCTTGCGTACAGATCCCGGGCGCGCAACGGTGCCGCTGCGGGCGACCCGGGGGGCTGATGGCGGGCTCATGGACGACGAGGTCCATTCACGCCAACCTGTCAAGTATTACAGACCCTGCCACGCATCAAGTAACCGGGCTAAGCCTGCTCGGGGTCCAAGCCCTCCAGGACCCCGTGATCGTGCTTGTCGAGACTACCTTCCGGCAGCGCCGCCAGGAGATCGGGGCGGCGGCGGGCCGTGCGCTCGAGGGCCTGGTCACGCCGCCAGCGGTCGATCAGCGCGTGGTTGCCCGACCGCAGCACGTCCGGCACGGCCAGCTCCCGCCACACCTCCGGGCGCGTGTAGCTGGGACCTTCGAGCAGGCCGTCGGAGAACGAGTCCTCCGCGGCCGAACGCGCGTTGCCGAGCACCCCCGGCAGCAGCCGGACGACGGCCTCGACGATGACCAGCACCGCCGCCTCGCCGCCGACCAGCACGTAGTCCCCGATCGACACCTCGTCGACCGGCATGCGGCGGGCCGCGTCGTCGACGACCCGCTGGTCGATGCCCTCGTACCGGCCGCAGGCGAACACCAGGTGCTTCTCCGCCGCGTACGCGTGCGCCAGCTCCTGGGTGAACGGCCGCCCGGCCGGGGTCGGCACGACGAGCCGCGTCTCGGGCGTGCAGACGTCGTCCAGGGCCGGGCCCCAGATCTGCGGCTTCATGACCATGCCGGGACCGCCGCCGTACGGCGCGTCGTCGACCGCGCGGTGGACGTCGTGGGTCCAGTCGCGCAGGTCGTGCACGCCGACCTCGATGAGGCCGCGGTCGATCGCCCGGCCCAGCAGCGCGGCGCGCAGCGGGTCGAGGTATTCGGGGAAGATCGTGACGACGTCGATCCGCATGTCAGGCGTCCAGGAGCCCTTCCGGTGGGTCGAGCACGACCCGGCCGCCCGCAACGTCCACGGTCGGGACGATCGCGCGGACGAACGGCACCAGCACCTCGCGGCCCTCGACGTCGAGTTCCAGCAGCTCACCCGCGGGCGAGTGGACGACCTCGAGGACCTTGCCGACGACGGTGCCGTCGGTGAGCTCGGCCCGGAGGCCGGCCAGCTCGTGGTCGTAGAACTCGTCCGGGTCCGACGTGGGCGGCAACGTGGCCGTGTCGGCCAGGAGCAGCGCGCCCCGCAGCGTCTCGGCGACGTCGCGGGTCAGGACCTCTTCGAAACGCACCAGCAGCCGCCCGCTGTGTTCGCGGGCGGCTGCGATGGTGAGTTCCCTCTTGCTGCCGTCACGCAGCTTCGTCGTGACGGCCGTACCGATCTTGAACCGCTCTTCCGGCGAGTCCGTGCGCACGTCCACCGCGAGTTCCCCGCGGATGCCGTGCGCCTTCGCGATGCGGCCGACTACGACGTCCATCCTGACCGTTTCCGAAAGGTGCTCAGCGGTCGGTGTCGACGACGTCAACGCGGACGCCGCGGCCACCGATGCCACCCATGACGGTGCGCAGAGCGGTCGCCGTGCGACCACCCCGGCCGATCACCTTGCCGAGGTCGTCGGGGTGCACGTGCACCTCGAGCGTGCGGCCACGGCGCGTGGTCAGCAGCTCGACCCGGACCTCGTCCGGGTTGTCGACGATCCCGCGCACCAGGTGCTCGAGGGAGTCCGCGAGGAAACTCACTCGGACTTCTCGCCCTCAGCGGCCTCCGCCTTCTCGGCCTCGGCCTTCTTCGGAGCGGACTTCTTCTTCGGCGTGGTGGCCTCGGTGGAGGGCTCCTCGCCGGCCGCGGCCAGCGCCGCGTTGAACAGGTCCTGCTTGGACGGCTTCGGCTCGGCCACCTTCAGGGTGCCCTCGGCGCCCGGCAGGCCCTTGAACTTCTGCCAGTCACCGGTGATCTCCAGCAGGCGCTGGACCGGCTCGGTCGGCTGCGCGCCGACACCCAGCCAGTACTGGGCGCGCTCGGAGACGACCTCGATCAGGCTCGGCTCTTCCTTCGGGTGGTACTTGCCGATCGTCTCGATGGCCTTGCCATCCCGGCGGGTGCGCGCGTCGGCGACGATGATGCGGTAGTACGGCGCACGGATCTTGCCGAGGCGCTGCAGCTTGATCTTGACGGCCACGGGTGTGGGTTCTCCTCGAATCTCTCTGGTGCTGGGCTGGGCGCACGCGGGCCGAGTGGGGACACGGACGCGGGCACCCTAAGGTCAGGAGCTTTCGCACGGTGAGAGGGTCCGGCGGAAGCAGGCAGTGCACCATTCTGCCAGACGGCACCGGCGCACTCAGAAAGAGGCCACCCCGAGCGCCCCGAGCAGGATGGTCAGCGCCGGGAGAAAGTTGTTCACCTGGTGCGCGACGATGCTGCCCGGCAGGCGGCCGGTGACCAGCCGGGCCAGGCCGATCGGCACCGCGATGACCAGCAGCAACGTCGTCCGCAGCGGCTCGAGGTGACTGGCCGCGAACACCGCCGTGGACAGCAGGAACGCCGCGACGCGCCCCCAGCGCTCGCTGCGCCACTGCAGCTGTTCCGCGGCGCCCCAGAGCAGGCCGCGGTAGATGATCTCCTCGCAGATCGGGCCGAGCAGCCAGAGGTAGACGAACATCACGACGGCGGCCGAGATCGACATCCGGCGGTCCTCGACCAGCGCGCTGATCGCCGAAGTCGCGTTGGCGTCGCCGACCAGCTGCGTCCACAGGTAGGCGGCGACGGTGGTGAAGACGAGCCCGACGCAGCCGTACCGGAAGCCGGTCTTCACGTCGGCCCAGCGCCACTCGAGCCGCAGGTCGGCGACGGGTCCGTTGCCGCGGACGAAGGTGATCAGCACGGCGACGCCGGCCGCGATCATCGTCGGCAGCATGGTGCCGAGCAGCACGACGCGCATCGGCAGCGGGCCGGGGCCGGTGTCGCCGACGAGGACGGACACGAACGCCGCCGACGCCAGCAGCACGACTTCGACGAGCAGGAACGCCCCGAATCCCCACCGGTGCCGCGGTGCGGGCGGCAGGAAAGCGGTCGCGGCGGGCTCCTCGGGCTCGGGCAACGGCGTGGCGTCGGCAGCCGGGTCCCGGGGCTGGGAAGTGGTCACGCCTTGCCCTCCGCGTCGGTCGGCTCCAGATGCCGAGCCTAGCCGCCGGGATGTGATCTCACAGTATCCGTCCAGCTACTGTCCATCGAACTTCGCAGTGTTCAGTGCGCGACGAACAGGAGGACCGCGGGCGGCAGGTTGTTCGCCGCGTGGGCGATCACGCCGGCGCTGACCCGGCCGGACAGGTAGCGGGCCAGCCCCATCGCGATGCCCTGGCCGAACAGGGCGAGGGTGCGGGTCGGCTCGCCGTGCAGCTGGGCGAACACGAGCGAGGTGAGCACGAGCACCACCCACGGCGGGACCCGGTGGAACGACAGCGCGTTCCACAGTGTGCCGCGGACCAGCAGTTCCTCGGTGATCGGCGCACCGGCGATGACGATCACCGCCGCGAGCACCAGCCACACCGTGTCGCCGTCGAAGGTGTCGGCGAGGTCGGTCAGCGGGCTGTCGGAGACGTCGTCGGCGCCGTAGACCGCGATCAGCATCAGGTTGAGCAGGTAGCCGACGACCAGCGCGAGCACCCCGCAGGCGAGGCCGATCCGGACGTCGCGCCAGGTCGGCTTGAGGCCGAAGTCCTTGCGCAGCCCCTCGCCCCACCGCCACGAGCCGGCCGCCGGACCGAGGCCGAGCAGCAGGTTGGGCACGAACGCCAGGAGCAGCAGCGGGCCGATGTCGTGCAGCTCGAGGGGGTCGAACTCGCCGACGTTGCGGTTGACCGCCGCGGCGATGACGAGGTTGGCCAGGTAGTAGCCGGCGATGCCCGCGAAGAACGCCACGAAACACCAGTGCGCTCCCAGCACGCGCCGTGCGCCGTCGTCGTCCGTCACGTCTCCCACGCTAAAGTGCCGACCCCGCAAGGAAATCGGCGGGGGTCTAGGCGTAGACGACGCCGCCGAGCACGATGTGCGACGGATGCCGCAGGACGCCCAGGTCCTCGCGCGGATCGCTCGGGTAGACGAGCAGGTCGGCGGGTGCGCCGTCGTCGATGCCGGGGCGGCCGAGCCAGTCGCGGGCGGCCCAGGACGCGCTCGCGAGGGCCTGCTCGCGCGTCATGCCCGCGCGGTGCAGCGCCTCGATCTCGTCGACGAGCCTGCCGTGCTCGACCATGCCGCCGGCGTCGCTGCCCGCGAAGACACGTACGCCGGCTTCGATGGCCGAAGCGACCATGTCGCCGACGCCGGCGTGCAACGCGCGCATGTGCGCCGCGTACGTCGGGTACTTGCCCGCTTTGTCGGCGATGCCCGGGAAGTTCTCGATGTTGATCAGCGTCGGGACCAGGGCGATGTCGTGACGCGCCAGCTCGGCGAGCTGGCCGGCACTCAGCCCGGTGCCGTGTTCGAGACAGTCGATGCCGGACGCGATCAGCCCCGGCATCGCCGCTTCGCCGAACACGTGCGCGGTGACGCGGGCGCCGTTCTCGTGCGCGACCTTGACGGCTTCGGCCAGGACGTCGTCCGGCCACAGCGGCGCCAGGTCACCCACCCCGCGGTCGATCCAGTCGCCGACGAGCTTGACCCAGCCGTCGCCGTCGCGGGCCTGTTCGGCGACGGCTTCCGGGAGCTGCGCCGGGTCGTCCAGCTCGATGCCGAGCCCGGGGATGTACCGCTTGGCGAGGGCGAGGTGGCGCCCGGCGCGGATGATCGCCGGCAGGTCGGCCCGCGCCTGCAGCGGCCGGACGTCGATCGGCAGCCCGCAGTCGCGGATGAGCAGCGTCCCGGCGTTCCGGTCGGTGATCGCCTGCTGCGTCGCCTCTTCGAGCGACACGGGCCCGCCGACGCCGATGCCGGGGTGGCAGTGCGCGTCGACCAGGCCAGGCACGAGGAAGACGTCCCGGCCGAGGGTCTCGGCGTCCGGCACCGGCTCGAACGAGATCCGGCCGCCGGTGCTCCACAGCTCCCCCGGCTCGCCGCCGGGCAGGATCACCCCGGCGGCGTGGAGCGCGGTGCTCAATTGTCCTTGGGGTTCTTCGGCAGCTTGAACTTCGACGGGTCGAAGCCCGGGACGTCGTTCATGCCGCCCAGCTGCGACAGGTCGGGCATCCCGCCCGGCATCTGCCCGCCCGGGGGCAGCATCGGCATGCCGCCGGGGAAGCCGCCCCGGACCTTGGGCTGCGTCGGGCCGCGGCCCTTCTTGCCCTTCTTGCCCTTGCGGGATTTGGAGCCGCCGCCCCCGCCGCCGAAGCCGAACCGGCCGGCCATCTGGGCCATCATCTTGCGGGCCTCGAAGAACCGGTTGACCAGGTCGTTGACCTCGCGGACCGTGACGCCCGAGCCGTTCGCGATGCGCAGCCGCCGCGACCCGTTGATCATCTTCGGGTCTTCGCGCTCGGCCGGGGTCATGCCGCGGATGATCGCCTGCAGCCTGTCCAGGTGCTTGTCGTCGACCTGGGCCAGCTGGTCCTTCATCTGGCCGGCACCCGGGAGCATGCCCAGGAGGTTGCCGATCGGGCCCATCTTGCGGACCGCGAGCATCTGCTCGAGGAAGTCCTCCAGGGTGAGCTGGCCGCTCGAGAGCTTTTCGGCGGCCTTCTCGGCCTGCTTCTGGTCGAAGGCCTGCTCGGCGTGCTCGATCAGGGTGAGCACGTCACCCATGCCGAGGATCCGCGACGCCATCCGGTCCGGGTGGAAGGTGTCGAAGTCCTCGAGCTTCTCGCCGTTGGAGGCGAAGAGGATCGGCTGGCCGGTGACCTCGCGGACGCTGAGCGCGGCACCACCGCGGGCGTCGCCGTCGAGCTTCGTGAGCACGACACCGCTGAAACCGACGCCGTCCTGGAAGGCCTGGGCCGTGGTCACGGCGTCCTGGCCGATCATCGCGTCAACGACGAACAGGACCTCGTCCGGCTCGACCGCGTCGCGGATGTCGGCGGCCTGCTTCATCAGCTCTTCGTCGACACCCAGGCGGCCCGCGGTGTCGACGACCACGACGTCGTGCTGCGCGTGCTTGGCCTCGGCGATGGCGCGGCGGGCGACGTCGACCGGGTCGCCGACGCCGTTGCCGGGCTCGGGGGCGAAGGTCACGACGCCGGCGCGCTCGCCGACGACCTGCAGCTGCGTGACGGCGTTCGGGCGCTGGAGGTCGCAGGCGACCAGCATCGGCGCGTGGCCCTGCTTCTTCAGCCACATCGCCAGCTTGCCGGCGAGCGTCGTCTTACCGGCACCCTGCAGACCCGCGAGCATGATCACGGTCGGCGGGGTCTTGGCCAGGTTCAGCCGGCGCGTCTCGCCGCCGAGGATCCCGACGAGCTCCTCGTTGACGATCTTGACGACCTGCTGCGCGGGGTTGAGCGCCTGGGAGACCTCGGCGCCCTTCGCCCGCTCCTTGATCTTCGCGATGAAGGTCTTGACCACGCCGAGGGCGACGTCGGCCTCCAGCAGCGCGATGCGGATCTCGCGCGCGGTGGCGTCGATGTCGGCGTCGGACAGCCTGCCCTTACGCGTGAGCGTCTGCAGGGCGGCGGTGAGCCGATCGGAGAGGGTGTCGAACACGGGTGTGCACGCTCCAGCTGGGTCGATGGTGGCGCGCCGGACTCGGCCGGCTCTGTCGAGGGTAGTCGCTCCCGCTCCTTCTCTTCGCGGGTGTGCGCGCGTTAGTACGCATGCGTTAACTACCGTTCGACGCACTTCCGGGTGGCTTCAAGAAAAGCAGTGGCGCATCGGCGGCTTTTTAGTAAACATAGGTGCATGACCTCAGCTCCCGCCCTGCGCGAACCGGCAGGCGACACCGACGAACCGGTGCCGCTGCGCCGGATCGCCGGGCTGTTCCGCCCGCACCGCGGGCCGCTCGCCGCGCTGTTCGCACTGATCGTGGTGCAGGCCGGCCTCGGCGTGGTCTCGCCGTTCCTGCTGCGCGAGATCCTCGACGACGCCCTGCCGCACCGCGACACGCTGCTGATCAGCCTGCTGGCGGCCGGGATGATCGCCTGCGCGGTCGGCAGCGGCTCGCTCGGCGTCGCCACCACCGGGCTGTCGAACACCATCGGGCAACGGGTCATGAACGAGCTGCGCGTCTCGGTCTACGGCCACCTCCAGCGGATGTCGCTCGGCTTCTTCACGCGGACGAAGAGCGGCGAAGTGCTCTCGCGGGTCTTCAACGACATCGGCGGGGTCGACAACGTGATCACCACGACCGCCGGGTCGATGGTGCAGAACGCGACCACGACGATCGCCATCGCGGCGGCCCTGGTCCTGCTCGACTGGCAGCTCGCGGCGCTCTCGTTGATCGTGGTGCCCTTGTTCCTGCTGTTCACGCTGCGGCTGGGCAAGAAGCGGCGGACCCTGGCCCGCGGCCGGACCCGCCGGATGGCCCGGCTGACGACGATGGTCGAGGAGTCCCTCTCGGTCACCGGGGTGCTGCTCGCCAAGACGATGGGCAACGAGCGGGCGATGCGCGAACGCTTCGGTGCGGAGTCGAGGGAAATCGCGTCGCTGGAACGGGCTGCCGCGCTGGCCGGCCGGTGGCAGACGGCGTCGCGGGCGATGAGCCTGACCGTGATCCCGGCGCTGGTCTACTGGATCGCCGGGCTGGCGCTGGCGAACGGCGCTTCGCCGATCTCCCTCGGCACCGTCGTGGCGTTCACCAGTATGCTCAACCGGCTGGTCGCGCCGGCGAGTGCGATGCAGACGATCGGGCAGAACGTGGCGACGTCGAAGGCGCTGTTCGGCCGCATCTTCGAGGTGCTGGACCTGCCGGCGGAGATCGCGGACAAGCCGGGTGCGCGGGTGCTGGAGGTGCGCCGCGGCGACGTCTCGATGCGCGGCGTCTCGTTCCGGTACGACGAGGACGGGCCACCGACGCTCCACGGGATCGACCTCGAAGTCCCGGCCGGGACCACGACGGCCCTGGTCGGCTCGACGGGCTCGGGCAAGACGACGCTCGCCTACCTCGTGGCGCGGCTGTACGAGGTGAGCGACGGGTCGGTGACGATCGACGGCACCGACGTCCGGGACGTCACACTGGCGTCGCTCGCGGCCGGCGTCGGGCTGGTGTCGCAGGAGACCTACCTCTTCCACGACACCGTGCGGGAGAACCTGCGCTTCGCCAAGCCGGACGCGACCGACGACGAGATCGAGCGGGCGGCGAAGGCCGCGCACATCCACGACACCCTCGCCGGGCTGCCGGAGGGGTACGACACGGTCGTCGGCCAGCGCGGGTACCGGTTCTCCGGCGGCGAGAAACAGCGCATGGCGATCGCCCGGATCCTGCTGCGCAACCCGCCGGTGCTCATCCTCGACGAGGCGACCAGCGCGCTCGACACCCGCACCGAACGCTCGGTGCAGGCCGAGCTCGACCGGCTCGCCGCGGGCCGCACGACGCTGACGATCGCCCACCGGCTGTCCACTGTGGAGCACGCCGATCAGATCGTGGTGCTGCACGAGGGCCGGATCGCCGAAAGGGGGACACACGAGGAACTGCTGGCGCGCGACGGGCGTTATGCCCGGCTGGTCCGCGGAACCACCTAATCTGGGGGCATGCACACCGAACCGGCCCGGACCCTGGACGAGACCGCCGCGCGGATCACCGCGGACGCCGAGCTCGCCGACCTGGCCCGGCGGGTGCGCGAAGGCGTCGGGCGGCTGAACTGGCGGATGCGCGCCGAGGCGGACCGGAGCAGCCCGGGGCCGGCGCTGCTCGCGGTGCTGAGCCGGCTCTACCGGGCGGGCACGCAGACGCCGACGGAGCTGGCCGAGGCGGAACGGCTGCAGCCGCAGTCGCTCACCCGGATCCTGGCGGCGCTCACCATCCGCGGGCTGATCGAACGGGAGCCGGATCCCGACGACGGGCGCCGTTCGCGGATCAGCATCAACGCGGACGGCCTGGCCGTGCTGCGCGAGTACAGCGCGCAACGCGAACGCTGGCTGGCCGCCGCGCTCGAGTCGACGCTCTCGCCGACCGAGCGGCAGCTGCTCCGGCTGGCTGCGGACCTGCTGCTGAGGGTCGCGGACGCCTGAGGTCAATCGGCGAGGTTGGCTCTGGCCTCGACCCACTCCGACACCGCGGAGTTACCCCGTCCGGCGTAGTCGGTCACAATCCGCTCTTCATCGACGATGCGCTTCAGGTTGTCTACGACTGCTTTGCCGAAGTCGACGGGGACAATCACGGCTTGATCATTCAGCTCGGTCGCCAGCATCGAACTGACGATCTGATCCGACGGAGGAAGACTGAACCCCATGATCACGAGCTCATCAGCCTGGCGGAGTGCCTCCGCCGCCTGGCGCCAGAGAGCCCCGATCGTGTTGTTCACGTAGTACGGGCTCTTGATCGCTGCCGGCGGCACGATCAACGGAACTTTGTCTGCGCTGAGTGTTTCTTCATCCTCGTAAAACGTGGAGGTCCCCTGTCCCCACGGACGGAGCCCGACATCGAAGACTTGATCTCCGGCAGGACTCGATGGGCCTGAGTAGCGCCAGTTCAGAGAACCGTGAAGCTTCATCAGACGCATCCCGTCAGGGTTGCCTTCGCCGGATAGGACGGCACCCACTCGTGAGGCGATAGGGGCGATCGGGACTGTGTAGAGATCACTCCAGCTGTGATCCGCAGCTGTGGTCAACCACACCGCTTCGACCAGCATGTCGTAGTTGAAGGTGATCACCGTCGTCCCGGTCGCCTGCCAGTACCGCACAAGCTGAAGCAGCCAGGCCGGCGGCCGGTCGCCGAGCACGCGTGTTTGCAGCGCAGACAAAACGGAATGCAGACTTTCGGCAACATCACTGAACGCACCGCGATTTCGTAGCCTTTGCCCACCGGACAACCACGGCGGCTCTTCGATCAGGTAGCTGAGCCACTGCTCGAAGTCTCTCGCCAGGGGCGAATCTTGCCCCGGTAATGGCGGCAGGCCGCGTGACTCCAGATCACTCCGGATCGCATCCGACAGCCCGGCCAACGTCGGCATGCATTCATTGATGGCGCGACTGAAACCCGACCCAAGCAGGTAGACAGAGGACGCCATCAAACCTCCCACGCGACGAGGCGACGAGTGTAAAGCCGCGGGTCGCGGACGCCTGAAAGCTGCCGTGGAGACCCCTCGATCCCTCCACGGCAGCCTTCGGACACCCCCTGTGTGTCCCGCGCCGCCTCCCCGCGGTGCGGGACGGGTTCCGGAAACGGGCCGCTCCTCCTCCGGCCCGCCCCGGAACCCTGGCGTCTGGACGGCTCACCTCCCCAGGGGCCGTCCGGACTTCCCCCCTCGCCAGCGATCCGGTACCCGCTGACAGGAGGAAGTCTGCCGCGCCGAGGGGTGGCGGGTTGAGTGTGAGAACCCTCAATTACCCGTGGGTAGTAATACTCAAGACGTCTTCGTGCGGCTGCGCGTCGCGGCCCGCTTCGCCGCCGTACGCGCCTTCGCGGCCCTCGACGCAGCCGCTTTGGCCTTCGCGACGGCTGCGTTGCGCGCGTCCTCCGCTTCGGCGGCGCTCTCCTGCAGCGCCGCCAGCAGGCGGGTGACGCCTTCGGTCTGCTCGGCGGCCGTCGGCTGGACGACCTCGGCGCCGTCGATCTTCGCCTGGACCAACGCCTCGAAGGCTTCACGGTAACGGTCGGGGTACCGGCCGGGGTCGAACTCGCCGGTCAGCTCCTCGACCAGGTTCACCGCGCGCCGCAGCTCGCCGGGGCGGATGTCGACGTCGGCGTGCCGGAACGGGAAGTCGGGGGTGCGCACCTCGTCGGGCCACCGCATCGTCTCCAGCACGATCACCTGGTCGCGCACGCGCAGCGCACCGAGCGTCTCGCGGCGGCGCAGTGCGACCGTGACCAGCGCGAGCCGGCCCGACAGCTGGAGTGCCTCGCTGAACAGCACGTACGGCTTGGTTCCCGCCGGTTCTGGTTCGAGGTAGTAGCTCTTCGCGAACCAGAGCGGGTCGACGTCCGGCACCGGCGCGAAGCCGCGGATGGCGATCGTGCGGCCCGGCATCGGGAGCGACGCCAGCTCGTGGTCGGACAGCAGGACGACGTCGCCGCCGGGGACGGGGTAGCCGCGGATCATCTCCTCGGGCGGCACCTCGGCGCCGTCGATCTCGCACACGCGCTTGACCCGGACGCGGCCGCCGTCGGTCTCGTGCACCTGGTGCAGCGGGATCTCCCGCTCCTCGGTGGCGCTGTACGCCTTCACCGGGATGGCGTAACTGCCGAACCCGATCGTGCCCGTCCACACTGCGCGCATCCGTGCCACCTCCGCAGCTCCCAGGCTAGACAGCGGCCGCGGCGGAGCCATAGCTACAAACGGGTGTCAGGCGCGACGGATTCGCTCACACATTCGAACGACGGCGTGACCTCGTCGAGCGCCTCGGCCGAGCACCGGGAGGCGATGGCGGCCGCGCGCAGCACCTCGGTGACCACCTCGACGTCCAGCGGCGGGGCCGCGGCGAGGGCGTCCGAACCGCCTTCGACGCGGGCGGCGAGGCCGGCGAGCGCGTGGGAAATGGCCTCCTGGCCGGCGACCAGCTGGGCGACGACGTCGGTCAGCTCGGCCGTCGTGGCGCCCGGGCCACCGCAGCGCAGGCCCGCGGCGAGTTCCTCGGCGCAGGAGCGCAGGTGGGTGGCGACGACGGTCGGCGGCAGCGTCAGCCGATCCTGCATCGCTCACCCCCTCGGGCCGGTCCGAGCAGCCATAGTGCCACCGCACGCGCCGTCACCGGACGCGACACACCGCCGCCAGGATATTTGACCGCTCGTTCTCGATAAGGCTAGAGTTTCGATCATGTCCCGGGTCAAGGAGTTCGACGTCGGCGAAGCCTGCGACGGCGCGCTCACGCTCTTCCGGCGGCAGGGGTACGAGGCGACGTCGGTCAGCGACCTCGTCACGCACCTCGGCGTCGCCAAGGCCAGCCTGTACGCCACCTTCGGCACGAAGCACGACCTCTACGTCACAGCGTTGAAGCGCTACGCGGAACGAACCGACGCACGCGTGATGGCCCAGCTGTCGGAGCCGGGGTCGGGAGTGGCTGCGGTGCGCCGGCTCTTCGACGGCTATACGGCGGAAATCCTCGGCGACGAAACGAGAATGGGCTGCTTCGTCGTCAACGCGGCGATCGAACTGCTCCCCCGCGACCCCGAAGTGGCCCGGCTGGTGGAACGCAGCTGGGACACCCTCGAGGTCGCACTGACCATGGCGCTGGAACGCGCGAAGGCGCAGGACGAACTCCCCGGCGGGAGCGACCCGGCGACACTGGCGCGTTTCCTGCTCACCGTGCTGCAGGGGCTGCGCGTCCTGGGCAAGGGCACCGACGCCGCGAGCCGGGTGGACGCGGCCGTCTCGCAGGCCATGCGCCTGCTCATTCAAGACTGATCGGACCAGAAAGAAGGCACACGATGGGGGCACGTTTCGCGGGCAAGGTCGTCCTGGTGACGGGCGGCGGCTCGGGGATCGGACGGGCGACGGCGCGGGCGTTCGCGGGCGAAGGCGCGACGGTGGTCGTCGCCGGGCGCGACGGGCGGCGGCTCGAGTCGGCACTGCGGGAACTCGGTGGCGACGCGAGCGCGGTGACCGTCGACGTGACCGACTCCGCCGACGTGGCGCGGATGGTGACGACGGTCGTCGCGCGGCACGGCGGGCTGGACGTCGCGTTCAACAACGCGGGCATCCTCGGGTCGCCGGCGCCGGCCGCGGACCTCGGCGAGGACGACTTCGGGGCGGTGCTCGGCACGAACGTCACCGGGACGTGGCTGTGCCTCAAGCACGAGGTCGCGCACATGCGGGCGCACGGCGGTGGCGCGATCGTCAACATGGCGTCGAACATCGGCGCGCACGGCAGGCTGCCGAACATGGCGGCCTACGCGGCGTCGAAGGCGGCGGTGAGCGCGCTGACCAGGACGGCGGCGCGCGACCACATCGCCGACGGCGTGCGCATCAACGCCGTCAGCCCGGGCGCGACCGACACGGACATGTCCCGGCGTCCCGGCGAGACGGACGCCGGCCGCGCCGAGCGGCTGAAGAACGCGATCCCGCTGGGCCGGGTGGGTGCCACCGCCGAAGTGGCCGCCGCGGTGCTGTGGCTGGCTTCGGACGAAGCCGCGTTCACCGTGGGGCACGACCTGGTGGTCGACGGCGGCGCGACCGCCTGAGCGGTCCCACCCGGGCCCGCGGATGAGGGTCGGCCGGCTCCTCCTCCGGCCGGATTTCACGACTCACGGTTACGCATGGTGACGTTCCCCTTTCCTGCTGGGACGGACGGGCGCGCGGCTGGGTCAGGACTCGCGGTTGCGCACGGCGGCTCTCCTCTCGGGCGCGGTGAACGGGGTTAGCGGCAGCATCAGGACTCGCGGTTGCGCACAGCGCTCTCCTCTCGGACGCGAACGGCCAGGTGGACATCAGGCTCAGGACTCGCGGTTACGCACAGCAGCTCTCCCTTCGGGCGCAGTGAACGGGCGGACAACGAACTCAGGACTCGCGGTTGCGCACGACGGCTCTCCTCCCGGACGTGCTGACGGAAGTGACGGCAAGCTCAGGACTCGCGGTTGCGCACGACGGCCTCCCTCCGGCGGTTCGCGCGGACTTCGGGACTCGGGGGCCTCAGGACTCGCGGTTGCGCATGGCGGCGGCCTCCCTTCACTGCTCCGAACGTGTGGCAATCATCGATCGCGGCCGCCCGGTGTGGTGGGGTGGATGCGGATCGTCGGATCACCCAGGGGAGTTGCACCGCCTTGAGTATGGACGGCGCCCGTCCGGCCCAACCCCGCGCGGGACGGATCCGTGGGGCGCTGAATCCTGCTCACTGGACCCTCTGGCAGCAGCGCGGGTCGCTGATCTTCTACTGCTTCCTCGTCGAATCGGTCGCGCTCGTCGCCACCGTCTGGACCGCCGTGGAAGTCCCCACCCGCAGGTGGGATCTGGCCGTCTTCGCCGTTCTCGCGGGCCTCGGGGTGCTGCAGGCCGAACTGGGGCGCAAGATCGAACGCGTCCGCCGTCTGGTGTCCGACACCCCGCACATCAACCTGACGTCGGTGTGGACGTTCGCCGGCGTGCTGCTGCTGCCGCCGGCGCTCGTCACCGCGCTGATCGCCGTCCTCTACGTGCACCTGGCGACGCGCAGCCTCGCGCGGATGAAGCGCGTCCCGCCGTTCCGGACGACGCTGAACGCGACCCTGGTCGTGCTCACCTGCTACTCGGCCGAGCTCGTCCTGGGCCGCCTCGGTGTCCCGGACATGTACTCGGCGCTGACCGCGGGCTGGCGCGGCGTCACGGCCATCACGCTGGCCGCGGTGACGTACTTCCTGGTCGCGGCGATCACGATCGTCCCGGCCCTGACCATCACCAAGCGCACGGTCAAGGCGTTCTTCGGCGGGCTCGGCGACAACCTCCTCGAGGTCGCGACGCTCTGCCTGGGCCTGCTCACGGCGTTGACGCTGGCGACGCTGCCCGCGCTCGCCGTCGCGATCGTGCCGCCACTGCTGGTGCTGCACCGGGCGGTGCTGATCAAGCAGCTGGAGATCGCCGCGACGACCGACGAGAAGACCGGCCTGTTCAACACGACCGGGTGGCACCTGCTCGCTTCGCGCGAACTGGCCCGCGCCCAGCGCAGCACGCGCAGCACGTTCGGCGTGCTGATGATCGACCTGGACTACTTCAAGCTGATCAACGACGAGCACGGGCACCTCGCGGGCGACACCGTGCTGCGCGCGGTCGCGGCGACGATCAAGAGCGCCGTCCGCGACTACGACTCCGTCGGCCGCTTCGGCGGCGAGGAGTTCGTCGTCCTGCTGCCGGACATCGGGTCGGCGGCGGTGCTCGCGGTGGCCGAGCGGATCCGGTCGGCGATCGAGTCCCTGCGGGTCGAGTACGAAGACGGCAGCACCGTCCGCGCGATCGGCGGCCTGTCCGCCTCCATCGGCGTGGCGACCTACCCGGACGGCGGCACGGCCGTCGACCGGCTGCTGCAGGCCGCCGACAAGGCCCTGTACCGGGCCAAGGACGCGGGCCGCAACCAGGTCGTCGAAGGCACCGCTTCCGCCTGACCCACCTCCTCTCCACCCGTTGACCAGGCAACTTGTCAGATTTGCTCGGCTGAGCTAAATTTTGCTCATGCGAGCAAGAACGTTCACGGAGTCCGGCCGCCGGGCCCAGATCGTGCGGGCCGCGATCGCCGTGATCGCCGAAGCCGGCTACCTCAAGGCGTCGTTCAGCCGGATCGCGAAGCACGCCGGCCTGTCGAGCACGGGGATGATCAGCTACCACTTCGCCGGCAAGGACGACCTGCTCGCGGCCTGCGTCACCGAGATCGAAGAGATCACCGGTGCGTTCATGCAGCCGCGCATCGACGCCGCCGTCGGGCACGTCGCCCAGCTGCGCGCCTACGTCGAAGCGAACGTCGAACTCGTCGGCGAACACGCGGACGAGGTCCGGGCGCTGATCGACCTCGTCAAGAACGCCGGCTCGCGCAGCGACGCCGTCAGCGGACGGCTCGCCCTGTTCGAAGAGCACTTCCGCACCGGGCAGGCGGCCGGGGCCTTCGGCGCCTTCGACGTCCGGACCACCGCGCTCGCTTTCACCACCGGGCTCGACGCCGTCGTCGCCACCGCGGCGGCGGACGTGCCCGAACCCGCCGAGCTCGCCCGCATCGGCCGCGAGCTCGCCGACCTCTACGTGCGGGCGACCGCACCCGAATCCACCGGGGAAGCCGAATGACGATCGAGCAGAAGACCGAACCGGACGCCGGCCTGCGCCGGGTCGTGCGCGCCAACGTGCGGAACGTCGTGTTCGAAGTGATCGTGCCGATGGCGCTGTTCTACGGCCTGCGCGCCACCGGGGTGAGCCAGTGGTGGGCGCTGATGGCGGGCGTCCTGGTGGCCGCGCCGTACGTGCTCTGGACCGTCGTCCGCAACCGCAAGATCGACCTCGTCGCCCTGGTCACACTGAGCGTCCTGGTGCTCTCGGTCGTGCTCGGCCTGCTGTCGGACGACCCGCGCACGCTGGTGATCCGCGAAGGCTGGACAGCGGCGCTGGGCGGCCTGTTCGGCGCGTGGATGCTGGTGACGGTCTTCGTCGGCCGTCCGGCGCAGCTGACGCTCGGCCGCACGATCGCCGAGATCAAGCGCGGCGCCGAAGGGGCGGACGCGTGGGCGGCCCGCTGGGACACCGATGCCCGGTTCCGGCGGGGTCTCCGGATCAACACCGCCGCGTGGGGCGCGGTGCTGCTGGGCAGCGCGGTGGCGCACATCGTGCTCGTCTACACGCTGCCGATCGACCTCATCGCGCTGGTCACGAACGTGGCCTGGTTCGGCGCGCTGGCCCTGCTGATCACCTGGCACGTCTGGTACCTCCGCAAGGAGAACCTGGATGCCTGACGTCCTGATCGCGGGAGCGGGCCCCACCGGCCTGTTGACCGCGTTCGAACTGGAACGCGCCGGCGTCGACGTGCTGGTCCTCGAGCGTGACGCCGTGCCCGCCGTGCAGTCGAAGGCGCTCGGCCTGCAGCCCCGGTCGGTCGAGGTGCTGGCCGACCGCGGCCTGCTCACCGCGATCGAGCCGCACGTCCGTGCGAAGCTGCCCGCCGGGCACTTCTCCGGCGTCCCGATCGACTACACCGACCTGCCGACCCCCTTCCCGTACCAGCTCGGCGTGGAGCAGGCCCACGTCGCGGCGGCGATCGAGGCGCGGCTGCGCACACCGGTACGGCGCGATGCGGCCGTCGCCGCCGTCGCGCAGGACGACGACGGCGTCACGGTCACCGCGGGCGGCCGCGTGCACCGGGCCGGGTGGCTGGTCGCCGCCGACGGCGGGCACAGCACGGTCCGGACGCTGCTCGGCGCCGCCTTCCCCGGCCGCCCGGCGCGGATCTCGCTGGTCGTCGCCGATCTCACCCTGTCCGCCAAGCCCGCCGGCCTGGCCGACGGCTGGAGCCTGCCGACGTCGACGTCGGGGTACCTGCTGCCGCTGTCCGAGGGCCGCTACCGCGCGATCGTCTTCGGCGAGGAGCAGCAACGACTCGGCCGCGACACCCCGGTGACGGCCGAGGAGGTGCAACGCGCGCTGACCGCGGCGCACGGGCCGGAGCTCCGGGTGGGCGAAGTGCTGTGGGCGTCGCGGTTCGGCGACGCGTCCCGGCAGCTGGAGCGCTACCGCCACGGCCGGGTGCTCTTCGCCGGCGACGCGGCGCACATCCACCTCCCGGTCGGCGGCCAGGGACTCAACCTGGGCCTGCAGGACGCGGTGAACCTGGGCTGGAAGCTGGCCGCGACGGTCCACGGCACGGCACCGGACGGGCTGCTCGACAGCTACCACGACGAGCGCCACCCGATCGCGGCCCGCGTGCTGGTCAGCACCAGGGCCCAGGCGGTCCTCGGCGTGCCGGACCCGGACGCGATGGCGGTCCGGGCGGTGGTCACGGAGCTGCTGGCCGTCCCCGAGGCGCGCCGCGCGGTCGCCGCGGAGCTGTCCGGCATCGGGGTGACCTACCCCGGGATCACCGGCCGGGCGACCGATGTCCCGGCGGGCCCGGACGGCCGTGCGGTCCTGGTCGGCGCACCCGTGCCTGCCGGGTGGGCCGGACGGGTCGAGGGCCGCGAGGGGGCGGCACCTCGGCTCGTCCGGCCCGACGGGTACGTCGTGTGGGACGGCGGACCGGGCCTGGACGCGGCGCTCCACCGCTGGCTCGGAGCGCCCGTCTAGGAAGCCGCGGTCAGGACGGCCTGTTCCACTTCACGGCGCCAGCCCGGTTCGATGCGGCCGCTCTTCGGTGTCACCGCGAACGAGTCCACCACCGCGCCGCCCAGTGTCGACGCCTTGGCCCAGCGGACCTCGGCGTCACAGCGGCGCAACGCGCCCGCCACGCGGAACAGCAGGCCGATGCGGTCGGCCGCGCGCAGCTCCAGGACCACCGTGTCCGGGCCCGTTGTCTCGTCGTCGAACCAGAGCACCTTCGGCGCGACCGGCGCCTCGGCCGGCACGCCGTAGTCGCGCTCCTTCGCCGCCAGGCGTTGGGTCAGGGGCAGTGTTCCCGCCACCGCCCTGGCGAACTGCTCGCGCAGCAGCGTTGCGTCCGGCAACGATCCGAACTTCGGGGACGCCGTGAACACCCCCGCTCGGCCGCCGTCGTGACCGCGGAGGATGGCGGAATGGACCTCCAGGGAGTTCAGGGCCAGAACGCCTGCCGCCGGGGCCAGGAGTTCCGCTCGGGCCGGGACCGCCAGGAGGACCGTCACCACCTTGCCGTGGGAGCTGATCCGGATCTCGCCCGTACCCGAAGCGACCGCCGAAGCGACGAGCTCGCGCTGTTCCTCGTCCATCGGCGACGGGGCCACGAACCCCTTGCCGTGCAACACTTCTTCGCATCCTGACACGAGCTCGGCGAGCAGACGGGCCTTCCAGTCCGTCCAGACTCCCGGGCCGGTGGCCAGAGAATCGGCCTGGGTCAGCGCGTGCAGCAGCTCGACCAGGACGATGTCGCTGTCCAGGGTCTTCACCACCCGGGCCACCGTGGCCGGTTCGCTGATGTCACGCCGGGTTGCCGTGTGCGGCAGCAGCAGGTGGTGCCGGACCATGGCCGACACCGTGGCCGCATCGGGTGCGGAAAGCCCGAGCCTGGCTGCGACCTGGGCGGAGATCTTGGCGCCCAGCTCCGAGTGGTCGGCGTCGCGGCCCTTGCCGATGTCGTGCAGCAGCGCGCCGATCAGCAGCAGGTCCGGCCGCGACACCGTCGTGGTCAGCTTCGCCGCCTCGACGCAGGTGCGGACCAGGTGCCGGTCGACCGTCCACTGGTGCACCGGCGAGCGCGGCGGCAGGTCGCGGACCGCGCCCCACTCCGGGAACAGCCGGGACCACAGGCCCGTCCGGTCGAGCGACTCGACCGCGTCGACCAGGCCCTCGCCCGCACCGAGCAGCTCCACCAGCGCGTTCAACGCCTCGGCGGGCCACGGCGCGCGCAGCTCCGGCGCCGACTCGGCCAGCGCCTTGAGCGTGCCGAGCGCGATCGGCTTGCCCGTGCGCGCCGACGCGGCAGCGACCCGCAGCAGTAGCGCCGGGTCCTTCGCCGGGACGGCGTCGCGGGCCAGCGCGACCTCGTTCCCGTGCAGGACCACGTTTTCGGCCAGCGGTGTCCGCGCGGGACGCCGTCCGAACCGCGTCTTCGGTGGATCCACAGTGGACCGCAGGGCGACGTCCAGCGCGTAGGCGATCGTGCGGCCCGCTCCGGACAGCTTGCGGGCCAACGTGAACCGGTCGCCGAAGCCGAGCTCGGCGGCGACCAGTTCCGCTTCCGGCGCGGACAGCACGTCCCGTTCGCGCCGGATCTCGCGCCGCAGCTCGGTGCGGACGTCGAGGAGGAGCTCCTTCGCTTCCAGGAGTTCCTCGCCCGGGCGCGCGATGAGCTGCGCCGCGGCGAGGGCCTCCAGGACGGCGAAGTCCCGCAGCCCGCCCCGGCCGTGCTTGAGGTCCGGTTCGGCGGACTGCGCGATTTCGCCACTGCGGGCCCAGCGCTGCCGGACCGAAGCCGTCACGTCCGGGATCTGCTTGCGCGCCGTGCGGCGCCACTGGTCCCGCGCCGCCGACACCAGCCGGCCGCTCAGCTCGGCGTCCCCGGCGAGGTGCCGGGCGTCGAGCAGGCCCATCGCCACACGCAGGTCCTCCGAAGCGACCTTCAGCGCCTCGCCGGGCGTGCGGACCGAGTGGTCGAGCCCGATTTTCGCGTCCCACAAGGGATACCAGAGCGCGTCCGCGATCTCGCCGACACCGCTGTTGCCGTTGTGCACCAGCAGCAGGTCGAGATCGGAGAACGGCACCAGTTCCCGGCGGCCGAGCCCGCCCACGGCGACCAGCGCGACACCCGGTTCCGCGGTGTCGACGCCGGCCGCCGAGGCTCCCCTGCCCAGCCAGAACTCGTAGAGGTCGACCAGGGCCGCCCGCAGTGCGGACGCCCCCAGCCTCCCGTGTCTGCCCTCGAGCAAGCGCTCGGTGGCCTTGACCAGTTCGCCCCCGTCGGCCATTCCCGTCGCCTTATAGGGCGTCCGTGCCGCGCTCGCCGGTCCGTACCCGGATGACGGTCTCCACGGGCGTCACCCACAGCTTGCCGTCGCCGATCTTGCCGGTGTGCGCGGCCGTGGTGATGGCCTCGAGGACCTTCTCCACGTTGGTGTCGTCGGTGACGACCTCGACCTTCAGCTTGGCCACGAAGTCCACCGAGTACTCGGCACCGCGGTAGACCTCGGTGTGGCCCTTCTGCCGTCCGTAGCCCTGGACTTCACTGACCGTCATGCCCAGCACGCCCAGCTGCTCCAGCGCGGAGCGGACGTCGTCGAGCGTGAACGGCTTGACAATCGCCGTGATGAGCTTCATGCCTTGCTCTCCTCGAGTTTCGCGGCCGGGGTGGACTTGACCGGGATGGTCGTCGGGTGGCCGAGGCCACCGCCCGACCCGGTGAAGTCGTAGGCACTCTCCGCGTGCTGGGCTTCGTCGATGCCGCTGACCTCGTCCTCGGCGCTGACGCGGAAGCCGCCGGCCTTCTTGATCACGAAGCCGATGATGAAGGACAGCACGAAGGAGTACGCGAGCACCGCACCGGCGGCCGCGGCCTGGCGACCCAGCTGGGTGAACCCACCGCCGTAGAACAGGCCGTCCGCGCCGAGCGAGTTGACGCTGGTGGTGCCGAAGAAGCCGATCAGCAGCGTGCCGACGATGCCGCCGACCAGGTGGACGCCGACGACGTCGAGGGAGTCGTCGAAGCCGAACTTGAACTTGAGCGAGATGGCCAGTGCGCAGACCGCACCGGCGATGAGGCCGATCGCGATGGCCCCGATCGGGCTCACGAAACCACACGCCGGGGTGATGGCGACCAGACCGGCGACCGCGCCGGACGCCGCGCCGAGGGTGGTCGGCTTGCCGAACTTGATCTGCTCCACGACCAGCCAGCCGAGCACCGCGGCGGCGGTGGCGACAGTGGTGTTGGTGAACGCGACGGCGGCGAGGTCGTTGGCGGCCAGCGCCGAGCCGGCGTTGAAGCCGTACCAGCCGAACCACAGCAGCGAAGCACCGAGCAGCACGAACGGCACGTTGTGCGGACGCCCGGTGTCCTTCGGCCAGCCCTTGCGCTTGCCCAGCACGATGGCGAGCGCGAGACCCGCGGCACCGGCGTTGATGTGGACCGCGGTACCACCGGCGAAGTCGAGTGCCTTGAGGTTGTTGGCGATCCAGCCGCCGACGGCGTTCTCGCCGATGAAGCCGTTGAAGGAGAACACCCAGTGCGCGACCGGGAAGTACACGACCGTCACCCAGACGACGACGAACAGCGTCCAGCCCCAGAACTTCGCGCGGTCGGCGATGGCGCCGGAGATCAGCGCGGGCGTGATGATCGCGAACATCAGCTGGAACATCACGAACGCGAGGACGGGCAGGCCGTCCGAGCCGGGCCAGGCGACTGCCGGCGAGGTGTCGGTCGCGGCGACCGCGAAGCCGGCGAGCTTGCCGAAGGTGTTCTCGAGGCCGGCGAAGTGGAAGTTACCCAGCAATCCGCCGAAGGCATCGTCGCCGAAGGACATCGTGAACCCGTAGAGGGCCCACAGCACCCCCACCACGGCCAGCGCGATGAAGTTCATCATCAGCATGTTCAGGACGCTCTTCGCGCGGACCATGCCGCCATAGAAGAACGCCAGTCCTGGGGTCATGAGCATGACCAGCGCGGCGCTGGCCAATACCCACGCGGTGTCTCCTGCGTTCAGCACAATCGTCCTCCCGTGCCCTGGGTTCGTGCGTTGGCAGTTTTGGCTCGCGGTGTTTCACGGGGCGGCGCGCGAGGTTTCGCCCGCGTGAACTGTCCGCGCCCGGTTGTTACGGCCAGGTTTCCCAGTACCCCTCCTCCGGTGTCCGGTTGCGAAACGTCGTGGTCGAATATCCCCATGACACCGGCCGACCACGGGAATGACCCACTGCCACCCCGGGTCGTGGCCGCGCTGCGATGTTCGGTGTGCGGTGACCCGATCGGCGCAGCGGGACGCACGCTGCGTTGCGGAAACCGCCACTCGTTCGATCTAGCCCGGCAGGGTTACGTGAACCTGTTGCACGCGCGAATCCCGGCCGGGACGGCGGACACCGCGCCGATGGTCGCGGCGCGCGCGGACTTCCTCGCGTCGGGCGCCTACGAGCCCCTCGCCGACGAGCTCGCCCGCGCCTGCGCGGCGGCCGACGGGCTGGTGATCGACGCGGGCGCCGGCACCGGGTACTACCTCGCACGCGTCCTGGAGACGTCGGAGGCGTTCGGCCTCGCGCTGGACGTCTCGGCGGTCGCCCTGCGGCGTGCCGCCCGGGCCCACCCGCGGCTGGGCGCGGCCGTGTGGAACCTGTGGGAGCCGTGGCCGGTCGGCGACGGGGTGGCGTCGGTCGTGCTGAACGTCTTCGCGCCGCGCAACGGACCGGAGTTCCACCGCGTGCTGCGGCCCGGCGGCCTGCTCGTGGTGGCGGCGCCGGCCCCCGACCACCTCCGCGAGCTGGGCGACCTGGTCCTGGCCGTCGACGAGCGCAAGGACGAGCGCCTGGACGCCACCCTCGGCGAGTACTTCACGCGCACGGACCGCACCGAGGTCCGGCGCGAGGTCGAACTGGCGCCGCGGCAGGTGCGCCAGGCCGTCGAGATGGGCCCCGCCGGGTTCCACCTGGACCGCGACGGCCGCCGGGAACGCCTGGATGCGGTGCAGGAGCCGCTGGCCGTCACGATCTCGTTCACGGTGTCCACGTACCGGCGGCGCTGAGTCTGGAAGGGTGAAGGGGTGAAGCCCGACTGGACCGCGTCCGCGACCCGGCTCGCGGACGCGGAGTGGGTGCGGGCCCGCATCGGCGGCGCAGCGAAGCTGTACGGCTGCGCACGGCCGGAGGTGCTGGGCACGATCTGGTGGTACTCGCTGTCGTCGGTCCTCGTGGCCCCGGCTGTGGAAGGTCTGGTGGCCGGGACGCCGGTCGATCCGTCCCTGGACGCAATGGAGCTCGACCTCGTCGCCGACGGGCGGTTCCTGGGCGCCCGGTCCACCCGGGCCTTCGAAGGTGGCCTCCCCGAGCTGGGCGCCGCCCTCGCCGCCGCCCTCGGCACCGCGATCACCACCATCGCCGCCGTCAGCGGGGCCCGGGAGCGCGCGCTCGGCGCGATCGCCACCGACTCGATCGGCAACCGGCTGCTCTGGACGCCCGAGCCGGAGCGCGCGATGACCCTCGCCGAACCCCTGGTCGCCGCCACCGGCCTGGGCCTGCCGAAGCCGCGCTTCGTACGCGTCGGCCGCACCCCCGCCGTACGCCGTGCTTCGTGCTGCCTGATCTACGAAGTCGGCAACCCCAAGTGCGTCAGCTGCCCGCGGCAGACGCCCGAAGAGCGCGAAGCACGCCTTCGGGCCGCCCTGGGTTAGATGTGAGTCCGGGGCGGTTGGTCAGCCGGGTGACCGGCGGCTTGCCGCCGGTCGAGCTGTGGGGTCGGTGATGATTGTAGAGAAGTGCAGCCAGCCCGGTGGCGCTGCTCGGCGCCCAGCCTTCGGCGAGGGAGCGGTGGAAGCGTTCGATCTTGCCATTGGTCTGGGGCCGTAAGGCCGGGTTCCCCAGCTCGGTGCAGGTGTCGCGCCAGGCATGAGAGCGACAGGCCGACCCGTTGTCCGACAGCACGCGCTCGACGGTGACGCCGTGGCCGGTGAGCCAGGCGACCGCGCGGCGCAGGACTGCGGTGGCGGCGGCGGTTACGTCGGTGTGGATTTCGGCATAGGCGACGCGGGAGTGGTCGTCGATGACCGTGTGGACGAAGGCGGTGCCGGTGCGGGGCCGGTAGTCCGCGCCGTGGGGCAGGCCGGGCGTGGCGCGTTTGTTGCGCTCGCCTTGTTGCCGGCCGACGTAGCGGTGGCCGCCGCCGTCGGGGATGTTGCCGAACTTGGTGACATCAACGTGGATCAGCGAGCCGGCCGGCAGCGCGGGCAAGGTCTTGGTCGGACTGTGGTGCGGGCGGCTGCTGCGATCGGCCATCCCGGCTGGCCATGAACATCTTCGCCGCTGTGGTACAGGGCCGGCCCTGCTCGACAGCCAGGCGAGCAAGTCGTAGTCGGGTGGTTGGGGTCAGGGTGGGACACGAAGGCCTCCGGCGGATGACGTGGTTCCCAGACAGCTCCACTTCACATCCGGAGGCCTTCACCTGTCTGCACGACAGGCCGTCACCGGTCACCTCGACTCGGGACATCACAGTTGGAGGACCGCCAGCTCCACCGCGGCGAGCCGCTCCGGGTCGGCGATGACCTCGATGGCCGTGATCCGGTCGCCGTCGACCTGGAACTTCAGGACCACCGCCAACCGCCCGTCGCGGACCATGAGCAGGCCGGGTGCGCCGTCGACCAGGGCGAGTTCGCTCGCCCGGGCCCGCTCGGACGCCAGGATCGCGCCCCGGCGCACGCTCTCGACACCGCGCAGCACGATCGGCGCCGGGCTGGGGCCGGCGAACCGGTCGGCGTGCAGCACCACCTCCGGGTCGAGCAGGGCGAGGAGTGCTTCGAAGTTCCCGCCGCGGGACGCCGCCAGGAAGGCTTCGACGACCTTGCGCCGCCGGGGCAGGTCCGCGTCCGCCGCGGTCCCGCCCTTCACCCGGCGACGGGCGCGGCTGGCGAGCTGCCGGGTCGCGGCCGGGGTCTTCCCGATCACCGGCGCGATCTCGTCGAACGGCACCGCGAACATGTCGTGCAGCACGAACGCCACCCGCTCGGCCGGTCCCAGCGCGTCGAGGACCACCAGCAGCGCCAGCCCGACCGAGTCGGCCAGCTCGGCCTCCTGGCCCGGGTCGCGGCGGTCGTCGTCCGGCTCGGGCTGCGCGTCCAGGGGCTCCTCGCGGTGGTTGCGGCGCGTGCGCAGCAGGGACAGGCACACCCGGGCGACCACGGTGGTCAGCCAGGCGGGGATGCTGTCGATCTCGCCGGCGTCGGTCCGGTGGAACCGCAGCCACGCCTCCTGGACGGCGTCGTCGGCCTCGGCCGCCGAACCCAGCATGCGGTACGCGACCGCCCGCAGCCGCGGCCGCTCCTGCTCGAACCGCTCGGTCAACGCGTCCACCGTGTCCCGTTCCTTCCGCCGTGCGTCGTAGCAGTAGACCCCGCGGCGACGGCCGATGTGACCGGAACGGCAGTGATCTCGGTCATTCGCCGGCGGTGCGGCGCAGGACCTCGGCCAGCAGGGCCGCGGCCTCCGACGCCGGACCCGGGAGGCGCGCGAGCACCACCCGCCGTCGCTCCGACGGCCCGCCGCGGACATCCAGCACCCGTACTCCCGGCGGCACGGCCTCGGCCAGCGAAGCGGGCAACGTCGTCAGCCCGCAGCCGGCCGCGACCAGGTTGAGCTTGGCCAGCCAGTCGCGGGCGGTGTGGGCGATCTCGGGCCGCTCGTCGAGCCCCGGCCACACGCCCATCAGCGTCTCCTCCCCGGACGACGGCCCGGCGATCCAGCGTTGGCCGCGCAGGTCCGCGACGTCGACCGCACCGGCACCGGCCAGCGGGTGGCCCGCGGGCACCGCGAGGCGGAGGGTGCGCTCGGCGAGTGTCTCCAGGCGCAGCGCCGGAGTCTCGGCGTCCGGCGGCCGGAACGGCGGGACCGAGCCGAGCACGGCGAGGTCGAGGGTGCCCGCGCGCACCGCGCGGACGAGGACCGGTGTCGTGCCCTCCCGGGTGACGACGGTGACGGCGGGGTGCGTCCGCCGCAGTTCGGCGACGGCGCGCGGCACCAGCACCGCGCCCGCGCTGGGGAACCAGCCGAGGCGCACCGTCCCGGCGTCGGCGGGCAGGCCGGCCAGTTCGCGGCCGGCGGCGTCGATCTCGTCGAGCACCGCGATCGCCCGTCGCAGCACGACGTTCCCGGCGGCGGTGAGGCGGACGCCGCCGGGCCGCCGTTCCAGCACTGGTGTGCGGGTCACGCGTTCGAGCGACCCGATCTGCCGCGACACCGCGGACTGCGTGTAGCCGAGTGCCGCCGCGGCCGCGGTGAGCGTGCCGCGTTCGGCGACCTCGCGGAACACGCGCAGGGAAACCAGGGAGACGTCGCCGAAGTCCATGACTGTTACGCATACCAGTGATGTCGAATTCTCGCTTTCCGCATGGCTGCGCCGGACCTAGCGTGGCCGGTATGACACGCACCGCCGTCGTGACCGGGGCCAACCAGGGCCTCGGTTTCGCCCTTGCCCGCGGGCTCGCCGCCCGCCTGGCGCCCGAAGACCTCGTCCTGCTCACCGGCCGCGACGCCGGCCGGGTGGCGGACGCCGCCGCCCGCGTCACCGCCGATCCGGCGACGCGCAGCCGGGTCGAAGGGCACGTCCTCGACGTCTCCGACTTCGCTGCCGTCGCTCGCTTCGCCGAGCCGGTCGACATCGTGCTTTCGAACGCGGTCGGCCCGCTCGACCCGGGCCGCCCCCAGGCCGAACAGGCCGACGTGTTCCTCGACGTCGCGAACGGCGGCACCCACGCGGTGCTGCGGTCGTTCGGGCCGGTCCTGCGGCCGGGCGGGCGGCTGCTCGTCGTCGCCAGCTCGCTGGGCACGCTGGGCCACCTGCCCGAGCCGTTGCGGCCGCGCTTCGACGGCGTCTCGCTGGACGACGTCGAGAAGGCGGTCGAAGACTGGCGCGCGGCGATCCACGACGGCACGGCCCGGGAGCGGGGCTGGCCGGACTGGATCAACGTGCCGTCCAAGGTCGCCCAGGTCGCGGCGGTCCGCGCGGTGGCGGCCGAACGCCGGGACGCCGACCTGGCGAACGGCACCCTGGTGGCGGCGGTCTGCCCGGGGCTGGTGGACACGCGCGCGTCGCGGCCGTGGTTCAGCGACTTCAGCCAGGCGCAGACGCCGGACGAAGCGGCACGGGCGGTACTGGACCTGGTGTTCGCCGACGTCGACCCGGTGACCTACGGCGAGCTGATCCGGTTCGGGCAGGTCCTGTCGTGGCGGAGCTGACCCGGTTCAGAGGACGCAGAACTCGTTGCCCTCCGGATCCGCCATCACGAAGTGGTCGGGACGGCCGTCCAGCTTGTCCTCGCGCAGGACGGTCGCGCCGGCGGCGGTCAACCGGGCCACCGCCTCGACGACCCGCTCCCACCGCGTCTCCCACGGCACTTCGCGACCGCCGCCGGCCTGGACGTCCAGGTGGACACGGTTCTTCGCGACCTTTCCTTCGGGAACCTTGAGGAAGCTCAGGCCCGGCAGGACGCCCTCCGGATCGCTCAGGTACGCGCCGTCGTCCCATTCGGCTTCGGGCACACCGTGCCGCTCGAACCACGCTTCCCAGCTCGCGAACCCCGCCGGGGGCGGCCGTTCGATGTAGCCGAGGGCCACCGCCCAGAACCTCGCCAGTGCGCGGGGTTCCGCGCAGTCGATCGTCACGCTCCAGCGCACCGTCACGGGGTGGAGCGTAGCCGCGCCCACGCCCTGAGAGCGCGTGTCATCCGGGGGATGCTGCGGTTACCGTGGACCACGATGAGTGAACGCAGCTGGGGCTTCCGCACCCGCGCTCTGCACGCGGGTGGCACGCCCGACCCGGCGACCGGGGCGCGGGCCGTGCCGATCTACCAGACCACGAGCTTCGTCTTCGAAGACGCCGCCGATGCCGCGAACCTCTTCGCGCTGCAGAAGTACGGCAACATCTACAGCCGGATCGGGAACCCGACCGTGGCCGCCTTCGAAGAGCGGATCGCCAGCCTCGAAGGCGCCATCGGCGGGGTGGCCGCCGCCAGCGGGCAGGCCGCCGAGTTCCTCACCTTCAGCTCGCTCGCCGAGGCCGGCGATCACATCGTGTCCGCGAGCGGCCTCTACGGCGGGACCGTCACCCAGCTCACCGGCACGCTCCGGCGCTTCGGCGTCGAGACCACCTTCGTCAGCGGCGGCATCGACGACTACGCCGCCGCCGTCACCGACCGGACGCGGCTGCTCTACACCGAGGTGATCGGCAACCCCGGCGGCGGCATCGCCGACCTCGCCGCGCTGGCCGACCTCGCGCACGCGCACGACCTCCCGCTGGTCGTCGACGCGACCCTGGCCACGCCGTACCTGTGCCGCCCGATCGAGCACGGCGCCGACATCGTGCTGCACTCGGCGACGAAGTTCCTCGGCGGGCACGGGACGACGCTCGGCGGGATCGTCGTCGAGTCCGGGAAGTTCGACTGGGGCAACGGGAAGTTCCCGCGGATGACCGAGACCGTCGACAGTTACGGCGGCCTGAAGTACTGGGAGAACTTCGGCGAGTACGCGTTCTGCACGCGGCTGCGCGCCGAGCAGCTGCGGGACATCGGCGCGGTCCTCTCGCCGCATTCGGCTTTCCTGCTGCTGCAAGGGGTCGAGACGCTGCCACAGCGGATGGACGCGCACGTCGCGAACGCCCTCGCGGTCGCCGAGTACCTCGAAGCCGACCCGCGCGTCGCCTGGGTGTCCTACGCCGGGCTGCCGTCGCACCCGCACCACGAGCTGGCGCGGAAGTACCTGCCGGCCGGTCCGGGAGCGGTGTTCTCCTTCGGCATCGACGGTGGCCGCGCGGCCGGCGAGAAGTTCGTCGAATCGGTGGAACTGCTGTCGCACCTGGCGAACGTCGGGGACGCGCGGACGCTCGTCATCCACCCGGCGTCGACCACGCACGCGCAGTTGTCGGAAGAGCAACTTGCCGCCGCGGGTGTCGGGCCCGACCTGATCCGGCTGTCGGTCGGACTGGAGGACGTCGAGGACATCCTCTGGGACCTCGACCAGGCGCTGGGCAAGGCGGTGGCCGGATGAACCACGACGTCGGCGCAGTCGAGCGGCGCGCGATCCTGCAGCGGACGAAGTCGGTGACGCTGGTCGGCGCGTCGGCCAACCCGGCGCGGCCCAGCTACTTCGTCGCGACCTACCTGCTTTCGTCGACGCGCTACGAGGTCAATTTCGTCAACCCGCGCCTGGACACGCTGTTCGGGAGGCCGGTGTACCCGTCGCTGAAGGACGTCCCGGGCGAGCCGGACCTGGTCAGCGTGTTCCGCAGGCACGACGACCTGCCGCAGGTCGCCGAAGACGTCATCGACGCCGGCGCGCGGACGCTGTGGCTGCAACTCGGGTTGTGGCACGAACCGGTGGCCGACCGGGCGCGCGAAGCGGGCCTGGACGTCGTGATGAACCGGTGCGTGAAGATCGAGCACGCACGCTTCGCGGGCGGGCTGCACCTGGCCGGGTTCAACACCGGCGTGATCAGCTCGCGGCGGCAGTCGGCGCCGTAGGGAAGACCACGGCGGGTGCCACTGTTGGTTCGGGTATGACTTTGGGGATCACGTTCTCCGGCGGCCCGACCGCCCTGCTGGAACTGGGCGGCGTCCGGCTGCTCACCGACCCGACCTTCGACGCGCCCGGCGACCACCCGATCGGCGAGCGCGTGCTGGTCAAGACCGAGGATTCGGCGCTGACCGAAGAGGCGGTGGGGGTGGTGGACGCGGTGCTGCTGTCGCACGACCAGCACCCGGACAACCTCGACGACCGCGGCCGCGCCTACCTCACGACGGTGCCGCTGACGCTGGTCACGCCCAGTGGCGCTGCTCGGCTCGGCGGGACGGCGCGCGGGCTGGAGCCGTGGGAATCGACGCAGGTGGGCCCGCTGACGGTGACGGCGGTCCCTGCGCTGCACGGGCCTTTCGGAGCGGCACGGCTCACCGGGGACGTGACGGGGTTCGTGCTGACCGGCGACGGGCTGCCGACGGTGTACGTGAGCGGGGACAACGCGTCGGTGGACCTGGTGCGGGAGATCGCGGCGCGGTTCCGGGTGGACATCGCGGTGCTGTTCGCCGGGGCCGCCCGGACGCCGCTGTTCGACGGGGCGCCGCTGACGCTGACCAGCGCGGACGCGGCCCAGGCGGCTCAGGTGCTGGGGGCGGGGAAGGTAGTTCCGCTGCATTTCCGGGGATGGGGGCATTTCAGCGAGGGGCCGGAGACGCTGCGGGAGGCGTTCGAGGCTGCGGGGCTGGGTGACCGGCTCGTGCTGCTCGAGCCGGGGGAACGCGCGGAGGTCTGGCACCGCTCGTGAGTGGTTTGCGGCGGCTGGTCGCGACCCTAAGGCTAAGTGCCTCATCGATGTGGCATTTAGCCTTAGGGTCGGAGAGCCGGGGCACAACGCGGGGCCGGGCGGGGGCCGTGAGAGGCTGGCGACATGGCCAAGCCGACCCCGTTGCAGTTCCGGAACCTCCTCGTCGCAGCCCTCGCGGCGGCGGGCTTCGTCTGGAGTGTCGTCGTCGGCATGCAGTGGTGGGTCAGCGCGATCGTCGGCTGCGCGTGCGTCCTGTCGCTCGCCTCCGCCTACCTCAACCGGCCCGGCGCGAACTAACGCGTCTTGCCGAACCGGGCCTTCAGGTTCGTCCGGCCCGCCTCCGTCAGCCGGCCGAACAGGCGCAACCGGGCCAGGCCGCCGTCCGGGTAGATGTCCAGGCGGGCCTCCGAGATCTCCGGGCCGTCCGGGAGCGCGAACCGGTGTCGCGTGTCCGGCTGCAACCGCGTCTTCGGCAGCAACGGGACCCACTCGCCGTACGTCTCGCGGCCGCTCACCGACGCCCAGCCGGGCGCGTTGCCCTTCAGGTTGCTCGTGTCGAGCTCGACGAACCGGACGATCCCGGCGCCGGCCAGCCGCAGCGTCACCCAGTCGTTGCCGTCGTCGCGGCGGCGGGCCGTCTCCCAGCCCTCCGCCTGGTGGGCCGCCAGGCCCGGCGACAGGATGTTGTTCGGCGAGGAATAGAACCGGTTGCTGCAGCCGGTGACGATCGCGCCGTTTTCCAGCGCCGCCAGGTCGAGGGCGTCCAGGTCCAGCAGCGCCGGGTCCGGGATCGGGGCGCCGTGCACGCGCAGGCGCGCCACTCCCCCGTCCGGGTGCTGCGTCAGCCGGACGTGGGTGTACCGCCGTGATCCGTTGACCGTGTAGAAGTTCTCCGTGTGCCCCGAAGCCGGCGCGCGGTCGACCAGGACGTCCCACTCGGCCGCAGCCACCTCGGCCGCCGACGGGTAGCCCGGCAGCGACGTCGCCTCGACCGAGACGAACGGCGGGTAGTTGCCCTTGAAGAACGCCGTGTCGACGATGACGCCGGTGACCGTGCCGGCCAGGCCGAGCCGCACGATCGCCTGGTCGTCGCCCGGTTCGCGGTGCCGGCGGGTCTCCCAGCCGTCGTAGACCTGGCCCTTCGGCCCGAACGTCTCGGCGCGGTGCGCCGGCGTCCAGGGGTTGACCAGGTTCTCCTTTTCGGCGAACAGCTCGTCGGTCGCCCACATCACCGTCCCGCCGAAACGGCGGGAGGCGAGGTCGGGCAGTTCTGTCCACTCCGGACGGTCGGACACCACGGCCTCCATTTCAGCAGTTCCCCCGGGTCAGCAGCGCGCCGCGCGGCTCGTCTCCGGTGATTTCGGTGCCCCGCAGCCAGGTCGAGCGCACGACGCCGGCGAGCGGCCGCCGGTCGTAGGCGCTGACCGGGTTGCGGTGCTTCAGTTTCGCGACGTCGACCACGAACGCTTCGTCCGGCGCGAACACGCAGAAGTCGGCGTCGTAGCCCACCGCCAGGTGCCCCTTGCGGCGCATCCCGGCCTGCGCGGCCGGGCGCTCGGCCATCCACCGGACGACGTCGGTGAGCGCGAACCCGCGCTGCCGCGCCTGCGTCCAGATCGCCGGCAGCCCCAGCTGCAGGCTGGAAATGCCACCCCACGCCTGGCCGAAGTCGCCGCTGTCGAAGCGTTTCAGCTCCGGTGTGCACGGCGAATGGTCGCTGACGATCGTGTCGATGACGCCGTCGGCGAGCCCTTGCCAGAGCTGCTCGCGGTTGGCCGCCTCGCGGATCGGGGGGCAGCACTTGAACTGCGTTGCGCCGTCGCGGATCTCCTCGGCGACGAAACTGAGGTAGTGCGGGCAGGTCTCCGCCGAGAGGGCCACGCCGTCGCGGCGCGCCGAAGCGATCAGCGGCAGTGCGTCCGAAGAGGACAGGTGCAGGATGTGCGCCCGGGCATCGTTCCGCCGGGCCGCCTCGATGACGTGCGAGATCGCGAGGTTCTCGGCCTGCCGCGGCCGCGAGTCAAGAAAGTCGACATAGCGACCGCCGTGCGGCTCCGGCGCCGAATCGATCTCGTGGGCGTCCTCGGCGTGCACGATCATCAGCGCGTCGAAGGAACTCAGCTCCCGCAACGCTTCGTCGAGCCCGGCCGGGTCGAGCGGCGGGAACTCGTCGACGCCGGAGTGCAGCAGGAAGCACTTGAAGCCGAACACCCCGGCGTCGTGCAGGCCGCGCAGATCTCCGGCGTTGCCGGGGATCGCGCCGCCCCAGAAGCCGACGTCGACGTGCACCCGGCCGGCCGCCGCCTTGCGCTTGACCTCCAGTGCCGCGACGTCGACGGTCGGCGGCAGGCTGTTCAGCGGCATGTCCACGATCGTGGTCACCCCGCCCGCCGCGGCCGCGCGGGTCGCCGTCTCGAAGCCCTCCCACTCGGCGCGGCCGGGGTCGTTGACGTGGACGTGCGTGTCGACCAGCCCCGGCAGCAGCACGACGTCGTCGCCGAGGTCGAGGACGCGGTCGCCGCCCAGCGCCGCGCCACCGGGTTCGACCGCGACGATCCGCCCGCCGTCGACGCCGACGGTCGCCGGGACCTCGCCCTCGGGCGTCACGGCCCGGGCGGCGCGCACCACAAGATCCATCCGAAGCCCTTCGTCGGGAGAATTGGCACCGCCGATTTCACAGACCGGAAAGGCGGTTTCGCACAACGACAGTAACCACGGCGCGCGCCGCTCGTCAACGACGTGCGTAGCGCGTTACGGTCATCTTCGTGCGGCTTGAAGCGGAGTTCACCAGTGAACCGTTCCACGGCGAGGGTTCGCCGCCCGAACACGCCGTCGCCGCCCGCGACGCCGCCGCGGAAGCCGGGCTGGACACCGATTTCGGTCCGCTCGGCACGCTCGCCCGCGGCGAGGCGAAGGAGTTGCTCGAAGCCCTCCCGGCGATCGCGAAGGCGGCCCTGGAGGGCGGTGCCACGCGGGTCACGCTGCAGCTGCGCCGGGCCGACGACCCCGGCAGCGCGCCGGTCGTCGAGCTGAACGACGCGCTGGCCCGGCTCATCGCCGACGTCGAGCGCGAACTGGGCGCCAAGCTGGGCGAACTCGACCGCGCCGGCAAGCAGCGCGCGGTTCGGCTGCTGCGCGAACGCGGCGCCTTCGGCCTGCGGAAATCCGTCTCGTCGGTGGCCGACGCGCTCGGGGTCACGCGGTTCACCGTCTACAACTACCTCAACCGGGAAGCCGACTGACCAGCACTTTCAACAAAATGTTGACGAGACTCCGGCGCGGACGTACGGTCAGCCCGTGCTGCTCACCGACTTCAACACCACCGACGTCCGCCCGCTGCTGACGGAGTGCCTCGCCGTGCCCCGGTGGGTCGACGCCGTGTCGGCCGGGCGACCCTACGCCGATCTCGACACCCTGAAAGCCGCCGCCGACCTGCCGCTGAGCAGTGACGAAATCCGGCAGGCGATGGCCGCGCACCCGCGGATCGGGGAAAAGCCGACAGCCGGCTGGGCGCGCTCGGAACAGTCCGGTGTGGACAATCCGGACGCGTTCGCCACCGCGAACGCCGAGTACGAAGCCAAGTTCGGCCACGTCTACCTCGTCTGCGCGAGCGGCCGCAGCGGCGACGAACTGTTGAAGATCCTCCGCGAACGGCTGAACAACGACCCCGCGACCGAGCTCGCCGTCGCCGGCCGCGAGCTGCTGAAGATCGCCGAACTCCGACTCGCGAAAGCGGTGACCGCGTGAGCCTCGTGACCACCCACGTCCTCGACACGGCGAAGGGGCGCCCGGCACCGGGCATCGCCGTCCGGTTCGAAACCGCCGCAGGGAAGCCGATCGCGGAAGGCCGTACGGACGACGACGGCCGCATCCGCGACCTCGGCCCGGACACCCTGGAACCGGGCAGCTACCGGCTGGTCTTCGACACCGGCGCCTACCTGGGCCCGGACGCCTTCTTCCCGGAGGTCACCTTGGCCTTCCGGATCGCCGACCCCGCGGCGCACCACCACGTGCCGCTCCTGCTCAGCCCGTTCGCCTATTCGACCTACCGAGGGAGCTGACCGTGGCCATCACCCTGGGCCCCAACCAGTACGGCAAGGCGGAGGTCCGCCTGGTCACGGTGCGCCGCGACGGCCCGGTGCACCACCTCAAGGACCTCACCGTGTCGACGTCGCTGCGAGGCGAACTGGCCGCGACGCACCTGACCGGCGACAACGCCGGCGTGCTGGCGACCGACACGCAGAAGAACACCGTGTACGCGTTCGCGAAGGAAGCTCCGGTCAGTGAGATCGAGGACTTCGGCCTGCGCCTGGCCCGCCACTTCGTCGGCTCGCAGGCCAACATCACCGGCGCGCGGATCAAGATCGACGAGCACGGCTGGGACCGGATCGCGGTCGGTGGCGAGCCGCACGACCACGCGTTCAGCCGCTCCGGCGACGAGCGGCGCACCACCGCCGTGACGATCCAGGACGGCCGCGCGTGGGTCGTGTCCGGCATCGACGGCCTGACGCTGCTGAAGTCGACCGGTTCGGAGTTCCACGGCTTCCCTCGCGACCAGTACACGACCCTCGCCGAGACGAGCGACCGGATCCTGGCGACGGCCGTCACGGCGAAGTGGCGCTACCAGGGCGAGGACATCGACTGGGTGGAGAGCCACCGCGAGATCCGGCGGGTGATGCTGGAGACGTTCGCGACGAAGCACAGCCTTTCGCTGCAGCAGACGCTGTACGCGATGGGCGAGGCGGTACTCGAAAAGCGGCCCGAGGTCGCCGAAGTGCGGCTGTCGCTGCCGAACAAGCACCACTTCCTGGTGGACCTCAGCCCGTTCGGACTGAAGAACGACAACGAGGTGTTCTACGCGGCGGACCGGCCGTACGGCCTGATCGAGGGCACGATCCTGCGCGACGACGCCGAGGACCCGGGCCCGGCCTGGGACATCCACTGAATTTGATAGAACGCTCTATCATCGAGGGGTGGCAGGGACCAAGGAACGCATCATGGCCGCCGGCGCCGAGCTCTTCCGGCGCAACGGCTACGCCGGCACCGGGCTGAAGCAGATCGTCTCGGAAGCCAACGCGCCCTTCGGGTCCCTCTACCACTTCTTCCCCGGAGGGAAGGAGCAGCTCGGCGAGGAGGTCATCCGCACCTCCGGGCTCGCCTACATCGCCCTCTTCGACCTCTTCATCGCCCCGGCCGAAGACCTCGTCAGCGGCATCGAGGCCTTCTTCGCCGCCGGGATCGCGACCCTCGAAGCCACCGGCTACGTCGAAGGCTGCCCGATCGCCACCGTCGCACTCGAGGTCGCCTCCACCAACGAACCGCTCCGGAAAGCGACCGCCGACGTCTTCACCGCCTGGATCGACGCCGGCACCGAGAAGTTCGCGCGGTTCGGGCTGAGCCACGCCGCCGCCCGGACGTTGACCATCACCGCCGTCAACAACCTCGAAGGCGCCTTCGTCCTCTGCCGCTCGCTGCGGGACACCGAAGCGATGGCCGTCGCGGGGGCCGCGACCGTCGACGTCGCCCGGCGGCTGCTCCACGAGAGCGCACAACTTTAGTCGGGAATCCAACACAAGTCACCAACATGGCGCTTGACCGCGCAGCAAACAACAGCGTATTGGTCTAGTCCTCCTGCCTCACACCGCCGTCGGTTGGAGCCGCCATGCGCCGAGTCCTCCTCGTCCTCGCCACCGCGATAGCCGCCGCCTCGATCACCGGACCGCCCGCCCATGCCCTCGAGAACGGCCTGGCCCGCACCCCTCCGATGGGCTGGAACACCTGGAACACCTTCGAGTGCAACATCAACGAGACCCTCGTGAAGCAGACCACGGACCTGATGGTCAGCTCCGGGATGCGTGACCGCGGCTACACCTACGTCAACCTCGACGACTGCTGGATGACCCGGTCCCGCGACGCGGCGGGCAACCTCGTCGCCGATCCCGCGAAGTTCCCCGGCGGGCTCAAGGCGCTCGGCGACTACATCCACGCCCGCGGCATGAAGTTCGGCATCTACGAGAGCGCCGGCACCATGACGTGCCAGAGCTACCCCGGCAGCCTCGGCCACGAACAGGCCGACGCGAACCTCTTCGCGAGCTGGGGTGTCGACTACCTCAAGTACGACAACTGCTTCAACAACGGCAGCAACACCCAGCAGGACTACGTCCGCCGCTACTCGGCGATGCGCGACGCGCTGCAGGCCACCGGCCGCCCGATCGCCTACAGCATCTGCGAATGGGGTGACTTCGCGCCCGCGACCTGGGCGGCGGACGTCGGCAACCTGTGGCGCACCACCGGCGACATCACCAACAACTGGGGCAGCGTCGACTCGATCTACCACCAGAACGTCGGGCTCGCCCCCGCCGCGAAGCCGGGCGCCTGGAACGACCCCGACATGCTCGAGGTCGGCGACGGCATGGACTTCCAGGAGGACCGCGCCCACTTCACGCTGTGGGCGGCGATGGCCGCGCCGCTGATCGCGGGCGCCGACCTGCGCACCGCGAGCGTTGCCACGTTCTCGACCTACCTCAACCCGGACGTCATCGCGGTCGACCAGGACCCGCTCGGCAAGCAGGCTCGGCGGATCGCCACCGGCAACGGCATGGACGTCCTCGCGAAACCCCTGCAGGACGGCGACGTCGCTGTGGTGTTGTTCAATGAGAACAGCACCACGAAGACGATCTCGACGACGGCCGCCGCGGCCGGGCTGCCCGCCGCGTCGAGCTACCGGCTGACCAACCTGTGGTCGAAGGAACTCACCACGAGCACCGGCGCCATCAGCGCGAACGTCCCCTCGCACAGCACCGTGATCTACCGCGTCAAGGCGAACTCGGCCGGCACCAGCATCGGCACCACCCAGCCGATCCAGGGCGCGTCGTCGTCACGCTGCATCGACATCGACGGCACCGCCGCCGACATCCGGGACTGCGACGGCGGCACCGACCAGGCCTGGACGTTCACCGACGCGGGCGAGCTGAAGGCGAACGGCCTCTGCCTGGACGCCGAGAAGGGCGCCACGACCGCCGGGACCAAGCTCCTCGCCTGGACCTGCCACGGCGGCGCGAACCAGAAGTTCAAGCTGGCGGCGGACGGGTCGATCACGCAGGCCGGGCTGTGCGTCGACGTCACCGGCGGCGACAAGCCCGCCGGCAACGTCAACGGCACGCCGCTCGAACTGTGGGGCTGCAACGACGACGCCAACCAGAACTGGGCGCTCAAGTAGCTCAGGTACCGGTGAGGTGCTCGGGCCGCACGGGGACGCGGGTCAGCGCGAGCCCGGTGGCGGCCCGGATCGCGGCCACGATCGCCGGCGTCGACGAGATCGTCGGCGGCTCCCCCACCCCGCGCAGGCCGTACGGCGCGTGCGGGTCGGGGCGTTCGAGGACGTCGATGGTCATCGGCGGCATGTCCAGCACCGTCGGGATCAGGTAGTCGGTGAAGGAGGGGTTCCGGATCTTCCCGCCGGAGGTCTGGATCTCCTCCATCACGGCCAGCCCGAGGCCCTGCGCCGAGCCGCCCTGGATCTGGCCCAGCACGGCCTGCGGGTTCAGCGCCTTGCCGACGTCCTGGGCGCAGTCCAGCGCGACCACCTTGACCAGGCCCAGTTCGGTGTCGACGTCGACGACCGCCCGGTGCGCGGCGAACGCGTACTGCACGTGCGCGGTCCCCTGCCCGGTCTCCGGGTCCAGGGCGTGGGTCGGCCGGTGCCGCCACTCCACGGTCTCGTCGTGGACGTCGTCGCCGAGGACGTCCACCAGGTCCGCGACCACCTGGCCGTCGGCCGCGACGAGTTTGCCGCCGACGACCCGCACCCGCTGGTCGAACCGGGACAGCAGCCGCGCCCGGACCGCCGCGCAGGCGGCCCGCACCGCGCCGCCGGTGACGTAGGTCTGGCGGGACGCCGACGTCGAGCCGCCGTTGCCGATCGAGGTGTCCATCGGCAGGACCGTCACCTGCTCGACGCCGAGTTCGGTGCGGACGATCTGCTGCATGATCGTCACCAGGCCCTGGCCGACCTCACAGGCCGCGGTGTGCACGGTCGCGGCCGGCTCGCCGCCGACCACCTGCAGGCGCACGCGAGCCGTCGAGTAGTCGTCGAAGCCTTCGGAGAAGCACACGTTCTTGATGCCGACGGCGTACCCGACACCGCGGACGACGCCTTCGCCGTGCGTCGTGTTGGACACCCCGCCCGGCATGTGCCGCAGGTCGAACGGCCGTTCCGGCGGCATCGGCAGCTCTCGCACGCGGGCCAGCAGCTCGGCGACCGGTGCTTCCGCGTCGACGACCTGGCCGGTCGGCATCAGGTCGCCCTCGCTCATCGCGTTGCGGACCCGGATGTCGACGGGATCCAGTCCACAGGCGACCGCCAGCTTGTCCATCTGCGACTCGTAACCGAAGGCCGCCTGCACCGCGCCGAATCCGCGCATCGCGCCGCAGGGCGGGTTGTTCGTATACACACCCCAGCAGTCCACCGAAACACTGTCGACTGCATACGGTCCGACGCCGAGGGTGGCGGCGTTCGCGACCACCGCGCCGGTCGAGGACGCGTACGCGCCGCCGTCGAGGTACAGCCGCGTCTTCACGTACACGAGCCGGCCGTCGCGGGTGGCGCCGTGCTCGTAGTACATCTTCGCCGGGTGGCGGTGGACGTGCCCGTAGAAGGACTCTTCGCGGTTGTAGACCATCTTCACCGGCTTGCCGGTGTGCAGCGCCAGCAGGCACGCGTGCACCTGCATCGACAGGTCTTCCCGGCCGCCGAACGCCCCGCCGACGCCACCGAGAGTCAGCCGCACCTTCTCGACCGGCAGCCCGAGCGCGGCGACGATCTGCTGCTGGTCGACGTGCAGCCACTGAGTTGCGACGTAGAGGTCCACACCGCCTTCGGTGTCCGGCACGGCGAGCCCGGACTCCGGGCCGAGGAAGGCCTGGTCCTGCATGCCGACCTCGTAGACGCCGGAGACGACGACGTCGGCGTCGAGGTCCTGCGGGCCGCGGCGGATCTTCACGTGCCGGACGACGTTGCCGCCTTCGTGCAGCGAAGGCCCTTCGCCCGCGACGGCGGCTTCCGAGTCCGTCACCGGAGAAAGCTCTTCGTAGGTGACCTTGATCCGCTTCATCGCGCGGCGCGCGGTTTCCGGGTGGTCGGCGGCAACCAGCGCCACCGGCTCGCCCTGGTACCGCACGACGTCGGACGCCAGCACCGGCTGGTCGGCGTGCTCGAGGCCGTAGCGGTTCACGCCCGGGACGTCCTCGTGCGTGAGGACCGCGTAGACGCCCGGCACGGCCAGGGCCGCCGCGATGTCGATCGAGGTGATCCGGGCGTACGGGTGCGGGCTGCGCAGCGTCGCGCCCCACAGCATGTCCTCGTGCCAGAGGTCCGAGGAGTAGGCGAACTCGCCGCGCACCTTCACCGTGCCGTCGGGCCGCCGCGGCGAAGTCCCGACGCCGTTCGCGGTCTGCGTCGTGACGGAAGTGGTCATCTGCCCTCCCTCAGCCGGGCGCTCGCGGCGGCCAGCTCGCGGGCGATCGCGGATTCGTCGGCTTCGCGCAGGGTGCCGTCCTCGACGACGGCCTTGCCGCCGACGAACAGGCGGCGCAGCGGCGGCGTGGTGCCGAGCACCAGCGCCGCGACCGGGTCGGTGATGCCCGCGTAGTTGAGCCCGGTCAGGTCCCAGACGGCGAGGTCGGCGAGCTTCCCGGGCTCCAGGGACCCGAGGTCGTCCGCGCGGCCGAGGCAGCGGGCGCCGCCCATCGTGCCCATCCACAGCGCTTCGCGCGTGGTCAAGCCGCGCGGCCCGCCGCGCTGGCGGGCCTGCAGCAGCGACTGGTGGAGCTCTTCGCCCAGGCCGCCGGATTCGTTGGACGCGGCGCCGTCGGCGCCCAGGCCGACCGGGACGCCGGCGTCGAGGAGGTCGCGGACCGGTGCGATGCCGGCGCCGATGCGGCCGTTGGACGTCGGGCAGTGCGCCGACCCGGTGCCGGTCGCGCCGAAACGGCGGATCGCCTCGGGCGCCAGGTGGATCGTGTGCGCGAGCCAGACGTCGTCGGCGAGCCAGCCGAGCTTGTCGGCGTACTCGGCGGGCGTGCAGCCGACCTCGGCGAGGCACTGGCGTTCTTCGTCCAGGGTCTCGGCGAGGTGGGTGTGCAGGCGGACGCTCTTGCGCCTCGCCAGCTCGGCCGCGCCGGACATCAGCCGTTCGGTGACCGAGAACGGCGAGCAGGGACCCGCGGCGATCTGGAGGTGCGCGCCCGCGGAGTCGTCGTGGAAGCGGTCGATCGCCGCTTCGGTGCCGGTCAGCGCGTCCTCGGTCGACTCGACGAGGTTGTCCGGCGGCAGGCCGCCGTCGGACTCGCCGCGGTCCATCGACCCGCGCACGACGTGCAGCCGGACGCCGATGCGCTGACGGGCCGCGGCCAGCGCCGCGACCTGGTCGCCGCCGTCGCGGGGGAAGACGTAGTGGTGGTCGGCGACGGTGGTGCAGCCGGTCAGCGCCAGCCGCGCCATCCCGGCGGTGCCCGCGGCGTGCGTGATCTCGTCGTCGAGGCGGCTCCAGACCGGGTAGAGCGCGACCAGCCACTCGAAGAGCGTGTGGTCGGCCGCCATCCCGCGGGTCGCCCACTGGTAGAGGTGGTGGTGGGTGTTGATCAGGCCCGGCGTGACCAGGCAGCCTTCGGCCTCGACGCGTTCGTCGAACTCGCCGGTGTACACGCCTTCGCCGACTGCGGCGATCCGGTCGTTCTCGACGACGACGTGCCCGCTCGCGTACTCCTCGCCGGTGACGGTGGCGATGGCCGCGTTCGCGATGAGCGTCCTCACGCCGCACCACCCTTCGCCGCCGCGCGCACCGCGTCGAGGATCTTCTCGTAGCCGGTGCAGCGGCAGAGGTTGCCGGCCAGGGCCTCGCGGATCTCCTCGTCACTCGGATCGGGGACGCGGTTCAGCAGGTCGTGCGCGGCGACGACCAGGCCCGGCGTGCAGAACCCGCACTGGACGGCGCCCGCGTCCACAAAGGACTCCTGGATCGGGTGGAGGGTGTCACCCTCGGCCAGTCCCTCGACCGTGCGGACCACGCGGCCCTCGGCCTGCCCGGCCGCGACCAGGCAGGCGCAGACCGGGAGGTCGTCGAGGTAGACCGTGCAGGATCCGCATTCGCCCTGCTCACAGGCGTTCTTCGAGCCCGGCAGGCCGAGCCGCTCCCGCAGCACGTAGAGCAGGCTTTCGCCTTCCCAGACGTCGTCCGCCTGGCGTTTTTCGCCGTTGATCGTGACATTCAGGCGCATGCGCGCTCCCCCGTCCGGTGTTCGTCCCAAGCCCAGGTCAACGTTCGCCGCGCCAGTACCCCGAGAGCGTGCTTCCGGTACGCCGCACTGCCACGGACGTCGTCGATCGGCTGGGCGGCCGCGCCGACCAGTTCGCCGAAGCGGCGTTTCAGGGAGTCCGGCAAGGCTTCGGACGAGCCCCACGGCAGCTCGGTGGCCAGGAAGTCCTCGGCTTCCGGGGCGCGGCGCGGGGTCGGGGCGGCCGAGCCGATCGCCGCGCCGACCTCGCCTTGCCGGAGCGCGATCGCGAACGAGCAGACCGCGATGACCATGGCGTTGCGCGTGCCGACCTTGGCGAACTGCTGCGGCCCGGCGTGTCCGGGCAGGTGGACGGCGGTGATCAGCTCGTCCTCGGCCAGTGCGTGGCGTTTCACGCCGACGTAGAACTCCTCCGCCCGGAGGAGGCGGGTCCCCCGGACGGAGGCCACCTCGACCCGCGCGTCCAGGGCGAGCAGCACCGGGTGGGTGTCGCCGGCGGGCGAGGCGGCGCCGAGGTTGCCGCCGACCGTGCCGCGGTTGCGGATCTGCGGGGACCCGACCGTGCGGGAGGCCATGGCCAGCGCGGGGACGGATTCACCCAGTTCGGTGATGACGCGGGAGTACGGGACGCCGGCGCCGAGCCGGACCGTGCCGTCCGATGTGGACCACTCCGTCAGCTCGGGGACCGTGGTCAGGTCCAGCAGTGCCTCGGGACGCCGGTGGTCGAAGTTCAGCTCGACCATGACGTCCGTGCCGCCGGCGATCGGCACGGCGTCCGGCCGCTCGGCCTTGAGGGCCAGCGCCTCGGCGAGCGTCGTGGGACGCAGGAACTCCACTGGTTGCTCCTTCGTGGGGGCGATAGACCAGTAGACGACGGATCACGGCCGGGCGGCAACGGCGGCACGCATGAAACGCACAGGAGCGGACCCGGGCGCGTTTGTGCTTTCCTACAACCCTCATGACGACCGTGAAAACTCTGCTGGGCCTGCCCGGGCTGCGGCTGCGCCCGCGGGCCGGGACCGACCTGCTCGACCGGCCGGTGACGCGCATCTACGTCACGGAGCTGTCCGACCCCGGACGGTACCTGTCGGCCGGTGAGCTGGTGCTTTCCGGCCTGCTCTGGTGGCGCGCGCCGGGGGACGCCGAGCCGTTCGTGGCCGCGCTGGCCCGGTCGGGCGCGGCGGCGCTGGCCGCGTCCGGCGCCGACTCGGGCGGGATCCCGGACGACGTGGTCGACGCCTGCGTCCGGCACCGGATCCCGCTCCTGGAAGTGCCCGCCGACCTGTCGTTCTCGGTCATCACCGAGCAGGTCGTGCTGGCGCTGGCGGCCGCGTCCGACGGGGCCCGCAAACGTTTGCAGGCGGCGGCAGAGGCGCCGGTCGAGACGCTGCTGGAGCGGGCTTCGGCGGAACTCGGGCTGCCCTGCTGGGTGCTGTCGGGACTGGGCCGCCTGGTCGCCGGGACGGCCCCGCTGCCGATGCCGGCCGAGGACGTCGTCCGCCGGTACGCGGCGCGCGAGCCCGGGCCGCTGACGGTGGTCCCGGTCGAGGGGCGGCACGCGGTGCCGTGGCTGATCGCCGTCGGCGGGCCGCTGAGCACCGCCCAGGCCGAGCTGGCCGAGGAGGTCGCCGGGCTCGTCGGGGTCACGCGAGCGCGTACTCCGCGGCTTGAAGCTGCGTTGCCGGACGAGGTGTGCGTTGTCGCGTTGCGCACCGAAGGCAGCAACGAGAGCCGGGACGTCCTGAGCGAGTTGCTGCCGGACGCGCTGCTGCTCGAATCCGCCGGGGAAACTTCGTATGCGGCCGTGGTGAGGCCCTCGCTGGACGGCTTGTCCATTGTGGAGCCGCTGCTGCGGGCTTCGCGGATCCTCTGCGGGGTCAGCGATCCGGCGCCCCGGGACGAAGCTGTGCAGAGCGCGCGGTACGCCGTGGCGGCGGCCGGGCGGCGGCCGGGCCGGGTGCCGGTGGTCCGGGCCGGCGAGGTGGACGTGCACGAGCTGCTGCTGGCCGGCGCGCCGGACGGGGTGCGCGCGGCCCTGCGGCGGCGGGTGCTCGGGCCACTGCTGGCCTACGACGCCGAGCAGCACACGGATCTGGTGCACACGGTCCGGGTGTTCCTGGAGTGCTCGGGCTCGCCGACCCGGGCGGCGAAGGCGTTGCACGTCCACGTGAACACGCTGCGCTACCGGATCGGGCGGGCAGGTGAGCTGCTGGGTGCGGACCTGACGGAGTTCACCGACCAGCTCGACGTCTATCTGGCGCTGCGCGCCGGCGATTAGAACGCCCGCTCGGCGCAGCGGGCGCGCCTCGCACCCCACCGGCCGAGGTCTCGCGTTGCGTGACCGGGCGCAAAGGGGAGGATGAGGGCGTGGACCCCGAAATCGGTTCGGCCCGGCAGGCGGCGGACGACGCCCGCGTGCTGGCGTTCGGGGCGCTCCAGGGCGCGGCGAACCGGCTCGGCTACCTGCTCGGGCGGGCGCTGGAGCGCGAGTGCGGGATCACGCAGCTGATGTACGAGGTCCTGCTGATCGTGGGCCACACGGGCGAGGACGGGCGGACGATGCGTTCGATCGCCCAGGAGCAGGTCCTCACCACCGGCGGCGCAACCCGGCTGGTCGACCGGATGGAGGCGCTCGGGCTGGTGACCCGCACCGCGTCCCCGAGCGACCGGCGGGTCCAGCTGGTCCGCCTGACCGCGCTCGGCGAGGAGACGACGGTGCGGGCCAGCCGCCTGCACGTGGAGAACATCGAGCAGTTCTTCTTCCGGCCGCTGCCGGAGGACCACCGCGAGCGGTTCGCCGAGGACCTGCGGACGTTGAGCCACTTCGCCCGTGACACCCTCCCGCGGCTGCGTTAGGCCACCGTCGCCACCGCGAGCCCGAGGAAGACCGCCGGCACCGCGCCGGTGGCGAACCGGCGGGCGCGGACGTGGGCGGCGATCGCCCCGACGTAGAACAAGGTCAGGCCGATCGCCGCCGCCACCCCGAGGACCGGAACGCCGAGCAGGCCGAGGAGCAGCCCGGCCGCACCGGCGAGCTTCAGCGTGCCGAGAGCCGGAAGCCACCCCGGCGGAACATCGACGGCGGCCGAGGTGGCGAGGACGAACCGCGCCTTCAGCAGGTCCGCGAGGCCGATGCCCGTGTTGAGCGCGATCGTGACGAGAGCCGCGGCAGTGTTCATGCCTTCCCGACGGGCCGGCCGCCCGGAAGGTGACCGGTCAGGCCGCGACCGGCGTCGCTCCTTCCAGGGCCTCCCGCAGCTTGGCCCGGTCCAGCTGCCCCTCGGACTTCGCCACCACGAACGTCGCCACGCAGTTGCCCAGCAGGTTGACGAACACGCGCATCGAGTCCATCAGGCGGTCCGCGCCCAGCAGCAGGGCCACGCCCGCCACCGGGAACGCGCCGATCGCCGCGGCCGTGGCCGACAGGGCCAGGAAGCTCGAGCCCGGGACGCCCGCCATGCCCTTCGACGTCAGCATCAGGATCAGCACCGCCAGCAGCTGCTGGCCGAGCGACATTTCGACGCCGAACGCCTGGGCCAGGAACACCGTGCAGATCGACAGGTAGATGGTCGCGCCGTCGAGGTTGAACGAGTAGCCCGTCGGCACCACCAGGCCGGTGGCCGCGCGGGAGCAGCCCGCGTCGGTCAGCTTGCCCATGATCCGCGGCATCACCGACTCCGTCGAAGCCGTGCCCAGTGCCAGCAGGAACTCTTCGCGCGCGTAGCGGAGGAACTTCCAGATCGAGACCCCGGCGTAGAACCGGGAAATCGCGGCGAGGACGAGCGTGAAGAGCACCGCCGCGCCGTAGCAGGCGGCGATCAGCTTCGCGTACGTGCCCAAAGTGGACAGTCCGTACTGTCCGATGATGAACGCCATCGCGCCGAACGCGCCCAGCGGCGCGACCCGCATGATCCAGCCCATCACCTTGAAGATGACCTTCTGCACCTGGTCGACGAAGTCCAGCACCAGCGGGGCCCGCTCCCGCCCGATCGCGGCGAGCGCCACCCCGAAGAACACCGCGAACACCAGCACCTGCAGCAGCTGGTTCTGCGCGAACGCGTTCACCACGCTGTCGGGGATGGTGTGCAGCAGGAAGTCCCCGATCGACGGCAGCTGCCCGCCTTTGGTCTGGGCCGTCACGGCTTTCGGGTCGAGGGTCGCCGGATTGATGTCCAGCCCGGCGCCGGGGCGGAAGATGTTGGCCACGGCCAGTCCGAACAGCAACGCGAACGTCGTGACGACCTCGAAGTAGACGATCGCCTTGAGTCCGATTCGTCCGACCGCTTTGATGTCGCCGACGGCCGCGATCCCGGTCACCACGACGCAGAAGATCAGCGGCGCGATGATCATCTTGATCAGCCGGATGAAGCCGTCTCCGACCGGCTTCAGCTGCGCACCGAGGGTCGGCCAGAAGTGCCCGACGAGCACCCCGGCCACGACCGCCACGAGCAGCTGCACGAACAGCGACGTCCACCAGCGCTTCTTGTTCTCCACCATGGCCGGACCCTAAGCATCGGATGTTCCAGCGGTGTTAACGCTCGCAGTGACGTACCCGACGCCCGGAAAAGTCCCTCCGGCAGACTGGGTGCGGTGGGCAAGCGGAAGCAGGTTCGCGTCGGCCCGCCGCCGACGACGGTCGAAGAATTCGGCGACGCGCTGCTCGCCGCGGCACCGGGCGATGCCGACCGGCTGGCGCCGGGTTTCACGCTGCCGGCCGAACTCGCCGCAGCCGCGGACCGGATCGGGCAGCAGCTGATCGGGCGGGCCTGCCGGGGCGGCTGGCTGCCCGAAGACCTCCACCAGGCCGCCCGGCGCCGCCTCGACGAGTTCGCCGGCTCGTACCTGCTCGACACCCTGGTTGCGTACGCCGGGCAGTTCACCGCCGTGCACCC
>Ga0207678_10000166_pt1 | contig 55793 bp, 43 predicted proteins | sample KBSC63metaG_FD_184319 | JGI IMG/M metagenome (GOLD analysis project Ga0207678, IMG submission 184319) | Corn rhizosphere microbial communities from Kellogg Biological Station, Michigan, USA - KBS C6-3 metaG (SPAdes) (version 2) | ecosystem: Host-associated > Plants > Roots > Rhizosphere > Soil ... | reverse complement strand
TGATGCGCGGCACCACCGACAGTTTCGGACGGGTTCGCCAGGATCACGCTGTCGGCGAACTGCGGGAAGATGACGTCCACCCGGGGTTCGTCGGTGATCAGCCGGTACTCGCGGTCGAGCGGCGTCCAGTAGGAAAAAGGGGCCTGGGCCAGCTTGGAGTGGTCGGCCAGCACGTACGCCTCGCCGCCGGCGTGGAGCATCGCGTGCTTGACGACCGACTGCTCCAGTGACGGGCAGCACAGCCCCCGGTCGGCGACCACGCCGTCCGCGCCCAAGAACACCCGATCGGGTGAGATGTGCCGCAGCTGGGCCAGCACGCTCTCGCCCAGGATCGCTTCGTTGGGGTGCCGCAGCCGCCCGCCGAGGACGATGAGGTCGATCCCGGCGAAGCCGGCGAGCTCGCGGATGGCGGTGACGCCGTTCGTGACGACGGTCAGCCCCTCGCGGTGGGCGAGGTGCCGGGCGAGCCTGCCGGTGGTCGTGCCGGCGTCGAGCAGCACCACCTCGCCGTCCTGGACGAGCGCGGCGGCTTCCCGGGCGATCGCGTCCTTGGCCGCCGCGTGCTCACGGTCCTTCTCGCGCGGACTGCGTTCCGTGTCGAGCGCGCCGCCGTAGGTGCGGACGACGTGCCCGGCGCCGGCGAGCGAAGCGAGGTCGCGGCGGATCGTCGACTCGGAGACGCCGAACTCTTCGGCCAGCTCCGCGATGCCGCCGGCGCCGTCGCGGACGGCCTCCAGCAGCATCGCGCGCCGGTCACGGGTGCCTGGTCGCGGCTGGGACATGCGCCGACTCTTCCACAGTCGCGGGTTTCAGCCCGAAGAACGCCAGCCCGGCGGCCACCGAGAGGAACGCGGCCAGGACGACGAACCCGGTGGTCGCGCTGCCGGTGACGTCGGTGAGCCAACCGACCAGGTACGGGCCGGCGAACCCGCCGAGGTTGCCCAGCGCGTTGATCAGGCCCATCGCCACGGCGACCACTTCGATGCCGAGGACCCGGCTGGGGATGGCCCAGAACGGCCCGTACGGCATGAAGACGCCGGTCGCCACGACGCAGAGCAGGACCAGCTGCACGGCCGCCGGCCACCGCACGAGGTTGCCCAGCAGCAGCCCGGCGATCGCGACGAGCAGCGGCACGGTGACCGCGAGCCGCCGGTTGCCGGTGCGGTCGGACCAGTGCGCGCACGCGACCATTCCGCCCAGCGCCAGCACGTACGGCACGGCCGACAGGAAGCCGACGGCGGTGGCCGAGCCGCCGGTCATCGTCTTCACCACCGACGGCAGCCACAGGGAGAAGCCGTAGAAGCCGGTGATCCAGAAGAAGTAGACGCCGACCAGCAGCAGCACCTGGCGGTTTGCCAGCGCTTGCCGGTAGCCCAGCTCGGCGAACGCCGCCTTCGCGTCTTCTTCGGCTTTCAAGGTGGTTTCGAGGTGTTCGCGTTCCGCAGCGGAGATCCACCGGGCCTGCGCCGGCCGGTCGGCCACCGCGAGCCACCAGACGACCGCCCACACCAGCGGCGGCAGCCCCTGCAGGACGAACACCCAGCGCCAGGACATGTGGTCGAGCATGAACCCGGACAACGGTGACATGAGGATCGCCGAAATCGGCAGGCACGTCATCCACAGCGCGTTCGCGCGCGCCCGTTCCGCCTGCGGGAACCAGGACGCCAGCAGGATCAGCACCGCGGGCCACACCCCGCCCTCGAACAACCCGAGCAGCAGCCGGGCCAGGTGCAGCTGCGTTTCGTTCTGCACGAGCCCGCACAGCACCGCCGCGACCGCCCACGCGATCATCAGCAGCAGCACGGTCTTGCGGGCGCTCCACTTCGCCGCCAGCACCGCCGCCGGGATCTGCAGCACGAGGTAGCCGACGAAGAAGATGCCGCTCGCCAGCCCCTTCGCGCCGGCGGACAACGGGAAGTCGCCGCCGATGTAGGGCAGGATCACCGCGACGTTCGTGCGGTCGAGGTAGGCCAGCATGTACATGACCACCGCGACCGGGATGACGTACGCCCAGCGCTTGCGGGGGATCACCGGACGCCTGGCGGGTAGATGACGGGCAGCTTCCGCGCGTACGGCGCCAGGGTGGCCGCGGCCTTGAACGCCGCGCGCATGGTGCCGTGCGACGCCCGGCCGGTGCCCGCGATGTCGAACGCCGTGCCGTGGTCGACCGACGTGCGCAGGATCGGCAGGCCGACCGTCACCGACACCGTGCCGTCGAAGTCGTACGTCTTCGACGCGATGTGCCCCTGGTCGTGGTAGAGCGAGAGCACCCCGTCGAACCGGCCCTGGATCCCTTGGTGGAACACGGAATCCGCTGGGATCGGGCCGACCACGTCGAGGCCGGCCGCCCGCGCGGCGGCGACCGCCGGGGCGATCGCGACGATCTCCTCGTCGCCGAACTTGCCGTTCTCCCCGCCGTGCGGGTTCAACGCCGCCACGGCCAGTCTCGGTTTCTCCGTGCCGAACACCTCCAGCGCCGTGTACGCCTCCCGGATCGCGTGCTCGATGTTCTCCCGGTTGATCTGGCTGATCGCTTCGCGCAGGGAGAGGTGCCGGGTGGCGAAGAAGATCTTCAGCCCGGAGACCCAGAACATCGTGTTGAACCGGGTCGACCCGGTCAGCTCGCCGAGCATTTCGGTGTGCCCGAGGTGCTGCGAACCCGCTGCCCAGATGGCCTCCTTGCTGATCGGCGCGGTGACGACCGCGTCGATCTCGCCGGCCAGCGCGAGCCGGGTGGCGACCTCGATCGCCCCGACCGCCGCGGCGCCCGCGGTCGCGTTGACCTCGCCCCACGGCAGGTCCTCCCGGACGACGCCGAGGTTGAGCACGTCGATCACGCCGGTGGTGAAGCGCGCGTCGGCCACCGTGGCGATCGGGTTGATCTCCACGGACAGACCCAGGTGCCGGGCGACGCGTTCGATCACGACGGCGTCGCCGACCGCGACCCCGCGGGCCAGTTGCAGTGCCTCCGGTTCGAGCAGGGTCTTCAGGGTGATCTCCGGGCCGATGCCGACGGGGTCGCCGAGGGTGACGGCGAGGATCGGGAGGTCGCTCACGGGTTCTTCCTTCCGGTGGCCATGACGTGGTTCAGGTGTTCCAGGCAGGCGACAGCCGCCAGGGGCAGTACTTCGGCGTCGATCTCGAAGCTTGCGGCCCCGAGTGCCTTGGTGATCTCGACGGCGATGTCGCCGCCGGTGGCGTAGAGCCCGCCGATCCGGCGCGTGCCGAGTACCAGCCGCGCCGCCACCTCCGGGGCGATCGGTGTTCCGGGCACGGGGTGCGCGTGCATGCCCTCGGCTGCGAGCCGGGCCACGGCGCGGGCGACGGTGGGTCCGCGCCGCGGGGCTCTCGGCCGGCGTCCGGGAAGGCCGGCACGACCAGGGCCCACGCTTCCGGTGCCGAGGCCAGGACGGCTTCGGTCTCCGCGGCGTGTGGTGGCAGGACGTGCCGGGTACCCAGGTTCACCACCAGCGCGTCGATCCCGCTTTCCGCGCGCAGGCCGGGCGTACAGCGCTCCGGTCAGGTCGTCCCCGAGGACGAGCAGTTTCGGCACCGGGCCCTCCCTTCCTGCGTAGTTTGAGCAATCAAGTTGATCGAACTGTGCAACTATCGTGCACCTTGATCGCCGTCCGCGTCAAGGAGCAGTGACTTTCCCGGGTCTGCACGCACGGTGACCGTGCGCATGGCAGCATCACCGCGAGCGCCGTCGAGGCGTGTTTTCGCGAAGGGGAGTGCTGTGCGGATCCTGTCGGTTGACCTCGGGACGTCGAACACCGTCGCCGTGCTTTCGGCGCACGGGATGCCGCCCCGGGTCGTCGAGGTGGACGGCTCGGCCAACATGCCGTCGGCGGTGTTCGCCACCGAAGAGGGCACGATCATGGTCGGCCGCGACGCCGAACGCCGCGCCCGGCTCGACCCGACGCGCTTCGAGCCGAACCCCAAGCGCCGCATCGACGAGCAGACCCTGCTGCTGGGCACGGACGTCGTCCCGGTGACCGACGCGCTGGCCGCCATCCTGCGCCGCGTGCTCGAGGAGACTTCCCGCCAGCTCGGTGGCGAGCAGCCCGACGAGGTCCGGCTGACCCACCCCGCGCAGTGGGGGCAGACGCGCCGCAACGTGCTGATGTCCGCCGCCCGGCTCGCCGGGATGGGCCCGAACATCCTGCTGGTGCCCGAGCCGGTCGCCGCCGCGGCGCACTTCGCGTCGTTCCCCGGCAAGTCGCTCGCGCCCGGCCAGGCACTCGCCGTCTACGACCTCGGCGCGGGCACCTTCGACGTCGCGGTCGTCGGTGCCACGCAGAACGGGTTCACCGTGCTCGCCGAGGACGGCTTGCCCGACCTGGGTGGCCTCGACGTCGACCAGGCGCTGATGGTGCACGTCGGGCGCGAGGTCTCGCACTCCGACCCGCAGCGCTGGCAGCGGCTGCTGCGCCCGGAGTCCACCGGCGACCGGCGCACCCGGCGCGCGCTGCAGGAGGACGTCAAGGCGGCCAAGGAGGCGCTGTCGCGGCACCCGCAGACCGAGGTGCCGATGCCCGAGCCGTTCAAGGACGTCCTGGTCACCCGCGGCGAGCTGGAGGGCCTGGTCCGGCCGGCGATGCTGCGCAGCGTCGAACTGCTGTCGCGGACGCTGCGGTCGTCGGGGCTGACCCCGGACCGGCTGGCCGGTATCTACCTCGTCGGCGGGTCGAGCCGGCTGCCGCTGGTCGGCACCATGATCGCGGAGAAGCTCGGTGTCGTGCCGGGCAGCCTCGACCAGCCGGAGACCGCCGTCGCGCTCGGCGCGCAGCACGTGGCCAGGGACGGGCTGTCCGTGCGCACCCAGAACGTCGAAGGGGCGGTGGCCGCGGGTGCGCCGCCGCACCGCCCGCAGTACGCGCCGCCTCCGCCGCCGCAGTACCCGGGTTACGCGCCGTCGAACTTCCCGCCGAGCGGCCCGCAGCCGGTGCCGTCGAACTTCCCGGCGTACTCGCCCGCACCGGAGAAGGCCGAGCCCCGCGGGAAGAAGAAGCTGCTGATCGGGATCGCGGCCGCGGTCGTCGTCGCGCTCGCGGTGGGCGTGACGTTGTTCCTGACGTCGTCGTCCTCGGTGACGACCTACACCGCGGACCAGTGCAAGACGCCGGGGCAGGCGGACGACAAGGGCTTCACCGGGTGCCTGCGCCAGCTCGCCGGGAAGATCGCCGACACCGGCGACTGCAAGCAGGGCATGGGCAACGGCCCGGCGGCGCCGGCGCAGCGCCTGGGGGCCGCGTCGACCTGCTCCGCGCCGGGCCGGGCGGGCACGCAGGTCACCTACGTCCACGGTGACAGCGCCGACGCGCTCAAGCAGTACACCGACGGCCTCCTTGCCTCGGCGGGCGGCGACCGCACCGAGGCCGACTGGGGCGGCAACGGGCTCAAGGGGCACTACGCGTCGGCCGCGGGGAAGACGTCGGCGGTGCTCGTGTTCACGGTGTCGGACCGGCCGCTGGCCGGGTTCATCTACCAGCTGAACACCAGTGACCAGGCGGCAGCGACCACACCCGGCACGCTGGCCGACTACTTCGAGGCGAGCGTTCAGCCGGGTCGGTAGGCGGTCTCGCCCGCCGGTTAAAGTGGGTCCGATGCGGATCACGGTTTTCCGGCGGCTGATGGCCGACGAGTTCGGCTCCGGGCGAGCCCAGGTGCTGGCCAGGGACCACGTCCTGAGCGGGCTCGGCGGGCGCACCGTCGACCAGGCACTGACCGCGGGAATCTCGGCGAAGGAGATCTGGCGCGAGGTCTGCGACGCCTTCGACGTCCCGGTCGAACGACGCTGACCTGGGGCGATGGGGTGGGTGCCGACCCGGCCGGGCGAAAATCCTAGCGCAAGGGTGTGTCGCTGCCGACCTCGAACAGGTGTTCGTCTAAGGTGTTGTCCACATCGGGTCCAGCGATCCACAGATTGGGCGCCGCGCCTGGAATTGTCGGTCCCCGCCGCTAGCGTCGGACCGGACAGCTGAAGAACCGACACAGAGCCCCCGGAGAGCCGGGGCTTCGACCAGCGAGGTGGACTTCCATGCCTGCAGCACCCGACAAGGACAAGGCGCTCGAGCTCGCGCTCGCGCAGATCGACAAGCAGTACGGCAAGGGCTCGGTGATGCGCCTCGGCGAGGACACCCGGCCGCCCATCGCCGTGATCCCCACCGGCTCGATCGCCCTCGACGTCGCGCTCGGCATCGGCGGGCTGCCCCGCGGCCGGGTCGTCGAGGTCTACGGCCCGGAATCCTCCGGTAAGACGACGGTCGCCCTGCACGCGGTGGCGAACGCGCAGCGTGCCGGCGGCATCGCGGCGTTCATCGACGCGGAGCACGCGCTCGACCCGGAGTACGCCAAGGCCCTCGGCGTCGACACCGACGCGCTGCTCGTCTCCCAGCCGGACACCGGTGAGCAGGCGCTGGAGATCGCGGACATGCTGATCCGCTCCGGCGCGCTCGACATCCTCGTCATCGACTCCGTGGCCGCGCTCGTGCCGCGCGCCGAGATCGAGGGCGAGATGGGTGACTCGCACGTCGGCCTCCAGGCCCGCCTGATGAGCCAGGCGCTGCGGAAGATCACCGGTGCGCTGTCCAACTCCGGCACCACCGCGATCTTCATCAACCAGCTCCGCGAGAAGGTCGGCGTCATGTTCGGCTCCCCGGAGACGACCACCGGTGGTAAGGCGCTGAAGTTCTACGCGTCGGTCCGCCTGGACGTGCGCCGCATCGAGACGATGAAGGACGGCGGCGAGGCGGTCGGCAACCGGACCCGCGTCAAGGTCGTCAAGAACAAGGTGGCCCCGCCCTTCAAGCAGGCCGAGTTCGACATCCTGTACGGCCAGGGCATCTCCCGCGAGGGCTCGCTCATCGACATGGGTGTCGACCAGTCCATCGTGCGCAAGTCCGGTGCCTGGTACACCTACGAAGGCGACCAGCTCGGCCAGGGCAAGGAGAACGCGCGCCGGTTCATGCGCGACAACCCGGACATCGCCAACGAGATCGAGAAGCGGATCAAGGAGAAGCTCGGCATCGGCCCGCAGCTCGACGCGGCAGCCGTCGAGGCGGTTCCGGCGCCGGTCGACTTCTGATCGAAGCGGAGGGGGCGCGGGATTGGGTGAAGTGTGCTGCGGGATTGGGTGAGGTGTGCGGCGGGATTGGGTGAGGTGTGCTCGCGGAAGGCGCTCGCCCTTATCCCTCCGCCGTGTCTTCCGGGGGTCGAACCCCCGGACCCCCGCCAGGGGGCGAGCCCCCTGGACCCCCGCTGGGGTTGCGTTGGGTGGTGACGTGCGGCTGGGGTGTCGTGGTCGCTGGGGCTGTTAGGACGAGGAGTGATCGAGGTGGCTAGGGCGCCTAAGGTGGTGCCGGCCGAGCTGCCTCCTGAGGAGCGGTACAAGAAGGCCAAGGAGATCTGCTTCGATCTCCTGGCCGCCCGTCCGCGGACTCGGGAAGAGCTGAGGCAGGCGTTGCACCGCAAGGGGTTCGACGAGGAAACCTGCGAGACCCTGCTCGGCAAGCTCGACCGGGCCGGGCTGGTCAACGACGCCGAGTTCGCGGAACTGTGGGTGAAGTCCCGGCACGCGAACCAGGGCCTGTCCCGCACCGCGCTGGTGGCCGAACTGCGGCGCAAGGGCGTCGACGGCGAGGTCGCCGCGCAGGCCGCCGGCGAGGTCGACCGCGAGTCCGAGGAACAGATGGCCAGGGAACTGGTCCGCAAGCGCCTCGGCTCACTCGGCAACGTCGACGAACAGACCGCGCTGCGGCGGCTGCTCGGCTTCCTCGCGCGCAAGGGCTACCCGCAAGGGCTGGCGTACACCGTGATCAGGGAGGAACTCCGCGCGTACGGCGCGGAGTCCACCCTGCTCGACGACGCCGTCATCGACTGACGGAACCGCCCGGGTCCGTGGGTCAGCGGCGGGCTTCTCCCACCTGGTGCTGCACGCGGAGTTCCGGGCCGGCCGGTGGGAGGCTCGTGCCGGCCTGGCCCGGACGGCGAGCCGACGGCACCCGGCGGTCCGAGCGGTGCTTGCGGACCGCCAGCAAAAACAGCGCGAGCAGGCCCATCGCGACGCACGTCACCACGGCCGTCAGGACCAGGAACTCGTCCAGCTGCCCGGCCGCCAGGTACGCACCCAGTGCCACCGCGACCAGCGCGCACACCGCCCGGTCCACAATGGACTCCATGGACAGGAGGGTGGCGCGGTAGCGGGAGTCCGGGATGGAGTCGTTCAGCAGCTGCTTCTGGACCGGGAACGCGATCCCCGTCGCCACCGCGAAGACGCACAGCAGCACCACCGCCGGGAAGGGGCCGACGAAGACGATCACTCCGAGGCACAGAGCCATCACGATCGTCAGCGTGAACACCGACCCCACCGGGCCGATCGCGCGGCGGAGCCGGTGGGGGCGGGCCGCGCCCAGGGCCTCGAAGACCGTCATCGCGGCCAGGACCGCGCCGTACCAGTTCACCGAGAGCGTCTTCGACTCGAGGATCGGCTGGAACAGGTTCACCTGGCAGATCCGCACCAGCGTGAACATCGCGACGCCCTGCACCATCAGCAGCACCAGCCACCGGGACGCACGCAGCGCCGACAACGCGCCGCCGACTCCCGCGAGCAGTGACGCCGTCTTGTCCGTCACGCGCCGGCCGCCGGGGATCGGGGGGAGCTTGACCGCGAAGACGAGCGCGATGCCCGCGTTGATCGCCGTCAGCCAGTACGGAGAGGGGAGGCTCCAGGACATCAGCAGGCCGATCACCGGCCAGAACACGATCTTGCCGACCAGGCTGTACGCGCGGCCGACGCCTTCCACCCGGAGGTAGTGTTCGCCCGCGCCGGAGGCGTGCAGGTACTCGTACAGGTACGCGCTCTGCGCGCCGGACACCAGCGAGCGGGCCAGGGCGATCAGGACGAAGTGCACCAGGAACCCGGTGTACGAGCCCAGGAACACCGGCACCAGGTTCGCCGCCACCAGCACGCCGGCGCCCGCCGTCAGCGAGGTGCGGTAGTCGAAGCGGTCGGCGATCATCCCGGTCGGGATCTCGAGCAGGCAGAACACGATGTAATAGATGCTCTGGATGCCGAAGATCTCGCCGTCGGACAGCCCGACGAGCTTCTGGTACGAGTAGAAGATCGGCACCCACAGCAGCAGACCGAAGAAGAACTGGAACCCGTAGGTCAGCCGCACAGCGCGCCGGACGTCGGGTTTCGCGGGCAGACGGAGGCCCAGCATGATCGTGTGTCTCCCGGGAAGGTCAGGCCGAATAGGGGCGCAGCTGCACGAGGTGGAGGCGCTCGCCGTCGGCGAGCCACTCGATGTCCACCGGCGAGTCGAACGTGTAGTCGGGCGAGAAGTGGCCCTGCAGCAGGCGGCCCGCGACGGCGAGCCGCTGCAGCTGCGCGTGTGCGGCCTCGTCGAGGTCCGCGGGCGCGTCGCCCAGCGACACCGTGCGGCCGCCGCCTTCGACCGTCGAATACAGGTACTGCATCGGCAACGCCGACCCGTCGACGACGTCCGTCACGCGCGGCGACACGTTGACGTACACCGTGCGGAAGTCCGCGCGGTTCATCGGGTTCGTCGTCACCAGCACCCCGCCGAAGTCCGCTGCGACCTGCTCCTGGATCACCACGCCCATGTAGCACTCGTCGAGAGAGATCCCGGCTTGCTGCCGCAGCCGGACGCTGCGCACGGACACCAGCGACGCCCAGACTTCCTTGACACTGGCGAAGATCCGCTCGGCCGTGGTGACGTGGTTGTGCGACTCGTAGATCCCGGCGGCCGAGAACCCGGCGAGGTCTTCGGCGTTCGACGAGCTGCGCACGACGAACGCCCGCACCCCGGCCAGCTGCGACACCAGCGCGGAGTCGATCTCGCCGGCGAGCGCACCCGGCAGGCGCGCCGACCGGATCAGGCTCTGCAGCTCGACGCACAGCGGCTCGATCTCGCGCGCGTCCAGTTCCAGTGCCATCTTCAGCTTGCCGATGGCCTGCTGGATCCGCGGCGACGACTCCAGGAACCGCCGTTGCAGCGAGAACGGCAGCGCGATCCCGCGCGGCACGCGGACGTGCTCGTCGAGCAGCCGGCGGGCGGCGGCGCCCAGGTCGGCGTCGAGAGGGACGTTCAGCAGCCGGGCCAGATAGGGGAGCAGGTTGTCCCGCGGCGGCCGTGGCACCTGGTAGAAGCCGAGCAGCCGCTGCGACCCGCAGGCCAGGACGTGGTGCAGCTCGCCGAGGTTGGCTGCCTTGGTGCCGTAGCGGTGCCGGTCGGCCGCGCGCAACCGCGCGAGGTTCACGATCGGGCTGTGGTCGGCCTCCGGCTGCTCCAGGGTGACGCGCTGGGCGTACCAGGACGGCGGCTCCGCGTCGGCCGGCTCGTCGACCTCCCGCAGGGTCAGCGCCTGGGCGTCCACCGTGTACTCGACCCACTTGCCGTCGAGCCCGCGGCGCTCGATCTCGGCCAGCGCGCCGAGCTGGACGGCGTTCGGGATCTGCCAGCCGGTGGCGAGGACGTTGGTGTGCGACAACGGTGTCGTGTGCCGGGCGTTGACGATCCCCGACAGCCGCGGGATGTCGTCGGGCACGCGGTCCATCACGATGATGTCGGTCCAGTCCAGCGTCGCGGCCCGGTACTCGGCTTCGCTGCGGAACGCGCGCAGCCGGCCGGTGGCCGTGCCGGGGTTCAGCGCCACGAACGGCGCCGTCGAGAACAGTTCGTGCGCGAAGACGCGGGGCAGCTCGCTCGCCGGGATCTCCCGGACGATCCGTTCCTGCAGCTGGTTGGCCGGCTTGAACAGCAGCGGCAGCGACGGGTCGACGTACTGCGCGACGAAGGCGTGGAACTCCCGGATCAGCGCGGCCGGCATGGTGTCGACCTCGACCGTTTCGAGCGAAAGCATCTGCGGGTGCCGGGCGAGAATGCCGAGCAGGAACCGGCGGTCCGGCGCGTGGTAGAAGGCCTCGTTGTACGAGTCGATCTCGGCGCGCACCCGTTCTTCGCCGACGCCGAGGATCTCTTCGCCGATATAGATCGCGTGAAAGGAATGGCGTGCGTTGTTGAGAAAGTGGATCTTCGCCTGCTCGCGGTCGACCACGACCTTGACGAAGGAATAGCCGCCGAGGGTGCCGCCCAGCTGCTGGAGTGCGGACACCGAAAGGCGTTCGCCGACGAGTGCGGCAACCGTCTCGGGGGCAGGACTGGGCGCGACCACGCTGGTCAGGGACACGGATTCTCCTCGCTGGAATAGCGAAGAGAAACGATAACAGCCCGGTAAATAACCCACCAGGGCGGCCAATGGGCCATTCAGTGGGACAACGCCGGTTTTCATGACCGGCGCCACACCCGCTCGGAGCACCGTTCCAGCGAGCTGGAACGGTGCTCCCGGAATGCGGACGCGCCTTCCGCCGTTCGAGTGCGGCGATGACGCGGAGTGATTTCCGCTACAGCGCGGCGGCTTCGGCGGCCAGCTTCTCGATCGTGGCGGGGTCGAGCGAGGCCGTCAGCCACGAACCGCCGATGCAGCCGACGTTCGGCAACGCCAGGTACGAAGGCGCCGAAGCCACCGTGATCCCGCCGGTCGGGCAGAAGCGCAGAGAAGGCAGCGGACCCGCGATCGACTTCAGGTACGCGACGCCGCCGGACGCCTCCGCCGGGAAGAACTTCAACGCCGACAGCCCGCGCTCGGCCAGCCGCATCGCCTCCGACACGGTGCTCGCGCCGGGCAGGAACGGCAGCCCGGTCTCGAAGCACGCGTCGACGACCGCGTCCGTGCAGCCCGGCGTCACGAGGAACTTCGCGCCCGCGTCGGCCGCCTGCTTGGCCTGGTCCGGCGAGACGACGGTGCCGGCGCCGATGACGATGTCCGGCACCTCGGCGGCGACGCGCTCGATCGCCGACAAGGCCGCTTGGGTGCGCAGGGTCAGTTCGATGACCCCGATCCCGCCGGCGAGCAGGGCCCGGGCCGTGGGCACCGCGTCGTCGGCGTCGTCGATCACCACGACGGGCATCACGGGGGACAGCTCGAGCAGGTCCTGACCGGTGGTCACTGACCGACCTCCTGGGTTTTCCGGGTGGGCATTCCGAAGTGCTCCGGGGTCAAACCGCCGAACACCGAAGCGCCCTGGTCAGCGGGGCCGACGGCACGGCGCAACGCGGCGAACAGCTCTCGGCCGGTGCCGGTCCAGGATGCTTCGGACGGCGGGGAGTCCACAAGTTCGCGCCGGGCGAGTTCTTCGTCACCGACCAGCACGTCGAGCGAACCCGCGGAGGCGTCGAGCCGGATGACGTCGCCGTCCGCGACGCGGGCGATCAGGCCGCCCGCCGCGGCTTCCGGCGTCACCTGGATCGCGGCCGGGATCTTGCCCGACGCGCCCGACATGCGGCCGTCGGTGAGCAGCGCCACGGCGTGCCCGCGGTCCATCAGCACACCCAGCGCCGGCGTCAGGCCGTGCAGCTCCGGCATGCCGTTGGCCTGCGGGCCCTGCTGCCGGACCACGACGACGACGTCCCGGTCCAGCTCGCCGGCGTCGAACGCGGCCTTGAAGTCCTCCTGCGTGGTGAACACCCGCGCCGGCGCCTGGACGACGCGGTGCTCGGGCGCCACCGCGGACACCTTGACCACCGCGCGGCCGAGGTTGCCCTCGACCATCCGCAGCCCGCCGTCCGCGGCGAACGGCCGCCACGCCGGGCGCAGGACGTCTTCGTCGAGGCTGCGGGTGGGCACGTCCCGCCAGACCAGCTCGCCGTCGGACAGGATCGGCTCGGCCCGGTAGCGGTGCAGCCCGAACCCGGCCACGGTGTGGACGTCTTCGTGCAGGAACCCGGCGTCGAGCAGCGTGCCGACCAGGAACTGGATGCCGCCGGCGGCGTGGAAGTGGTTGATGTCGGCGCTGCCGTTCGGGTAGACCCGCGCCAGCAGCGGCACGACGGCCGACAGGTCGGAGAAGTCGTCCCAGGTCAGCTGGATGCCCGCGGCCGCGGCGATCGCGACCAGGTGCATCGTGTGGTTGGTCGAGCCGCCCGTGGCGAGCAGCGCGACGACGCCGTTGACGAACGCCTTCTCGTCGAGGATCCGCGAGACCGGCGTGTACTCCTCGCCGCGCGAAATGGCGACGATCCGCCGTCCGGCCTCTTCGGTCAGCGCGCGACGTAGAGAAGACCCCGGCTGGACGAAGCTGGCGCCCGGCAGGTGCAGGCCCATCACCTCGACGACCATCTGGTTGGAGTTGGCCGTGCCGTAGAAGGTGCAGGTGCCGGCGGAGTGGTACGACGCGGCTTCGGCGTCGAGGAGGTCTTCGCGGGTCGCGAGGCCCTCGGCGTACAGCTGCCGGACGCGCGCCTTCTCCTTGTTCGGCAGCCCGGAGTTCATCGGCCCGGCCGGCACGAGGACCGCCGGGAGGTGGCCGAACGACAGGGCGCCGATCAGCAGGCCGGGCACGATCTTGTCGCAGACCCCGAGCAGCAGCGCGGCGTCGAACATGTCGTGGGACAGCGCGATCGCCGTCGACATCGCGATGACCTCGCGGCTGAACAGCGACAGCTCCATGCCCGCGCGGCCCTGCGTGATGCCGTCGCACATCGCGGGCACGCCGCCGGCGAACTGGGCGACCCCGCCGGCGGAACGCACCGACTTCTTCAGCCAGGCCGGGTACTCCTGCATCGGCTGGTGCGCCGAGAGCATGTCGTTGTAGGACGACACGATCGCGACGCCGGGAGCGCGGGCGGCCCGCAGCGCTTCCTTGTCGACGCCGTCCATCGCGGCGAAACCGTGGGCGAGGTTGCTGCACGCGAGGCCGCGGCGGACCGGGCCTTCGGCGTGCGCGGCGGCCATGCGGTCGAGGTAGGCCGTGCGGGTCGAGGCACTGCGCGCGGCGATGCGGGCGGTGACTTCGGCGACGACCGGGTGCAACGATGGGGTGGGGACGGTGCTCATGTCCGGCTCCGGATCACTGGTGTGTGGTGGTCCGCGGGACGGCAGCGCTGGCGCCTCTGGGTCGTGACACTGGCCACACTACCTTCCACGAACTGCGAATCAAAATCGATTCAGAAGATCGTCCCCCGTGAGCCCGGTCACGCTTCTCCTTGGCTAATGTGCTACTTGTCACACTGCACGACGAGCGGCAGAGTCGGTATCGGCGAGTTGATCGCCATCCGGCCCCGCCGGCCCCACCGACCCGGGAGGCATGATGTCCACCTCCGAAATCGCCGAGCTGCGGCGAACCATCGGCCAGCTCCGGCAGTGCGTCGGCGCACTGCGCTCTCGCTACGGCGACGCGTCGGCGGTGCGCCGGCTCGCCAACGACGTCGAGCGCCTCGACATCGACACCGCGGATCTCGACGGCGTGCCCCTCGCGGTGCCCGCGCAGGCGAAGGCCGCGGAGCGTGTCCCCGTCCCCGACACCCCTTACGACCCGGCGCTGTGGCACGGCGCCGATGACGAAGGCGTCGGCGGCTACAAGCGCGACCAGCGGTGAGCGCTCCCGCTGACAACGGCGTCGGCACCGGCGTCCGGGCCCCCAAACGGGCCCGGATCGCCGAGCGCACCCTCCGCACGGACCGGTGGTGGCTCCAGCCGCTGCTGACCGTGCTCGGACTGTCGGCGTTCATCGTCTACGCGACGGTCCGGTCGTTCGTGCGCACCGCCTACTGGGTGCCCGACTACCACTACCTGACGCCGTTCTACTCGCCGTGCCTGTCCACTTCCTGCGTCGAGGGCTCGAGCCACTTCGGCCACTGGTTCGGCGACCTGCCCGGGTTCATCCCGCTCGGCTTCGTGGTGCTGCCGTTCCTGCTCGGGTTCCGCCTGACCTGCTACTACTACCGCAAGGCCTACTACCGGTCGGTGTGGTTCTCGCCGCCCGCCTGCGCCGTCGCGGAACCGCACGCCAAGTACACCGGCGAGACGCGGCTGCCGCTGATCATCCAGAACGTCCACCGCTACTTCTTCTACGTCGCGCTGATCGTCTCGCTGGTCAACACCTACGACGCGATCACGGCGTTCCACGGGAAGACCGGCGGGTTCGGCTTCGGGCTCGGCAACATCGTGCTGCTGGGCAACGTGATCCTGCTCTGGGCCTACACGCTGTCCTGCCACTCCTGCCGGCACGTGACCGGCGGCCGGCTGAAGCACTTCTCCAAGCATCCGGTGCGCTACTGGATCTGGACGAAGGTCTCGAAGCTCAACACCCGCCACATGACGCTGGCCTGGACGACGCTCGGCACGTTGGTGCTGACCGACTTCTACGTCATGCTCGTGGCCAGTGGCGCGATCTCGGACCTGAGATTCGTCAACTAGCGCCCCGCTCTCCCAACAACAGACGTCCCCAGTTCCGAGGTGGAATCTCTTCATGACCGAGGTCGAACGGCACAGCTACGACGTGGTGGTGATCGGTGCCGGTGGCGCCGGTCTGCGCGCCGTGATCGAAGCCCGCGAACGCGGCTTCCGCGTCGCCGTCGTGTGCAAGTCCCTGTTCGGCAAGGCGCACACGGTGATGGCCGAGGGCGGGTGCGCCGCCTCGATGGGCAACGCGAACTCGAACGACAACTGGCAGGTCCACTTCCGCGACACCATGCGCGGCGGGAAGTTCCTCAACAACTGGCGGATGGCCGAGCTGCACGCCAAGGAGGCGCCGGACCGCGTCTGGGAGCTCGAGACGTACGGGGCGCTCTTCGACCGCACCGCCGACGGCCGGATCAGCCAGCGCAACTTCGGCGGGCACACGTACCCGCGGCTCGCGCACGTCGGTGACCGCACCGGCCTCGAGCTGATCCGCACGATGCAGCAGAAGATCGTCTCGCTGCAGCAGGAGGACTTCGCCGAGACCGGGGACTACGAAGCGAAGATCAAGGTCTTCGCCGAGTGCACGGTCACCGAGCTGCTCACCACCGAGGGCCGCATCGCCGGCGCGTTCGGCTACTGGCGCGAGAGCGGGCGGTTCGTCCTCTTCGAGGCGCCCGCGGTCGTGCTCGCCACCGGTGGCATCGGCAAGTCGTTCAAGGTCACGTCGAACTCGTGGGAGTACACCGGTGACGGCCACGCGCTGGCCCTGCGGGCGGGCGCGAAGCTGATCAACATGGAGTTCGTCCAGTTCCACCCGACCGGGATGGTCTGGCCGCCGAGCGTCAAGGGCATCCTCGTCACCGAGGGCGTGCGCGGTGACGGCGGCGTGCTCAAGAACTCCGACGGCAAGCGGTTCATGTTCGAGTACGTGCCCGACGTGTTCAAGGGGCAGTACGCCGAAAGCGAAGACGAAGCCGACCGCTGGTACGCCGATCAGGAGAACAACCGGCGCACGCCGGACCTGCTGCCCCGCGACGAGGTGGCCCGCGCGATCAACTCCGAGGTCAAGGAGGGCCGCGGCTCCCCGCACGGCGGCGTCTTCCTCGACATCGCCAGCCGGCTGCCGGCCGAGGAGATCCGCAAGCGGCTGCCGTCGATGTACCACCAGTTCAAGGAGCTGGCGGACGTCGACATCACCGCGGAGCCGATGGAGGTCGGCCCGACCTGCCACTACGTGATGGGCGGCATCGAGGTCGACCCGGACACGGCCGCGGCGAGCGTGCCCGGCCTGTTCGCGGCCGGCGAGTGCTCGGGCGGCATGCACGGCTCCAACCGGCTCGGCGGCAACTCGCTGTCCGACCTGCTGGTGTTCGGCCGGCGCGCGGGACTCGGCGCCGCCGAGTACGTTTCCGGCCTCGACGGCAGGCCGGCCGTGCTCGAGTCCGATGTGGACGCGGCGGCGAAGATGGCGCTCGCGCCGTTCGACCCGCCCGAGGGTGCGACGGCCGAGAACCCGTACACCCTGCACACCGAGCTGCAGCAGTCGATGAACGACCTGGTCGGCATCATCCGCAAGGCGGAGGAGATGGCGCAGGCGCTGGCGAAGCTCGACGAGCTGCGGCAGCGGATCCTGCGCGTCACCGTCGAAGGACACCGGCAGTTCAACCCCGGCTGGCACCTCGCGATCGACCTGCGCAACATGCTGATGGTCAGCGAGTGCGTCGCGAAGGCCGCGTTGACGCGGACCGAAAGCCGCGGCGGGCACACGCGCGACGACTACCCGGGCATGGAAGCGGACTGGCGCAACAAGCTCCTCGTGTGCTCGGCTTCTTCGGGCGACAACCCGGTGGTGCCGGACGTCGACGTCGAAGTGAAGGAGCAGGTGCCGCTGCGGCAGGACCTGCTGGAGCTGTTCGAGTTCGGCGAACTCGGGAAGTACTACACCGATGCGGAGCTCGAGACGCACCCCGGGAGCGAGGCATGAGCTACAAGGCGAGTTTCCGGGTCTGGCGCGGCGACGCCGACGGCGGCGGGCTGCAGGACTTCACGGTGGAGGTGAACGAGGGCGAGGTCGTCCTCGACATCATCCACCGGCTGCAGGCTACGCAGGCCGCGGACCTCGCCGTCCGCTGGAACTGCAAGGCGGGCAAGTGCGGCTCGTGCTCGGCGGAGATCAACGGCCGCCCGCGCCTGCTGTGCATGACGCGGATGTCGACGTTCACCGAGGACGAGGTGATCACGGTGACGCCGATGCGGACGTTCCCGGTGATCCGCGACCTCGTCACCGACGTGTCGTTCAACTACACGAAGGCGCGCGAGATCCCGTCGTTCACGCCGCCGGCGGACCTCAAGCCGGGCGAGTACCGGATGCAGCAGGTCGACGTCGAGCGGTCGCAGGAGTTCCGCAAGTGCATCGAGTGCTTCCTGTGCCAGAACACCTGCCACGTGGTGCGTGACCACGAGGAGAACAAGGAAGCCTTCGCCGGGCCGCGGTACCTGATGCGCATCGCCGAGCTGGAGATGCACCCGCTGGACGTCGCGGACCGCCGTGACGCGGCCCAGGACGAGCACGGCCTCGGGTACTGCAACATCACGAAGTGCTGTTCGGAGGTGTGCCCGGAGGGCATCCACATCACCGACAACGCGCTGATCCCGATGAAGGAGCGCGTCGCGGACCGCAAGTACGACCCGATCGTGTGGCTGGGGAACAAGCTGTTCCGGCGGGACAAGTAGAGCTTTCTCCTCGACGCTCGCGAACCGCGCCTCGGGCCGGTTCGCGAGCGTCTTCACGTCTACGCCTCGGGCGGCACGGTCTTCGCCTCCATGCCCGCGTGTTCGGTCAGGAGGTAGAGCAGATTCGAACCGTGTCGACGAGTGCGGTTCGGTCCGCCCTCGAAGATTTCATGAAGCGTGTTGAACTCACCTCGTCCTTCGATTTGACGTATTCGTATTCGCGCACGGTGGGCACGCAGGTCAAATCTGGGAATTCGTACTCCACAACGATCTCGGTCGATTCGGGGATTTGGGCCGGTCGGTACTGTTGAGGGAAATTCTCCGGATAGTCCGAGTTGGCGAGCGAAAACGGGCTCCGCGGGTGCGCTCTCGAGGTGTGGCGGGGGTGTGGGGGTCAGCGGCAGGATGGCGGGATGGAGGCAATCAAGATCGAGCTGCCGCCGCCGTCGGTTGACCGTGCGGTGGTCGAGCGGATCGCCGGGTTGGTCAACCAGGTCTACGCCGAATCCGAGAAGGGGCTTTGGCTCGGGAGCACCGACCGGACGTCCGCCGGGGAGGTTGCCGGGTTCGTGGCGGCCGGAGAGATCGCCGTCGCCTACCTGGACGGGGAGGTTGCCGGGGCGGTGCGGATTCAGCGGCTCGACGACGTCACCGGGGAGTTCGGCATGCTCGCCGCCGATCCGGGGCGGCGGGGGCTCGGGGTCGGGCGGGAGCTCGTGCGGTTCGCCGAACAGGCGAGCCGGGGCGCCGGGTGCCGGGAGATGCAGCTCGAACTGCTCGTGCCGCGGGACTGGACGCATCCGTCGAAGCAGTTCCTGGCCGAGTGGTACCGCCGGCTCGGGTACCGCGTGACGCATCGCGCCGATCTCGCCGAGGACTACCCGCACCTCGCGCCGTCGCTGGCGACGCCGTGCGACTTCCTCGTCTACCGCAAGGAGCTCGGGTGACGGTGCTCGCCGGGGCGCGGGTGTTCGATCCCGAAACCGGGGAGAGCACGCGCGTGGACGTGCGGCTGGACGGCGAGCGGATCGCCGAGGTCGGGACGGGGCTCGACGGTGAGCGGGTCGACTGCTCGGGCGGCCTGCTGATCCCCGGGCTCATCGACTGCCACGTGCACGTGGCTTTCCCGCGGCCCGAGCCGTTGCCGCGCAGTGCGCGGGTGCTCGAAGCCGTGCCGGTGCTGCGTGGGCTGCTGGCGCGCGGGATCACCACCGTCCGCGACGCGTGGGGTGCCGATGCCGGCGTCAAGCACGCCCTCCGCGAAGGCTGGATCACCGGGCCCGACCTGCTGATCAGCCTGCGTCAGCTGGGCCCGACCGGCGGGCTCGGCGACAGCTGGGAGCCGCCCGCGGGTGCCGTCGACCACTACGGCGACCCGTCGCTGCCGGACCCGCTGTTCGACGGGCCGGACGCGGCGCGCGCGGCCGTCCGCCGGATGGTGCGCGCGGGCGCCGACTGGATCAAGGTCGGTGCGAGCGGTTCGATGCGGGCGGTGCGCTCGGGTGCCGACGTCCGGCCGACCGACGACGAGCTCGCCGCGCTGGTCGACGAGGCCCGCCGCGCCGGCCGGGACGTCCTGGCCCACGCGCACACGTCCGCCGCGGTCGTCTCGGCTGCCCGCGCCGGGGCGCGCAGCATCGAGCACGGCACCTTCCTCGACGACGACGCCGTGGCCGCGCTCGAGAACGCCTGGTACGTGCCGACGCTCTCGCCGATCAGCGACAGCGAGTTCGCCGAGACGCACCGCCGCTCGCTCCGGCTCGCGGTGGAGGCCGGTGTCCGCGTTGCCGCGGGCTCCGACCTCGCCCCGCGTCCCCATGTCGACTTGACGACCGAGCTGCGGCTGCTGGCCGCGGTGCTCGGCGAGGCGGCCGCCCTGAAGGCGGCCACCTCCGAGGCAGCCCGTCTGCTCCGCCTCGACGACGACCGCGGCCGCATCGAGCCGGGGTTGCGCGCCGACCTGGTGCTGCTGGACGGCACGGACCTCGACGTGACCGACCTGCCCGGGCGGACCCGGGCGGTGTGGCACGACGGGAGGCGCGTCAGTGCAATGAGCTGAGCAGGGCGCGCCACGCGGAGTGGGGAACCGTCAGGTGCCCGGCAGCGGGCGCCTTCGAGTCGCGGACCGCGGTGTTCGCGCTGTCGAGCGCGACTTCGACGCACGTGCTGTGTTCGGTGTCGGCGTCGCTGTGACTGCTCTTGAACCACACCGGTTCGCGGGTCGTCATCGGTCACTCCTTCATGCGTTCGAACTCGTTCGCCAGCCGGATGAGCACCTCCTTCGAGTGTGCCTCGGAGAGGGCGGCTTGTTCCAGCCGCGTGGCCAGAACGTAGAACGCCTCGACCGCGATCCGGTCGTCGACGAACAGGCCCGCCGCGTAGGTCTCCTCGTAGACGACCGGCGGGTGTTCGGGGAACTCCATGAGGGTGAACCGGCTGCCCACGAGGTGGTACGGCAGCGCGGACTCCGGCAGGACCCGGATGGTGCAGTGCGGCAGGTTCGTGGCCAGCACCAGGTACTGCAACTGCTCGTGCATCAGCGCCGGATCGCGCACGACTGTCCGGAGGCTGCGCTCGTAGACGAAGTACAAGCAGCGCGGCGGGTTCTGCCGCTGCAGGAGCTGCTGCCGGTCGAGCCGCGCCTGTACGAGGATTTTGAGGCGGTCCGCGGTGTAGCGCCCGGTCAGTTCGTAGAGTTCCGTGACGTAGTCTTCGGTCTGCAGCATGCCCGGGATGGCGGTCGGGCTGTGCGAGATGATCGTGTCGGCCAGGCTTTCCTGGACGATGAGGGACTTCATCGGGTCGACGAGCTTGTCGAAGTACGGCCGCACCCAGTACAGGTCGCCGGGCGGCTTGGTCAGCTCGAGGAGCCGCGCGCGCTCGGCCGCCTTGGTGCCGCAGTGGGCGAGGTAGATCGCCGCGTCGATCGGCGAGATGCGGCGGCCGTTCTCCCAGGCCGACACCTTGGACGCCGACCAGTCCGCGCGGCGGGCCACCTCGCGCAGGGTCATCCGCTTCAGCTCGCGCTGGGCCTTGAGTTCGAAGGCCATTTCGCGCGTGCGCACCGTGCTCTTTTCGGTCATGCCACGGACGTTAGAGGGGACCTCCGACAAAACGGGGTGCGCCGCGCGCGGATTCACCGCAAGGAGGTCGCTGTTCCGCCTGTGTGACAACAGAATCCGGCTGCGAAGCGCGCGAAGCTGCTTCGCGCTGCGAAGCGGCTTCGTAAATGAAGCGCGCTTCTGGTCTTATTGAGCAACAATCGTGCCATGACATTCGTTCCGGGGATCGAATTGAGCAGGCGGTTCCACGCCGAAGCGGTCCGGCCGATCCTGAGCCGCGAACTCCCGCGGCTCCGGTACACCGCCGCACTCGTCGGGTACGGCTCCGAAGTGCTCGGCTTCGATTCGCCGCGCTCCACCGACCACAACTGGGGACCGCGGCTGCTGCTGTTCGCGGGAAGCGGCGGCGAGCCGATCCACCGGCTCCTGGCAGGCCACCTGCCCCGGACGTTCCTCGGGTACCCGACGCACTTCGTCACCGACGAGGAAGGCACCCGGCACCTCGCTCCGGCGGACGGCCCTCCCGACCACGGCGTCGTCGTCGCGGCACTCGACGACTGGACCCGCGGCACGCTCGGCTTCGATCCCCGGCGGCCGGCCCTGCGGGACTGGCTCGCGACCCCCACCCAGATCTTCGCCGAGTTCACCGGCGGCGCGGTCTTCCACGACGACCTCGGCCTCGAATCCCTCCGGCAGCACGTGGCCTGGTACCCCGACGACGTCTGGCGGTACGTCCTCGCGTGCCAATGGCAGCGCATCGGCCAGGAGGAAGCGTTCGTCGGCCGCTGCGGAGAGGCCGGGGACGAACTGGGGTCGGCGGTCGTCGCCGCGCGGCTCGTCCGGGATCTGATGCGGCTGTGCCTGCTCATGGCACGCCGGTACCCGCCGTACAGCAAGTGGCTCGGCAGTGCCTTCGCGCAGCTGCCCGCGGCCGCGCGGCTGACGCCGGACCTCACCGCCGCGCTGGCGGCCACCACCTGGCCCGAACGCGAGCGGCACCTCGCGGCCGCCTACGAGTGCGTTGCGGGGCTGCACAACGAGCTGGGCCTCACCGATCCGGTGGATCCGCGCACCAGCGGCTACTACGACCGGCCGTTCCGGGTGATCCGCGCCGGACGCTTCGTGACGCCGTTGCTCGAGGGCTCGCCGCTGCGGACGCTCACCGGGGCGATCGACCAGTTCGTCGACAACACCGACGCGCTCGGGGACCGCGTGTTCACGCGTGAGGTGGTTGACTGCCCGCATGGCTGAGCCGAAACCGCGGGACCTGGCCGCCCTGCTGCTGACGCTGACCGTCGTGACCGGGGTGGTCGACGCCGTCAGCTTCCTCGGGCTGGGGCGGGTCTTCGTCGCCAACATGACCGGGAACGTCGTGTTCTTCGGTTTCGCGGCGGCGGGGGAGACGACGCTGTCGGTGCTCGCCTCGCTGACCGCCGTGCTCGCGTTCCTGGCCGGCGCGCTCGCCGGTGGCCGCCTCGCCCGGCGCGAGGACGACTACGACGCCCTGCGGCAGGCGACCGCGGCGCAGGCGGTGCTGATCGCGGTGGCCGTCGTGCTGTCGGCGACTCTGGGCGGTGCCACGCGCCTGGGCAGCGAACTGCTGATCGTCGTGCTCGGGTTGGCGATGGGACTGCAGAACGCGGCCGTCCGCCGCATCGGCGCGCCCGATCTGACCACGACCGTGCTCACGATGACGCTGACCGGCTTCGCCGCGGACTCGAAGGCGGCCGGCGGGGCGGGTTCGCACCCGTTGCGCAAGGTCGCGGCCGTGGGGGCGATGCTCGCGGGGGCCTTCGTGGGTGGGCTGCTGCAGTTGCACGTGGCGATGTGGGTCGCGTTGGCACTGGCTCTCGGGCTGGTCGTGGGCGTGCTGGGCGTGCTGCACCGCGCCGGGCGGAAGGCCGCGCGATGACATCCGGGTTCGTGCGGCTGTACCGGCGGGACTGGTCACCCGAGCAGGTGCACCGCCGGGTGGACTCGCTCGCGGCGGCCGGGATGGTGCCGGCCCACGTCCGCACCGGGCGGATCACCGCGCTCAGCGGGGAGCGGGAGACCATCGGCGAGCAGATCGAGATGGACTCCGACGGCCTGCTCGCCGCCATGGCCGGGCTGGGGGAGAAGCAGTTCACCTTCCAGTACTGGATGGCCGACGACGAGGACGCCGACGTCGTCTGCACCCTGAGGCGGCTCGGCGACGTGGTCGTCGAGGACTACGGCCTCGACGGCTTCGGCGGCCCGGTCCACCGGAAGGGACAGGACACAGTGATCCGCCCCTTGCTGGCCGAGTTCCGGGCGACCGGGCCGTCCGCGGTCGGGCTGGTCGTCGACCGCTGGGGGCCGTCGCTGGACACCGACCTCGACGACATCGTGACCGGTGGCCCGGCTCCGGTCACGGTGACGCCGGAACTGATGGTGCTGCGGCCCGAGATCGCCCGCCGGAACTTCGCGCCCGGACAACTGGTCCCGTTCGGCGATTTCCTCGCCCGCGACGCGGACGGGATCCTCGCGCTGGCACCGTGACTCAGCCGAGCGCGCGGCCGCCGTCCACCAGCAGCCGCTGGCCGGTGACGAAGCCCGCCTCCTCCGAGGCGAAGAAGCTCACCGCGGCGGCCACCTCCTCCGGCGTGCCCAGCCGCCCCGCGGGGACCGAAGCCCGGTACTCCTCGCGCTCGGCCTCCGGGACCTCCGCGTGCCGCTCCACCGGGATGAACCCGGGCGCCACCGTGTTGACCGTGATGCCGTCCGGGGCCAGTTCGCGCGCCCACGCCCGGACCAGGCCGATCTGGGCGCTCTTGGCCGTCGCGTACGCCGACCGGCCGGGTGGCGGGCGGTCCGCCACCTCCGAGTCGACGTGCACGATGCGGCCGTGGCCGCGGGCGCGCATCCCCGGCAGCACAGCGTGCCCCAGGAGCACCGGGGACCGCACGAAGAAGTCCAGCTGGGACAGGTGATCCGGCCAGTCGACCGACGACACGGGCGCCTCCGGCTGGGGGCCGGTCGCGTTGAGCACCAGCACCCCGATCGGGCCCAGCAACGCCGTGACCGCGTCGACCAGCTCGCCGACCTGGCGCCGGTCGGTCACGTCCGCGGCGAACGCCCCCGCGCGGCCGCCTTCGGCGAGGATGCCTTCCGCGGCGGTCTTCAGGTCGGCGTCGTCGTGGCGGCCGTTGACCGCGACGGCGAACCCGTCGCGGGCCAGCCGGCGAGCGATCACCCGGCCGAGCCCGCGGGAACTGCCGGTCACCAGTGCGACACCCATGCCGCCGACGCTAGGGGACACGTCCGGACACGACAAGGCCCCCGGGACACGTCCCGGGTGACTCGGACGGGTGACTCGGACGGACTGATCACGCGGCCCGGGGAAAGAACCGAAAAAGCGGGGTGGGTGCGACGCTGCCGCACTCACCCCGCTTCCGGTACCGCGAAGTCAGACGCCGCGGCCGGTGGCCATGTCCGTCTCCGCCACGATCGACGCCGGGGCCTCCTCGAGCGGCTTGGCTCCGCGAGGCGCCTTCTTCCGCCCTGCCAGCTTGCGCTCCAGGTACGACGCGAACCGCGTCAGCAGCAGGTTGAGGACGATGAAGATGATCGCGACGACGATCAGCGTCGGGATCGTGTTGTTGAAGTTGCCGGTGATCGGGCCGGTACCGCGGATCAGCTCGTCGTAGCCGATGGTCAGCTGGCCGGCGAGCGCGGTGTCCTTCAGGATCACCACCAGCTGGCTCACCAGTGCCGGCAGCATCAGCGTGACAGCCTGCGGCAACAGGACGTTGGTCATCGTCTGCGTCTTGCGCAGGCCCAGCGCGGAGGCGGCCTCGGTCTGGCCCTTGGGCAGGGCCAGGATGCCCGCCCGGAACACCTCGGCCAGCACGGAGCCGTTGTAGAGCACCAGGCCGGTGACCGCGGCGAACAGCGGACGGGTGTCTGACTCGAGCCCGGTGTAGTACGCGTAGAACGAAGCCGCGAACACCATCAGCAGCAGGACCGGGATGGCCCGGAAGAACTCCACCACGGCGCCGGCGGGGATCCGGATCCACTTGTGTTCGGACATCCGTCCGATGCCGAGCAGCGCCCCGATCGGCAAGGCGATCACGATGGCCAGCGCCGCCGCCTTGAGGGTGTTCAGCAGGCCCGGCAGCACGAACTGGGTCCAGGTCGAGCCGTCGATGAAGGGTTTCCACAGGGCGCCCGCCCACTGGCCCTTCTCGTCGAAGCCCTTGTAGACGAAGTACCCCACCAGGAGAAGCACCAGCACGAACAAGACCGTGTAGAGCCGGTTGCGGGCGCGCGCCTTCGGGCCGGGGGCGTCGTAGAGAACGGACTGGGTGCTCATCGCTTGACCTCGACCTTCTTGGCCACCCAGCCCAGGATCAGGCCGAGCGGCAGCACCAGCGCCACGAACACCGCGGCGAACACCAGGAAGACCAGGAACAGCGAGTCGGACTCGTTCTCGACCATGGTCGACATCAGCGCCGCCGCCTCGGCCACGCTGATCACCGCGGCGACCGTCGTGTTCTTCAGGAGAGCGATCAGGACGTTGGCCAGGGGAGCGATCACGGAGCGGAACGCCTGGGGCAGCACGATCAGCCGGAGCACCTGGAGGAAGCCGAGGCCGAGTGCGCGTGCCGCCTCCGCCTGGCCCACCGGCACGGTGTTGATGCCCGACCGCAGCGCTTCGCACACGAAGGTCGCCGTGTAGGCCACGAACCCGAGGACCGCCAGGCGGAACGCGTTGTCGGCCAGCGACGTCGGCGAATCCGCCGAAGCCAGGTTGATACCCAGCGTCGAGGACAGCCCCAGCGACGTGAAGACGATGATCACGGTCAGCGGGGTGTTCCGGAAGGTGTTCACGTAGACCGTGGCGAACCCGCGCATGATCGGGACCGGGCTGACGCGCATGGCGACGAGGATGGTCCCCCAGATGAGCGACCCGATCGCCGAGAAGAACGTCAGCTGGATCGTCGTCCAGAACGCGTCGACGATGTGATAGTCAGGGTTACTGAGGAAATCGAACACTGTAGTCCAACCTGGCCTCGGTATGGGAACGGTGCGCCGCTTTCACGGCGCACCGTCCGTCGTCAGGAACCGATTGTCACGGGGCGATCGCCGGCGCGGCCGGGATCTTGTAGCCCGACGGGCCGACGTTGGTCTGCAGCGCCTTCTCCCACGAGCCGTCCTGCTCCATGGCCTGGATGGCCTTGTTGATGGCGGCCTTGCCGTCGGCGTCGTCCTTCTTCAGGCCCACGCCGTAGTTCTCGTCGGTGAAGCCCTTGCCGACCAGCTTCAGCTTGCCGGGCTGCTGCGCCGCGTAGCCGGCGAGGATGACGTCGTCGGTGGTCATCGCGTCCACCGTGCCGTTCAGGAGCGCGGTCACGCAGTCGGTGTACTTGCCCACCTCCTGCAACTGCACCTCCTTGGCGTACTTCGTCTTCACGTTCTGCGCCGGGGTGGAGCCCTTGACCGAGCACAGCTTCTTGTTGCCGGTCAGCGACTCGGGGCCGGTGATGTCGGTGTTGTCCTGCCGGACCAGCAGGTCCTGGTGCGCGACGAAGTAGGGGCCGCCGAAGGAGACTTCGTTCTTGCGCTTGTCGGTGATCGAGTAGGTGGCGACGATGAAGTCGACCTCACCCTTCTTGATCAGGTCCTCGCGCTGGGCCGACTGGGCTTCCTTCCAGGTGATCCCCGACTCGTCGACGCCGAGCTGCTTCGCGATGTACTTCGCGACGTCGACGTCGAAGCCGGCGTAGGTGCCGTCCGGCTTCTTCAGGCCGAGGCCGGGCTGGTCGAACTTGATGCCGATGGTCAGCTTCTTGTTGTCCTTGGCCCGCTGGACCAGGTTCTTGTCGCCGCTCGCGCCGTTGCCGCCGGACCCGCCACCACAGGCCGTCAGCGCCAGGCCGGCGGCCATCACGACCGCACCGACCTGCAGAACTCGACTCAACCGCATCGTCTCTCAGGTTCCTTCCGAATCTCGTCCGGCGGGAGCCGGAGAAAAAATACTCAGTGGGTAAGGATCTTGCCGAGGAAGTCCTTCGCGCGCTCGCTCTTGGGCGCGGTGAAGAACTCTTCCGGCGTCGTGTCCTCGACGATCTCGCCGTCGGCCATGAAGATCACCCGATCGGCTGCCCTCCGGGCGAAACCCATCTCGTGGGTGACGACGAGCATCGTCATGCCGTCCTTGGCCAGGCCGGTCATCACGTCGAGGACCTCCTGGACCATCTCCGGGTCCAGTGCCGAGGTCGGCTCGTCGAACAGCATGACCTTGGGCCGCATGGCCAGCGCCCGCGCGATGGCGACGCGTTGCTGCTGGCCGCCGGAAAGCTGCGCCGGGTACTTGTCGGCCTGGTTGGCGATGCCGACGCGCTCCAGCAGTTCCATCGCCGTCTTGCGCGCTTCGGCCTGCGAGGTCTTGCGGACCTTCACCGGCGCGAGCATGACGTTCTCGACGATCGTCTTGTGCGCGAACAGGTTGAACGACTGGAACACCATGCCGACGTCGGCCCGCAGCGAGGCCAGTGCCTTGCCCTCGGCCGGCAGCGGGACGCCGTCGACGGCGATTTCGCCCGAGTTGATCGGCTCGAGCCGGTTGATCGCCCGGCACAGGGTCGACTTGCCCGAGCCCGACGGGCCGAGCACCACGACGACCTGGCCGCGAGGCACCTCGAGCGTGATCTCCCTGAGCACGTGCAGGTCGCCGAAGTACTTGTTCACGGCGGACGCCTTGATCATCGGCGCCGCCACCTCCGCGGTCATCTGGCCTCCCGGTCGTTCGTGCAATTCGGGCATGGGTCACCACGCGATGGCGAGAACCTACCGTTGTCGTACCGGCTGGCAAGGCCGCTTGAGCAATACTTAGGGTTTCAACTGAGTATCGATGTCCATTTTGGGGGGTGTCCACCCGAGGTCACGGGGAGTGACCGTCCGGGTGGCCGGTGCGGGCGCCGCCCGGACGTCCTAGAGTTCGTCGCTACCGGCCGGTGAAGCAGGTCACCATGGGAGGCGGACGGGTGCGGGTGCTGCTGGTGGAGGACGACGACCGGGTCGCGGGTGCGCTCATCCCGGCGCTGACCCGCCGCGGCCTGGCGATCGCCCGGCTGGCCACCGGCGCCGGGGTGCTCGACCGGGTGCACGAGGTCGACGTCATCCTGCTCGACCTCGGCCTGCCCGACATCGACGGCGTGACGCTGTGCCGCCAGATCCGCGCGGTCAGCGACGTCGCGATCATCGTCGTCTCGGCGCGCGGCGAAGTCGACGACCGGATCCAGGGCCTGCGCGCGGGCGCCGACGACTACCTGGTGAAACCCTATGACGTCGAGGAGCTGATGGCCCGGGTCGAGGCCGTGCGCCGGCGCCGCGGGGAGCACCCCGCCGCCGAGCCGGTGGTCATCCGGGTCGGGGACGTCACCGTCGACGTCTCCCGGCACGAGGTGCTGGTCGACGGCAAGGCGGTTGCGCTGTCCCGCAAGGAGTTCCAGGTGCTGGCGCTGGTGGCGGGTGCGCGCGGCGCGGTCTGCTCGCGCGAGCACGTCCTCACCGAGGTGTGGGGCCACCGCGGGCCGGCGGAGAGCCGTTCGCTGGACGTCCACGTCGCGACGCTGCGGACGAAGCTGGGCCGTCCGGCGCTGATCGAAACCGTCCGCGGGGTCGGCTACCGGCTCGGCGGCCAGGTCGCCCGGAGCTGAGGGCGGTGCGCGTCCGGCTGCAGGGCATCGTGCTGACGCTGGTCGCGTTGCTGGTGTTCGGCCTGGGCATCCCGCTGGCCGGGAGCATCGCCGCCGGGGCGCAGCAGGACCTGTTCCTCGACCGGCTCACCGACACCGCCCGGTTCGCGTCGCTGGCGCAGCGGCCGCTGCTGGACAACAAGCAGGCGCTGATCCAGCCCGACCTCTACCGCTACACCGAGGTGTACGGCGTCCAGGTGGCGGTCGTCGACCAGGACGGCAAGCTGTTCGCCTCGTCGCTCGGGCCGTCCGCCGCGCGGATCGACCTGAAGGACGAACGGATCAGCGGGCCCGTAAACGAGGCGCTGGCCGGCCGCCGCTCCCAGCCAACGGGCGTGCTGATGCCGTGGGATTCGACACCGCTCGTGCTCGCCGAACCGGTGCTCGCCGACGGCGAGGTGCACGGCGCGGTGCTGACCGTGTCCGACACCGGCACCGAGCGCGCCGACGTGCTTTGGTGGTGGCTGCTGCTCGCGGCAGGCGGGATCCTCGCCTTCACGCTCGCGCTGGCCGTGGCGATCCCGGTGGTCCGCTGGATCCTGCGGCCGGTGCACCGGCTCGACGACGCGACCGGCGCGCTGGTGGCGTCGGTGGTCAGCGGCCGGGAGGCCGAGCCGGTGGGGGAGAGCGGCGGGCCGCCGGAGCTGCGGCAGCTCGGCCGGTCGTTCGACCGGATGGCTTCGAGCGTGTCGGGCGCGCTGGCGGCGCAACGCGCGTTCGTCGCCGACGCCTCCCACCAGCTGCGCAACCCGCTCACGGCGTTGAAGATCCGGCTCGGCAACCTCGAAGGCCACGTCGACGACGAGCCGGCGGCCGCGGACCTGGAGGCGGCGAGGGTCGACGCGGGCCGGCTGCACCAGATCCTGGACGGGCTGCTGTCGCTGGCCCGCGCCGAGGCGTCCGGCGGCGAGCTGGACCCGGTGGTGCTGGACGAGGTCGTGGCGGACCGGGTCGCGGACTGGTCGGTGGTCGGCGAGGCCCGGGACGTCCGGCTGGTGGTGGAGACCTCCGGCGACGGCTCGCGCGTGGGCATGCCCCCACGCGGCGCCGAGACGATCTTGGACGCGCTGCTCGACAACGCGCTGAAGTTCACCGCGGCGGGCACGGAGATCCTGGTTGCGGTGGCTCGTTCGGGTGACCGGGTGCGGTTGTCGGTGCGTGATCACGGGCCGGGGTTGCGGCCGGATGAGCTCGATCGGGCGCTGGACCGGTTCTGGCGCAGCCCGGCGCACCAGAACGTGCCCGGCTCGGGGCTGGGGCTGGCGATCGTGAGCGAGATCGTCGCGCATTCGGACGGGGAGCTGGACCTGGACCTGCCCGAGGGCGGCGGGCTGCGGATCTCGATGGTGTTCCCGGTCGCTTAGCTCTCCGGGCCGCCTCGGTGTGGCCTTCCGGGTCGAGGTCCGCGAGCAGCTTTCCGGCTTCGACGTCAGCGCCAGCTGCTGCCCGGCAACGTCACGAGCTCGAGCTGTCCTCGTCGGGCGCGGGCTAAGTCTTCTGCGACCGGTAGTACCGGACCGCACCGGGGTGGAGCGGGATGGGCTGGGTCTCGATGCCCGGGTGGACGTCGATCGACAGGGCCGCCTGGTTGGCGTTCGCGAGCTCGGGGCGGGCGTCGAACAGGCCGCGGACCAGGGCCTCCGCCACGTCGTCGGGCATCGCTTTGGGGACCACCAGGAAGTTCGGCACCAGCAGCGTCGTCACCGGCCGGGGCTGGTTGTACGTGCTCGCCGGGATCGATGCGGTGCTGTAGACCGGGCTGAGCGCCTGCATCTTCGGCATCACGTCGGCGATGTCGAGCAGCCGCAGCGAGCCCTGGGTGTTGTAGCCCGCCAGCGTCGGCGTGGGCAGGCCGCCGGACCAGAAGAACGCGTCGACCTCGCCGTTCAGCAGCGCCAGCACCGACTTGTCGAGGCCGCGGAGGATCGTGGTGACCGATGCGGTCAGGCCGGCCACCTTCAGCAGCTGGTTGGCGATGTACTCGACGCCGGACGACGGCGAGCCGATCGCGATCCGGTGGCCGGCCAGCTGGGACACCGACCGGATCGAGGAGTCGCTGCGGACCACGATGTGCAGGTAGTCGTCGTGGATCCGGGCGAGGGCGGCCAGGTCGTGGCGCTTCTGGTACTGCTCCACGGCGACGTCGGCGGCGACGAAGGCGACGTCGGCCTTGCCGGCGAGCACCTTGTCGACGTTGTCGGGCGAGCCCTGGGTCTGCAGCACCTGCGGCCGGTCGATGCCCAGGTCGGCCTGCCAGGCGGAGGCGAGGGGCTGGGCGAGCTGGTAGTAGACGCCGCTGGGGGTGCCCGCGGCGATCCGCAGCTTGAGTTCGCCGAAGCCGGTGGTGCAGGCGGTGAGGACCAGCAGGAGGGCGGCCGCCATCGCGAGTCCGCGCGTCCACCGGCTGCCGGTCACGGCTCGATCGTGCCAGATTCCGCGTCCTTCCGGTGGGGCAGGACCAGTGTGCCGCCGGACCTCGACCGAGTTTCCCGCCTGGTGGGCCGCCCAGTCGGCGCTCCACGCCTTGACCGCGCCCAGCACCGGTCCCAGCCGCGAGCCGATGCCCGTGAGCGTGTACCGGACCTCGACCGGCCGGGCGACCGTCACCACCCGCTCCACGACTCCGGCCGCCGACGAGTTCGTCGCCGACTGGTACGACAGCAACGGCGGGCGCGCGGTCCAGCGTTCCGCGGGCTGGGTGGGCGATCGGCTGCAGTTCCTGGGAACCCATCACCATGAACGGCGCCACCGTGTCCCTTCCCGACACGTTCACGCGCCGAGGCGCCGACGCGTACCACCACGTGGGCGAAATCGACCTCGGCGAGGGCTGGATCCCGGTCGACGAAGAGGAAGCGGTTCGAGCGTAAGCCGGCCGCTACCGGGACTCCCTGCGCCCCAAGCACCCTGGTGGCGGTGGCTTCCTGGTCACGCCGTCACCCGCAGGGTCGGCTCTCCGTCCGCGTCGCCCGCGGGAGCGCCGACGACGAGCGAGAAGCCCGGCGCGTCGATGACCAGACCGTCCGCCGTTTCGCGCACCCCGACCGTGAACGGGACGTCGTCGTGCGGGCCGTACCGGACAGCGAAGACCGAAGAGCCCGGCGGGGACGACGGGAGCGGGCCCGCCAGGACGTGGTTCGTGTCGGTCACCCGGTGCCAGCCCGCGTCCGGGTTTCCGTAGCCGCGCGGGTCGTCCGCGAGGGAGAAGGCCAGCTGCTCCTGCGTCAGCCCGATCGTCTCCGGACTGCCGAAGCTCGTCCGGCCCGCCGGGGGATTGACCACCCTCAGCGACGCCCCCGACGCGATCGCCAGGCTGCCCGCGTGGAGCGTGCCGTCCGTGGGCAGCACCGCGTCCGGCGTGCCCAGGTCGAACGGCTCGCCGCCCGGCGAGGCCACCGCGACGATCTTGCGCTGGCCCGCTTCCGTTTCCTCGACGTACGGCAGTCCGGCGAGGAATTCGCAGCCCGCCACCGGGACCACCGCGAACAGCGTCACCCGCTGCTCCTCGACCACCCACACCTGCTGCACGCTCAGCATCACCTGCTCCCGGGTGACCACCGCCTTGGTCACCAGCCGGGCGACGACGTCGCCGTCCCGGGCGTCGCGGACGCGCAGCGGGCCCAGCGCGCGGGTGAGCAGCGTGGGCCCCAGGACCGGGCCGATGCCGTGCTGGCCCACGACGACGGACTCGATTACCGCGGCGCGGCCCGCGTCGATCAGGTACGGCGTGTGGCTGCCCGTCCACGACACGGACGCGCTGCGGTGGCGCAGTGAATACGGTGTCGAGACCGGAAACGACGGAGTCCGGTGCCACTTGCTCCCGTCCTGGTACAGCCAGACCGTCGTGAACGCGAAGTGGCCGCTCGGGGCCCCGGTCCGGGCCACCGGGTAGTAGGGGACGCGGCGGTCGGCGAGGTAGCGGCCGAGGTCGGTCCCGAGGTGCGCGCCGAAGTACCGGAGGCCGAGCAGGCCTTCGGCGCCGCAGTGCTGCTCGCTGTAGCGGGGCCCGCCGTAGTCGAAGCCGCGGGCCGACAGGCGGCAGTCGAGGTGGCGGGCGACCTCCGCGCCGTCGTCGAGGAACAGCCGGTCGGCCGTGACGCGGTGGGCCTGGGCCAGGAAGGACAGCGAGATCGGCAGGTAGTTCTGGTCGTGGCCGGCGCCGTGCTCGGCCGGCAGCGCGAAGCCGCGGTCGCTCACCCGCGACGGCCGGATCACGTCGGTGTAGAGCCGCATGGCCGCCGTCGTGACGCGGTTGCCCTCGCGGTCACGGGAAACCCCGTCGAGGTGGCGGCCGAGCATGAGGCCCGCCACGATCGCGCCGAGGGCCTGGTTGCCGGTCTGCTGGGGGTTGAACGTGCTCGCTTCGGTCAGCCACCGCCAGTACCCGAGCGCCAGCTCGGTCACCGCGGCGTACTGCTCTTCGGTGAGCAGACCCTCGCCGAGCTCCAGCACGTTGACGGCGTGCAGCATCGCCCACACCGTGCTCGGCCAGTCGCCGAAGGGGTGCTCGCCTTCTCCGGGCATGTACCGCGCGTACGGCAGGCCGCTGTGGCGGACGCGCAGGAACGGCTCGCCGGGGTTGTCGGTCCGGAACACCCGGTGCGCCAGGAAGAAGTCCAGGCCGCGGCGGGCCGCGCCGGTGAGCGCCGGGTCGTCGGACGCGCCGCGCCGCCAAGCCAGGCAGAGGAGGGAGAGCACGCCGAGGCCCATGTCGCCGATGTCGTCGTCGGCCGCGGGGTCCTCGAAGTTGCCGTCCGGCTGCTGCGCGGCGAGCGCGGCCGCCGTCGCGGCGGTCAGGACGGCGTCGAGGTGGGCGGGGTCGTCGGGCAGGTCGTGCGAGCTCGCGTGCTGGCTCGGCAGCAGGATCGGGTCCATCTGCTTCGCAGCCTCCCTGCCGTCCTGGGCACCGGACCGGTCGACGTGGTCAGGAAAGCGCTTTCCCGACCACTTGCCCTTTGTGGACCGGGAAACGATGATGCGGCTGGGACCCGCACTTGGTTAAGTAGTAAACAAACGAACTCCGACGTTGTCAACGGGCCGGGTCGCGGACGTCGTCCGGCGCGGCGTATTCGACAGTTTCACTGCGGAGAAGGCAGGTGCAGATGGCGAAATCGGGCATCGGTGACCGGGCGGGCGAGGTCTTCGCCGCGCTGGCGGCCGCCGGTCAGGCCACCCGGCCGCAGCTCGCGGTGGCCTGCGGGCTGTCGAAGCCGACGGTCTCCCTGGTGATGGCGGAACTGGAGGCCGCGGGGCTCGCCGAGCGCAGCGGCAGCTCGTCGGGGACCACCGGGCGGACCGCGGCGGTCTACCGGCTCGGTCCCCGGGCCGGGTACGTGCTGGCGGTGGACCGCGGTTCGACGCAGGTGGCCCTGCGGGTGACCACGCTCGACGGGGAACTGCTCGACGAGGACCAGACCTCGCGGCCCGCTTCCGCGGCCGCCATGGTGGAAGCCGTGCTGCGCCGAGGCAACGCGCGCGGTCCGCTTCGGGCCGTGGTGGTCGCGGTGTCCGATGTGGTCTCCCCGCCCGGGCGCGGCGAGCCGGCGACCATGGCGCGGATCTCCGGCGCCGTGGCCGCGCTCGGGCTGCCCGGCGGCGCGCCCGTGCACACCGAGAACAACGTCAACTGCGCGGCCATCGCCGAACTCGCCGAAGGGGCGGGCCGCGACCACGACAGCTTCGTGTTCCTGCAGGTCGGCGTGGCGATCGGCGCCGGTGTGGTGCTCGGGCGGCGGCTCGTGCGCGGGGCGAACGGCGCCGCGGGGGAGGTCGCCCGCCTGGCGTACCCGTGGGCGGACGACCGGCCGCCGGTCCGGGACGCCCTGGAGGCGCGGCTCGGTTCGCGGGAGCTGCTGCGCCGCGCCCGTGGCCGCCGCCCGGACCCGGTGCCGCGGACGGCCGCCGCGCTGTTCGCGCTGGCGGAGAAGGGCGACCCGGTCGCGCTCGAGATCGTCGCCGGACACGCCGAAGCCGTCGGGAACCTGGCCGCGTCGATCTGCGCGGTCGTCGACCCCGGCCTGGTCGTGCTGGGCGGCGGGGTCGGGCGCAACAAGCTGCTCTTGCCGGGTGTCGCCGCGACCGTGGACCGGCTGAGCTGGCCGGCCGAGGTCGTGGTGAGCGAGCTGGGCGCCCGCGCGACCGTGCTCGGCGCCGCCCACCTGGCCAGGGAGAAGGGCATCCGCGCGGTGCTCGCGGAAGGGTGAACGACCCGCCGTTGACAGCGGCGGAGCGCGCTGCCTAGAGTGCCGAGAAAGCGCTTCCAGCTCCCTGGGACGGAACCACTGGAACCGCGTGCGTCGGAAGAAGTGCCACGGCGGCCGCCCGTTCGGGAGCGCTGCCGGTCCACGCTGGAGTCCCGGGAGCAGCCGATGTCAGCCGAAGCAGCAACGCACCCCGTCGAAGCCGGGAGCGCGCCGGCGGCGAAGCCCGCGCCGGCCCGGCGCCGGCGGAAACGCCACAAGGACAACCTGGCGGCCTACCTCTTCCTCTCGCCGTGGTTCCTCGGCATCTTCGGGTTCGTCGTGCTGCCGATGGCCTACTCGCTGTACCTGTCGCTGACGAAGTTCGACCTGCTGAGTTCGCCCCAGTGGGTGGGCTTCGACAACTACCTCGCGATGTGGCAGGACGAGAAGTTCCTCCAATCGGTCAAGGTCACGCTCACCTACGTCGTCGCCTCGGTGCCGCTCAAGCTCGCCGCCGCGCTCGTCGTCGCCGCGGTGCTGAACCGGGGCCTGCGCGCGCTGGGGTTCTACCGCTCGGTCTTCTACCTGCCGTCGCTGCTCGGCGCGAGCGTCGCGGTGTCGGTGATGTGGCGCCAGATCTTTTCGGGGCAGGGCCTGCTCAACCAGGTGCTCGGGATCTTCGGCATCCGCGGCGCGGACTGGATCGGTGACCCGCGGTTCGCGCTGTGGACCCTGGTCCTGCTGTCGGGCTGGCAGTTCGGCACCCCGATGCTGATCTTCCTCGCCGGGCTCAAGCAGATCCCGAAGGAGCTGTACGAGGCCGCGGAGCTCGACGGCGCCGGCCGGATCCGGATGTTCTTCCGGATCACCGTGCCGATGCTGTCGCCGGTGATCTTCTTCAACCTGGTCCTGGAGACGATCAACGCGTTCCAGACGTTCACCCCGGCCTACGTCGTCAGCGGCGGGCTCGGCGGGCCGATCGACTCGACCATGCTGTACACGCTTTACCTCTACCGCAAGGGGTTCTCGAGCCTCCAGATGGGTTACGCCTCGGCGATGGCGTGGGTCCTGTTCGTGGTGATCGGCCTCTTCACCGCGCTCTACTTCGCGTCTTCACGGCGCTGGGTCACCTACGCGGACTGAACACACCACGCCCGAAAGGACCGAAATGGTCGCCACTGTCAAGGCACCGGCCAAGACCCACTGGCGCGCGCACGGGGTGCTGCTCGCCGCGGTCGTCGTGATGATCTACCCGCTGGTGTGGCTGGTCGGTGCCTCCTTCAAACCCGAGAACCAGATCTTCAGCACCCTCGACCCCATCCCGTGGCACTTCACCTTCGAGAACTACCTCGGCGGCTGGACCGCGACCGGGACGTCGTTCACCGTCTACCTCGCGAACTCCGCGACCATCGCGGTCTGCGTGGTGATCGGCAACATCGCGTCCTGTTCGCTCGCCGCCTACGCGTTCGCCCGGCTCGACTTCGCCTTCCGCAAGATCTGGTTCGGGCTGATGCTCGGCACGCTGATGCTGCCGTTCCAGGCGACGATGATCCCGCAGTACACGATCTTCTACAAACTCAACTGGATCAACACGTTCCTGCCGCTGGTGGTCCCGCAGCTGCTCGCCTGCGACGCGTTCTTCATCTTCCTGATGGTCCAGTTCATCCGGGGCATTCCCCGCGAACTCGACGAAGCGGCGGCCATCGACGGCGCCGGGCACGCCCGCGTTTTCTTCTCGGTGATCCTCCCGCTCCTGCGGCCCGCCCTGTTGACCACCGGGGTCCTGACGTTCATCTGGACGTTCAACGACTTCCTGCGCCAGCTGGTCTACCTGTCCGACAAATCCCGGTACACGGTCCCGCTGGGCCTCAACTCCTTCATCGACCGGGCGAGCGGCTCCAGCTACGGCGGCATGCTCGCGATGTCGGTCGTCACCCTCGTGCCGACCGTCGCGGTGTTCCTGATCTGCCAGAAGCGCCTGGTCGACGGCGTCGCCAACTCCGGCATCAAAGGCTGAACCCCAACAGCAGAAAGTGAGACCGTCATGGCACAGCACCTGTCCAGGAGGGGGTTCCTCGGGATCGCCGGGGCGGGGGTGGCCTCGGCCGCGCTCGCCGGCTGCGGTTTCGCGCCGCCCAGCAACAGCGGGTCCGGCGGCGGGAACAACGCGCTGACCTTCCGCTGGTGGGGCGGCAACGCCCGCAACGACGCCTACCAGAAGGCGGTGAAGATCTTCACCGACAAGACCGGGATCGCCGTCACCACCCAGTACTCCGGCTACGACGGGTACTTCGACAAGCTGAACACCGAGTTCGCCGGCGGCAACCCGCCCGACATCTTCCAGATGGACACCGCCTACGTCAGCACCTACGCGAACCGGAACGTGCTCACCGACCTGGGTACCTACATCCCCGGCACGATCGGGCTGGACACCCTGTACGCGCCGGTGCGCGGGGCGGGCGCGGTCAAGGGCAAGACCTTCGGTGTCCCCTCCGGCTCCGGCAACGCCCCGGTGCTCTTCGACAAGACGGTCTTCGACCAGCTCAAGATCACCCCGCCGACCAGCGACTGGACGTGGCAGGACTTCGGCACCATCGCCGGCGAGGTCTCCAAGGCGTGGGGCCCGAACAAGTACGGCGCGCTCGACGCGTCGAAGGACGACTCGGGTGCGCTGCAGCCGTGGCTGCGCCAGCGCGGCAAGGACCTCTACACCCCCGACCAGACCCTCGGGTTCGGCCCCGAAGACCTGACCGAGTGGTTCACCTTCTGGGACGGCCTGCGCAAGTCCGGCGCGATCTGCCCGCCGACGCTGCTGAGCAACACCGACGCGGCGACCGGCAACCACCCGCTGATCACCGGCCAGATCGCGATGACCACCGGCTGGGGCCTGGCCCAGATGCAGCCGCTGACCCAGCACGAGCTGAAGCTGGTCGTCGTGCCCCGCGCGAACGGCAAGACCGGCCAGGCGCTGTCCGGTGGCGTGCTGCTGTGCATCCCGGTGAAGAGCAAGAACCCGGAAGGCGCGGCCAAGCTGATCAACTTCTTCCTCAACGACGACGACGCGATCAAGACGATGAAGCTGCAGCGCGGGCTGCCGCCGTCGGACAAGTCGAAGAACCTCCTCGCGCCGACCGCCACCGCGCCCGAAAAGGCCGACATGGAGTTCGGCGAGTACGTGGCCGCGGAGGTCGCCAAGGACGGCCTGCCCACCGCGCCGACCGCGCCGCCGGGCTACGGCGACGTCAAGACGGCGCTCGACTCGGCGGCCAAGCAGATCGCCTTCGGCAAGATGTCGATCGCGGCCGGCGTGACCCAGTTCTTCAGCGACGCCAAGAACGCCCTCGCCAACGCCAAGTAGGAGAACTGTGCGCATCACGGCCGTACGGGGCACCGATCTGTTCGTCGGCTCGGCCGCCGCGGCCCGCCAGGTTGTCAGAGTGACCTTGAGCGGGCCGCGGGCCCCCGTGCGGATCCGCGTCGAGGGCAAGCGGGTCTTCACGCCCGAGCCAGTACTCGCCGACGTCCTCCCGGACGGCGTGACGGTCGAGGTCGGCGTCGTCTTCCAGGCGCCGGAAGGCTCCGAGCACCGGGTCACCGTGGTCGCGGAGTCGGCCGGGCAGCGCGTCACGGCGGAGGCGGACCTCGTCGTCGCGGAAACCGGCTGGACGATGTGGATGGTGTCGCACTTCCACTACGACCCGGTGTGGTGGAACACCCAGGCCGGCTTCACCGACACCTGGCTCGACCTGCCGCTGGCGCAGGAAAAGCGGATGAACTTCCAGCGCTCGGCGTTCGACCTCGTCCGCGCGCACCTCGAAGCCGCCCGCGACGACGAGGACTACCGGTTCGTGCTGGCCGAGGTCGACTACCTCAAACCGCACTGGGACGCCTTCCCCGGCGACCGCCACGACCTGCGGCGGTTCCTGAGCGACGGCCGGATCGAGCTGGTCGGGGGCAACTACAACGAGGCCAACACGAACCTGACCCACCCGGAGTCGACCATCCGCAACGCCGTCTACGGCGTCGGCTACCAGCGGGACGTCCTCGGCGGCGACCCGCGCTCGGCGTGGATGCTCGACGTCTTCGGCCACGACCCGGCCTACCCCGGCCTGATGGCCGACGCGGGCCTGGAGTCGAGTGCCTGGGCGCGCGGGCCGTGGCACCACGTCGGGGCGAAGCGGCACACCGGCGACATCGGCCGGATGCAGTTCCCGTCGGAGTTCGAGTGGATCTCGCCGAGCGGGCGGGGGCTGCTGACCGCCTACATGGCCGACCACTACGTCGCCGGGTGGGGCATCGAGCGCCAGGACACCCTCGAAGAGGCGATGGAGGAGGCCTACCGGCAGTTCAGCACGCTGCGGCAGGTGGCGGCCACGCGCAACGTGCTGCTGCCGGTCGGGCACGACCACAACATCCCCTCGCGGTTCTGCACCGAGATCCACCGCGCCTGGAACGCCCGGTACGTCTGGCCGCGGTTCGTCGTCGGCCTGCCCCGGGACTTCTTCGCCGCGGTCCGCTCGGACGCGGCGGCGCGGGGGACGGCGATCAGCGTGCAGACCCGGGACATGAACCCGGTCTACACCGGCAAGGACGTCTCCTACATCGACACCAAGCAGGCCCAGCGGGCGGCGGAGGTGGCGGTGCTCGACGGGGAGCGGGCAGCCACCCTCGCCGCCCTGCTCGGGGCCCGCTATCCGCACGAAGCCCTCGACAAGGCCTGGCGGCAGCTGGTCTACGGCGCCCACCACGACGCCATCACCGGCACCGAATCCGACCAGGTCTACCTCGACCTGCTCACCGGCTGGCGCGAGGCGGCCGAACGCGGCGGGGAGGTCCTCGAAGGTGCGCTCGCCGAGCTGGCCCACCACGTCGACACGACCGGCGACGGCGTGGCCGTGTTCGTGCTCAACACGCTGTCCTGGACCCGCGATGCGCTCACCACGGTGACCGTGACCCCGGGGACCGCGGGCGCGCGGGTGGTCGATCCGGACGGCCGTCCGGTCCCCGCCGTCACCGACGTGGTCGTGCGGCACCCCGACGGCTCGCTCGAACTCACGCTGACCTTCCTCGCGACGGCGGTGCCCGCGCTCGGCTACCGGGTCTACCGGGTGCTCGGCGCGGCCACCGTGCCGCCGGGGTGGACGCCCCGGCCGGGCCCGCTCACGATCGAGAACGACGTCTTCGCCGTCGAGGCCGATCCGGCGCGCGGCGGTGCGCTCAAGCGCGTCCACGACCGGCGCAGCGGCCGCGAACTGCTGCGGGACGGCGGGCTCGCCGGCGGGCTGGTGGTCCAGGAGGAGCACGCCGAGCACCCGGTGTGGGGCGAAGGACCGTGGCACCTGCTGCCGAAGGGGCCCGGCCACGGACCGGGCGCGGCCGACGTCGTCGTCGAGACCAGCCCGCTGGGAGAGCGGCTCGTCGCGACGACGACGCTGGACGGCTTGCGGATCACCCAGCGCACGACGCTGTGGCACGGAGTGTCCAGAGTGGACGTGGATACCGAGGTCGACGGGTCGCTCGGGCAGGACCGGCTCCTGCGCGCCCGGTTCGACTTCGCCGTCCCCGGTGCCCTGCCGGTGGCCGAAGTCGGGTTCGGAGCGATCGGCCGGTCGTTCGGCTTCGCGTGCGTCGACGCGGCCGAGCACCTGTGGACGCTGGACACGCCGGCCCACACCTGGGCCGGGCTGTCGGCGACCGCCCGCATCGCGCTCGTCCGCGACGACGGCACCCGGACCGCGCACGCCATCGGCGTCGCCGAAGTCGTCGAGCCCCTCGCGTCCGGTCTCGAAGTCCGGGCGCTGCTGGCGGCGCTGGCCGCGAAGGGCGTCACGGCGACGTGCACTCGCCCCGGCGGTCCACGCTACGGCGCCCTCGACGCCGATTCGAACCTGCCCGACGTCCGGATCGTCGTCGGAGCGGACAACCCGTACGCCGCCGAAGTCCTCGCCTCCGCCGAACCCGGCTACCGGGACGCCCTGGAACGCCGCGGCCGCGTGTTCGTCCCGGCCACCCGGACGCGGCGCGAAGCCTGGGTACCCGACGCCGACCTGCGCGGCCCCCGTGACCTGCCGGTGGTGATCGTCGACGACGTCAAGGCCGCCATCGCCGAGCTCCGCGCGGGGGCCACCATCGACGTGCCGGTTCCCGAAGGACTGGAGAGCACCGCCGAACCCGCCGACAGCTACTCGGTCGCGGTCGTCAACCACGGCACGCCCGGGTTCGTCGTCGATCCGGGCGGCACGCTGCACCTTTCGCTGATGCGCTCGTGCAGCGGCTGGCCCAGCGGGGTGTGGATCGACGGCGACCGCCGGACCGCGCCGGATGGCTCGAGTTTCGCCTGGCAGCACTGGACCCACACGTTCGGCTTCGCGATCGTCGCGGGGGAGGGGGACTGGCGGGACGCCGGTTTCCCGCGCAGCGCACAGGAAGCCGCGCACCCGGTGCGTGCCCGGCCGGTGCCCGCCACCGCGGGCACGTTGCCGTCCACCCTGAGCCTGATCGCGGTCGAACCGGCCGAAGTCGTGCTGACCGCGGCCAAACCCGCGGGAAACCCGCTCGCTTCGGGGTCGGTGGTCGCCCCTTCGGACGCGATCACCCTGCGGGTGTACGAATCGACCGGGTCGGCGGTCACGGCGTCCGTCGCGGTGCACGGCGGGATCCGGTCGGCCTGGCGGACCGATCTCCTCGAAGAGCGGGGCGAACCGGTCGAAGTCGACGGCGGCCGCGCGCGCCTCGAGCTGGGCGCCGCGGACGTGGCGACCCTGCGCCTGGAGCCCGCCGCCCGCGACGGGGGGACCGGCCGGGAGATCGTCCGCGCCACCGAACCCGTGCAGCCGGTTCCCACGCGGTACTGGCTGCACAACGAAGGACCCGCGCCGGTCGGAAACCTGCCGGTGAGCGTGCACGTGACGCCCACGCGGCTCAGGCTCGACGACGGGCGGGCCCGGTTCGACGTCACGGTCAGCTGCAGCGGCCGCCGGGCGCGGGGCCGCGTCGACCTCGAACTGCCGCCGGGCTGGCGGATCGAGCAGACCCCGGACCTGGACTACGACCTCGAGCCGGGGGAGCACACCAGGACGCCGGTCGAGGTGCACGGGCCGCCGGCGCCCGGCCGGTACCTGCTCGCCGCGCGCATCACCGACGACCACGGTCAGCTCCTCGAAGACACGGCCGAAATCCTGGTCGGTCCACCGCCGCCGCGTGACGACCTCGTCGAGGTCGGCCTCACGGAAGCGGTCGTCGTGAAACCGGGCGGGAGTGCCGAGCTGACGGTGTCACTGACGAACCTGGCCCAGAGCGAAATCCGGGGCGGGGTCACCGCGATCAGCCCGTTCGGCACGTGGGGCAGCTGGATTTCGGGGGTTCCGGGTGGCGGAGCCCCCGGTCCGGAGCGAAGCTCCGGTTGTCACAGTGGGTTTTCGGGGGTTCCGGGTGGCGGAGCCCCCGGTCCGGAGCGAAGCTCCGGTTGTCACAGCGAGATGGTGATCGGCCCGCGGGCCCAGCCGTTCCGGCTCGCCGCGGGCGAAAAGGCGTCGGTGCCGATCACCGTCCGGGCGGGACACGCCGCCCGGCGCGGCGCGCACTGGTGGGTCCTTGTCCGCGTGACGGCGCACGGACGGCTCTTCTACAGCCCCGCCGTCGAAGTCCGGATCGAGTGAATTCGTCGAATTCGCAGTATTTTCGCAAAAGATCAGGTTACTGCCCGGCGAATTACTCCGGACGCTCCTTGACCCCGGATCGGCCCGGCGCTGATCATTCCCGCAGCGATTCACGCGCGTTTTTCCCGCGCCTTCACAGGAGAACCCATTGAGCCTCGCGCCCTTGGACCGGCGGACCTTCCTGCGCTGGTCCGCGCTCGTCCCCACCGTCGCCGCCATGCCCGCCGTGCTGGGCGTGCCCGCCTGGGCGGAGGCGACGACGGCGTTCGTCGACTCCTACCGCACGAACGTCCCGGCCAACCACACCGCGGAGACCAACGCGGCGGTGCGCATCCTGAGCGGGATGCAGCGGGTGTGGCGCACCGGGTCCACATGGGACAGTGGGGTCGTGCTCGACGCGGCCGTGCTGCGCGCGAACGTCCGGCACTGCGTCGCCGTCACCCGCGCCCGCACCGACGCCGAGGCGAAGCGGTCCTTCGTCTACGACCGCCAGCACCAGTCCTACGCCGCCATCGGCGGTCTCGGCCCCCTCGCGGACCTCTACCGCAGTGGCGCCAAGGCCGTCACGAGCATCACCAGTGCCCCCGACGGCACTCCGCCGACGAAGATCGACGACGCTGTCCCGGCGAACGCCCCGGCGGGTTCGGCGCTCGGCGCCGGTTCGCACGACTCGGAGCTCGGCCTGGTGGCCACGCTCGTGGACACCGTCCGCGGCACCTTCGCGTCGGGCAACCCGAGCAAGGCCGCCTACCAGTACCCGCGGCCGTGGCGGATGACCGCCGACAGCCGGGTCGAGGACACCGGCCGGGTCGACGCGCTCGGCTTCCCGGTCTACCGGTCCGAGGTGGTCGTCGCGCCGCAGCTGCTGCGGCAGCGCAGCACGACCCCGGCCGAAGACGGCGGCTACCCCAGCGGCCACACCAACGCGTTCCACCTGGCCTGCCTCGCGCTGGCCTACGCGGTCCCGGAGCGGTTCCAGGAGCTGGTGGCGCGGGCCTACGACCTGTCCGACACGCGGATCGTCGCCGGGATGCACTCGCCGGTGGACGTGATCAGCGGCCGGACCCTGGCCACCGCACTCACCGCGGCGACGCTCGCCGACCCGGAGAACGCCACCCTCAAGGCGGCGGCACGCGAGCAGGCGCTGAAGTACTTCACCGCCAAGACCGGCACGACTCCTGACACGCTTTTCGCCCGGGCGCACACCGGCGCCGACGAGTACGGCGACCGCCGCGCCAACGCCGCGATGGTCGCGCGCAGGGCGACCTACGGACTGCCGAGCCACACCGCGCGTACGCCGATGCAGGTCCCGAAGGGGGCCGAGGTGCTCCTCGAAACCCGCCTGCCCTACCTCGACGCGGCACAGCGGCGGGAAATCCTGCGCACGACGGCGTTCCCGGCAGGCAACCCGCTGCTCGACGGCCCGGAGCTGTGGGGACGGCTGAACCTCTTCGCCGCGGCCGACGGCTACGGCGCGTTCGACGCCGGCGTCCGCGTCACGATGGACGCCACCCGCGGCGGGTTCGGCGCGAACGACAGCTGGCGCAACGACATCGGCGGCGACGGCGGGCTCGTCAAGGCGGGCACCGGGACGCTCACGCTGAGCGGCGGCAACAGCTACCGCGGCGGCACCCGCGTCGAAGGGGGCACGCTGGTCGCGGCGACGCCGGGCGCGCTCGGCACCGGCACCGTCGAACTCGCCGGCGGCACCCTGCGCGTGTCCGGCCTCCGGGCGGGCGGCTACCACCAGACCGGCGGCACGTTGTCCGTCGCCGCCGGACCGGCGCTGGTCGTGCGCGGCGAGGCCACGCTGGAGCGCGGCAGCGTCCTGGAGCTGCGGATCGACGGCTCCTGCCCGTGGCACGAGGTCGACGTGCTGTGCGCGCGGCGGCTGCGTGGCCGGTTCGCCGCCATCCGAGCCGACCGCCCGGGGTACCGGGTGGTTCCCCGTTACACCCCCACCGGTTTGTCCGTCCGAATCCTTCGGGAGTTCTCGTGAGAAAACGCATCGCTGCGTTGGCACTCGCCGTCACTGTGTCCACAGTGGTCAGTCCGGCGGCGGCGCACGCCGCCGACGGCAGCGGCAGCTTCTCGGTCCTGGCCTACAACGTTGCCGGCCTGCCGGAGAGCATCTCGAGCGCGCCGACGCCGCGTGACCCCGCGACGACCGCGATCGGGCAGCGGATCGCGCCCTACGACATCGTGCACGTCCAGGAGGACTTCAACTACCACGCCAAGCTCTACGCCGCGGACAACCACCCGTACCGCACGCCCACCAGTGGCGGCGCGGGCATCGGCAGCGGGCTGAACAGCCTGTCCACGCTGCCGTACGACGGCGACGACTTCGAGCGCGCCCGCTGGAAATCCTGCCAGTTCGACTCCGGGGACTGCCTGACCCCGAAGGGCTTCACCTTCATGCGGGTGCGGCTGGCCGAAGGCGTGTACGTCGACTTCTACAACCTGCACACCAACGCCGGCACGAACGACGGCGACGAGGCCTCGCGCGCGTCGAACCTGGCGCAGCTGACCGACTTCATCAAGTCGCACTCGGCGGGCAACGCGGTGGTCGTCATGGGCGACACCAACACGCGCTACACCCGCGCGGCCGACACGATCGCGCAGTTCGGGGCGGACAACGGCCTCACCGACGCGTGGGTCAAGCTCGTGCGCGGCGGGGTCGCGCCGGCTCCGGGCGCCCCCGACATCGTGTGCAACCAGCAGGCGCCCACCAACGACTGCGAGATCGTCGACAAGGTGCTCTACCGCGGCAGCAAGCTCGTCTCGCTCGACGCGACCTTGTACAACAACGAGCACGCCAAGTTCCTCGACGACCAGGGCCGGATGCTGTCCGACCACGACCCGATCACCGTGCGGTTCAACTGGACGCGCAACCCCGCGCTGCAGTTGTCCGACCAGTACGGCGGCCCGCACGGCGACTACTTCACCGACGTCCCCGCCGTGCCCGCGGGCGCCCGGGTGCGGACGCTCTCGCTGCGCAGCGGCAACCGCGTCGACCAGGTCGGGGTGACCCTGGAGAACGGCACCACCCTGACCCACGGCGGCTCGGGCGGAACGGCGCAGTCGCTCACGCTCGGCACCGGCGAGTACGTCACGACGGCGACCCTGTGCCAGGGCAAGTACAGCAACACGACCCGGATCTTCTCGGCCCGGTTCACCACCAACCTCGGCCGCGTCCTCGCCGGCGGCTCCACGACCGGCGACTGCGTCACCCGCACGGCTCCGGACGGCTGGCAGATCGCCGGCTTCCACGGCCGCACCGGCGCCGAGGTCGACAAGGTGGGATTCGTCTACACGCAGCGGTAGTCGCCCGCGACACCACGCCGCGCCCCGCCGTCCGGAGCCACCGGAGGGCGGGGCGTCACGCTGTTCAGCAGTTCTTCGGCCTCGGCCATCGTGGGCCGGGCCGTCGGGTAGGGGTGCAGCAGCCGGAGAACGGCCTCGGCGACCGGGTGGGGGGCCGGCTCGCGCTCCTCGGCGCCGGGAAGTCCCTGGAGGGCGGCGTAGAGGGTGGCGCCGAGGGAGTACACCTCCGACGGGAAGTCGGGGAAGCCGCCGTCGAGCACCTCGGGGGCGAGGTAGGCGCGGGCGGCGGGCGCGCCGCCCGCGATCCCGGCGTGGCCCTCGGCGGAGATGACGACGTGGTCCGGGTCGACGGCGGTGTGCAGGACGCCTTCGTCGTGCGCCGCGGCCAGCTCCGCGGCCAGCCGGGCCCCGAACCGGGCGACGAGCCCGGGCGCGAGCGTGCCGTGCTCGTCGAGCAGCTCGGTCAGCGTCCGCGCCCCCGGGTACTCGAGCACCAGGTAGGTGGTGCTGTCCTCGTCGACGACGTCGCAGATGGCGGCCCGCGGTGCGGGGATCGCCGGCGCCGGTTCGTCGAACAACGGCTTGACTTCGACGATCCGGTCGAGCCGCTCGTCCTCGGCGTGCCAGACCACCGTGCCGGGGCCCGCCGGGCCGAGCAGCCGGTACCGGTCGCCGATCAGTGTCCCTTCGCGAGCCACGTCGTCGTCCCTCCGTGTAGTCCACCGTCCTACCTGGAGATACGGCCAAGATCGGGATCCGGTTCGCCGGTTCGGCGTTTTTTCCCCGCCAGGGGAGGGGGAGGGCAGAAAAAAGCGGGGCAGACCGGTCGGACCGGCCTGCCCCGCACGACGTACCCCGGTTACTTCGGCGGCCGGACGCTTCCCAGCGTCGGCACCACCTTGGCGATCGTGCCGTCCGCGGCGAACCGCAGCCGGTCGATCGTCACCTCCCGGTGGGTGCCGTCGCCGCCCGGGATGGCGAAGCGGTGGTAGGCGATGTACCACTCGTCCTTGCCCGGCACCTGCACGATGCTGTGGTGGCCGGGGCCGAGGATGCCGAGCGACGGGTCCTTCTCCAGGATCACGCCCCGGTTGACCAGCCCCGCACCCAGCGGGCTCGTCGCCGTCGCGTAGCCGACGCGGTAGTTCTCGCTGCCCGTGTCGTCGATGGACCACGTCAGGTGGTACGTCCCGGCGCGCTTGGTCATGAACAGCCCCTCGCGGAAGCCGTCCAGGCCGGTGAGCTGCTTGATCTTCGCCGGGTCGTACGACGTCAGGTCGGGGTTCAGCGGCACGACGTAGGCGTTGCCGTTGCCCCAGTACAGGTAGGTCTGCCCGTCGTCGTCGGTGAACACCGCCGGGTCGATCGCCTGGCCGCCGGCCGGGTTCGCCGCGATCAGCGGCTTGCCCAGCACGTCGGTGAAGTGGCCGGTGGGGGAGTCCGACACCGCGACGCCGATCTTGGCGTCCGCGCAGAAGTAGAAGTAGTACTTCCCGTTCTTCTCGGTGATCGTCGGCGCCCACGCCCGGCTGTCCGCCCAGGACACGTCCGGGCCGAGGTCGAGGATCTTCGGGTGCCGCGTCCAGGTGACGAGGTCCTTGCTCGACCACGCGTCGAACGTCGTGCCCGACCAGCCGGGGAAGCCGTCCGTCGTGGCGTAGATGTAGTACGTGTCGCCGAAGCGGACGATGTTCGGGTCGGCGTTGAAGCCGGGCAGCACCGGGCTGTTCATCACCACCGCGCTGACCGTCCACGTCCGCCGCTGCCAGCCGGCACCGACGACCGAGTAGCCCACCGGGCCGGTGAAGTCCTGCCGCGAGCCGTTGTGCGGGAACACCTGCGTGCCGTCGGCCACCTGCAGCACCGGCGCGAGCCGCCGCACGTCCGTGCCCGGCTTCACCGGCAGGACGATGGTGCCCTTCGCGCTGTCGATGATCGCCGGCACCTTGAGGGAATCGAGGGTCACCGAGCCGACCGCCGTCTCGTTGCCCGGCGCGCCGAGCACCTCCTTGGCCGTCAGGCCGCGGTTCCACACGGTGAACCGCCGCATCTTGCCCTGGAAGTACTTGTCGGCGCCGTAGGCCGACCGCCCGAGGTAGTTCGACGTCGTGATGCCCGCGCCGAGGTCACCGGGTTTCGCCGTGACACCGTCCACATGCGCCACTTCGACGCCGTTGTCGTACAACCGCGCTGTCCCGTTCGACAACGTGTACGTCAGCGTGTGCCAGGCGCCGCGGCTCAGCGCCCGCTTGCTGTCGGTGTTCTGCTCGGTCGACCAGTTGCCGGCGGCGATCGCGGTCCGGTAGGTGTCCCCGGTCGCGAACAGGTAGCCGTCACCGGCGTTGTCGGTGCTGTTGCCCAGGTTCCAGAGGAAGTACGGCGTCTGCTGGGCCGGGTCGACCCACACCTGCGTCGAGACGGTGATTCCGTTCAGGCCGCTCATCAGGTTGTTCGGCAGGGCGACGTAGCCGTCCTTGCCCCCGAAGGCGAGTCCTTCCGCCGAGCGCGTGACGCCGCCGTGCACGGTGGCGTCCCGCCCGTTCCCGGAGACGTCGGCGACCGTGTCGCCCGAGGCCGCCGCGGTGAGGTCGTAGTCCGCGACGACGCCCTTCTTGTCGGTGGTCATCGGCGGCGGTCCTTGCCGCAGCTTGGCGAGCTCGGCCTTCGTCACCGGCAGCACCGTGCCGTGGCGCGGGCTCTTCGGGAGCTGGTACTCGGCCGGGATCGTCCAGTTCGGCTTCGCCAGGGAATCCGTGACGAACGGGACGTACCCGCGGCGCGGAGTCTCGTCCATGAAGGCGTAGATCTTGTTGCTGTCGTTGGCCTTGAACACCGTCGGGCCCTCGACCCAGTCGGTGCCGAGCTTGGTGCGGATGCAGTCGCCGACCAGCTCCCAGTTGCGTGGCTTCGTCGTCGGGAGGTCCACCGCGCGCAGGTTCTTCGACCGCTCGAGCACGATGTCCTGCGTGCAGGACCCGATGACCTTGCCGTCGGTGGTCAGCCGGTAGTAGTAGTCGCCGTCCTTGATGACGGTGGAGTCGATGACGCCGGCACCGGGGTCGTTCCACACCTGCGGCTTGCTGAACGTCCGGAAGTCGCGGGTGGTCGCGTACATCATCCGCGGGTAGGTGGCGCCGGTGTGGTCGACGTCGGTGGGGGCGTAGGGGCTGGTGGCCCAGTAGACGACGTACGCGCCGATCGTCGGGTCGTAGGTCGCTTCGGGCGCCCACGTCATGCCGGCCGTGTCGTCGGAGACCCGGACGTGCCGCTGGTTCGACCAGGTCACCAGGTCGGTCGACTCCCAGATCTCCAGGTACTGGCTGCCGTGGCGCTGCGCCTGGTCCCAGCCGCGGCCGTCGTTGATCTGCAGGTCGGTGGCGACGATGTAGAACCGGTCGCCCTCCGGGCTGCGGACGATGAACGGGTCGCGCACGCCGGTCTCGCCGTAGTTCGAGCGCAGGACGGGCTTGCCGCCGTTGAGCTCGTCCCAGTGCAGCGGGTCGTTGCCGCGGCTGGCCGCGAAGTGGATCTGCTCGGTGTCCTGGGTCGCCTCACCGGTGAAGTAGGCGAACATGTACCCCTCGAGCGCTTCCTTCTTCGGCAGCGGCAGGACGGTGAGGGTGAAGGAACGTTCCGCCGTCGCGTGGCCCTTCGTCGCGCGGACCGTGAGACGCGCCTTCGCGGGCCGCGCTCCGGCCGCGGGCCGGGTCACTTCGCCGGTGGAGGTGACGACGCGGGGGTCCTGGCTGCGCCAGGTCAGCGTGACGTCGCGGGCGCCCTTCACCGGCAGCGTGATGTTGCCGCGGATCGCGTCCTGGTCCGGGATGACGATGTCCTCGAGCGCCTTGTCGACCTTCTGCCGGTCGGTGACGTCCTGCACCACCGTGACGGTGAAGGAGCGGCTCGCGCTCTGGCCGGCGTAGGAGACGGCCGCCGTCAGGGTCACCTTCGCGTTGCCTGCGCCGGGCGCGGGCCGCGTCACCACGCCGGTCGCGGAGACGACCGCCGGGTTGCTCGACGACCAGGCGATCGCCGAGCCGCCGGCGCCGGTCTTCGGGAGCGTGAGGTTGTCGGTGACGGCGGAGGTGTCGCCGAGGTCGAGGGCGGCCGCGTCGGCCGTCGCACGCCCGGCGGCGGTGCGTTCGCCGAGGGCGCGGGCCTCGTCGGCGGTCACCGCGCGGTCGTAGACGCGGAAGTCGCGGACGCTGCCCTTGAGGTACTTGTCGCCGTCGTAGACCGACCGGCCGAGGTAGTCGGCGGTCGTGGTGCCGCCGCCGATCGAGCCGGGTGTGATCGTGATGCCGGTGTTGCGGGCGACCTCGATCCCGTCCTCGTACAGGACCGCGGTCCCGCCGCCGAGGGCGTAGGTGATCGTGCGCCAGCTGCCGCGCGAGAGGTTGCGTCCCGCGTTCGCGTTCTGCTCGGTGGACCAGTTGCCGGAGGCGATCGAGCCGCGGAAGGCGTCGCCCGTGGTGAACAGGTAGCCGTTCCCGGCGCCGCCCGTCGTGTTGCCGAGGCCCCACAGGAAATACGGCGTGCCCTGGTCGGTGGCGATGTTGACCTGAACCGAAACCGTGATGTCCGTGAGACCTCGCATCAGGTTGTCCGGCAGCCGGACATGCCCGTTCGTGCCACCCAGGCGCAGGCCTTCGTCGCCTTGCCACGTCGTGTCGCCGCTGACACTGGCGTTGCGGCCGTGGCCGGAAGCGTCGGGCACGGTGGTGCCGGAGCCGCCGGTGAGGTCGTAGCGGACGACCAGGCCGTCGTCCAGGGTCGCCGCATGGCCGGAGGTGGCCCAGAGGGTGGTGGACGCCGCGGCCACGGCCAGGGTGGCGAGGACCGCGGTCAGCGGGCGGGACCGCCGGAAGAACTTCGGCGACGACGTCGTCGCCGAGAGTCGAACGGGCATACCGGTTCTCCAGGAGGTGGGCGCCGATGGCGCGGGAAACAAGGTGATGCGGCTGATTCCGGGACCTGGGAACGGTCGCCGAGCGCGGAGTGAGCGCTAACATAGCTGCCGATCCCCGCGGGGTCAATTGGCTGTTTTGCCTGGTGGTGTCCCGCGTCCCGACGATCGGCCCCTTGACACCCTGTGGCGCGGGTCACCTACACTACGACCGCTTGTTAGCGCTAACAATCCGTTTTGTGGCCCGGTGCTCGACGACGAGATGGGTGGGACGAGACCATGATCAGCCGACGTGGACTGATGGCGGGTGCGGCGGGAGCCGCGGTCGCCGGCGTGCTCGGAGGCGCCGCACTGGCCCGAGCCCAAGCCGCCGGTGCGTACGTCATGGCGTACTTCACCGAGTCGCCGTCGATGACGGGCGCCGACTACGGGCTGCACCTGGCGGTCAGCACCGACGGTCTCGACTGGATGCCGCTGAACCAGAACAACCCGGTGGTGACGCCGACGGCCGGCACCGGCGGACTGCGCGATCCCTTCGTGCTGCGCAAGCAGGACGGCCGGTTCGTCGTGCTGGCGACCGATCTCAAGGGCACGGACTGGTCGCTGCAGAACCAGTACGTCCACGTGTGGGATTCCGCCGACCTGCGCGGGTTCACCGGCTACCGCCGGATCAAGCTGCATTCGATGGCGACGCACAGCTGGGCGCCGGAGGCGTTCTGGGACCCGTCGCGCAACCAGTACGCGATCATCTACTCGGCGGCGTACGGCGGCCACGATGTCATCATGGTCAACTACACCACCGATTTCGTGACGGTCAGTGCGGCGCAGGTGTTCTTCGACCCCGGTCACGCGACGATCGACGGGACGATGGCCGGCATCGGCGGCGTCAACTACCTGTACGTCAAGAACAACACCAACAGCACGCTGGTCGGCCAGCGTTCCGGCGCCCTGTCGCCTGGCAGTTTCACCACCTACAAGACCGGAATATCCCCCGGGCGGGGGGTGGAGGCGCCGCAGATCGTCCCGGCGCCGTCGGGCAACCGCTGGTACCTCTGGGGCGACACGTGGAGCCCCAACGGCCGGTTCTTCTGCTGGGAGACCACCGACGTCGCCGCCGGGAACTGGACGCTGCTGAACGACCGCGCCTACACGCAGCCGTTGAACTCCAAGCACCCCGGCATCACGCCGATCACGGCCGCCGAGCGGACCGCCCTCATCGCGCAGTGGGGTGCCCCGGCCTGGCGGCGGCTCAAGTCCTACAACTTCCCCGACCGTTACGTCCGGCACGCGGACTCGGTGGGGCGCATCGACGCGTACCCGTTCGACCCGTACCAGGACCAGCTGTGGAAGCTCGTACCCGGCCTGGCGGACGCGACCGGCGTGTCGTTCGAGTCCGTCAACTACCCGGGCCGCTACCTGCGGCACAGCAACTACGAACTGCGCCTGGCGGCCGACGACGGCTCGGCGACGTTCAAGGCGGACGCCACGTTCCACCAGACGGCGGGGCTCGCCGACTCGAGCTGGTCCTCGTTCCGCTCGCACAACTTCCCGGACCGCTACCTCCGGCACTACTCCTACGTGCTGCGGATCGATCCCTTGAGCAGCTCATCCTCCACTGTGGACAAGCAGGACGCGACTTTCCGCGTCGGCTACTGACACGTTTGCGAAGGAGCCGTCATGCTACGACGACGTGGCGCGGTTTTGTCCCTGCTCGTGCTCTTCACCCTGCTCCTCGGCGCACCCGGCGCGAACGCGGCGCCGGTGACGGTGACCAACGGGAGCCAGTTCACCGACCCGTCCGGCGCCCTGGTGCACGCCCATGGCGGCGGGATGCTCAAGGTGGGGGCGTACTACTACTGGTTCGGCGAGAACCGCAACGCCGACGACACCTTCCGGGCCGTTTCGGCCTACCGCTCGACCGACCTGAAGACGTGGGAGTTCCGGGGCGACGTGCTGACGCAGTCGTCGGCGGCCGAGCTCGGCCGGGCGAAGATCGAGCGGCCGAAGGTGATCTACAACAGCTCGACCGGGCAGTACGTGATGTGGATGCACAAGGAGAACGGCGACGACTACGCCGAAGCCCGCGCGGCTGTGGCCACCTCCTCGTCGGTCGACGGCAGCTACGCCTACCGCGGCAGCTTCCGCCCCCTGGGTGTGCACATGTCGCGGGACATCACGTTGTTCAAGGACGACGACGGAACCGCGTACATGGCCTCCGCGGCCCGCGAGAACGCCGACCTCAACGTCTACCGGCTCACCGCCGACTACACCGGCACCGCCGCGCTGGTGCAGACGCTGTGGCCCGGTTCGTACCGCGAGGCGCCGGCGATGTTCAAGCGCAACGGCGTCTACTTCCTGCTCACCTCGGGCGCCACGAGCTGGCAGCCGAACCAGCAGAAGTACGCCACGGCCACGAGCGTCACGGGAACGTGGAGCGGGTTGTCGAACGTCGGGGACTCCACCGGGTTCGGCAGCCAGACCGCGTATGTCCTGCCCGTGCAGGGTTCGCAGGCGACCTCGTACCTCTACCTCGGCGACCGGTGGGCCGGTGCCTGGCAGCGTCCGGTCAACGAGTCGCGGTACGTGTGGCTGCCGCTGAGCTTTCCCAGTACCACGACGATGTCGATGAGCTGGTACCCGAAGGTGAGCATCGACGCGGCGACCGGCGTGGTGGCCGGTGACGGCACGGGCAGCGCGTACGAATCGCTGGTCGCCCGCCACAGCGGGAAGTGCGCCGACATCCCGAGTTCGTCCCGGAACGACGGCGTCGCGCTCACGCAGTACACGTGCAACAACGGCGGGAACCAGCAGTGGAGCGAGCTCGACCTCGGCAACGGGTACGTCAACCTGATCGCCCGGCACAGCGGCAAGTGCCTCGACGTCTCGGACGGCTCCACGGCGGACGGTGCCGCGGTGGTGCAGTGGACGTGCGGCAGCGGCACGAACCAGCAGTGGCAGGCGCAGGCCGTCAGCGGCGGGTACGTCCGGTGGGTGGCGCGCCACAGCGGGAAGTGCCTCGACGTCGTTTCCGCGTCCACGGCCGACGGAGCGGCGGTCAAGCAGTACCCGTGCACCGGCGTGACGAACCAGCAATGGCAGCGGAAGGCGGCCTGAACGGCTCCTTTCGGCTCTTGACGACGGGGTGACTGCTCGGTAACTTTTTGCGAAACTCCTTCACGTTTGGGGCCGCCATCATGCGCATGCTCGTGGCTTTGCTCACCGCCGTGGCGATGACCTCCGGTGTCGTCGCCTCCGCAGTCGCCGAAGACGTTCCGCAGCACCGGTTGACGGTGCGCGGCTCGGCTTTCGTCGACGAGTACGGCCGCGAAGTGGTCTTGCGCGGCTTCAACGTCTCGGGCGAGGTGAAGCTGGCAGAAAACGGTTTCCTGCCCTTCGCCAACGCGGCCGACGCGCGCCGTTCGGCCCAGGCGATGAAAGCGCTCACCGGTGCGAACGCCGTGCGGATCCCGATCGCATGGGCCGGGACGCAGCCGGTGCGCGGGCCGGTGAACACGCAGTACCTGGCGAAGCTGACCGAGCAGATGAAGGCGTTCCTGGACGAGGGCTTCACCGTCCTGCCCGACTTCCACCAGGACCTGTTCTCCCGCTACCTGTTCAACCGCGGCAGCTGGTACACCGGCGACGGCGCGCCGAAGTGGGTCGTCGACCTCGGCGGCTACCCCGCGGAGAGCTGCGGCATCTGCGCCCACTGGGGCCAGAACATCACCCAGAACGGCGCGGTCCAGGACGCCACCAAGGACTTCTGGCACAACTCCCGCGGCGTCCAGGACGAGTTCGTCGGCATGGCCGTCCAGACGATGTCCTACCTGAAGGGCAACCTCAGCGCCGCCCAGTTCGCCGGCATCGCGGGCATGGACCCGTACAACGAGCCCTTCGCCGGGCGGTACGACTCCGGTCAGGACAGCAAGGCGTGGGAGCAGAACCTGCTCTGGCCGTTCTTCAAGAAGTTCCGCGACGCGATGGACACCGCCGGCTGGCAGGACAAGCCCGCGTTCGTCGAGCCGAACATGTTCTGGAACGCCAACATCTCCTTCCAGCTCCACCCCGGCGGCTTCCAGGACACCGGCGTCATGGGGCCGCGGTACGTGTTCAACACGCACTTCTACGACCAGCTCGCGCAGTCCGGCGTGTTCATGCCGGGCAAGGCGGGCGACGGGCAGTACAGCGCGGCCTTCGGCACGGTCCGCGACCGCGCCGCCGCGCTGGGCACGGCGGCGATCGTCACCGAGTTCGGCCACCCGATGACCGGGTACACCTCGGACAAGACGCCGACCGTGGACAAGGCGATGTACCAGGCCCTGGACTCGCGGGTGTCCGGCGCGAACTGGTGGCGCAAGCCGGCGGACTCGGGCCCGGTGCTGTCGGGAACGCAGTGGCAGTGGGACATCTACAGCGGCCGCCACCACGAGCTGATGAACGACAACCCGGACAAGGTCAAGACGGACGGCGACGCCTGGAACGGCGAGGACTTCTCCTCGGCCCGCACGGCGGACGACGGAACGGTCCAGCTCCGCCAGGACGCGCGCCTGCTCGACCGCCTCTACCCGGTCGCGGTCGCCGGGCACACGCTGGCCTTCACCTACGAGGACCGTTCGCGGGACGGCAGCCAGACGCTGACGTGGAACCCGGTGCCGTCGACGATGCCGGCCACCGCGGCACTGGCGGGCACCGGCCGCTACGGCGTCCTCGTGTGGCAGGGCACCGACGCGGGCGCCCCGACCGAGCTGCACGTCCCGGCGGGGATGACGCCGACGGTGGTGACGGACCTGGCGTCGGCCACCCGGGTGGGCGACCGCCTGCGCCTGCCGACCTTCATCGGTCTGCTGTGCGTCGGCAGCGCGCTCATCCTGGTGTCCCGGACGGCGGTGGACAGCACCTATCTCGATGTGCTCTGGCCGCTGCTGATCCTGAGCACCGGTCTC
>Ga0207678_10000165_pt1 | contig 55812 bp, 51 predicted proteins | sample KBSC63metaG_FD_184319 | JGI IMG/M metagenome (GOLD analysis project Ga0207678, IMG submission 184319) | Corn rhizosphere microbial communities from Kellogg Biological Station, Michigan, USA - KBS C6-3 metaG (SPAdes) (version 2) | ecosystem: Host-associated > Plants > Roots > Rhizosphere > Soil ... | reverse complement strand
GGCAGCCCCTGCCGCCGGTACTTAAAACTGGAGCGATTGGGAACGGTCAGAAGAAAATGTCCTCCGGGTTTCAGCACACGGGCGATTTGCCGAATTGCAGTAGCCGGAGCATCAAGGTACTGGAATGATTGCAGCGAGACCGCAATATCGAAGCTGGCATCGGCGAACGGAAGGTGGTTCAGGTCGCCGCGGAAGTAGTCAGCCGGATAGTAGCGGGCGGCGCGAACCAGCGGGCGGGCGGAAAAATCGACGCCGACATAGCGATGCCGGCTGGCAATATGTCGCCGCAGTATTCCATCCCCGCAAGCGGCATCAAGAATATCCAGCGACCTTCCCATTGCGATGTCATCGATGCGGCGCGCCGCCCATGAATAAAGATATCGGTTGCCCAGTTCAGCCATCAGGACCCGAAGCGGTTGCAACCAGGCCCGGTCGGGGCGTCCCGAGTAGGTGGCGTTATAGCTCTGCAGCCGTTCCACTTCAGGCGAGTCCGCGCGCAGGGATTGCAGCGGCAGAAGATCAAACACTCCATCCGGGGCAGAATACTCGCGGCGGCACAGGACGCAGCGCAAGCGGTGGTCAGCCAGGTCGAGGGCTCCGAGGTCGTCCGGGCACGCGAGTTTCTTTGCGGTGACGCCGTTCATTGCTGGAATTCTACATGGAAGAACTTCGGCGCAATTCGCGGTGCAGGTTTCGCTGACCCTACCATTCGGTAACTTATGCTTCGCCAGTCTGTGATCAAGATGTTGGAGGCCTGTGACAATAGCATTGCCGGAGCCTGCGCACGACTGATCCCGGATCGCTCCGCGCTGCTGATCTTTACCTTTCACAGCCTGTTCGCATCGCCGCAGGAGATTGATCGGGGACTGCTCGATCCCCAGCAAGGAATCACGACCCAGATGTTCAGGCAATTCGTCCGCGACTTCACGAACCACGGCTACCGCTTTGTCTCTCCGCAGGAGATCCTGGATGGCCTGGAGACCGAGGCCAGGGCCGCCCTCATCACATTCGACGACGGCTACTACAACAACCTGAGGGCCGTGCCTCTGCTGGAAGAGTTTCACCTCCCTGCTGTGTTCTGCATCTCCACGAACCACGTCGCCACCGGAAAAGCATTTTGGTGGGACGCTTTGTACCGCGAAGCTCGAACCCTGGGATGGTCATCCTCGCGGACGGATCGCGTTCGCAGTGCGCTCAAACTGCTTCCCACTCGCGACGCCGAACGCCAACTCTCCGCAGAATTTGGCGAGGCAGCACTTCGGCCCGTTTCTGACCTTGACCGGCCCATGACTTCGAGGGAGTTGGCAACACTCGCGGCCCATCCCCTGGCGCACCTTGGCAACCACACTCTGGACCACGCCATCCTCAGCAACTATTCGCGCGCTGAGATCAAGGAACAGATTGCCGGCGCGCAGGACTTTATCCGCGGACTGACGGGCAAGAGCCCGGAGCTGATCGCTTATCCCAATGGCAATGTGTCGCCGGAAATCGCCCAGACGGCGCAAGACGCAGGTTTGAGGTTGGGGGTAACCGTGCAACCCGGCCGAAATCGGATCATCGACACTCGTTCCGGTCGAAAGGCCATGGAACTCAAACGTTTCACGTTGTGGGCACAACGCAACCTGGAATCACAATGCCGTATTGCACGTTCGCGCTTCAGCGTGCAGGCGACGATTTCCGGGTTGCGAGGGAGATCGAAGGTTGCGTTCGCCTGAAACCAACATGCCTCCCCTGGATCGTAATCTTCGCGTCTTGCAGGTTCATAATCGCCACGCACCCGGCTGGGGCGGAGAAGAGACCGTAGTGGACCTGGAAGCTCAGCTCCTTCAGAAGTGGGGCCACACGGTAGAACAGTTTCAGGCGTCGAATTCTTCGTTGAAGGAGGCATCCGCACTCCGCCAGATGCTGGCGGTTCCCGGGTTTCTCTGGTCCCAGACCAGTTATCGAAGACTGCGACAAAGCATCGCAAGGTTCGCGCCTGACGTGGTTCATGTGCACAACACTTTTCCGCTGCTGAGTCCAAGCGTCTTCTGGGCGGCTCAGCATGCGGGCGTGCCCGCGGTGCACACCCTGCACAATTTTCGCCACGCCTGCGCCAACGCCGTCCTGCTGCGCGATGACAAGCCCTGTGAAGACTGCGTCGGAGGCTCATCCTGGCCGGGGCTGCGTCATCGTTGCTATGCCGGGAGTCTCGCCCGCACCGCGGCCGTATTGGCGATGAACGCGCTCCATTGGAGAATCGGGACGTACACCCGGAAAGTCGGGGCCTACATCGCGCTCAACGACTTCAGCCGTGACATCCTGCTCCGTGCCGGTTTGCCGGGTGAAAAGATGACCGTCAAACCGAATTTTGTGCCGGCATCGAGTCTGGCTCCTGCTGCCAGGTCTCTGCGAGTTGTTTTTGCCGGAAGCATGACCCGCCATAAAGGCTTGCATGTGCTTTTGAACGCCTGGAACCGGGTTCACGTGGAAGGCGGTGAGCTTCTCCTGATTGGGGACGGGCCGGAGCGCGCAACTCTACAGACACAATTCCGCGGCGCCCGCGGAGTTTCGTGGGCGGATAGTATCAGTCACCCAGAAGTTTTGCGCCGAATCAGCGAAAGCCGTGCGTTGGTGCTGCCGACGCTGGCCTATGAAAATTGTCCCATGGTGCTGCTGGAAGCTTTTTCCACGGCGACTCCCGTCATCGTGCCCGACCTGGGCAGCATGAAGACGATGGTCAGCCACGAAAGCAATGGCTTGGTCTTCCAGGCGGCAGATCCGGCCGCGCTGGCGAATGTTCTGGAGAAAGTGTTGCTGGCGCCGCGGGATGTCTGGTCGCACTGGTCGGCCGGAGCACGCCGGGCCCACGAATTGCTCTACAGTGAAACCACTAATTACCAGCAGCTTCTTGCCGTTTACCGCTCAGTCATCGCGGCATATGCCGACGCGCACAGCCTGCAGGGCTCGAACCAAGTCGCGGTACCCTCGAATGCTCCCCGCTCCAGTGTTCCTTTCGAAGCGGATTGATTTTTCAGCACAACTCTAAACAACTCTCAAGCAAGAGGTGCACATTATGAATCAGCAAACGCGTGTTCTGGTTACGGGTGCGGGTGGTTTTATTGGACATCACCTGATCAACCGCCTGATTGCGGACGGTCACTGGGTACGAGGCGTGGACATCAAAGAGCCGGCATACGAAGCCACCGCGGCTGCCGAGTTCGAGCTTCTGGATCTCCGCAAGTTCGACAATTGCCTGATCGCTACGCGTGGAGGCATCGATCAGGTTTACAACCTGGCGGCGGACATGGGCGGCATTGGGTTTATTTCCGCCAATCATGCAGATATCGCCCGCAACAATACGTTGATCAATGTGCATATGCTCGAGGCCAGTCGGCTTCAGAATGTAAAGCGATTCCTTTTTTCTTCGTCCGCTTGCGTTTACGCGCAGTCGAAACAGATGGATGCGGCCGTCGATCCCCTGCGCGAGGAAGACGCTTATCCCGCGGAACCGGAACCGGGCTACGGCTGGGAGAAACTCTACGCCGAGCAACTCTGCTTGTACTTTGCACAGGATTATCGCCTGGATACCCGCCTGGTGCGGTTCCACAACGTGTACGGCCCGCTGGGGACCTACGACGGGGGCCGCGAAAAGGCGCCGGCAGCGGTGTGCCGGAAGGTAGCGCTGGCCGACGACGGCGGCACCATCCACATCTGGGGTGACGGAGAACAGACACGGTCTTTTATGTATATCGAGGATTGCGTGGAAGGCCTCTTGCGCATCATGGCCTCCGACTTCGACAAGCCTCTCAACCTGGGGACCGACCGTTTGATCACCATCAACGGCCTGGTCGATCTGGTTGCAGATATCGCCGGAAAAAAACTGGTCCGGCAACACGACCTCAGCAAGCCGCAGGGCGTTCGGGGCCGGAACAGCGACAACAGCCTGCTGCGCAAAGTGCTGGGATGGGAGCCCTCCATCTCTCTCGAACAGGGTCTCGCTGTGACTTACGCCTGGATCGAGCAGGAACTCGCAAAAGCAGGCCGGGTTCGCAAGCCCACAGCGCACAGTACGCGTCGAATCGCGTAGTAACCAGTTTTTTCCTGCCAGCCTCCAGTCCCACGGATTGCCGAACCCATGCGAATCCTGATTCTTGGAATTAACTACCACCCGGAGCGCACCTCCGTCTCTCCCTTCACCACCGGACTGAGCGAACACCTCGCCGCCCAGGGCCACAGCGTGAAGGTGATCACGGCATTTCCCTACTATCCTGACTGGAGGATTTGGGATGGATACCGGGGAAAGCTTACGCAGAAGGAAAACCTGAACGGCGTTCACATTCGGCGTGTGCTCCACTTCATTCCCTGGAAACCCAGCCGGCTGATCGAGAGGCTGCTTCATGATTTCTCATTCGCAGCCGCCGCATTGATCGCTGGTCTGGGCGAGGGCGAGTGCGACGTTATTTACTGTTCTTCTCCTCCTCCCGCCGTCGCTCTTGCCGCGTATGCCGTCTCCCGGTTGAAAGGGCTTCCTTACATCATCAAGCTCACGGACCTGGCCTCGGAAGCAGCTCTCGCCACCGGAATTCTGCGGCCCGGCCCACTGGTTCGAATGGCAAGGAGGCTTGAAGACTTTCTTTACCGAAATGCAGAAGCGGTGTTTTGCCTCTGTGACGCATTCGTTGACAGTCTTCGGGCCCGTGGCATAGCCGCGACGCAACTTCATCGCATACCGGACTGGGGTGATACGGAAAACATCCGGCCCGGTCCGGGCGACGGCAGATTTCGTGCCGCCAACAACATTTCTGCCGGCCAGTTCCTGCTTCTGCATACCGGCAATATGGGCAAGAAGCAGGATTTGGTGAATCTGGTGCGCGCTGCCGAACTGACGCGCCGCGATGAGCATCTGGTTTGGGTCATCGTGGGCGAAGGAGAAGACCGCGAGCTGATTGAATCGGAAATCCAGGCCCGCAAGCTTGAGAACGTCCGCCTGCTGCCGCTGCAGCCGCGTGAGGCCCTGTCCCGAATGTACGCGGACGCCGATGTTTTGCTATTGAACCAGAAGGCATCGGTCAAGGATGCCGTCATCCCCTCGAAACTGCTGACCTACATGGCGGCGGGACGCCCCGTCATCGCCTCGGTTGACGCCGGAAGTGAAGCGGCGCGCGAAATTCGCAAGGCGAAGTGTGGAGTGATTGTTGCGCCGGAGAATCCCATGGCGCTTGTCGAAGGCATTGCTGCTCTTCGCTCCGATTCCGCCTTGCGTTTGTGTTTGGGAGCCAACGGGCGCACTCACGCGGAGGCCCATTTCACCAAGGCCAGTGTGCTGGGCGCCTACGACAGGTACTTTGAATCCCGTTTTGCCAACCCAGCGTCCGAAGTGCTGCTCCCAGGCGGCGCGGCCGCTGCTGACTAGCGATCATCTTATTTCGGTTCCGGTCCCGTGAGGACTGCTCTCGATTAGGTCTTTGCGCCTCCCACGTTTGCCTCAGCCGCTACAGGAAGGATGGTTCCCCAGCCATGTTTCTCGCGTTACGTCTCTATCGTCTCCTTCTGGTGACTGTCACCTTTTTATTGCCCTTCGCAGCCTTTGATCTGGGCTATCGCTTGTGGGCGATTCTCATGTCTTACCTTGACCGTCCAATCCTCTATCCCTCGACCGGACATTTCAATCTCATCCTCTTGTGCTCGTTCGTCTGGGCCTTCATGGCGGAGCGCTACCGCGTGACCCGCATCGACGAACTTTTCCGGGAAAGAACCGGAGGAAAAGCTGCCACGTCGGCCGTGCTCGCAACCGGCGTCGTCCTGCTGGCTGTTCTGTTCTTCAGCCGTGATGATGTCGTCCCTCGCGGCCTTTTTGTTTGCGGCATCTCTGTCTTGTTCGTTCTTTCTCTCGCTGTCCACGCCATATTCCGGGCATATATCAGAAAGAACCGGGAGTGGGGTACGCCGTCACGCATCCTGGTTGTCGGCGGCGATGCATTCGCACATGAGGCAGCCGATCGTCTGGAAAGACTCTCCTGCGCTCCCTGCCGAGTAACCGGATACGTCTGCCTGCCGGGCCAGGAGCCGGCCGCCACCGCAAGTCCGGTTTACCGCTTCGATGAAATCGGCGGTCTCAACGCCACCGGCCGATTCAACGAAGCTGTGATCGCCATTCATCCCGCGCAGTTCGCTCAGATTCCACAGATCGTGGAGGCCATGGAAAAACTCTCCTTGCCGGCTCGCGCCATCGTCGATCTGGGGGAGGGCATCGTGGTCCGGGAAAGGCTGTTCCAGCTTGGCCGCATGCAAATGCTGGATTTGACCAGGACCCCGGCAGACTCACTGGACTATGCCTTGCTGAAGCGGGTCTTCGATGTGGCGTTTTCCTTGACGGTGCTGGTTCTGACGGCGCCCTTGTTGATTCTGATTACGGCGCTGGTTCGGCTTACCTCACCCGGTCCAATCTTCTTTGAGCAGGACCGTGTCGGCATGAACGGAGAAACATTCAAGATGTATAAGTTCCGTACGATGCGGGTCTCTCCGGTCACGGAGAGTGACACGGTCTGGACCACAGAGCAGGACTCGCGCCGAACACCCATCGGCGCTTTCCTGCGGAAAACGAGTCTGGACGAGCTTCCCCAATTTTACAATGTGCTAAAAGGCAACATGAGCGTGGTGGGACCGCGGCCGGAGCGCCCGTATTTTGCGCAAAAATTCCTGCAGCACGTCGCGCGTTACAACAACCGTCACTGCCTGAAAGTTGGTATTACGGGATGGGCCCAGGTCAATGGTTGGCGCGGGGATACTTCGATTGAGAAACGAATCGAACATGATCTCTACTACTTGCAAAACTGGAGCATGAGCCTGGATCTGCGGATCATTGCAATTACAGTCATGTCCGCACTGATGCACAGAAATGCGTATTGACGCCAGCCCTCGGCGCCCTGAACTCTTGCTTTTGCAACCCCCTCGTTAGGTCTTCACACCCTTACCGGCAAGCCGGATGCGCTTGTCGGTGATCTCTGAGGAGAAACGTTCCAGCAGGTTCGGCCAGGAAGCCCCCGTCGGGGTGTGCTGCGCTCGATGGGCTCCAGAAAACGTTTTTGTACCCGCAACACAAGTAAGGATCACAGGTAAAAAGCGCAGGTGAGACCCGAACACATACTTTCGGGCCGCGCTCTTGTGCTGTTGTCTAGGGCCCCGTGACATGTCAAGAAGGTTTGATGTAGAGTGCGTTTTCTGTCGAAGGAAGCGCACGGAGGAAAAACCATGTCGGTGTCCACAAGAGGGCGGGAAACAACCATCGAGGCAATGCCTACGCCGATCACAATGGATACAGCACGGACGGCAGTTGTTGTGGTGGACATGCAGAACGACTTTTGTTCAAAAGGTGGGATGTTTGACCGTGCTGGTGTCGACCTTTCGATGGTGAGGGAGACGATTGCACCCACGCAAAAAGTGGTGCTGACAGCGCGGAAAGCGGGGATAGGGATTGTTTACCTGAAAATGGGTTTCCAACCCGACCTGTCCGATCTCGGGCAAGAGGACTCCCCGAATCGGGTGCGCCACCTTCTCTTCGGTGTGGGCCAGCCGAATCTTGCTCCTGATGGCCGTGAAGGGCGGTTCTTGATCCGTGATTCATGGAATACGGATGTCATCGAAGAACTCAGACCGGAGGCAGGCGACGTCGTGCTCTATAAGAACAGATTCAGTGGCTTCTATCGAACTGACCTGGATGACATCTTGCAAAGACTAGGAATCCGGACCCTGATTTTCACCGGATGCACCACGAGCGTTTGTGTGGATTCCACGATTCGGGATGCGATGTTCAGGGACTACAAGTGCGTCTTGCTCGCAGATTGTGCAGGCGAACCCATCGGGAGCGACACGGCACGAAGCAATCATGAAGCGTCACTGCTCGTGATTCAAACGCTCTTTGGCTGGGTCTGCCGATCCGACAGATTCCTTGTCGCTCTTGAACGGTGCATGGAACCTGCGTCAGTTTCAGGAGCTTGAAGTTTGGTGGACCTGGTCGGGATCGAACCGACGACCTCTTCCATGCCATGGAAGCGCGCTCCCAGCTGCGCCACAGGCCCACGTGAGATGTACGAGGGGACTCGAGCAAACTAATTCTCGCCTACTGGCTATTGATAGTCAAACCCGCCTCTGCCTGCCCGCATCTCCAAGCGGATGCAAATTTTGCGCAGTGGGTTAGGTTTGAATCCACGAGGCGGGACTGAGTTCGAGGCTGAGCGCGATCATTCTCCTCCGGTTCGAGCCTTGCTCCGCCTGCTGAGAGCCTGAGAGAATGGCGGCATGAGAAGCCCGGAGAATGCGTTGCCCGATTCCGAGCTCGCGATTCTCGTCGCAAGACTGTGGCCACATAGAGAACACGAGTCCAACAGTGTGCTGGGCCTGCTGTGCCGTGTTGGTCTGCACCGCTGGCGGCGGTTGGACCTTGCAACGCTCACACCGAACAAGGACATTCTCCATTGCTTCTGGTGCTCGAGGGTCAAGGTTGATGGAGTCGTTTACGATACCTGGGGGTCGATTCAGACTAGCCCAGTACCAAATTTTGCGAAAGCAGGGAAACTTAGTATCCTGTGTGACGGTTTGCGGCGACCTTAATGAAACCAAACCCCATTTTCCGTTTTCGATGTCTCGCCCTGTTGCCGCTTTGTCTGGCGGTGAGCGCCCAGGTGATTTCCGCCAACCAGCCTGCGGCTCAAGGTCCGGTTTCATATTCTTCCGTCAACCAGCTGAACCTGCTGCTCTCGCAGCTGGAACATGCTTCGCAGGCGGCGCAAGTGGATTTGGCCAAGCTGCGCATTGAGAAATGGAAGACGGACTCGGACAACAAACGCCAGGCCCAGGGGAATGTGGAGTCCATCCAGCGCAACCTGCAGTCGGCGCTGCCCGAGCTTATCGCCGGGCTCAAGGCCTCTCCCGAGAGCCTTACGTCCACTTTCAAGATCTATCGTAATCTGGACGCGCTCTACAATGTGTTCGAATCGTTGGCGGAGTCGGCGGGAGCGTTCGGTTCCAAGGACGAGTTTCAGTCCCTGGAGAACGATGTCAGCGCTTTCGAGAACGGCCGGCGTTCTTTTGCCGACCGCATGGAAACTCTGGCGGGAGCCAAGGAACTCGAGGTCACCCGGCTGCGCGCGGCACTGCAAGAGGCACAGGCCAGTGTGGCATCGCAGCCTCCCAAGAAGATTGTTGTGGACGATACCGCGCCGGCGAAGAAGCCGGCCAAGAAGAAGCCCGTTCCCAAGTCCAAGCCCACCACCCCTGACCCAGGTACAGCCAGTCCTACGGCAACTCCACCCCAGCCAAAGTAGCGCCATTCTGCATCCCGCCGTCTTTTGCGGCCTTGATCAAATCTTTGCTCCAGATATTGAATGGTTAATTGCCGTCAAGCCGTAGGGATCGCAAAGTAAGTCGCCACCGTTAACCTCTCTTAATCCAGGGCTGTGCAAAGCTTTAATCCCACATCATTAAAGTATTGTAAACAGGACACTTGTACTCCGTGGAACTCTGCTTCCCGCGCCGGGGTCTATATATAGAGGAGCGTAAATATCCGGCTGCGTTTTACTTTTGGGCTGGCGGCGGAAAGAACCTATAATGAGGGGTGACGCCATGGCGTTAATGGCGGGAGCAACCACCTTGGGTGATCTGGCAGGCGCGATCGGAATGCGGGCCCAGCAGTCGGCGATTGTGGCCGAACTGAAGGCGGGCTCAGAAGACGCCTACGCCTGGCTCATCGGAGAATTCCACCAGCCTATCTACAGCCTGGTTCATCGCATCGTCGCAGACCCCGCGGATGCGGCCGATACCACGCAGGAAGTCTTCCTCAAAGTATTTCGCGGAATGAAGCACTTCCACGGTGAATCCAGCTTGAAAACCTGGATTTACCGCATTGCCGTCCACGAGGCCTCGAACCGGAGGCGCTGGTGGTTCCGCCACAAGGCGAAGGAAACCTCGATCGAACCGAACCAGGACGATCGCGGACCGGACGCGGCGGGAATGCGGGATGTCCTGATGGATGAGAGTGAATCGCCCTTCGACGTGGTCGTGCACGAGGAAATCCGGGAGCGCGTCGAGCAGGAGTTGCGACAGATATCGGAGCCCTATCGCACCACGGTCATCTTGCGCGATTTGGAAGAAATGTCGTACGAAGAGATAGCGGAAATCACGGATGTTTCGCTGGGAACCGTGAAGTCGCGGTTGACCCGGGGCCGGGAGGCATTGCGGCGGCGTCTGACGGGATACGTAATGGAACATGGAGAGCAACTCGGCCTGCAGGCTCCCGAAGAGGTCAAGCAGCGCCAGGCCGGCTGCGTGATTTCTGCGATTGAGGTCACACGATGACGTGCACCCAGGCCAGACCGTTGTTTTCTCCCTATCTCGATGGGGCGGTTACGGGCAAGCAGATGCGCGAACTCAGCCATCACCTGGAAGGCTGCGATCCTTGCAGCCGGCACTACGCTTCGCTGCGGCGGACGCAGGACCTGTTGGCCCGGGTAGGCCACCGCAAGGCGCCGCCTGACTTGGCCTTGAAACTTCGGGTCGCTATTTCCCAGGAAGCTGCACAATCCAGTCGCCGCTATCTGGACGGGCTCCGGGTACGTTTCGACAACGCGCTTGATCTCTTCATGGTGCCGGCAACGGCGGGTCTGACGGCCGCCGTAGTGATTTTCGTGGTCTTGATGGGATTTCTGGCTCCGCTGCAGGCGGACAATTCCGATGTCCCCTTGTTGCTGCACACCGCGCCGCAGCTGCAACAGTCGGCTTTCGGCTCCACGCTTGATTCCATCAACGACGATTCGCTGGTGATTGAAGCCTATGTGGACCCGCAGGGACGGGTGCAGGATTACCGCATTCTTTCCGATTCCAAGGAAGACAGCTCATTGTTGCCTCGGGTGAAGAAGGACATGCTCATCTTCACCACCTTCACCACATTTCGTCCCGCGCTTTCGATGGGCCGGCCGACGACCGGGAGGGCGATACTGTCGTTCTCTAAAGTCAGCGTGAAGGGGTAGCTGTTGCCGCGCCGGCGGGGCCGGAGGGCAAAAACCTTCTGAATAAAAAGCTGCAACAACGTCCATTGATTCTGCGGCGCACACCCCTTACACTTGGTTAGATCGTAATCCGCATACCGGCCAGCCTGCAGGAGGTTTCCCTGAGTTCCAGGTTTAGACGCTCGCTTTACGCGGCCATGTTTGCCCTGCTGGCGGAGTTGTCTCCGGCGCAGAACCAGAGCCCGGTGGCGCTGGACACCAGTGAGACCCTGTTCACCGTGCTTACGGCCATCAACACCTGTGGATACGACCAGGAATTGGGCGTCTCTGACCCGCTGCGTTCGCGAGTGCGGTCCGAGGTCGCTCGCGTCCGCCAGAGTTCGCAGGAGGCTGCCGACGCCATCCAGGCCATGTGCAAGTACTATCAGGAGCATCAGCAGCCGGATGCCTCCAAAACCCTGGCCCAGTATGTATCGCTCGCGCTCTACCTGAACCCGCCGCCCGCTCTCACCGCCAAGGTGAAAGACGCGGATTTGCCTCCCGATGCCACGGCGGTTGTGGGCATCCTGCCCCTGCTGCAGAATTTCGCCGCCAAGGCGGGCTTACACGACATCTGGGAAGCAGATCGCCAGCCTTACGCTGCATTGACCGGGCGCTATCACGAGGCGCTGGCCAAGATGATGTTCGATACGGAGATTTATCTGAAGCTTCCGTCGTCCACCCGCCTGGGACGAAATTTCACGGTTTACCTTGATCCCATGGGCGCGCCGGGGCAAACCAACGCCCGCAATTATGGATCTGACTATTATGTGGTGATTTCTCCCGGCCCCGATTCCGGCCTCAAGATGGAACAGATCCGCCACACCTATCTGCACTACCTGCTGGACCCGCTGGCCATGAAGTACCCCCTGACCATGAAGCGTCTGGAACCCCTGCTGGAATCGGTCAAGACCGCGCCCATGGACAACAGCTTCAAGAGTGACACCTCCCTGCTGGTAACCGAGTGTTTTATCCGGGCCATCGAAGCGCGTACGGCGGGATCAAGCAAGGCCCCCGAAGCGGAGCGCCAGCAGGCGGTTGAGGCATCAGCTCAGCAGGGCTTCATCCTGACCAATTATTTTTATGAAGCGCTGATCAAGTTTGAAAAAGACCCCGCTGGACTCAGCCATGCCTACGGCGATCTGGTCAGCGGCATCGAAGTAGGAAAGGAACGGAAGCGGGCGGCGCAGGTGACGTTTGCCTCCACTTCCGATACTGAACTGTTGCATCTGTCGCGTCCCAATGAAGGCAAGTTGCTGATCGCAGCCGAGCAGCGGCTCTCGGCGGGCGACGCCGCAAGCGCGCAGAAACTTGCCCAGGAGGCGCTGGACGAAAAGAACGAAGATCCGGGACGCGCTCTTTTTATTCTTGCGGAAGTGGCCACTCATAACTCCGACATGCAGGGCGCGAGGAATTATTTCGAGAAGGCGTTGGAAGTGGCGCATGAACCGAAGGTGGTAGCCTGGTCTCATATCTACCTGGGAAGAATTTTTGATCTGCAGGAAGACCGGGAGGCGGCCATGGACCATTACCGGGCGGCGGCCACCGCGGGCTCGTCACTGCCCGAAGCCAAGGCGGCGGCCGAGCGGGGACTGCAGAAGCCATATGAACCCACCCGGCGCTCGCAATAAAGCACGGCCGAAATCAAGAAGGACGAATCAGATCTTGCCCAAGGAGAAAGCATGAAGCATGCAGCGATGCTAGTCGTGATCCTGGCGCTGGCTACATTGGTATCGGCGCAAACCCAGACGCCTCCCGCGCCGGCAGGTACCGCGGCCACCGCAGCCCCGCAACAGGGAAAGCGGCCACCCCAAGCCAAGACTCAGCCCGAGTTCGATGCCTACAAGGTTGTGGCCGCCAACGCCAACGACCCCGCGGCGTTGGAAAAAGGGGCGGACGATTTTGCCGCCAAGTTCCCCGACAGCGAACTGCGGATCCTGCTCTACCGCACTGCCATGCACGGCTATCAGACGGCGAACAACCCCGACAAGATGATGGATATGGGACGCAAGGTGCTGAAGCTCGATCCCGACGATCCCGAAGCCCTGGTGGGCGTGGCCCAGGTCCTGGCCGAGCGCACACGGGAGACCGACCTCGATAAAGACCAGCGCCTGGATGAAGGCACGAAGCTGGCACTGCACGCGGTGGAGACGACTGAAACCGACATCACCGTGCCGGCTGGAACTCCGCAGGACAAGATCGACGCCTACAAAGGCTTCCTGCGCTCCAACGCCTACTATGTGCTGGGAACAATCCAGTACACCCGGGAAAAATATGCGGACGCGGAAGGCTATTTTCGCAAGTCGCTCGATGCCTTCCCTTCCCAACCCGATCCCCTGGCCGTGCTGCGCCTGGCGCTCGCGCTGGACAAACAGGAAAAGTATCCGGAGGCTTTGAAGTACGCGAATCAGGCAGTGCAGATGACGGAAGGCAGCCAAGGTACAACCCTCGCCACTCTGTCAAAAAACGAACGGGACCGCCTGGTTCAGTTGACCGGCGGCGCGCCGGCGGCCGCCAAGCCACCCGCCAGCGCCGGGACTCCTCCGCCCAAGAACTAAGGCCAGACCTCGGGCGTCAGACCTCGGACGTCGGACGGCCCCTAGGATTGAGGTCTGATGTCTGCATCCGGAGTCTGAGCTTCGAAGGTTTGAGGTCCGAAGCCTGAGGTCCGACGCCCGGGGTCCGAAGCCTGAGGTCCGAAGCCTGAGGTCCGAGGTCCGACGCCCGAAGTCATCCATCATGAAACCGCGTGACATTGCGCTCCTGCAAACTGCTCTCGCGTACCATTTCCAACGGGCGGGGCTGCTGGAACAGGCCTTGACCCACAGTTCCCAGGCGCGCGAACTGGAAGCGCTGCAAGCGGCTGGGGCGGCGCGGGTGGGAGACAACGAGCAGTTGGAGTTCTTGGGAGACGCCATCCTGGGATTTGTCACTACGGAGGAACTGTTCAACCGGTTTCCCGGTTTTCGAGAGGGAGAACTCTCCAAGCTCAGGGCGCACCTGGTCAGCGAAAAACACCTGATCGGAGTGGCCCATGAGTTGGAGTTGGGACACTACCTCAACCTGGGGCGGGGTGAAGAAAAAAGTGGGGGCCGCAACAAGACCGCGCTGCTGGTGGACGCGCTGGAGGCTGTCCTGGCTGCCATCTATCTTGACGGCGGCCTGGAAGTCGCCCGCCGCTTTGTGCTGCAGTCCATCGTGATTCCAGAACTCGAGCGGATTGCGTCCAATGGCAGCAGCCTGCCGGTGACCGACTACAAGTCCGCATTGCAGGAAAAGTTGCAGGCCACCGGAAGGCCGCAACCTACTTATGCGCTGGTGAAAGAACGCGGCCCGGAGCACAACAAGACTTTCACCGTGGAAGCCCGCCTGCAACCGGTCGAAGGTACCGGCAAAGCGGAATTCATCGGCCGCGCAGATGGTTCCACCAAGAAAACCGCGGAGCAGGACGCCGCCCGCCAGGTGCTGGAATATCTGGGCACAGTGCCCGTCGAGTCGAACGGCCGAACCAAGCGCAACGGGCACGCCCAGTGACCACCATGCCAGTAGCCACCGCAGCAGAGGTAAAGGAAAAGCGTCCGCCCGCGGACACCATAAGCTCGCTGCAGTCGTTGCTGGCAACAGTCGTGATCGCCGTTTTCGTCATCACCTTCATCGTGCAGGCTTTCCAGATTCCGTCCGAATCCATGGAGAACACCCTGCTGATCGGAGACTACCTTCTAGTGGACAAGCTCCGCTATGGCGGAAACAGCTTTACCGACCATTTCATGCCGTACAAACAGGTGCGCCGGGGAGACGTCATCGTGTTTCGCTATCCCGTGCATCCCACCCAGCATTTTGTGAAGCGCGTGGTGGGCGTGCCCGGGGACCGCGTCCGCCTGATCAACCGGCAAGTGTTTGTCAACGGCCATCCCCTGCAGGAACCCTACGTCCGCTACAGTTCCGGCATGCACGATACTTTTCGCGACGAGTTCCCCCGCCTCAACCTTCCTGTTCCCGGCCTGGAAGGAGGCTGGTGGCTGGAGATGAAGAAACTGGTCGAGGACAACGAACTCATTATTCCGCAGGGAAACTATTTCGTGCTGGGCGACAACCGGGACGAGAGCCTGGACAGCCGCTACTGGGGGTTTGTGCCCCAGGAAAATGTTATCGGACGCCCGCTGCTGATCTACTGGTCGGTTCGAAACACGGACCAGGATATGCCGGCTTCGCCCACCCCGGGTGATAAACTCATTCACTTCGCCTATGCCGCGACCCATGTGTTCCAGATGACCCGGTGGGACCGCACATTCCGAGTGGTTCGATAGTTCGAAAAGAAAAACCGGAGCGAGAAAGACCCCGTGCCCAAGAAAGAAACCAAGCCCGAAGAAAAACCGCGCGAGACTACCGTCGAGTTTCTGGCCTCGCTGGCCGCAGTGCTGGTGACCGGCCTTTTCATCATTACGTTCGTCCTGCAGGCCTTTGAGATTCCATCCAGTTCCATGGAAAACACCCTGCTGATCGGCGACCACGTCTTCGTGAACCGGGTGCAGTTCGCGCCGGCCACGCACTGGACCGGCCCGCTGCTTCCCTACCGCGACATACGGCGCCAGGATATCGTGGTCTTCCTTTCGCCTGCTGAACCCGGCCTTTACGTGGTGAAGCGGGTCATCGGAATCCCCGGCGACCGTATCCACCTGCGCAATGGCATGGTTTTTCGCAACGGCGAGAAACTGGATGAGCCCTACGTCATCCATGATCCCGATCAGGGACCGAACGACTATCGCGACAACTTCCCGGCCGTGCCGCCCTCCGATTACAACCGCCTGTTTTCGGACTGGCAGCAACTACTGCCGCAGTATATTCAAGGCGACGACATGGTCGTCCCTCCCGACAGCTACTTCGCTATGGGTGACAATCGCGACGTAAGCTATGACAGCCGCTACTGGGGATTCATTCCAAAGGAGAATGTGATCGGGCGTCCGATGTTCATTTATTGGTCGTTCGAAACCCCTCCCAACCAGTATCTGCATACGGCCATCAGTGAGCGGGTGGGATTTCTGGCCCACGTGGTAATTCATTTCTTCGATGAGACCCGCTGGAAACGCACGTTGAAGGTGGTTCGTTGAGATTTCTCCGGTCCAGGCGCGGCCAGGTGGTCATCGGCATCGTGGTGGTGCTGGCTCTGTTTCTGGTACGCCCCGGAGCGCAGCGACTGCGCACTCGCATCGTGCGTTCGATCAGCCTGGCGTTAGGACGGCCGGTGGACGTGGGGTCCGTGACACTGCGTCTGCTGCCTCAGCCCGGCTTTGACCTGGAGAATTTTGTCGTCCACGAGGACCCCGAGTTCGGCGCCGAGCCAGTGTTGCAGTCTGCTGATGTCGTCGCCACCGTGCGCGTCAGTTCCCTGCTGCGGGGCCGCCTGGAGATTGCCCGCCTCAGCCTTACCGAACCCAGCCTCAACCTGGTGCGCAACAGCGAAGGCCGTTGGAACCTGGAGAAACTGGTAGAGCGCGCTGCCAGCACGCCAGTTGCACCCACGGCCAAGGCCAGGAGCGAAGTACGCCCCGGCTTCCCCTACATTGAAGCTGACCACGGCCGTATCAACTTCAAGTTTGGCCAGGAAAAAAAACCTTACGCCTTGACCGAAGCCAATTTCGCCTTGTGGCAGGACTCCGAAAATACCTGGGGCATCCGCCTGAGGGCCCAACCCACGCGCACCGATTTCAACCTCAGCGATACCGGCCGGGTCGCGGTTGACGGATCCTGGCAACGCTCGGCCAACCTGCATGAGACCCCGCTGCAATTCACAGTGCAGTGGGAAGGAGCGCAACTGGGCCAAGTGACCAAGTTGACGCTTGGCCAGGACAAGGGATGGAGAGGCGCCGTCCGTCTCTCGGCCACGTTGACGGGTTCGCCCAGGGACCTGCAGGTAAACACAGAAGGTTCCATTGAGGACTTCCGCCGTTACGACATCTCCGGCGATCCGGCCTTGCGTCTGGCAGCCCGCTGCAGCAGCCACTACAGCACCGCGGACCATGTTTTCTCCGCGCTGGCGTGCCGCGCCCCCGTGGGCGACGGTGAAATCGCCTTGAACGGCAGTGTGGCCCCCCTGCCTGGCACATACGATTTGACCATGTTGGCTCGCAGCCTCCCGATCCAACCCCTGGTGGAATTCGTTCGCCGGGTAAAGAAGAATTTGCCCACGGACATCATGGCCGCCGGCAAGGTCGATGCCAGCGTCAGCGTTCGGCGCAAACCCAGCCTAAGCGCGATGGATCCGATATGGCAGGGCCGCGGCGAAGTCCTGGCCTTGAGCGTGCGATCGTCGGTCACCACGACCCGGATCGTTCTGGACAAAATTCCCTTCAGCGTCTCTTCCGCGGGAGATTTCGACTTGAACCATTTGACGCTGAAGCAGAAAACCTCGCACATCCGAACCTCTGCTGTTTCCCCGGAGAGTGAGGCGCGCGTCGAGGTTGGCCCGTTCAATCTGGCCTTGGGCAGGCCTGCAAACGCCACGGTGCGCGGCCAGTTCTCACGCTCCGGGTATCACTTTTTGCTGCAGGGAGACTCTGAGGTCGAGCGCCTGCTCGACGTGGCTCGTACCATCGGATTGCCGGCCCCACAACCCGCGGCCAGTGGAGAAGCTCGCATCAATCTTCATCTGGATGGAGGCTGGGCCGGATTTGCGGCTCCTGTAGTCACCGGAACAGCGCAATTGTATTCGGTGCGCGCCCGGGTACGGGGCTTGAGCAAGCCCGTAGAAATTGCCTCCGCAACGATTGAACTGACCCCCAGCGCGGCCGAAGTTCGGAAGGTGACCGCTTCGGCGGGCGGCAACACCTGGCGCGGCACTCTGACCATTCCACGGCAATGCGACACTCCCCGCGCTTGCGTGATTGGCTTCGATCTCCACGCCGACGAATTTGTGACTGACAATCTCGCTGCACTTGTGAATGCCGCCCCTGGCAAACAGCCCTGGTATCGCTTCCTGTCGTCGCCCGAGCAACCCAAGCCGTATCTGGCGTCCATACACGCGGCCGGAAGGCTCAGCGCAGGACGCGTTCTGATTCACAACCTGGTCGTGAACCGGGCCTCATCCCAGGTCGAACTCGAGCAGGGTCACCTGCAACTTTCGAAGTTGCGCGCAGAAGTGCTGGGGGGACAGCACACTGGCGAATGGCAAGTGGATTTCACGGTCAATCCCCCGGCCTGTCGCGGCACCGGCACGCTGGAGAAAGTTGCCCTGGCCCAGCTCGCAGACGCCATGCATGACGCCTGGATAACGGGCACGGCGAGCGTCCAATACCGCGCCTCCACGCTGGGCTGGACCAAAGCAGACTTGCTCTCCCACGCTGACGCCGGCTTCCAGATTGAAGCTCGCGAGAGCTCCCTGCCGCACCTCACGCTGGCCGGAGAAAGCAGTCCCCTTCGAGTCAACCGGTTCACGGGACAATTGCTTTTGCGCGCCGGGAAGTTCGAGATCGAACCGGGCAAACTGCAGACTCCTGGCGGCATCTATCAGGTAAGCGGCACAGCATCTCTGAGTCGAGTTCTGGACATCAAGTTGGCGCGTGAGGGCGCGCGCGGCTTCAACGTCACCGGCACCTTGAACCAGCCGCACGTGACTCTCAGCGCCACTCCGGAGACCCAGGCCGCCCTCAAACCATGAAGTTCTGTCGCGCCTTTCTTGTCACCCTTACACTGTGCTCACTTCTCCCCGCGCAAGCCAAGGGGCAGAATGTTTCCGATCCGGCGGCGCGATTCGAGCGCAAGCTGCAAGGTGTGCAAAGCAACGGGACACAGGCGAGCCCAGACCCATCCCCCACCGAATTCACCGAGCAGGAGATTAACGCTTATCTTGGATCAGGGAAGATCGACTTGCCGACGGGAGTGCGGTCAGTAGTTTTGCAGGAACAGCCAGGGATCATCGTTGGGACTTCACGAGTTGATTTCGATCAGCTGAAGGCAGGCAGGAATTCATATAACCCATTGCTCTCGGTGTTCAGCGGAGTGCACGAGGTGGTGGTTACGGCCCACGCCCATGGTGCCAGGAGAGAGGGCGTGGTGCATGTGGATTCTGTATGGCTCGACGGAGTAGAGGTTCCGAGCTTCGTACTCGAAATGTTTGTCGAAAAATATCTCAAGCCGAAATACCCGAATATCGGCATCGATTCCCGCTTTGCGCTGCCCGCCCGCGTGGATTCGGCCACCGTCGGGCTGCACAAAGTCACCATCATCCAGAAATAGAATTTCTACTGCACGTAGCCCGCTCCTCGCAGCACCTTCCCCGGTAGTGCCCCCGTTTCCTTGCCCTGATCAATCACCGGAACGCCGTTCACCAGCACGTATTCCATTCCCTGCGACAGCTGGTTGGGTTTTTCGAAGGTGGCCAGGTCGCGCACCGTGGCGGGATCGAAGACCACGATGTCGGCCCACATTCCTGTTTTCAAGACTCCGCGGTCGGTGAGGCGCATGCGCTGCGCCGGCAGAGCGGAAAACTTTCGAATGGCATCTTCCAGGGTGAGTTTCTTTTCTTCCCGGACGTATTTGCGCAAAATGCGCGGGAAGGTGCCGTAGGCGCGGGGGTGAGGATGCTCCTGGCCCAGAATTCCTTCCGGTGAGGCACCGGAAGAATCGTTGTCCACCGAAACCCAGGGCTGCTGCAGTGCGAGAACTACGTCCGGCTCGGACATACCGAAGACGGCAACGCCGGTAGAGGCGTTGTCTTCGATCAGGATGTCGAACAGCGCGTCCATGGGATCTTTGTTCTGCATCTTCGCCACTTCGGCCAGACGCTTGCCTTGAAGCGGAAGCAGTTTGGGATTTTGCACCACGCCGATCAGGATATCTTCGGGCCCGCCGATCTCCTGCCACTCGTTGTCCCAGTCGCTCGATGGCGTCATCATGTCCTTGCGCATGCGGGCGCGCATGGCCGGATCTTTGAGACGCTCGATCAGCTTCGCATCGCCGCCATCGTGCGCCCAGGGAGGAATGAACGCGGAGAGGCTGTTGAACCACGCAGTGTAGGCGTAAGTGTCGGCGGTGACGTCCATGCCCTGCGCCCGCGCGGCGTTGATTTTCGCCACCACTTCCGGCATGCGTCCCCAGTTAGCTTTGCCCGCGACCTTGATGTGCCAGATTTCGACCGGCAGATGGCCTTCGCGCCCGATGCGCAGAGCTTCATCGATCGCGGGCAGGACGGCATCACTCTCATTGCGCATGTGGGTGGCATAGATGCCGCCGAACTTCGACGCCTCCGAAGCCAGGGCGATCAACTCATCGGTCTTGGCGTAGGGCGCAGGCGCATACTCGAGCGAGGTCGAGACTCCGACCGCACCGTCCCTCATCGCCTGCCTGACCAGTTCCCGCATCTGGTCGAGTTGTGCCGGTGTGGGTTGCTTGTCGTCATCGCCCAGCACCATACGCCGGACCTGGGTGGCACCGACATAGCTGGCCAGATTGATGCCCGTGCCCTGCTTTTCGAGGCGGGCAAAGTACTGGCGGAAGCTGCGCCAGTCCGGCGCGATGTGATAGTGATCGTAGCTCGAGCGGTCAGCCTTGATGATCGCGTCATTCAGGGGCGCGATCGAACCGCCTTCGCCAGTGATTTCGCTCGTGATGCCCTGATAGATTTTCGAGGGCAGGCGTGGATCAACCAGGATAGTCAGTTCCGACTGGCCCAGCATGTCGATAAAGCCGGGAGCGACAACCATACCGTGGACATCAATCGTATGTGTCCGTTGCACCCCGCTCAGATTGCCGATAGCGGCTATTCTGCCATCGCGGATCCCGATTTCGCCGGAATACCAGGGCGAGCCTGTGCCGTCGATGATGTGACCGTTGGTGATGACGGTGTCGAACGATCGGTCCGGGGTTTGTGCCCATGAAAGATGAATGGCCATCAGAAGAAAGATGCCGATGAGGAACTTTTTCTCTCGCGTGTTGCTTGCCATGGTTTCTCCGATCTTCTTTTCTACTTCGACGGCATAATCTGTTGCAATCTGGGTGGGCGGGACGCCCACCCGATAGCCGGCGAGACGCCGGCGCTACGTTGCTGTTCTCCGGGCCAATAAGGCACCCAGCGCCAACCATATTCCCAGGGCCAGCCATTCGTAGGCATTAAAGTGTCCCGGCACGAATGGAACCACCTTCATCAGGATCATCAGCAGTCCGACCAGCGCCCCCAGGGCGGCCACCAGGCGTTGTCGCGGGTTGGGGGCCATCTGATAATACGCGGCGCAAGCTGCCAGCCATCCTGCCGCGGACGCCAGCGAGCCCACATCTGAAATTGGAACCAGAATGGCGTCGCCGAGAAACATGCACGCGGCGGTGCCCAGTCCCACGCAGATCACGGCCACGGAAGGCGTCTGATTCAGCGGGTGCACGTGGCCGACGCGGGCATCCACCAGGCCCCGCCGTCCCATGGCAAAGACCATGCGGCTGGCCGCCACCAGGTTGCCGTTAAACACTTTGAAGAGTGAAAGCAGGGCCGCCGCCAGAATCACGCTGACAATCCAGCGCGAACCCACCGCGTGTTGGAAAGCCACCGCCGTCATGAATCTCTCGCTGGTCAGTCCCCGCCAGGGTGCGACATAACCCACGGCGGCAATCACGATGGTGTAGAAAAGAATGCCCACCAGGATGGCCATCCAGATGGCCTTGAAAAATCCACTAGAGCGAAATTCTGGGCGCGACTCTTCCGCTCCCTTTACCACCGACTCAAATCCGGTCATGAAATAGGGCACAATCTGGATGACCAGCAGAACCGACACGAATCCACTGTGCGTGAACAAGGGTGGGAAATTCCGCGGAGAGCCTTTGCTTATCCCCACCGCGACGAACACGACGAATAAACCGAGGGTCCCGAAAGTCGTCCAGTTCTGAAAAATCGCGCTCAACCGGATGCCGCGATAATTAAGCCAGGTCAGCAGACCGGTGAGCCCCAGCCCGATAATGACGTGGGGCAAATAAACGGGGCGGCCGGCGATGCGATAGAGCTCCATCGAATCCAGGCTGGGAAAAATGTAGCTGGCAATTTTTCCCACGGCCACCGCTTCCCACGGACAGACGATGAAATATGCCAGCACCATCATCCATCCGGTGGCAAAACTGATCGACCTGGGGAAAACTTTTGCGGTGTAGGCGACCTCGCCCGCGGCATCGGGCATCGCCGTCACCAGTTGGCCGTAAACATAGCCAATAGGCAGCAACAAGGCTCCGCCAATTGCGAATCCCAGAACACCGCCCAGCGGCCCCCCGCGCAGCAGCCAGTCGTCCATGACAACCAGCCAGCCCACGCCCACCATGGTTCCCCAACCCAGGGTGAAGTAATCGACGACGCGAAGTTTGCGGGCAAGTGTAGTCATGAAATGCGGTGTCATCCCGAGCGGTGTGGCCGCTTCGCGTAGTGAAGCAGCCAGGCAGTCGAAGGACCACCCCTATAACTGGAAATGGCTCTGCCCCCTAGAACAGACACAGCAACTCGAACAGCAAATTTGCCGCGAGCAGCGAAGTAATTTCGCCGTTATCGTAGGGCGGCGACACCTCCACCAGATCGCATCCCACCAGGTTCAAGCCCCGGAGGCTTCGCACCAAGTCCAGAATCTGCGCACTGGACAGGCCGCCCACCTGCGGCGTGCCGGTACCGGGAGCGTATGCGGGATCGACCACGTCAATATCCAGGGTGACGTACACCGGTCTGTTACCGAACTTTTTTAAGTGTCGCTTGACCAGTTCGACCCCGCTCTTGTGGCATTCTTCCGAGGTCACAATCCTGATGCCGTGCTTGCGGGCGAAATCAAAGTCGTGTTCGGAATAAACTTGCCCGCGCAAGCCCACCTGCAGCGCGTGGCCCTTCTCGATCAGTCCCTCTTCGATGGCATACTTCACCGGCGTACCGTGCGAATGCGGACTTCCGAAGTATCCGCTCCAGGTATCGCCATGGGCGTCGAACTGGATAAAGGCGACCGGGCCGAAGTGCCGATGAATGGCGCGCAGGATCGGCAAGAGAATGGAATGATCGCCGCCGACGCACACCGATCGGGCGCCGTCTCGAAATACGTCGCCCAGCTGTTCGGTGATTCGCTGGTAGGTGTCTTCAATTGACAGCGGGTTGATGGAGAGATCGCCGAAATCTCCGATGCGCCATTTTTCGAACGGATTGAGTTTCAGCACCGGATTCCAGGGACGGATCATGGCCGATTGCATGCGAATGTTGCGAGGCCCAAAGCGAGCGCCCGGGCGATAAGTCGTGCCTCCATCGAACGGGACACCAATCAGCGCCAAGTCCAGTTCCGCCGCCTGCGGAATATGGGGCAGGCGCATGAATGTGGGCACACCCGAAAAGCGCGGATAAACCAGCGCGTCCACCGGCATCGGATGCGGCTTCACGGTTTTCTTTGATTTCATAGGCCGGCGAATTATAGACCATGCCGCAGTGTGGGGCGGGCGCCCTCGCCAGCCGCCTTTGGCGGTTGGGTTTAGGTTGTGTGTTTCAAGAGCTCGGCTGGCAGGTTTCGTTCGGCAATTCCTGGTTAGCCGGTCTTGGTCACCAGGCTGCACCCGGACGAACATCCAGTCAAAGGCGTCGGTCAAAACCTGCCCTGAGCGAAGTCGAAGGGAGTGTCCGACCCACACAGTGCCGTGTTATGTTTTAAGGCTCTCAAGCCGAATCAGCGAGGCGACCATGCCGCGATACGAATATCGAGTCCTGAAACCAGTTCCGGTAGCCGAAAAGGCTTTCCTGGAATGGATTGACGGCCTTGATCGCGCCTTCGCGAACCGCGATCCCGAGTATCGCTCCGATGTCGTCCGCGAGGAACTGCACCAGCTCTATCTCGGACGCCCTTACGCCGCACCGGACCCGGCCGCTCCGCTGGCAATACAAACTCTGGTGCATTCGCTGGACCCGCGCAACGCTACCCTGGAACCCGAAACTTATGGCGACGCCGATGCCGCGAAGTACGGTGAACGCAAGCCGCTGATCTGGTTCTGGATGATGTACGATCGCTCTCCCGTCGGCCTGAATCACTGGCTGGGACACAAGGTGCGCGCCATGCTGGCCCGGCATGTGTTCAAGCATTGTGGCAATAACGTGAAAATCTTTCACGGCGTGGAGTTTTCCTTCGGCTACAACCTGACCGTCGAAGACAATTGCACCATCCACAAATATGTTCTGCTCGACGACCGCGGAGAGATCATCATTCATGAGGGATCGTCCGTGTCTGACTACGCCAACATCTACTCGCACGCCCACGATCTCAACGACGGCATGATCATCAACAATCACAGGACCAAGATTGGCCCCAGGGCGCGCATCACCTATCACGCGACGGTCTTGAGTGGAGTAAGGGTGGGCGAACACGGCATGGTGGGCTCGATGGGAGTCGCTTCGAAAGACGTCGATCCGTTCACCGTAGTGGGCGGCATTCCCGCCAAGCCGATCAAGATCAAGTCGATCGCGCCGAAAGAGCTGCGGAACACGCTGGAAAAAGGCTAGCACGGCTTTCCCTCAGGGCTCCAGGCCGCACGGAACGGCCGCTCCGCGTGTTAGTATCGAAGCCAATCTCGCATGGACCTGCAACACATTGACATAATGAACATCGTGTTTCAGTTGATCGCTTTCATGTTTGCGATCAGCGTTCACGAGTCGGCACACGCATGGATGGCCAACCTGCGCGGGGATCCGACGGCCCGCATGCTGGGGAGAATTACGCTCAATCCCATCAAGCACATTGACCTGTTCGGGACGCTGATCCTGCCGGCCGTTGCGATGCTCGCTCACCTGCCGGTTCTGGGATGGGCCAAGCCCACACCCGTCGATCCGCGGAATTTCAAGAACCCGATGCTCGATGACATTCTGACTTCGGTGGTCGGACCGATCAGCAATTTTGTGATCGCGACAGTCGCTTTACTGGTTCTCGTTCTCATAAAGAATGCTTCAGCGGCAGGAGAGCAGATCGTCTTTGGCACACTCCAGGGCGCAAGTTTTGCTGACACCAATTCGCTCCTGGTCCCATTGTGCAAACTTGCATTCGCCATGATGATCATCAATATCGTTCTGGGCGTGTTCAACCTCATTCCGGTTCCACCGCTCGACGGCAGTCATGTGGTTCGTCACCTGCTGCCCGCGGGCGCGCTCCGGATTTATGACACGGTCGGGACTTTTGGCCTGCTTCTTCTGGTGTTTTGGGGGGGCGGACTTCTATCCAAACTCATCAACCCGGTTTTCGCACTTTTCGTCGGCCTTCTCCTGAGAATCTGATGACCTCTCGCTCCAACCAACGCAAACGCGTGCTCAGCGGTATGCGCTCCACGGGCAAACTGCATTTGGGAAACTTTGTCGGCGCCCTGGACAACTGGGTCCGCATGCAGGACCAGTACGATTGCTTTTTCTTCGTGGCCGACTGGCACGCGCTCACCACCGACTACGCCGATACCTCGCGCATCAAGGAGAACTCTCTCGAGGTCCTGCTGGACTGGCTGGCCGCCGGGCTTGATCCGGAGCGCTGCACCATGTTCATTCAGTCGCACGTTCCACAGCATGCCGAATTGCATTTGCTGTTTTCCATGATCACGCCCCTGGGCTGGCTGGAGCGCGTCCCCACATACAAGGAGCAGCGCGAAAACATTTCCGAGAAAGACCTGGGCACCTACGGATTTCTCGGCTACCCCGTACTACAGGCGGCCGACATCCTGATTTATAAAGGTGATTTTGTTCCGGTGGGCGAGGACCAGGTACCGCACGTTGAGCTGACGCGCGAAATCGCTCGCCGCTTCAACATGTTTTATACCCGCAAAGGGATGTATGTTTTCCCCGAGCCGCAGCCCCTGTTGACCCCAGCCGCCAAGCTGCCCGGGACCGATGGCCGGAAGATGTCGAAGTCGTACGGCAACACCATCCTGCTGACGGACCCCGAACCGGTGGTGAGGCAAAAGTTGAAAACCATGGTGACTGACCCGGCCCGCGTCCGCCGCACCGATCCCGGGAATCCCGATGTCTGCCCCGTGGGGGACCTGCACAAGATTTTCAGCGACCGGCAAACCATCATGAAAGTGGACGAGGGCTGCCGCTCCGCCGGCATTGGCTGCATCGAGTGCAAAGGCTGGGCCGCCGATGCCCTGGTGAGTATCCTCAATCCCATGCAGGAGCGTCGCAAGAAATATGAGGACAATCCACGCCTGGCGTGGGATATTCTGGAGGCGGGCTCTTCCCGCGCCAGCAAGGTGGCCGGGGCCACCATGGACGAAGTCCGCGACGCCATGGGCATGTCGCTCAACTACGAAGAAAAGCATGGCTGAGAACCTAAAAATCGCGTCCGTGAAGACCCCTGCGGCCGACGCCGAAAACGCGCTGGCTCCGGTGGTGCAGATGCCAGCCGCGCAGAAGCCGAAGCCGGATAGCGACTTCCCCTTTTCTGTCACCGTGGGCGATGTTTATGAGGGACCGCTCGACCTGCTGCTCGACCTGATCCGCAAGCAGGACATCGATATTTACGACATCCCGATCGCGCGCATCACCGCGCAATACCTCGCCTACGTGGAAAAGCTGCGGGAACTGGACGTAAACGTCGCCGCTGAATTTATCTACATGGCGGCCGTGCTGATTCACATCAAGTCAAAGATGCTGCTGCCCCGTGATCCCGCGGCGGCTTCAGACGCGCAGGACGATCCCCGGGCGGAACTGGTGAATCGCCTCATCGAGCACGAAAAGTTCAAGTCTGCGGCGCAGATGCTGATGCAGAAGCAGCAGATCGAAGATGCCGTGCGGTCGAACCCGGCCATCCGCGAATTCATGGAAGCTGAGGGCACGGAGCCCGAAATCGCCGCCGACGTGATTGACCTGGTGAAAACCTTCCAGCAGATTCTGGAGCGCGCCCGCTCGCGCCCCATGCTTCAGGTGGACGAAGAGACCGTCACGGTGGGGCAGATGATCCATTACCTGCAGCGGCGGCTGGCGCTGGAGGACAAGCCGCTCCGGCTGAAGCAAATCCTGCGCAACGTGAATTCGCACCAGGCGCTGGTCTGCATGTTTCTGGCCCTGCTGGAGATGGTACGTTTGCAGGCGATCCAGTTGCGGCAGGACCGCATTTTTGGCGAGATCCTGCTGCGCAAGCATACCGGCTTTGAAGCCATCATTGCCGAACAGGCAGCAGTGCGGGACGACTGGCGATAGAAGCAGTCGTCGGTCGTCAGTTAAAACTTTACAGGGCATTTAACCATGAGTCTTAAAGCGAAACTCGAAGCCATTATTTATGCGGCGGAAACGCCGATCACGCTCGATCACATTGTCGAATTGCTGAATGAGTCTGCGATTGCCGAAGGCGCGACCGAGGATGAGGTCAAGTCACGCGTCCGCATCGCGCTTGAGGAACTGACCGACGATTGCGCTGCTTCCGATCGCGGCGTCGAGATTCGCCAGATCGCGGGCGGATATCGCATGTCCACCAAGCCGGAGCATCACGACGTTGTCCGTGATTTTGCCAAGAGCCTGAAGCCGCCGATCCGGCTCTCGCTCCCGGCGCTCGAAACCCTGGCCGTGATCGCGTACAAGCAGCCAGTCACGGTGCCTGAAATCAGTGAGATCCGCGGCGTGGATTCGAGCGGAGTCATCGCCACCTTGTTGGATCGAAAATTGATCACCACCGCGGGACGAAAGGCGGTCATCGGACGGCCGATTCTCTACAAGTCCACTAAGGAATTTCTGCTCCGATTTGGCCTGAAGGACGTAAACGAGCTGCCCAGCATGGAGGAGTTCGAAAAGCTGGTGGCAGAATCGTTCCAGAACGAATTGCTGCCCGTGTCGGAGAACGGCGCGGAAGGCGCTTCCGCCGATGCCGGCGAAGCGAAGATCGAGTCCGGGCCGGAGGCGATCGAAGCCGGGGCCGAAGCTGCTTCCGCCGAACCGCATAGCGCCGGCGAGAATGATCCCGCCGCTTAGACCTGGGCTGGCCGCCTTCATCCGGCAATTTTTCATTTCGCGTGTTGAACCATTCCAATGCCTGCCCAACGTCTGCAAAAGATCATCGCCGCCGCCGGAATCGCGTCGCGCCGAAAGGCCGAGCAGCTCATAGCCGGCGGCCTGGTCTCGCTCAACGGGCAGGTGGTCACCGAGCCCGGCACCAAGGCCGACCCCGAGCATGATCACATCCGCGTAAACGGCAAGTTGCTGCGCGGCGCGCAGAAATATGTATATCTGTTGATGAACAAGCCCAAGGGCTACATCACCGCGGTGACTGATCCCGAAAAGCGGCCCACGGTGATGGACCTGCTTCGCGGCGTTGGCGTGCGCGTGTATCCCGTCGGACGGCTGGACTACGCCAGCGAAGGCCTGCTGTTGCTCAGCAACGATGGCGAACTGGCCGCCGCGCTCATGAAAGCTTCATCTCACGTTCCCAAGACTTACCTGGTCAAGGTGGCGGGCACGCCATCGGCGGATGGCCTGACGAAATTGCGGTCCGGTGTTTACATCCAGGGTAAAGGCGGCCGAAGGCAAAAAACAGCGCCGGCCAGGATCAAGCCCATTCGCGAAGCCGACAATCCCTGGTACGAAGTTACGCTGATTGAAGGCAAGAACCGTCAGATCAGGCAGATGTTCGAGACCGTCGGACATCACGTGGAAAAAATAAAGCGGGTGCGCTACGGGCCTCTGCAGCTCGATGTTCCTCCCGGAAAATTTCGCCATTTGACCGCGCAGGAAGTTACTCGCTTGAAGTCCGCGGTTAAATAATGAATTTGAACTCCGGAGCGCGTCTCGACGTCCTCTACTGGAAAGCGTGTCATCCCGAGCGTGGCTCGAGCCGCGTTGACACGGTGAGAGCAAGTCGAGGGACCCTATCTATCCGCGAGATCATCCGCTATAGGGATCCTTCCACTCCGCTGAGGATGACACGACAGCGAGAGTTGGGGAAAGAATAGGTGACACGTCTCACCGGGGGTCGCACGGGCGGGGCGCCCGCGCCCACATGAACACCATCATCAAGCTCGATTCGAACGAAAATCCGTTTGGGCCTTCGCCGCACGCCATCAAGGCCATGCAGGCCGTGCTGGCAAGATGCAGTGAATACCCCGACGACGAAGCCTCGACCCTGCGACTCAGGCTGGCTGAATATCACGCTGTCAAAGTCGAACAGATTCTGCTCGCCGGCGGCCTGACTGAGTTTCTGGGTATGCTCGCGCGGGCATATCTGGCGCCCGGTTTGAACGCCGTAACCAGCGAGCGATCGTTCATCGTTTACCGCCTGGCCACCGAGGCCGCGGGCGCCCAATTGATCGAAGTGCCGATGCGCCAGAACGGATTCGATCTCGACCGAGTGGCGGCTACCGTGAACCGCGATACCCGGATCATATTTCTGGCGAATCCCAACAATCCGACCGGCACCATGGTCACGGCGGATGAAGTGGACCATCTCTTGGGCCATGTCCCGGAGCAGGTTGTCGTGCTCGATGAAGCCTACTACGAGTTTGCCCAGGACTTCGCTGCCAGGGGCGCTGTCACGTACTCGCGTTCCCTTGATTACGTGCGCCAGGGACGAAATGTCGTGGTATTGCGCACGTTTTCCAAGGTACACGGGCTGGCCGGAGCGCGGGTTGGGTACGGAATTGCGTCCAAAGAATTGATTGCGCGCATTTCCCGCCAGCGATCGATGTATTGTGTCTCCGCGTTGGCCCAGGCGGGGGCTTTGGCCGCGCTTGAAGATTCAGCACACATTCGCAAGGCTGTCGAAAACAACACCCAGGAGGCGCAACGACTGCACTCGGCGCTTTCCGGGATGGATTATGCGCTCACTCCGACGTGGGCGAACTTTCTGTATTGCGAGATTGGGCGGGACGCCAGGCCTTTCGCCGAACGCCTTAAAAACGAGGGGATATGGGTACGTCCGCTGGAGCAATGGGGCGCTCCCGAAGCCGTCCGCATCACCATCGGCAGGCCGGAACAGAATGACGCGCTCTTAGGAGCAATGGCAAAGTTAAAGATCTCCTAGCTGGCCGTCATCGGCAGTTGAGCCGCACCGTACAGCCCGGCATCGCTGCCCAGCAGGGCTCGCGTGATGATGGTCTTGGTCGAGCCTTCAGGACCCACATGCCCTGAAGCACCCTCCCCGCCCGCAAGAGAAGCGGGAGCGGTTGCGGCATAAACCAGAGAGCGCTGCCGCAATTCCTCAAAGATAAACGGGGAGAACGCTTCCCACGCGCTCGACACTCCGCCGCCAACCACGTACATATTCAGATTGAAGGCGTTGACCAGATTCGCAATGCAGATTCCGAGGGCGCGCCCCAAGCGTCCAAAGATTCTCCTGGCTTCATCCTCGCCCTGAATCGCCAGGTTGTAAATCGCCTTGGCGTTGAACTCCGGATTGTTGCTGGCGGCCTTCGCCAGCCCTGGAGCGCGGCCGGAGGCAATCGCCTCCTTCGCCATTCGGACTACCGCCGTCGCCGAAGCGTATTGTTCCAGACAGCCACGATTTCCGCAGCCGCACGGAGGACCCTCAGGTTCCACCGTCATGTGGCCAAACTCGCCGGCCATGCCGGTCATGCCATGCCAAATGCGGCCCTGGAGCACGATTCCGCCGCCCACGCCTGTCCCCAGGGTCAGCATTGCCATATCGTCCACCTCACGCGCCGCGCCCAGCCACTTCTCGCCCAGCGCCGCGACATTGGCGTCATTCTCCAGGATCACGCGCGTCCCCAGCAGGCCCTCAATTTGCGCCTGCACCGGAGACTCCGCCCAACCCGGCAGATTCGGCGACTCGCGCAACATGCCCGTCTTCATGTCGATGATGCCAGGCACGCCAATGCCGATTCCCTGCAGCGCGCCGCCGTCGCGATACCTGGCAGCGAGCAGACGGATGGCGTCGCACATTTGATGGATGACGTGGTCTTTGCCCAAGGCGACCCGCGTGCCCAAGGTGACTTTTTCCATCAAGTCGCCCTGCTGGTTGACGGCTGCGATGCGCAGGTTGGTGCCACCGAGATCAACGCCGATAGAAAAATTGGGCATAGGTGAGTAGCGTACCAAAATTCAGATTGCAGAGCTCAGATTGCAGATTGGCGAGTTGTCGAGGTAGCGCCGGCGTCCCGCCGGCTGTCTCGGGGGCGTCTCGCCAGCGCCGGCGGAGGGCAGGATGCCCTCCGGACAGCCGGCGGGACGCCGGCGCTACTTTTGGCACTTCGGGCAATAGTGGCTGCTGCGGCCCGCGATGACCACGCGCTTGATCGGAGTCCTGCAGACCAGACAAGGTTCGCCTTCCCGCCCATAAACCCGGTGCTGCAGTTGAAAGAATCCCTCTTCGCCATCGGCGTCAACGTAATCGGAAACTGAAGACCCACCCAAGGCGATGGCCTCCCGCAACACTTCCTGGACCGCGGGATAAAGCCGTCGCAGGTCGTCGCGCGTAAGTGAGGCCGCTCGCCGTCGCGGCCGAATCCCGGCGCGAAACAACGACTCGTCGGCGTAGATATTGCCCACACCGCGCAAAAGTTTCTGGTTCAGCAGGGCACTCTTGATGGGCGTTTTGCGGCCATGGAAAAGGTTGACAAAATGATCGAGTTGGACTTCCAGCGGCTCTGAACCGCCCGCTTCGAAACCATGCGCCACACTCAAGCGCCCGAAGCGCCGCGGATCGACAAAACGCAATTCCCTGCCCGAAGCCAGCTTTGCCACCAGGTGAGTGTGTTTTGCCGTTTCGCTGTCGGCCTCGCAGACCACCATGCGCCCGGTCATGCCCAGGTGGACGATCCACTGCGCGCTTGATTCCTGTGTGGGGCGGGCGCCCCCGCCCGCCGCTTTTTTGGGTGATGGCAAGCTGCGAGTCTTATGACGCCTCCTGGCGGGCGAGGGCGCCCGCCCCACACCATCGGCTAATTCCAGATCGAATACGATGTGCTTTCCCACCCGTCGCACCGCGGTAATGCGCCGCGATTCCAGAGTGCGAACGATCTCTACAGCGGGAGATTTCAAGGGCTCAGGCTTCGATCCCAGCCAGACCGACTCGATCACGTCCCCCATGACCCGGCTGGAAAGGCCACGCGCAATGGTTTCGACTTCAGGAAGTTCAGGCATGGAAGACAGTTTACAGTCGTCAGTCGTCAGTCGTCAGTTAGGCCCGATCATGACGACTGAGGACTGACGACCGATGATTGCATTGCTCATCCTCAGCCCGGCAGGTTATCATTATCGGTACACATCAGCGCCGTAAATCCTTGTCATTCCATGTAAAGCAGTTCACCTTGGGCGTGGAGTGTGTGTGACCCTGCAATGCGGCCGGGGCGGCCGCCATCCTGGAGCACGGAGCTGGCTTTGAAGAAGGGTAAGACTGCGGTTATCGTCGGTGCGCAGTGGGGCGACGAAGGCAAGGGCAAGATCGTGGACGTTCTCTCGGAGAATTTCTCGGTCGTGGCCCGCTATGCCGGCGGACACAATGCCGGGCACACCGTCATCATCAACGGAAAAAAGTTCATTCTTCAACTGGTGCCTTGTGGTGTCCTGCGGTCGGGTTGCCGCAGCGTCATCGGGAACGGCGTAGTGCTCGACCCCATCGCCTTTCTCAAGGAAGTGGCCGCGCTGCGCGAGACCGGCGTAAAAGTGGATGGCAGCCTGTTTGTCAGCAACCGCGCCCACGTGATCCTGCCTTACCATCGCATGATCGAACTGGCTTCGGAAAATGCGCCGGGGCGCGTGAAGATCGGCACCACGTCCCGCGGCATCGGTCCGGCTTACGAAGACAAGATGGGACGGCGCGGCCTGCGCGTGGCGGATTTGCTCGACCTGAAGCTGTTAAGGACGCACATCGATAACGCCTGCCACGAGAAGAACATGATCGCGCACGCGTTGTTCAACTCCGAGCCGCTCGATCCGGACAAGATGTATCAGGAGTACGCCGAAGCTTCGGCCAAGGTGGCTCCGTTTGTGTGTGACACGGCCGCGCTTCTCAATCAGGCCTTGACTAACGGCGAGTCCATCCTCTTCGAAGGCGCGCAAGGCACCATGCTCGACATCGACCATGGCACCTACCCCTTCGTGACTTCCTCCAGCGCCACCTCGGGCGGAGCGGTCATCGGAACCGGAGTCGCGCCTACCGCGATCGACACCGTGATCGGCGTCACCAAAGCCTACTGCACGCGGGTAGGCGGCGGACCATTTCCCTCTGAAGCGTTGGATGCCAGCGGCGACCTGTTGCGGGCGCGGGGCAATGAGTATGGCGCGGTGACCGGGCGTCCCCGGCGTTGTGGCTGGCTTGATTTGCCCCTCTTGCGTTACGCTGGCATGATTAACGGCATCTCCTGGCTGGTGGTGACGAAGCTGGATGTGCTGGACGAACTGGCCGAGATTCCGGTTTGCGTCGGTTACAAGATTAACGGCAAGGTAACGGCAGAAATTCCGGCCCACGGCAGCGGCTTTGACGGAATCGAGTGCGTGTACCAGTCCTTGCCGGGCTGGCGCACCTCCACTCAGGGCATCACGCAACTGGAGAAGTTGCCGCAGGCGGCACGCGAGTACCTGACCTTTCTGGAGAAGGAAAGTGGCGCCCGCATCGGCATGGTCTCTACCGGACCCGGGCGCGAGCAGACCATGTTTGCCGACAGTTTTGTCACTGCGCTGAAGGGTTTGACTGGACAAAAAACCGGGGCTTCAGCAACAATCTGACCAACGGAGCGAACGATGGTTGTCCTGGCTGTGACGTGGATGGCGAAAGTTGGCCGCGAAGCTGAAATGGCGGGAATTTTTTCCAAGCTGACCGAAGAGTCGCGCAAAGAACCGGGCTGCGGGATGTATGTGGTGCACCGCCACAAGACCGAGCCACGTCGCTTTTTCGTCTATGAGCAGTACAAGGACGATGCCGCGCTGGAGGCCCACCGCGCCGCCCCCCACTTTCTGCAATACGCCAAAAAGGAGCTTCCCAAATTTGGCGACCGCGTAGAAGGGCACCTGTACGAACCGCTAGGATAAGAGGCTTCGGTGTGGACGCGGGCGACTCGCCCGCGCTTGCAGTTCACTTCCCCTTGTCCGCCATCAGCACCCCACCCGAAGCGTAACTTTCTTTCGACACTTCGTTGAAAACCACAACGACCGCCTCGCGGCGCGCTGCGGCTTCCTCAACCATGGCGTCGGTGATGCGCTGCGCCAGCTTCCTCTTCTGATCCGCGGTGCGGCCGGTCAGCATTGTGACTTGAACTAATGGCATGAAAGCGCTCCTGGCTTCTAGCTACTGGCTTACTGCTACTGGGCCAGTTCGTATCCTGCGAAAAAGAAGCTCAATTCGAAGCGGGCCGTGTCATCCGCATCGGAACCGTGAATGGCGTTGTTCTCGATGCTGGTGGCCCACTTCTTGCGAATGGTGCCCTCCTCGGCATTCGCCGGGTTGGTGGCGCCCATCAGCTTGCGCAGGTCGGCGATGGCGTTTTCTTTCTCCAGCGCCAGCGCAACAATGGGTCCGCTGGACATGAAATCCGTCAGCGAATTGAAGAACGGCTTGCTGGCATGCACGGCGTAGAACTGCTCCGCCTGATGCTTGGATATCTCTAGCATCTTCATGCACAGAATTTGAAAGCCGTTCTTCTCGAATTGCTCGATGATGTCGCCGATAGCATGTTTACGTACAGCGTCCGGTTTAACGATAGTCAGAGTGCGTTGCAGTGTTTTCATTTGTCCTTAGTTACTCTTCCTTAGTGATTGCTGAGAACCGGGAACTCTTATCTGGCAACTGGGTCCTTACGCTTTCACTCCCAGCACCGACGCCACGGTCTCGCCAATTTCAGCCGGCGATTTCGCCACGCGGATTCCAGCCGCTTCCATGGCCTCGATCTTCTCCGCAGCGGTTCCCTTGCCACCGGAAATAATCGCTCCCGCGTGCCCCATGCGGCGTCCCGGAGGCGCCGTCTGCCCCGCGATGAATCCGACGACGGGCTTCTTCATGTGCGTCTTTACGTACTCCGCAGCCGTCTCTTCCGCAGTTCCGCCAATTTCTCCGATCATCACCACGGCCTCGGTCTGCGGATCGCGATTGAACAACTCGAGCGCGTCCAGGAAGTTGGTTCCGATGATGGGATCGCCGCCGATCCCGATGGCGGTGGATTGCCCGATGCCGCGGGTTGTGAGCTGGTACACGGCCTCGTAGGTCAGCGTGCCGGAGCGCGAGACGATTCCCACTGACCCTTCTTTGTGGATCCGGGCGGGCATGATTCCAATCTTGCAGTGGCCCGGTGAAATGATTCCCGGACAGTTGGGTCCGATCAGCCGTGAGCGCCTGTTTTGCAGGAACTCCCAGGCACGGACCATGTCGAGCGTCGGGATGCCTTCGGTGATGCAGACAATCAGCTCCAGCTCGGCGTCCGCGGCTTCCATGATCGCGTCGGCCGCGTACGGCGGCGGCACAAAGATCACGGAAGTATCCGCCGCGGTCTGTTCCACAGCTTCCTGGACTGTATTGAAAACTGGCCAGCCCTCGTGCGTCGAGCCTCCCTTGCCGGGGGTCACTCCGCCGACGATCTGCGTTCCATATTCCGCGCATGCCTTTGCGTGAAATGTTCCCTCCCGCCCGGTCAGTCCCTGCACAATCACTCGCGTCGATTTATTTACCAGAATGCTCATGGATTCCTTTGTAGCGCCGGCATCCTGCCGGCTGTCGGGAGGGCATCTTGCCCTCCCTCGGCGGGCGAGACGCCCGCCGGACAACCGCCGGAACGGTGCGCTACGCTCTTGCCGCCGCCACCACTTTTTCGGCCGCGTCCTTCATGGTCTCGGCCACGATAAAATTCAGCCCTGACTGTTTCAGAATCTCCCGCCCCGCCTCGACGTTCGTGCCCTCCAGGCGCAGTACGATGGGAAGCTGGATGTGGGTCTTCCGCGCCGCCTCGACCACGCCGGTGGCCAGCGTATCCACGCGCAGAATCCCGCCAAAGATGTTGATCAGCACCGCCTTTACATTCTTATCGCTCAGCAGGATTTCAAAAGCGTGAGTGACTTGCTCGGCGTTGGCGCCTCCGCCCACATCAAGAAAGTTCGCGGGCAGGCCACCGGCGTACTTGATGATGTCCATGGTCGCCATGGCCAGGCCGGCGCCGTTGACCATGCAGCCCACGTTTCCGTCAAGCTTGATGTAGTTCAAGCTGTGCTTCGAAGCCTCGATTTCGAGCGGGTCCTCCTCGGTGACGTCGCGCAGTTCGCGAAGCTCAGGATGCCGGAACATGGTGTTGTCATCGAAATTCATCTTGGCATCGAGCGCGAACAGCCGGCCATCACTGCATGTGACAAACGGATTGATCTCCAGCAGCGAGGAATCGGTTTCCTCGAACGCACGGTACAAGCCGGTCATAAACTGAACAGCTTGATTGATCTGCGGTGCCTTCAGTCCCAGCGCAAATGCCAGCTTGCGCGCCTGGAAGGCTTCCAGGCCCATGCCTGGATCGATGTATTCCTTGAGAATGGCCGCGGGGTTCTCCGCCGCCACTTGTTCAATTTCCATTCCACCCGCGGCCGATGCCATAAACACTGGCCTCGCCTGGGCGCGATCAATCACGATCCCCAGATAAAGTTCTTTTTCAATGGGCAGAGTTTCTTCGATCAGCAACCGGCGAACTACCCGGCCTTCCGGTCCGGTCTGGTGCGTCACCAGGGTCATGCCAAGAATCTTGCTCGCCAGCTCGGCGGCCTCCTCGACTGACTTGGCAATCTTGACGCCGCCGCCTTTACCGCGTCCCCCGGCATGGATCTGGGCCTTTACGACCACACCCGTTGCTCCGGAATCGAAGAGCTTTTTGGCGGCGGTTTCGCCCGCCCCCTGGCTCTCGACCATTTCTCCGCGAGGCACCGCAACCCCATACTTCTTCAGGATGTTCTTGGCCTGATACTCATGAATTTTCATAATGATTCTTAACTGGACCTGTCGGCACGACCTGGCTTGCAGCTTAGGGCAGTGGTTCGCGACCCTCAATTTTATAGAAGCGTTACCGATAGGGCAAACCCGCCGTGAGGTAAACCGCGATCTTGCCACGCTGATTCTGATTGCGGTCTGGTGCTGGCCCTGCCACTTGAACCTGCAAACGATGCTACTCTTGTAGCCGTCCCATGATCACTGAAGCCCTGCAACGCATCGCTAATGAACGAGAATCCCTCACCCGCGAAGAAGCGCGCGCGGTCATGACAGAAGTTTTCTCCGGTAAGGCCACAGACGCTCAAATTGCCGCCCTGCTGGTCGCTCTTCACATGAAGGGCGAGACCGTGGAGGAGATCGTCGGCTTCGCCGAGGCTATGCGTACAGCGGCAGAGCCGTTGCCGCTTCACCAGGACTCCACGCTGGACGTCAGCACTACGGGTCGGGACGCCCTGGTTGACACCTGCGGCACCGGCGGAGACGCCCGCGGCACCTTCAATATCTCCACCGCGACGGCGTTCGTCGTAGCCGGCGCCGGCGTGCGTGTGGCCAAGCACGGCAACCGCAGCCTCAGCTCAAAGTGTGGCTCGGCCGACGTGATGGAGGCCCTGGGCGTAAAAATCAGTCTGCCCACTTCGGTTCTGGGCGCCTGTCTCGAAGAAGTCGGTATAGTGTTTTTGTTCGCTCCCGCCATGCATACCGCCATGAAATATGTGCAGCCGGCCCGCCGCGAGCTGCGCCTGCGGACAATTTTCAATCTGCTCGGCCCGCTCACCAATCCGGCAAGAGCTTCGGCGCAGGTAGTCGGCGTCTATTCTCTCGATCTGGTGGAGAAGGTAGCTGAAGTTCTCAGCATGTTAGGCGCGCATCGCGCTCTGGTGGTCCACGGTTTGGATGGTCTGGATGAAATCACCATCACGGGTCCGACCCGCATCGCCGAAGTGCGCGACGGAAACGTTCGCACTTACGAGGTGACGCCGGAAGAATTCGGGATCAAGCGTGCCCAACTCGAAGATATCTCCGGCGGTGACGCCGAAGCCAACGCAGCCATCATTCGCGAGATTCTCGCGGGAAAGAAGTCGCCCCGGCGCGATGTAGTGCTGCTGAACGCCTCGGCCGCTCTGGTCGCAGCCGGCCGGGCTGAACATCTGGGAGAAGCCTTGCCGCTGGCGGCCCAGTCCATCGATTCCGGCGCAGCAGCTGCGAAATTGGATGCGCTGGTGCGGTTTACCAGCACCTACATCTGAAACGGACCTCGGGCGTCGGACATCAGACGGTGGACTAATGGGACCGTGGTCTCTCGTCTGGCGTCGAACGTCCGGCGCCCGCCTTCTTCAATCTTTCGATCTGCTCCAAGTGGCTCGCCCCATGCGTCCCCATTCTCTCAACCAACTCCCCCACTGTAATGTTTTTTTCAGCTTCAGGGTGATAGGCCGACTTGTCGAGGTCCGCCAGCGCAAGACGCTGCAACAACCGCAGGTTCGCATGGCGATTCAGCCCGTAGAGCGCGACCAGTTCGGCGGGCGGAGTCTCCATGTAGCCCAGGTTTCGCGCCCATTCGTCCTGGTCCATGGGCGCAATCACCGGCTTCTTGTCGGCGAGCATCTGGCGGAGCCTGTAGGCGTACACGATCTCGATGTCAGCGAGGTGACCAAGAATCTCCAGAATGCACCACTTGTCCGGCGCCGGCTTGTAGCGCAACACCTTATCCGGCAGACCTGACACTGCCGCCGCAACCAGTTTGGGGCTTTTCTCCGCCGTCTCAAGGTGCTTCTTCAGTTCGCTTTCCGTCATACAAGCTCCGCAATTTACGGATTGTCGAATTTACAAATTGTCGAATTGAAAACCCTGTAATTCGTAAATCCGCCAATTCGACAATTTATTTCACTTCCACTTTCCCCATCCACTCCGCCACTTGCACGTTCCACCCCAGCTCTTTGGTCAGCGTGTCGCGAAGCTGGGATGACGCAGCGGGCTCGCCGTGCACCAGGTAGGTAGTCGCGGGCCTTTGAGAAAAAGTGCGCAGCCATTCCAATAGTTCCGGAGTGTCAGCATGATCGCTGAATTGCTCAAGCACCGCTATTTCAGCCCGGATAGGGACCGTCTCACTGAAAATACGCACCTCGGCCGCGCCGCTCTTGATCGTCGCCCCACGCGTTCCCGGCGCCTGGAATCCGATAAAGATAACGGTATTTCTCGGATCAGGAAGGCGCTGCATCAAGTGGTGCAGGATCCGTCCTCCGGTCACCATGCCGCTGGACGAAACGATGATCCCGGGAAAGTTCGCGTTATTGATTTTCTTCGAGTCGTCAGGCGTCAGGGCAAAGGTAAATCCCGGCCACTGCAGAGGCGAGCCATATTGCTTGATCAACCGGCAGGTCTCGTCGCTGCACTCGTCCGAGTGCTTCAAGAAAACTTCGACCGCTTTGATCGCCATGGGGCTGTCACAGTACACCGGGACCCGTGGAATCTGTCCGGACTCCATCAGCTCTTTGAGTATGAAGAGAAATTTCTGGGTGCGTTCGACGGCGAATGCAGGCACGATCACCCAGCCGCCACGCTGCACCGTGTGGCGGATGATCTCGGCCAATTTCGGCCGCGGATCGTCAGTCGGGTGCTGCCGGTTGCCGTAGGTTGACTCCATCACAAGGATATCGGCTGCTTCGCCTTCGGTCGGTCCAGTACGCACAACCTTCCCGGGTGCGCTGGCCTGGTCGCGCACCCGGCCAATGTCTCCGCTGAACAGCAATTTCCTGCTTGACCGTTCAGCTGGAGCGTGAGCTCCACCATGGCAGATCCCAAAATGTGGGCGGCGGGGACAAAGCGAAATGAAACCTCGGGAGAGAGCTGCCGGCCTTCTTCAAATTCCACCGGACGGAAATGCTGTAGCGAGTTCTCCGCTTCTGCCAGGGTATAGAGCGGCAACGCCGGATCGTGCTTCGATTTCTTGTGGCGGTTGTAAAATCTCGCATCTTCTTCCTGAAGATGGCCGGAATCAGGAAGGATGATGCCGCACAGATCAATCGTGGAAGGCGTCGCGTAAACGGGGCCGCGGAATCCTTCCCTCACCAGTCGCGGAATCCAGCCGCAGTGGTCGAGGTGGGCGTGAGTCAGGATGACTGCGTCAATGCCGGACGCCGGCACCGGCGTGGGCTGCCAGTTGCGCAGCCGCCATTCCTTGGCTCCCTGGAACATGCCGCAATCGATGAGCACCTGAAATCCGGCTTTACCGCTCCCGTCCGTAGAGGTGTTCACCAGGTGCTTCGAACCGGTGACGGTACCCGCCGCGCCCAGAAACTGGATGTATGCCAAAGTCTCCTCCAAAAGCGATTTTAGATTGTTGATTTCAGATTGCAGATTGTCAAAACTGCAGACCCCCCGATGTTTCAAAATCTGCAATCTGAAATCGTCAATTTCTTTTCGCCGGCTCCTCAATCCTGTACACATTGTTTCGCATATTACTTTCCGGCACGCTCCCGTCATTCAGCACGATTTCCCGGGGAATGGAGATCGCCTCAATGCGGGTCGTGGCTTTCGATCTTCCTCGGACCAGGAGCCGCTGTGTGATCTGCCCTTGTTCCATCTTGAGGACCACCGGCACCTCAGCTCCGGCATCTCCCAGGTTTTCCACCGTCACGGTAACCACATAGGCCTTTCTCGAAGGCTCCCAGGGATAGATCGCTGCCAGGTGGAGATCCGGCAGACCACGGTCGCGATAGACCCAGTCGTCAAAGAACCATCCCAGATCGCGTTTGGTCTGGGCTTGGATGACATGCTGCAGATATGCCGGCGTGGTGTCGGCATCCGAACGATAGGTGGCGAGGGCCTTCTTCAGCGCATCTTCGCCAATCATGTCTCGCAGCATCCACCACACATACATCGCCTTACTGCGATAAAGGTCCTCGATGCTGGTGCTGATCAGCGCTTCGCCCGCTCCGGTCTTCTGACCGTGCTCTTCCGCCAGCACCTTTTCCGCTTGTGCCAATGCGGTGCGGTGCAGTCCCATGAAGTCGAGCGCAGCCTGCCTGCCGCTCTCCCGCTCGCGATAGACGGCCTGGGCAAAATGCGCCAGCCCTTCGTAAATCCATGGCCGAGGGGAGAAGAAGGCAGCATGCGTAAGCTGGTGCACCACCGCCAGCTGGGCCAGCTTGGAATCGCTGTTGAGAGGTGTGAGCAGCATGCTGCCACTCTCGTACGGCGCCGCTTCCGGATCGCTCAGTTCCACAACTTCCGCCCTGACTTCGGCTCGTCCTTTCGGCGCACCCAACCACTCAGTCACGAATGGGGCCGCCACCTGCGCCGCCACCTCATAAGTCTGCGCCGCCGCCCTGTGTTCCGGCAGATAGTAAATGTTCACTGGAGCCTGGCCGAGCGTTTCATAAGGACCAATTACAAACAGCGGCACCGTCTCGCCCAAGAAAGGGAATGCACACTCGTTTACGCTTTCGTATCCTTGGCCTGACTGTTTGAAGGATCGCACTCCCCCAGCGTCGCCGTTACACAGCGGGACTGCCTGCGCTCCTTCGCCCGAATAGCTCAACTTGATCTTCATTGCGGCCTGCAGTTCGCGAGCTTTCCATCTCGCTACGGTTTCGAACACGCTGTTCCCTTCTGACAGGTTTGCCGACTCGGTCGCTACCGGATACCAAGCCACGTATCCGATGCCGCGCACTGCGGTGAACGACTTGCCGATCTGGTCCCAGTCACTGTGCCGGGCCCGCTCTTCGGGCAGGCCGATTCGCGTCAGCCTGGTGGCATCCAGCGGGATGATGCCCTCGTACCCAATCTCCAATTCCACAATGCCCTTGGCGGATACCTCCCGGGGCAGGGTGACGATCGCTTCCGAAAGCGCGCCGGTGTGATCGAGGTCCGAGGTGTAGGGCTGAGAAATGAACTGGATCGGCTTGCCGTCGAGTTGAATCGATCTCCAGTCCAGGCTGGAGGAAATCTGCAATGTGAGATTTTTCTGAGGAGATGTTGAATCGTTGCGCAAGGTAATCCTGCCGCGCACTGCCAGACGTTGCTGGTCAGATTCTATGTGGACGTCCAGGTCGTAGCTGGTGAAGGTGAAGGCTTCGCGATCGAGGGCGTGCGCCCGAACCAGCAAAACACACAGGACGCAGAGGAGACCCAGGACCCTCATCTTCATTTTGTGTCCGCAGCCTTGATCCGCCGCTGGCGCACGATCTCATACAGCATGACTCCCGCGGCCACGGAAACATTCAGCGACGGCACTTTCCCCAGCATAGGAATAGAAACCAGGAAGTCACACTTTCGTGCCACCAGATCGTGAACGCCCTTGCCCTCGGACCCCAGCACGATGGCGCAATCCATGTTGTAGTCAAGCGCGTCGTAACTCTGCTTGCCGCGCTCGTCCAGCCCCACGATCCAGAGGCTTTTGTCTTTCAATTCCTCCAGTGTCCGGGCAATGTTGGTCACCTTTGCAATGGGAAGGTGCTCGCTGGCGCCGGCGGATGCCTTGATCACGGTAGCGGTCACTCCCGCCGCGCGCCGCTCCGGGATCACCACACCGTCGGCGCCGGAGGCATCGGCAGTGCGAAGAATCGCACCCAGATTGTGCGGGTCCTCAATTCCATCGAGCACGACCACCAGCGAATACCGGCCCCGTTTCGCCGCCACGATGTCATCCAGGTGGTTGTACTGCTTGCCCGAGGTGATGGCCACCACGCCCTGATGAGCATTATTTCCCGCCATGCGATCAAGTTCCGGACGGCCGAGAAAACGCACCGCCACGCCATTCCGCCGGCACTCCTCCACCACGCGCTGCAAACGCAGGTCGTGACGCTCCTTCAACACGCCGACCCATTCGAACGATCGCCCTCGCGCCTTCAGCGCTTCGGCAACGGCATTGATTCCATAGATGTAATTCATCGAACCGTAAGTTTACTGCCTGGCAAGGCCCGAGCGCGAGGCAGGTCTGGACGTCGGTCGTCGGACCTCGGACGTCAGACCAATCTAAATCTGGGAACTGAGATCTGACATCTGACATCTGGGGTCTGACACCCCACGCCTGAAGTCCGAAGTCCGGGGTCCGAGGCCCGAAGTCCGAGGTCCGGGTAGCACTTTGCACCCCCACTCGCTATACTCTGAATGCGCCTGCTAGGAGTTGGAATGTCCCTGTCCGCCGTCATTGTGGACGATGAACAGCTTGCCCGCGACGAGCTTGCCTTCCTGCTGAAAGATGTCGGCGACGTGGACGTCGTGGCCCAGGGCAAAAACGGGCTCGAAGGCGTCAATCTAATCCGCGAGCACAACCCCGACCTGGTCTTTCTCGACGTGCAAATGCCTGGCCTAGATGGCTTCGGCGTCATCAAGAAACTGCTCGACAAGAAGGTCCATCTTCCGAAGATCGTTTTCGCCACTGCTTTTGATCAATACGCGGTCAAGGCCTTCGAGGTAAACGCGGTTGATTACCTGCTCAAGCCCTTTGACAAGAAGCGAGTAGCGCAGTCGGTGCAGAAAGTGCGGGCCAAGCTGGAATCGGGCAGTGCGTCGTCGGACAAGCTGGAAACTCTGGTTCGCATGCTGGAATCACAGAAACCGCAGGCGTCCAAGATTCTGATCAAAGCTGCCGGCCGTCTCTTTCTGGTCAACCAGAAAGACATTGGTTTTGCCTCGATCGAAGAGGGTGTGATCACGGTTGTTACTAGCGGGCCAAACGGCATGGAAGGCCAGTCCAACTGCCGGACCCTCGAAGAACTTCTGGACAGTCTCGATCCCAATCTCTTCTGGCGCGCCCATCGCTCCTACCTGGTTAACATTAACCGCATCAAGGAAGTCGTTCCCTGGTTCAAGAGTTCTTACCAACTGCGGATGGACGACAAGAAACAAACCGAAATTCCCGTCAGCCGGGCCCAAACCAAGCGCCTGCGTGAGCTCTTCGGACTCTAAACAAAAATTTCAGATTGTTGATTTCAGATTGCAGATTGTTGAACCCGGCGGTCTGCCCTGCGGCAATCTGAGGAGTTCAATCTGAAATCTTCAATCTGCAATCTGAAATCTGAAATCTGCAATTGCATTGTTAGGAGCGCGACAAGAGAATTTCAGATTGTTGATTTCAGATTGCAGATTTGTTGCCCCCAGCGCTCTGCCCTGCCCGACCTGCGGAGGTCAATCTGCAATCTGAAAATCTGAAATCTGCAATTGCAAAGGGGGGAGGCGGCCGGTTGGAGGTTCCGGCCGCCTTGCAGGCTGCCATCAGCGGCTAGGCAGCCAGCGCTTCCAAAGCCGTCCGATTTCGGATCACCAACGTAGAGCCTTCCAGGCGAATCAGCTCCCTCTTTTTGAGTTCGCTTAACAGGCGCGTGACGGTCTCGCGCGATGAACCAATCATCTGTGCTATTTCTTCGTGGGTCATGCTGGAGCGGATGCGAATCTCTCGGGCTCCTGCCTCCCGCTCGCGATCGCCGCTCCAGGAGAGCAACAACCGTGCCAGCTTCCCCGCCGACGATCGCGCCAGGACCAGTTCATGGATGTCCCGGTAGGCAGACTGAAATTCCCGGCTCAGCGCCTGGGCCGAGTGCAGCCCCAGTTCTCCATATTTGTCGAGCAGCTTCATCAGAGAATCGCGATCAATGAAGTTCACCTGGCAAGGGCCCGCGGTTTCCGCCGTCAATTCGTAGGGCGTCGCGGAAATGACCGCGCTCAGTCCCAGCGCCTCGCCCGCTTCTGCCATCTTGAGGATGAGCACCTTACCATCTCGCGAGGTAGTCGAAAGCTTGACTTTGCCCGAGCACAGGACCAGCGCGCCGCGCGGCGTCTGGCCTTCGACGAACAGCACCGCGCCGCCGGGATATGTGCTCAAATGGCTGGCTGTGCTGAAGGCTTTCAGTACCTCGGAAGACAGGCCACAAAACCACTTGTCTCTGCGCAACTTGCAGGAGACACAGTTTTCGATAATTTCCAGGCCGTACGGCGTATTCATGGTTGCCACCACCTTACTCACATCCGGTTCTGCCGGTTTAGCTTGCGGGGGAGGCCGCCCGGGCCCAGCCCTGGAATATGCCGGGGCTTGAGCCGGCAACTCGAAATCTTTGGCCTGAGCCAGCAGGGCGGCTGCGATCCGCGCGCTCTGCCCCGACCGCTTCAGGCAGGCAACAAGTTCCCATCCGGCGCCAGCGTTGCCCTGCTTGCGCCACGACAGCCCGCAGGCGAACAGATACAGGGGATCGAGGCCCGGGTCTTCGGGCTGCCGCGACTTGATTTTTGCTGGCCGGGATTCCACCCGGGCTGGAAAAACCTGAGTCCCGACCTCCGGATCGTGCCGGCCCTGGCCTCGAATCGCAACCGTTCGGAGGAGCCCGCTAAAGGGGAGGGCCCTGGTTCGATTGTGCCGGCTCCGCTCCGGGTTAGGCCCTGAAAGCAACACAGCGATCCCTCGTTCCCGGCGTCCAACATCGCGTACGCCAGCCGGATCGTGGCAACCTCGCATGATTTCGGGTTATTGCTTGGCACCTACGGGTGAGTGCCCGACCTTGTTCTCATGGCATCCGGGGTGCCAAACTTCCTAATTTTCCTAAATTGAACGAAACAGAGGCTACATATGCGGTTGGAACGTCAAGGATCTCAATTTATGAGGGATGCTACCTGCCGATGCGGCGGCACCGTGCCGATGGCTCGTCATTATCCGTTCAGCTTTCATATTCCTGCCGGGAAATGCCCATCTTCAAAATTCTGGACTGTAGAGTGGTGCGCTTCATCCCAAGTCTTACCGCTGCTCCGTGCGGACCCGCGATCACGCCACTGGTTTCACGCAAGACTCGAATGATGTACTGACGTTCCAGGGTCTCCAGCGTGCCATCGCTCTCCAGGCCCTCGTGCCCTGTCCTTAGTTCCGCCAACGGGGCCTTGAGCACGGAGCCATCCGTGAGGATCACCGATCGCTCCATAAGGTTCTCGAGCTCGCGGACATTGCCCGGCCATTCCCAACTGACGAGAGCGCTCATGGTGGCGCTGGGAATGATCTCAATTTGCTTGTTCATCTGGCGGGAAAACTTCTGTACGAAATGCCGCACCAGCAGGGGAATATCGGATTTGCGCTCGCTCAATGAAGGCATCCGGATGGGAAACACATTCAGCCGGTAATACAGGTCGCTGCGAAATTCCTTTTCCGCCACCGTCCGGGCCAGGTCACGATTGGTGGCGGCCACCATGCGTATGTCCACCTTGATGGTGCGCGTGCTGCCTAACCTTTCGAATTCCTGGTCCTGCAGGACGCGAAGCAATTTCGGCTGCAGCTCCAGCGGAATATCTCCCACTTCATCCAGAAACAAACTTCCCTTGTCCGCCAGTTCCAGACGTCCAACCTTCTGGCTGATGGCGCCGGTGAAGGCGCCTTTCTCGTGGCCAAAGAGCTCGCTCTCCAGCAGACCGGTGGGGATGGCGGCGCAGTTCAGTTTCACCAGGAGCCGCTCTTTCCTGGAACTCATGCGGTGAATGGCCCGCGCGATCAGCTCCTTGCCCGTCCCCGTATCTCCGAGGATCAATACCGTGGCGCCGCTGGGCGCAACCGTCCTGGCCTGGGACAGCACTCGCTTCAGCGCCGCACTATCTCCCACGATCTCTTCGAAGTTGAGTTCAGTACGAATCTCCTCCTCGAGATAGAGTTTTTCACTGGCCAACTTCTCGGTAAGTTGCGCGATCTCGCGGTAAGCCCGTGCGTTGTCCAGGGCCACTGCTACCTGCGCGGCCACTTGCTGCAGAAAACCCACGTCTTGCGGCGCGAACGCTCTCTCGTCTCTACTGGCGAGATTCAGAGTGCCCAGTTCACCTTTGCGTGTAGTCAGAGGAATGCAGCACAAGGACTCGATTCCGTGTTCCAGCATCTGGCTGACAAAGTTGGATTGAATTCCCAAGAGGTCTTCACGGGTAAAAATCTTGGTTTCCCGTTCCATCAAGGCGCGTCCTGCGGGCGTGTCTCTTACCGGAAGGGTGGTGTCCAGGCCAGCCAGTCCGCTGGTCAACGGTGAGTCCAGTGGATAGAGGGACAGGGAGTGCGCGGATTCGTCGTAAACCGCCACGCTGGCGTAGTCATAGGGGATCATCCTGCGAATAAACCCTGATATTGCTGGAAAAAGCTTCTGCAGGTCGCGGTTGGTGACCAGCGTGTTGTTTACTTCCAGCAACATGTGCAGCCGTTCTTTTTCGCGCACCAGGGCTTCACGGGTCAGGGCATTCTCCACTGCCACGGCAACCAGCTTTGCCACCCGCGGCAGCAGGCGCATGTCTCTTTCGCCGTAAGCATTGGTTTGAGAACTGCCCAGGCCCAGCGTACCCAGGCGTTTTTGCGCCGTCGTCAAAGGCAACCAGCAGTAGGATCGCAATCCCTTCTCGTGCAGCGTGCGCAGCACGGGAAAGAATCGCGACTCTGCCGTCAGGTCGTCCACTACCAGCGGTTGCTGGTTTTGCCACGCCCAACCCGAGGGTGATTCCTCAACCTGTACTTCCACCGGCGCCTTTTCCAGGTCAATTCCATCCCAGGCATACAGGCGCATTACATTTTTTGTGGGATCGTAGAGCGAGAAGTTGGCTGCGTCTGCCGCGATGAGGTGGCGGAGTCGTCCCGCCATGGCGAGAAACAGATCGGGCAGGCTGTGATGGTGGACCACAAGGTCCGCCATCTCGAGCAGAGCTTCGTAGCGCTGAAGTTCTGCGTCAGAATCGAAGTGGCTGTCTGTACTCATTTGCGCGAGCCCGCTCACCCCCTCGGCAAACGGCACGGATTATAGTGCTGTTGTCTGTCCGGTAAATGCTTTTCTTTCTTTTGTTCGGTTTTCAGAAAAAACTGCGGCACCACGCATTGAGTTCGGTGAGCTGTGGAATTCAGGTTTTCAGAACAGACTCTTGACGTTTCTTAAAGCAAGGTCGAAAGACGGGTTGCCTGGGTGGGATACTGCATGAGCGCGAGTTGACTCGCTAAAGAGCTGAGATGTTGGTAGTTATCGGCCAATTTTCCGTAGGACAGCCGGCTCTCGGGAAAGACCAGACGGACATAGAGCCGGGTATTTGAAAGAAGTGCATATGCACGCAAACGCAAAGCGCTGTCGATTAACCGTCGGCCGGCTTCCGCGATGCGGGGGTCGCCGCTACGGATTGCGGCCTCGCCCAGTCGCAGCAGGCAGGCCGCATTGTGGGCACTTTTGCCAATATACTCCACTGCGGCTCGCGTGCGTTCTCTCTGCACGGCGCGAAACTCACGCCGCGACAGGCTGGCGCGAAGGAAGTCCTCTTCGCCGGCATCCACCAGGTTCCGGAATGCTTCGAGGTCCACGGGCCGGGTGCGACCCGCCAGATCTTCCACGCTATTGACCGACGAGTTCCGGCCGCCTTCGACGTATAGCAGCAAGAACAGAATCGCCAGCGCGACAACCGTCAGGATGAAGGGAAGAATCATTGCAGCAGCAGCCGTTGCAGCTCAGCATTCCACTGCTCCAGCGCATTCTCCGGCAATTCCTTCACGCTGCTGCGTGCGGTTTCAGGCGCCAGGAGGTAAACCACCCAGATCACCACGCAACAGTGATAGGTCGCCATGGTGACAAAGTCGAAGGCGTAACCGGCCACCGGCCCGGTCCAGACCCGCATGGCCTCGGTCGCCAGACCCACACTGGAGAAAATCCCCAAACCAGCCGCAATACCATAAGGAAAGCTGCGACTGGAAAGGCCCAAATAGGAAGAGAATCCCAAGAGCACGATCATCAAGCCGCTCTGCATCACGTCCACGGAGAGATCCACGACATGGATTCTGGTCAGGAATGGAAACATGCCGAATTCTGGCGCCCGGGCGGCCACCGTGATTGCGGCAACCAGCAAAACAGCAATAGCTCCCCGGAAAATAATCCGGCATAAGTGCTCAAGACCGGGGTAGGGCCTGAACACGCTGCGGACGACCTCAAGAATGATGGCGAACCGTAAGACGATGTCAATGGCCAGACCGACGGAGTGGACACACCAGTACTGATATCCGGAGACCGCAGCACTGTGATCCAGGATGAAGAGCGTTCCCCCCTCAGCGATCTGGAACACGGTGTAGGCGAAGAACACCGGAAACTCGCGAAGCAAACCACGACGTATCATCACGATCACAATGATGATCTGGAGGGCGTGGGGTGCAATCCACAGGTAATGCCACAGGAATGAATGCGGGGCCATAGCGAATCGCGGGAACTATAACCCGTTTTGCCGCTGAGCCGCAAACACTTTTCCCCAGGCCCGAAGCGCAGATCACACCGTCCATGTGTCTCCTGCCTGGCCTTGGTCGCCGGTCGTTGGCGACCGCAAAAACGCAGCCGCGGATTCCTCGGATTTTCACGGGGCAGGACGTTTATTCTGGTTATCTTGTCCGTGGGAACCCATGACACCCGCGGCTGAGCTTGCTTTGCCAAAGGCCAATGGCCAAAGACCAATGGCACCAGCGTTCTACGCTGGGCGACAGTTGCAAGTATGCTCACAACTACGGTTTACAGATGTCACGCCCTGGACATTGCGGTCCGGGGTTTCCATCCGCCGCTACGTAAATGGGACTAACCAGGGTGCCTGCCAGCAGTAAGCTTGCGATGAGAAATAGCAATAATCGTTTCACGATGGAACTCCTTTTTGGAGTGGATTGGGAAGTTCAACCGTGATAACGTCGGCTTTTATTGAGGAACTTTTTCAGAAAACGGGAAACTGTAGGCTTTTCTGAAATCAGAAAAATGGCGCTGAAATCAGCTCTCGAAGACTTGTTGGGAACCACGCTTGCGGGGGTGGCGGGTACGGTCGGAAAGATCGAATATCTCGCGAGCTTGCGCGATGCAGCCTCGGGCACCTATTCGCATTGGGGCCTGACCCGGGCTTACGGCGAGATGGCGGCGCAGACCGCTCTTGCCGAAGCGCATCGTCTGCTCTTCCTCAGACTGCTACGCACTCCGCTGCGCGCCTTGCGCGATGATGTTGTGGTTTCGAGTGGGGCGTTAAAGATGACCGCGGGTGAGTTTATGGAGCGGCTTCGAAATCAGGCGCCAGCCCTGCTTCCCCCAGATCTGGGCGGCGGGTCCGCACGCCATTTCAGTTCAGTATTACATGCTCTTTCGAGTCTGCTTTCTGCTCCGGGAGACTCACCACCGGACGCCACTCCCCCAGCTTGAGGGCGATGCCCACAACCTGGCCTATCACTTCCGCTTCCCGGGGATGACGCAACACCCGCACCGGCACCGGCGAAAGCGGATGTGAATGCAGTACGATGTCATTGCCTTTCAGGCTGCACCAGCAGCAGGTATAGCCATCGCGCGTCTCCACGAAATAGATGGGACGCTCCAACTCGGATCGCCATAGCGCTTGTTCAATTTTGTTTCTGGCTTCGTCCACCTGCAGAAAAGTGCCGGGCGGCAGCAGAGGATACATGGTGAAATCCTCACTGCCTACATAGCCGTACATGTATTTGTCCTGGCTCAGGTTGGCCAGGTACCCAAGCGGCACCGATCCCCACTGCTCCACCATGCGGCTCAGGTTGGCGCTGCGCCGGGGATCGAAGGACGGATCCAGACGCGTGGGGATGGCTACCTTGGCCGTACCCTGCAGCGTCTGTTCAATATGTGACTTGGGAGGAAGGTTGAGCTGCAGGTCCGCCGCCGACAAACTCAGGTCGATTCCGTACCATGCCAATAGTTCCCGCAGGTCGGAGCGATAGACGATGGCGAGAGAGTAAAGCCGGAAGATGCTGGGCACCAATCCCTTGGTTTCAATGTCGGACAAGCGGCTGGGACTGACTCCGAACTCTTCATTTCCGTGCCGTTCCGCAATGCGAGCGCTGGCGCTTTCGACTTCGCGCATGGTCAAGCCAAGGCGCTCACGCAAGCCACGCAGGTTTAGTCCGGCTGCAAGGATGGCGACTCTATCGTCAGGAGCCTGCATCAAAAATGTCCCGGGTCAGCTGCGTTCTTCCACTTGGTTCGAGGCTATACTCCGCGGCTGACAGCTTCCTCAGTATAGGAGTGGCTAAAACGGTCCGTGCTGGCAATCCGTTCGGTTAGGCCTTCGGACTCCCCGCAAGCCCGGCGACGCAGCGAACCATAACTAAAAATTACCGGCTTGCAAAAGTCGTTTTCACAATTCAAATTGTGATCGGGAGAATCCTTCCCCATCCACGTTACCCTTATTCTTATTTTGCCGGAAATGGCCCTATAGTGCCAGCCGGGGACTGATTTCCCAGACGGATTTCCCAGAATGGGAAGTCTATAATCGACGTCATGGCCCGAGGCTGGGAAAGCAAAGCGGTGGAAGAGCAGCAGTCCGCTGCTGCAAACCAGGCCGAACCGAAACAACGACTTACGCCAGAACAGGCCGCCTTGAAGCAGGCGCGGGAGGCGCTTGAGCTGTCCCGCCGGCGGGTTCTGCAGCAACTGCAATCCATCCAGAATCCTCGTCATCGCCAAATCCTTGAAAGCGCTCTTTCTGAGCTCGATAGCCGGCTGGAACGGCTGGGCTAAGTCTATGGTGTGGTTGACTTTGAGTTGAGTTTGAATATTTTTCAAGTATAATGCCTCTATCCCCCATGAAAGCTTACGTGTACGTGTCGCTCAAGAAGAGCGTTCTGGATCCGCAAGGCAAGACCATCCAGGGCGCGCTCAAGAAAATGGGATGTAAGGGATTGGAACAGGTACGCCAGGGCAAGTATTTCGAGCTCACACTCGATGGCGGCTTGAGCCGGAACGAAGTCGAGGCAGAAGTCACACGCATTGCCCGCGACGTTCTGACCAACCCGGTAATTGAAGAGTTTCGTTTCTCCCTCGAAGACTAGCCGAAGTCCCCGGTTCGGTGATGGAAGGTTTTTCCTGCAGCGGCAGGGCTTGGTTGTCCGCCGAAACGCCTGGTCGGCGTTTCGAAGCAGTGGCCGGATTCTAACTCACAAAAATACATCTTCGGTTTCCCCCGGGCCGAAAACTAGGAGCATTCGCATGTGCGGTATCGTGGGCTACGTTGGCAAGAAGCGGGTGGTACCGGTCATCATCGAGGGCCTCAGGCGGCTGGAATATCGCGGCTACGATTCCGCCGGAATCGCGGTCTGTGGCAATGGCGAGGGTCTGCAGATTCGCCGGGCTGAAGGCAAGCTGCGCAACCTGGAAGAAGTCATCCGCCTCAAGCCGCTCGACGGCACCTACGGCATCGGCCACACCCGCTGGGCCACGCACGGCCGTCCCACGGAAGAAAACGCCCACCCGCATCGCGATTGCACCGGACGCATCGTGGTGGTGCACAACGGGATTATCGAGAACTACGTCTCGCTCAAGCGCAAGCTCATCGAAGAGGGCCACAAATTCACCACTGAGACCGACACCGAAGTGATCGCTCACCTGGTGGAAAAATACTTTCTGAAAACGGCGAACGGACATCGCCCCTCGCTCGAAGAGTGTGTCCGCAAGACGGTGGGCCAACTGACCGGAGTTTTCGCCCTGGCTGTAATCGCGGTCGATGAGCCCAACAAAATCGTGGCCGCGCGCAATGGCCCGCCCGCCGTAATTGGTTTGGGCAAAGACGAATATTTCGTCGCTTCCGATGTGCCCGCGATTCTCTATCACACCCGCGACCTGTTCTTCCTGGGCGACGGCGACCTGGCCGTGATCACGCCCGAAGGCGTGCAACTCACCGACTTCAACGGACAGCCCGTCGTCCGCCAGGTCCAGCACGTCACCTGGGACCCGATCATGGCGGAAAAGGGCGGCTTCAAGCATTTCATGCTCAAGGAAATTTACGAGCAGCCACGCTCGGTGCGTGACACTACGCTGGGACGGGTCTCGCAGGAAACCGGCCATGTCTTCCTTGATGAAATGGAGATCACCGAAGCCGAATTCAAGGCCGCCCATAAGATCAACATCGCCGCTTGTGGAACCAGCTGGCATGCTGCCCAGGCGGGCAAGTTCATGATCGAGCGCCTGGCGCGGATTCCGGTGGAAGTCGATTACGCCAGCGAGTGGCGCTACCGCGATCCCATCATCGCTCCCGATACCCTGACCATGCTGATCACGCAGTCCGGGGAAACCGCGGACACCATCGCTGCCCAGCGCGAGGCCAAGGCAAAAGGTTCGAAGACACTGGCCATCTGCAACGTAGTGGGCGCGATGATCACGCGCGAGGCTGCCGGAACCATCTATACCCATGCCGGCCCCGAAATCGGCGTCGCTTCCACCAAGGCGTTTACCGCGCAACTTACCGCGCTTTATCTGTTCGCTCTGTATCTGGCCCAGCAGCGCGGTACCATGAGCGCCGACCAGGCCAAGGAGGCCATTCAGGAACTCACCCGCATTCCGGGCAAGCTGGAACATCTGCTGACTCGCGAAGAAGAATGTGAAGACCTGGCGAAAGAGTATTCGCGCTCGCAGGACTTTCTGTTTTTGGGACGCGGTATTCACTATCCCATCGCGCTCGAAGGCGCGCTTAAGCTGAAGGAAGTTTCCTACATCCACGCGGAAGGCTATCCCGCCGGAGAAATGAAGCACGGCCCCAACGCGCTGATCGACGAGAACCTTCCGGTCGTGATCATTGCCACCCGCGATACCAAAGACGCGCTCTCGATGACGCGCTACGAAAAAACCTGTTCCAATCTCAAAGAGGTGAAAGCCCGTTCAGGAATGATCATCGCGCTGGCCACCGAAGGCGACGAGGACATCAAGGAAGCCGCCGATCACGTGCTGTACGTTCCACCTGCGCCGGAAGAGCTGCTGCCGATTCTTGAAATTGTTCCGCTGCAATTGCTCGCGTATCACATCGCAGTGCGCCGTGGTTGTGACGTGGACCAACCCAGGAACCTGGCGAAGTCGGTGACGGTCGAGTAAGAACAGCGGTCAGTTTTCGGTTCTCAGATCTCAGTTCTGTCATTCTGAGCGGAGCAACTGCTCCGCTTCGCGAAGCAGTTGCGAAGTCGAAGGACCCCTATAACCAGTATGACGTGGGCGTATAGGTCGACTCCTTCGTCGTTCGCGAAGCGAACGAATCTCTCGCTCAGCATGACACTGGTGGGGAGCTCGCGTCCAAGTGCGCTCCACTATCATCTACATAACCGATGTCTCCCTTTCAGACCTTCGCGACCCGTCTCGTTCGCTCGGTTTCTCTATCAACCCAGACTAAGCATCTCGAATTCGAGGTATCCGGTGTGACGCGTTTCGGCTTCGTCGCCGGCCAATGGCTCTCCTTCAAGACCAGCAAGCCCGACGGTGAAGAAATCACTCGCGCCTATTCGATCGCGTCCCCGCCGGGAAAGGACAACCGCTTCGCGCTCTGTCTCAACCGGGTGCAGGATGGTTTCATGTCGAACTTTCTCTGCGACATGAACGTGGGGGAAGAGATCATCTGCCAGGGACCGTTCGGCGATTTCATCCTGCGGCCGCCTCTGCGCGATACGGTTTTCATCGCCACCGGCACCGGTATCGCGCCCTTTCGCTCCATGCTGCACTGGCTGCTGGCCGATCCCGGGCGCCATCAGGACAAACAGCTTTCGCTGCTGTTCGGCAATCGGACCGAGAGCGATATCTACTACCACGTGGAATTTCTGGATCTGGCCGCGCGTCATCCGAATTTTAAGTATTTGCCAACCCTCAGCCGCGGCGCCCCCGACTGGCCAGGTCTGCGGGGATATGTTCAGGAACACTTGCCGGGGATCATCCTGGGGCGCAACGACATGCATGCCTACATTTGCGGCCTGGATAAGATGATTAAAGCCAATCGCGAACTCCTTAAAAGCCTGGGCTGGGACCGGAAATCGATCCTGTACGAGAAGTACGACTGACTTTGTGGGATGGTGTGAGGCGGGCCCTCGCCCGCCGCCTTTCGCCATCGGCCCCTGTGAAACCTGTCCTGTGCAACGGCAATGCCCCAACCAACCTCGAAGCCAAAAGCCGCGAGCAAGGCGCCCGCCCCACATGGGGAAAGTCCCTGTATCCATCTATCTCTTTCCAGCATCTAAAACTTGACAATGATTCACTCAAGTTCTATTATCGTGGACATTGCAGTACTTAATACATTGATTAAAAAGCACTTATAGTGTCAAGGAGGGTCATAAACATGGCCAAGACTATCGGTATTGACCTCGGAACCACCAACTCCTGCGTTGCTGTCATGGAGGGTGGTGAGCCCAAGGTTATCCCCAATGAAGAAGGTGGGCGAACCACGCCCTCCGTCGTCGGCTTTACCAAAACCGGCGAGCGGCTGGTGGGTCAGGTGGCGAAGCGCCAGGCCATCACCAACCCGGAAAACACGGTTTATTCGATCAAGCGGTTTATGGGACGCCGCTTCGACGAAGTGACCGAAGAAATCAAGATGGTGCCTTACAAGGTCGTGCAGTCGGGCGACCACGTCGCGGTGCTGGCGCAAGGTAAGGAGTACACGCCTCCCCAGGTTTCGGCGATGATTCTGCAGAAGCTGAAGAAGGCAGCGGAAGACTATCTCGGCGAGAAAGTGACCGAAGCGGTCATCACGGTGCCGGCGTACTTTAACGACGCCCAGCGCCAGGCCACGAAAGATGCCGGCCAGATTGCCGGCCTCGAAGTGAAGCGCATCATCAACGAGCCCACGGCAGCCGCGCTGGCCTATGGTCTCGACAAGAAGAAGGACGAAACCATCGCCGTGTACGATTTCGGCGGCGGGACGTTCGATATCTCGATTCTCGAAGTCGGTGAAGGTGTAATCGAAGTCAAAGCCACCAACGGTGACACTCACCTGGGCGGCGACAACCTCGACCAGCGCATCGTGGACTGGCTTATAGACGAATTCAAGAAGGATGAAGGCCTCGACCTGCGCGGCAAGGGCAACGAGATGGCGCTGCAGCGTCTGCGTGACGCGGCCGAGCGCGCCAAGATCGAACTCTCAACCACCATGGAGACCGAGATCAACCTGCCCTTCATCACTGCCGACGCCGGCGGCCCCAAGCATCTGGTCAAGAAGAT
>Ga0207678_10000164_pt1 | contig 55873 bp, 48 predicted proteins | sample KBSC63metaG_FD_184319 | JGI IMG/M metagenome (GOLD analysis project Ga0207678, IMG submission 184319) | Corn rhizosphere microbial communities from Kellogg Biological Station, Michigan, USA - KBS C6-3 metaG (SPAdes) (version 2) | ecosystem: Host-associated > Plants > Roots > Rhizosphere > Soil ... | reverse complement strand
CGGCATCGGCGCGAACCCCGCCCCGTTGTGCCACGCGTGCACCCCACCGTCGGGAAACACCGACAGGATCTCGGACCGGCCGTCACCGTCCAGATCGGCGAAGAACGTCCGGTCCGGGGCGAAGCCGGTCGCGATGACGACGTCCTCGACACCCCACGGCGACGAGCCGAAGCCGCCGGTGTTGCGCCGGGCGTGCACCTCTCCGTTCGGGTACACCAGGATCCGCTCCACGCGGCCGTTGCCGTCGAGGTCGGCGAACTTGAGCCGCGCGGGATCGGCCGTCAGGGGCGCGGTCTTTTCCGTGATCCAGGCGGCGAGGTCGTCCACGCGGGCCGCGGTCGCCCCGCTGCGGGCTTCGGTCTCGGCCAGGCAGCCGTGCTGCCACGACGTGCTCGTGACCGCGACGAGCTCGGTCCGCCCGCCTCGCTCGCGCAGCGCGGGGCCGCCCGCGTCACCCTTGCACGGGTCACCGCCGGCCGCGGCGAGACCCACCGACGCCGCGGTCACGCCCTGGACCGCGTACGTGGCGGTGTGGAGCCGGTCGGGCACCCACTCGGTGGCCGTCCGGCCGAACCCGGCCACCCGCAGCGGTTCCCCCACCGCGGGCGCCCCGCTCGCGACCGGCACCGGCGGGGTCGACGGCGACCCCGGGCGGCGCGCGATCCGGACCAGGACGACGTCGCGGTCCGGGTGCGGGACCAGCTTCGCCACCACCGGCAGCACGAGCAGGTCCCCGGGTTTCGGCGACGGCACCTTCGGCCCCAGTGACACCCGCGCCTGCCGTGGCGGCGGTCCCTCGACGACGTTCTCGCCGAAACACCGCTTCGCCGTGATCACCCAGTCCGGGGCGATCAGCGCTCCCGAACACCCGGCGGCCGTCTCGTCGACGACGATCCTGACGGCGAACGGATCGGCGCCGTCGGCCACCGCCGTCCCGCCGCTCACGGCACCCGCGCCGCCGGCGGTGAGCAATCCGGCCGCCACCGCGGCGACGACGGGCACGACGACGTGACGAACTGTGAGCATTTCTGGGCCCCCTCGTGAGCAGACTCGCGGAGGCTCACGCTAGCCAGCGGCACCGGCAAATCACCCATATCGGATGAGTCGCCGGCGAGCGTGGCCTGACCAGCCGCGATGACACGCAGCGGGGACGGCGGAGCGGCAATGTTGCCGCTCCGCGACAGGTCAGGCGGACGGTTCGCCGACGGCCTCGAGCAACAACCGGTGCAAGATCCCCTGCTCACCCGGGCGGCAGATCACCGGTAACTGTCGGCGGTCCTCACTGTCACGCTTCCGCGACACCCAGCCCGCGGCTTCGAGCCGGTCGAGCACCTTGACCAGGTCGCTGCGATCCAGGCTCAGCCGGTCGGCGACGCGCTGCTGCGACAGCGGGCCGCACTCGCCGATGCAGACCGGGACGCAGCGGTCCCGGAGGGCGACAGCCGCGGCGGAGGACCTCGCCGTCGCGTGCGGCGCTATTCCGCCAGGCGGTGCAACACGATCATGCCGCCGTACGCGGGTTCGCCGGACCGCTCGGCGTCGGCCGACACGTACCGGTCGACGAGCGCGAGGATCCCCCGCTCCAGCTCGGCGGAGTCCTCGGCCGACAGGTGGACGGCGAACCGGAGGAAGATGCGCACCGCGTCGGGACCCGCCGCCCGCAGCTCGTCCTGGACGGCTTCGATGGGCGCCAGTGCCGCGTCGGCTTCGGTGTTCGGCGGGTCGTCCAGCCACCACGACCGCGCCTTGGCGCGGTAGGGCTTCTCCAGCGCCCCGCTTTCGCCGGTGCGGACCGGGGCCGGCTCCAGCAGGCCCGCGTCGATCAGCTGCCGCACGTGGTACAGGACCGTTCCGGGGTCGCGGTCCAGCCGGTCGGCGAGCTGCTTGTTGGTCAGCTCGCCCTGCCAGCAGAGCCGCAGGATGCGCAGCCGCAGCGGGTGTGCCAGCGCCTTGGCCTCGCTGACCGTCGCCTCGCGCCGCGGCATCGACGAGGCAGTGCCTCCGGGATCAGCCATGGGCGCAGGTTAGTACATCCCCACCGATGGACTTTTCTCAATCGATGTGTGATTCTCCATCAATGGGTACAGCGCTCGGTGGCAGGTACTGGCGGCTCTGGACGTCGGCCGCCCTGTCCAACCTCGCGGACGGGATCCTCAAGTTCGCGCTTCCGCTGCTGGCGATCGGCTACACGCGGTCGCCGGCGCTGATCGCGGGGCTGACGCTGGCGTTCACCCTGCCGTGGCTGCTCTTCGCGTTGCCGGCGGGCGCGATCGTGGACCGCGGGGACCGCCGCTCGCTGATGCTGCTCGCGAACGTCGCCCGCGCCACCCTGCTCGCCGCGCTCCTCGTGGCCGTCCTGTCCGACGCCGGCTCGCTCTGGCTCCTCTACCTCGCCGCGCTCGGCACCGGCACCGCGGAAACGCTCTACGACACGGCGTCCCAGGCGATCGTGCCGCAGCTGGTCGGGCGCGACCGGCTGCCGAGGGCGAACGGCCGGCTCTACGCGGCCGAGACCACCGCCCTCGAACTCGCCGGTCCCCCGGCCGCCGGTCTGCTCGTCGCCGCGTCGGCCGCCCTGCCACTGGGGACACCGGTCGTCCTCTGGGCGACGGCGGTCGCGGTCCTCCTGCTCGTCCGCGGCTCGTTCAAGCCCCGGAAGGACACCGGCCGCCGTCCGGTGCTGCGCGCCGAGATCGCCGAGGGGCTGCGTTTCGTGTGGCGCACGAACGTCCTGCGCACGTTCACCCTGATGACCGGCCTCTTCAACTTCGCCACCAGCGCCGCCCAGGCCGTTCTCGTGTTGTTCGCCGTGGGCCCCGATTCGGTCATGAAACTGTCGGAGGCCGCCTACGGCTGGCTGCTCAGCCTGATCGCCGCCGGCTGCCTCGCCGGCTCCTTCCTGGCCGAACCGGCCGAGCGCGTGCTGGGCCCGGCACGCACGATCGGCATCGCGTTCGTCGCCGGCGCGGCAACGGTGGGGGTGCCGGCGTTGACCGCCGATCCCGTCCTCATCGGCGTCGTCTTCTTCGTCGGCGGGGCCGGCCTGATCGTCTCCAACGTCACGACCGTGTCCCTGCGGCAGCGGATCACACCGGACCGGCTGCTCGGGCGGATCAACAGTTCCCACCGCCTGGTGGCGTACGGCACGAAGCCGCTCGGAGCGCTCGCCGGAGGTCTGCTCGCCCAGGTCTTCGGCCTGCACACGGTCTTCGCGGTCATGGGCCTGCTGGCCGTGTCCACCGCCTTCGGGGCCTACTCGCCGTCGCTGCGAGCAGCCAGCCGCTCCTGCACCCGCGCGTGACGGAACTGGTAGACGCCACCGGTCTGCCGCAGGACTCCGCGGCGGTGGGCGTCGTCGAGGAAGTGCATCAGCCGCCACGGCAGGCGGCCCGTCGCCGCCAGCCACGCGTGGTGGACGAAGTAGGTGCCCCACGCCCGCGTCACCAGGACCGCCATGCCGATCCCGAGGCCGAAACAGACTCCCGCCACGACGGGCTGCACCGCGTTGGTCGCCGCCGGGAACACCTGGCCGCCCGCGAGCGCGCCCGCGAGGCCGTAGCACACCGCCGCGACCCCGCGGGCCATGAAGAAGCCGAACGACGCTCCGGCCAGCCCGCCCGCGATGGCCAGTGCCAGGTCGAAGCGGCCGCCCACCACCGGGAGGAAGCGCGTCTGCGCCGTGAACGCGAACGCCATCCCGTCGAACAGGCCCAGGGAAACCAGGAACGACACGGACAACGCGATCGCCCCGGTCCGTTCGTTGCGCAGGATCGTGCCCGGGCTCGACACCCGGCTGGCGTCGACCGGTTTCGCCAGCCACACGTGCACCGCGAACACCAGGCCGAACACCAGCGCGAGGAACACGACCAGGCCGGCGGCCAGCGACCAGCCCAGTCCGAGCAGGACGCCCACGGCCGCGCCGATCGCGAACCGGCCGGCGAACTTCCGGGCGGCGCCGGCGAAGCGCAGTTCCGTGCGCAGCGGCTCCGGCGGCCGCCCGAAGCGGTGGGTCAGGTAGCCGGCGCCGCCGAAGGACAGCCCGTAGATCGCCGCCAGTGCCGGGCCGTCGTCGACCCAGCCGGCGCCGACGAAGAACAGCGCGATCAGCACCCCGGTCAGGCCCGCGCGGGTCCCGGTGGGCACCGCGCGGTACAGCTGCCACCAGGCCAGGTCCCGGCTGCGCGTGCGTTCCAGGTGCCGGGCCAGGAAACCCAGCCAGCGCGTCGCCTGCTCCGCGCTGTACCGCCCGGACGGGCTCGTCTTCGGGTTCCGCCCCGGCGGCTGCGGCACCTGCGCGTAGGCGTTGGGGACGAAGGAATCGAGCAACTGCCCTTCCAGGGTTTCCGCGTCTTCGGCGGCGAGCAGTTCCGCGGGATCGGCGTGGCGTCCGTAGCCGATCCGTGCCAGGTCGACCATCAACGGCGTCCGCAGCACCCGGGCCAGCGGCGCGTCCGGGTCCCGCCGAAGCCGGTCGGCGACGGGCAGCCAGCGGTCCGCGCCCTGCCGCGCGGTCAGGTAGGTGATCGCCTCCTGCCGCGCGACGGGTTCGAGCCGCACCACGGTGGCGGCCCGCAGCACCGCGCCGGATTCGCGGGTCACCTGCTCGTACTCGGCGGAGCGGCAGGTCAGCACCAGTGACCGCCCCACCGCCATGGTCTGGTCCAGCGCGTCGAGGGCCGCGGCGCGCAGGTCGGCCGGCATCTCGTCGAGTCCGTCGAGGACTCCGATCACGTGACCGCCGAGGACGAGCCGGGTCGGCGCGTCGGCTCCGTACTCGCGGGTGTTGAGCAGGGCCGGGTGGTTTTCGGCGAGCCGGCCGGCCAGCCACCGGTCGAGGTGTTCCCGCTGCGGATCCCACGAGGCCAGCGACAGCAGGACCGGGACCGGGGCGTCCGGGGTGCGGGTGCGCAGCAGCTCCAGCGTCAGCATCAGGGCGAGCACCGACTTGCCGGAGCCGGGCTCGCCGAGCACGACCAGCTGCCGCACGGGCAACGCCTCGAACGTCTCCGCGATGTCGTCGAGATCGCCCCGCAGCACGGGTTTTCCCGGGCGCGCGGCCGCCGACCAGCGCAGCATGATCGGCTGCGGACGGTGCAGCGAACGCAGCTCGGCCTCCGCGCGCCACTGCCACGTCACGGCCTCGGCCAGCTCGGTGACCGCGCGGTCGAACCGGTGGTTCGGCGTGCCTTCCGGCACCGGCCCGGGATCCGGCGGGTCGGGGGTGGCCTCGGCGAGGATCCGGTCGTGCAACCGCCGGAGCTCCGGGTTCGGATCGACGCCGAGTTCGTCGGCCAGCCGCCGGCGCAGGCCGTGGAACAGCGTCGAAGCCTCGGCGTAGCGGCCTTCCGCAGCCAGGGCGCGCATCAGCAGCAGGTGCGACAGCTCGCGCGTCGGGTGCTCGCCGCAGAACTCGGTCAGTTCCCGGACGACCTCACCCGTTTCGCCCAGCCGCAGCCGCCATTCGGCACAGAGTTCCACGGCGTCGGCACGCTGTTCGTCGAGCAGCGCGGCGCGGCCGGCCAGCGTGGCCGTCCGCAGCCCGTCGAGGGCCGGGCCGCGCCACAGGGCGAGCGCGGTGCGGATTTCCTCGACGGCGTCGACCAGCTTCGCCTGCCCGGCAAGGCCCCGCGCGGCCGTGACGTGCCGGCGGAACCGGAGGGAGTCGAGATCGGCGGCCTCGGCCTGCAGGCGGTACCCGGGGCCGTCGGTGACGATCGACCCGCCGGCCTCGCCGAGCCGGCCGCGCAACGCGGAAACGCAGTTCCGCACCTGCTTCACGGCCGTCGCCGGCGGCTCGTCCTCCCAGAGCGCGTCGATCATGCGCTCCACCGGAACGACCGTGTTCGCGTTGAGCAGGAGGACGGCGAGCGCGCGTTGCTGACGCGGGCTCGCCAGGGTGACCCGGGCCCCGGACGCCCGCACTTCCAGCGTCCCGAGAATCCGGAACCTCATCGCTTCCCCCTCGTGCTCACGGCCGTCCCCCCACCCGGGCTCCGAAACGCGCTGGTGGAACGGCGAATGCCGGCGCGAGGACGAAACGAGGACGGCCTCCGGAACCCTAGGGGCACGGTGAAAGAGGGGGAATGCCGGGGCGACCCGGTGGCGGGCGCGTCGTTGGGGGTCGCGCCCTCCACCGGGACCGTTCGGGGTTCTTAGCCGTTTCTTAACGCCGCCTCTGGCCGCACCTGCGCGCACCCCGGACAATCGGCAGGGTGCTGATCGTGATCGCCGACGACGAGGACGCCGTGTGCGAATCGCTTTCGCGCACTCTCCGGTTCGAGGGCTACTCCGTGGCGATCGCCAAGGACGGCCAAGCGGCTCTCGACGTCGTCCGGGACCGGGAGCCCGACGGCGTCATCCTCGACGTGACCATGCCGGTGCTCGACGGCCTGGAAACCTGCCGGCGGCTGCGGGCGGGCGGGAACCTCGTGCCGGTGCTGATGCTCACCGCGCGCGGCGACGTCACCGCGCGGGTCGCCGGCCTGGACGCCGGGGCCGACGACTACCTCGCCAAGCCCTTCTCGCTCCAGGAACTGCTCGCGCGGATCCGGGCCCTGCTGCGGCGGGCCCGGTACGACGCCGTCTCCGAAGCACCGGCGGACCTCCGCTTCGACGACCTCGCGCTCAACCCGGCCACCCGGGAGGTCGTGCGCGCGGGCCGTCCGGTCCGGCTGACCCGGACCGAGTTCGCGATCCTCGAACTGTTCCTGCGCCACCCGCGGCAGGTGCTCACCCGGTCCGTCCTGTTCGAACACGTCTGGGGCTTCGACTTCGGCAACAGCTCCAACAGCCTCGACGTCTACCTCGGCTACCTGCGCAAAAAACTGGAAGCCGGCGGCGGCGGGCGGCTGCTGCACACCGTCCGCGGCGTCGGCTACGTCCTGCGCGAGGATCCCCTGTGAAGCTGCTGCGCGGCCGGGGACGGCGCAAGCTGACCCTGCGCGCGCGGGTCGCGGCCTTTTCCGCGCTCGGCGTCGCGCTCGCCGTCGTCGTCGTGTCCCTCGCGGGCTGGTGGCTGATGCACGAGCGGATGTACGAGAACCTCGACCGCCAGCTGCGCGCCGACACGGCCGAGGCGGCGCGGGCGGCGACGCCCGAGGAGGCACTGCGCACCCTGCGCAGCGCCGACCAGCTGCCGGGCACCTGGTCCGACAACGACCCGCCCACGGAGATCCGGCGGCTGCTGCGGCTGGCCGGGTTGCCGCCGCCCGTCGTCGTCCGGTTCCTCGACAGCACCGGGCGCGTGGTGTCCACCAGCGCGGGAGCCGCCTGGCTGGGGCCGGTGACCTCGCCCGCCGACCGCGTCGCGACCAGCGGGACCGGCCAGGACGTCGACGACGTCGAACTGGGCGACCAGACCGTCTACCGCGTCATCACCGCGCCCCGGCCCGGCGGCGCGGTCCAGGTGGCGAGCCGCGTCATCGGCATCGAAGAGACCCTCGACGACCTCCGGGACCTGCTCACCTGGGTCGGGCTCGCCGGCGCCGCCCTCGCCGGCCTGGTCGGCTGGGGCGTCGCGCGGACGAGCCTGCGGCCGGTCCACCAGCTCACCGGGGCCGTCGAGACGGTGGCCGAGACGCAGGACCTGGACAGCTCGATCCCGGTGGCGGGCCACGACGAGATCGCCCGCCTCGCCACCGCGGTCAACCACCTGCTGACCGCACTCGCCGCGTCGAAAGCCGCGCAGCAGCAGCTCGTCCAGGACGCCGGGCACGAGCTGCGAACGCCGCTGACCAGCCTGCGCACCAACGTCGAACTGCTCACCTACGCCGAACAGCAGCTCGGCTCCGGCCGGTTCCTCGCCGCGGACGACCGCGCCCGCCTGCTGCGGGACCTCGGGATCCAGGCCGAAGAGCTCACCACGCTCACGACCGAACTGGTCGAACTGGCCGCGGAGAACACCGACCCCGAGCCGTTCGGGCCGCTCGACCTCGCCGACGTCGTCCACAGCGCCGTCATCCGCGCCCGCGCCCGGTGGCCCCAGGTCGTCTTCGCCGTCTCGGCCGCCGCCCCCGCGACCATGACCGGCCAGCCGGGCGGGCTGTCCCGCGTCGTGCTGAACCTGCTCGACAACGCCGCGAAGTGGAGCCCGCCCGGCGGCACCGTCCGGGTGGCTCTGTCCACATCGTACGGCTGGGCCCAGCTGACCGTCGCCGACGAGGGACCGGGGATCAGCGAGGAGGACCGGCCGAAGGTCTTCGAACGCTTCTACCGCGCCACCGCGGCGCGGTCGATGCCCGGCTCCGGTCTCGGCCTGGCCATCGTGGCGCAGATCGTCGGAACGCACGCGGGCAGCGTGGTGGCCGGGTCCGCCCCCGGCGGTGGCGCGCAGCTGCGGGTGCAGCTGCCGTCGGACCCGCGGGCTTCTTAACCGGCTCAGCAACGGTTCTTAACCTTCCTTCATCCGCGGGCACGAAGTTCGAGTCGTGTCTTCCGTCGAAACGTTCCGCACCGCGCCCGCGGGCCTGCAGCGGGACAACAACGCCGGACCCTGGGCGGCTGCCGCGATCGTGTGCTTCGGCCTGTCCGTGGTCACCGCCCTCGTCCTGCACGTCACCCAGGCCGCCGTGGTCGATCCGGTCCGGCAGGTCGTCAGCGACTACGCCCTGTCCCCCGCGGGCGGCGGCTTCGCCGTCTGCGTGCTGGCCCTCGTGGCCGGCACCGGCTTCCTGCTGGCCGGTCTGGACCGGGCCGGGCTGCCGGTGTCCCGGCCGGTCGTCGTGCCGTCGGCCTGCTGGGGTGCGGGGCTGACGCTGTGCGCGTTCTTCCCCACCACGCCCACGGGCGCGCCGATGACGTTCTCCGCCGAGGTCCACCGCTTCGCGGGCCTGGTGTTGTTCGTCAGCCTGCCGGCCGCCGCCGGTGCTCTCGCGCGCAGCGTCGCGCGGCACCCGGCGCACCGCGGTCTCGCCGTCCGGCTGCGGCGGCACACCCGCTGGGCGTGGGCCGCCCTCGCGCTGTTCCTGCTGAGCCAGCTGCCGGTGCTCCTCGCGCCGTCGCGCAGCTTCGACGGCCCGCTGGTCCAAGGCCTCACCGAGCGGCTCGTCTTCGTCGTCTACCTCGTCCTGCTCGGCGAGCCTGCCCTCGCCGTCCTGCGCTCCGGGAGGAAATCATGTTGACATCGGCCATCGGGCTCGCGGCCGCCGGTGCGTGCTGCTTCGCCGGCACCGTCCACCTGCAGCACCGCGCCGTCCACCGGGCGGTGGCCGGGCCGGTGCTGCGGCTGCCGGGCATCCGGGCGGTCCTGCGCACGCCCGGCTGGTACGCCGGGATCGGGCTGGCCGGGCTGGGGGCCGTGCTGCACGTCCTCGCGCTCACGATGGCCCCACTCGCCGTGGTGCAGCCGATCGGGGTGCTCACGCTCGTCCTCACGGTCCTGCTCGCGCGGACCCGGCTCACCCCGGCCGTGCTCGCCGCGCTCGCGATGAGCGTCGCCGGCCTGGCCGGTTTCGTCGCACTGGCCGCCACGGCCACGAGCCCCGCCCTGCCGGCGCCCGGCATCGGGACCGCGCAGTGGGCCCTGCTCGTCGCGGCCGGGCCGGCCGCGGCGGCCCGGTACGCCCGCGGCCGGGCCCGGTCCCTGTTGTCCGCGCTCGCGACGGCCGTGCTCTTCGGGTTCACCTCGGCGCTGGTCCGGGCGGCGGCGGTCGCTCCGCTCGGCGGCGGCGCGGCGGCCGTCGTGGTCGCCGAGGCCGTGGCGGCGACCCTCGCCGGAGCGTGGCTGCTGCACCAGGCGTACGCGAGCGGCCCCGCTCCCGTCGTGGCCGGGGCGACCACGATCGCCGACCCGCTCAGCGCGGTCCTCATCGGCGTCTTCGCCTACGGGGAGCTCACGCCGGGGCAGCTCGCCGTCCTGGCCGTGCCCGGGCTGGTCGCCGTCGCCGGGCTCGTGCTCCTCACCCGCGCCCTGCCGCCGCCCGCCGCACCCGCCCGCCGGAAGCGGCGCGAAGGCCCGCTGCGCATCGCGATCACCGCGGACACCTATCCGCCCGACGTCAACGGGGCCGCGAACTTCGCGGCCCGGCTGGCGACCGGGCTGGCCGGGCGCGGGCACGAGGTCCACGTCCTCTGCCCGTCGCCCGGTGGCGAATCGTTCACCGAAACGACGGCCGGGGTCACCGTCCACCGGTTCGGTTCGGTGCGCACGCCGTTCCACCCGACGTTCCGGATCTGCCCGCCGTGGCGGACGGCCAAGGCGGTGCCGGCGTTGCTCGCCGCCCTCGACCCCGACGTCGTGCACACCCAGGCGCACTTCCTCGTCGGCCGCCGCGCGGTCCGCACCGCCACGGCCGCCGGTGTCCCCGTGGTCGCCACCAACCACTTCATGCCGGAGAACCTGCTGGGCTACGGGCCGCTGCCGCGCTGGACCCACCGGCCGCTGGCCCGGCTGGCGTGGCGCGACCTCGTCCGGGTCTTCGACCGCGCCACGGTCTGCACCACCCCGACGCCCCGGGCGGCCGGGCTGCTCGAACGCCACGGCCTCAACCGGCCCGTGCTGGCGATCTCCTGCGGGATCGACCGCGCGCACTACGCCGGACCGCCCGCGGGGCCCGTCGCCGCGCCCGCCGTGTTGTTCGTGGGCAGGCTGGACGCGGAGAAGAACGTCCACGAGCTCCTGGAAGCCGCCGTGGCGCTGCCGCCGGACGTGCGCGTCGAGCTCGTCGGCGACGGCAGCGAACGCGCCCGGCTGGAGGCGCTCGCCGCCCGGCTGGTGATCGCGGACCGGGTGACCTTCCACGGGTTCGTCCCGGACGACGAGCTGGTGCAGGCCTACCGGCGGTGCGCGGTGTTCTGCATGCCGGGCACCGCGGAACTGCAGAGCCTCGTGACCATGGAGGCGATGGCCGCCGGCAAGCCGGTCGTGGCCGCCGACGCGATGGCGCTCCCCCACCTCGTGCGGCCCGGCCGCAACGGCTGGCTCTACCCGCCCGGCGACGTCGCGGAACTGGCCGGCCGGCTCACCGCGGTCCTGGCCGACGAGCCGGCCAGGACGGCGATGGGCCGGGCGAGTCTCGAGCTGATCGCCGGGCACGACCTGGATTCCACTTTGGACCGGTTCGAAGAGGTCTACCTCGACGTCGCGGTGCACCCGGTGGCCGTTGCGGTGCGGCGGTGAACCCGCGGGAGCTACTCGTCCTCGAGCTCGGCGAGCAGGTCGACGGCGCCGGCCACCGGGAACGCCGTGGGCGACGGCTCGTAACCGAGCACGTCGATCGCCGCGGTGACGTCCAGGGAGCGTTCCACCGCGAACTGGCTGATGACGTACCGGTTGAGCCGTCCGCCCGGGAACACCCGGGCGAACGGGGACAGCAGCCAGGCCGGCAGGTAGAGCGGCCGCGCCCGCACGCCCGCCGAGGCCAGCAGGCCGCGCAGGGCCCAGTCGATCGGCACCGGGGCGCTGTCGGCGATGTTGAACACGCCGGGCCAGCCCGTTTCGGCCGCCGCGGCGAGCAGGCAGGCGCGGGCCAGGCTGTCCACGTTGGTCATGCTGACCAGCACCTTCCCGGTGCCCGGCACCGGCAGGCGGCCGCCCCGCACGTTTTCCAGCAGCCTCGGGAGGAGGGTGGTGTCCCCGGCGCCGTAGACGGCGTGCGGCCGCAGGACGACCGCGTCGCGGGAGATGGCCAGCACGAGCTGTTCGGCCGCGGCCTTCGCCGCCGCATAGGCGTTGAGGTAACGGTCCACCGGCGCTTCGTGCTCCTTCGCCCGCACCGTCGGCCGGAACGGGTCGTACACGCTGCCGCTGCTGACGTGGACGAAGCGGCAGCCGGGGAACGACGCCAGCACGTGGTGGGTGCCGAGCAGGTTGGTCCGCCACACCTCGCGCGCCACGCCGGTGTCGGTCGCGGACGCCGCGCAGTGCACCACCGCGTCGACGTCCGGCGGGTCGGCCAGCTTGCCCGCCGTGATGTCCCACGAGCGGTACGCGGCCCCGCCGACCCGGCCGGCGTCCGCCACGGCCCGCCTGCCGAAGGCGGTCACCTGCCAGCCCGCGGCCACGGCGGCCCGGCAGACCGCGCCGCCGACGAACCCGGTCGCGCCGGTCACCGCGAGCCTCACGGCCGGCTCGCGGTCATCAGCTCGCGCAGGCGCCCGCGATCGAGCTTGCGGGACCGGCCGGAGCGCGGCAGTTCCGGCAGGACGACGATCCGGTCGGGCACGGCTTCGGCGTCGATCAGCTCCGGCAGCTGCCTGCGGAGCCGCCGGACGAGGCGGGCCGGGTCGGCGTCGTCGCTGTCGGCCACGACCGCGAGCACCACGGCCTCGTCCTCGGTCACCGGGTCGGGTACCCCGACCATCGCCGCCTCCCGGACGCCCGCCAGCAGCGCGATCGACGGCTCGTACAGCCCGGGGTAGATGTTGTACGAGCCGCGGATCACCATGTCCTTCTTGCGGCCGGTCATGACGATCCGGCCGTCGTCGTCCAGCCGGGCCAGGTCGCCGGTGGCCAGCTCGGCCACCGGCGGCGCACCCAGGTAGCCGAGGCAGGCGTTGGGCGCGGTCACCAGCAGCTCGCCGTCGGCGGCGATCCGGGCGGTCACCCCGGGCGACGGCGTCCCGAGCAGATCACCCGGGAGGCCCTGCTCGACGTGCGCCAGCTTGTCCTCCGCGCGGGCGACCGCGAGCGGGATCGCCTCGGTCATCGCGTAGATCGACAGCACCTCGCCGCCGGGGACCGCGGCCAGCGCCTGCCGCAGCACCGCGGGTGCCGCGGGCGCGGACCCCATCACCAGGTGACGGACGTGCGCGGGCCACCGCGGGAGGACGCCGAACACCTCGGCCAGGTGCACCGGCACCCCGTAGGCGTGGGTCACCCGGCGTTCCCCGAGATCCCGCGCGAACCGCTCGGGCGGCGCGGACGGCCGGGGCAGGGACAGCCGGGCACCGCCCAGCAGCGCGGGCAGGCCGGCCATGACGCCGTCGGCGTGCATCACGTCCCCGGGCGCGAACGGCAGATGCTCCCCCAGCATCGTCACCGCCGCGGTGAGCGACCGCAGCGAGTGCACGACCCCCTTCGGCTGCTCGGTGGTCCCCGAGGTGAACACGACGAGCGCCGGTGCGTCCGGGTCCCGCTCCGGGACCGCGGCCGGCGGCCGCCCGGAAAGGTCCTTCAGCGACAGGGCCGAACGCGGCACGCCCGGCAGCCGGCGTCCGATGTGGACCTTCCGGATGCCGTGGTCGCCGATCGCCTGCCGCAGGTCCGGCACGGCCCAGCCGCGGCGGCGGCAGTACGTGCGGGCCGGGCCCACGACGCTCGCGGCGTAGAACAGCGACTCGGCGATCAGCCACCGCGGGCGGCAGGCCCGCAGCCGCGCGGACACCAGGGCCGGGCCGACGGCGGTGTCCGCCGAGACGAGCACCGCGCCGGCCTGCAGCGCGCCCAGGAAGAGGCCGATCGCGGTGGCCGAGTTGCGGACGGCGAAGAGCACCCCGTCGCCGGGCGCCAGCCCCTCGGCCCGGAGCCCGGTGCCCACCTCGAGCGCGAGGCGGCGCAGCTCGCCGAAGGTCGTCGTGCGGCCGTCCGGATCGATGACGGCCACCTCGCCGGGCCGCTTGCCGGCGGTGTCGAGGAATCGGGTCACGAAGTCGTTCATGCGCGGCTGACCTCCAGTCGCCGGTAAGCGGGGAAGAGCACCCCGGAGGCGGCACGGCGGGCGGTGATCCGCAGTGCCGCGGTGTCGAACAGGGTGCCGAGAACGGCGTGGATCTCGGCCATGGCCAGCGGGTAGCCGAGGCAGAAGTGCGGCCCCGCGCCGAACCACAGCCGCCGCAGCTCCGGCGGGTGCACGCGGGCGAGGTCGAACCGGCCGGACGCCCGGGCACAGTTGAGAGTCGACAAAACGACCCGGTCGCCGGCGCGGACCTCGGCCCCGGCGATCCGCCCGGGCCGGACCGCGTTGCGCAGGATGATCGGCGCGGGCGTGATCAGCCGGGCGGTCTCGTCGATCGCGGCCGCCATCGGCCCGGTGTCACCGGCGCGGTACGCCGCGGCGACGCCGGCCAGCTCACCGTGGTCGTGGAGCACCGCGACCATCCGCGGCAGCAGGCTGGTGATCGTCTCGGTCCCCGCGATCAGGAACGCCGAGGCGAGTCCCCGTGCCTCGTCCTCGGTCAGCCCGAAGCTGCGCATCCGGCCGACCGCGGTGGTCTCGTCGCCCTGCTCCCAGGCGAGCGAAGTGGTGCTGCCGATCTCGGCGACGATCGCGCGGGCCCGCGCGATCTGCCGGGCGCTCAGGCTGAGCCTGCCCAGTTTGACCAGGCCGATGATCGCCGTCGCCTGCCCGGTCATCCGCAGGTAGGCCACCTCCCGCTCGGCCGTGGACCCGGTCACGGTGAACCCGGTCAACGCGCTGGTCACCGCCCCGGCGACGATCTTGGTCGTCCGCACGACGTCCACCGGGTGGCCACTGCGCACCGTTTCGGCCACCCGGGCCAGCGGCTCGGTGCAGGCCGCGTCGACCAGCCGGCGGACGTAGGCCGGGGTGAAGAACTCCGCGAGCTTGCGCCGCATCGCCCGGTGCTCCGGGCCGTCCATGTTGACCAGCATCGACGGGCCGAAGACCGGGGTCCACAGGTCCGCCTCGGTGCCGCCGCCGCTGCGGAAGGTCTCGGTGTCGGTCAGCACCTCCCGGGCGGCCGAAGCGTCGTTCACGACGATCCCGAGCCCGGGCACCCGCACCGCCGGGCCGAGCCGGCCGAGGACGCGGACCACCGGGTAGGCGAGCGGGTGCGCCGCCAGTTGCAGCCGCAGCTCGTGCGCGCCCGCCCTCATCGGACGTCCACCGTTTCACCGCGGTAGCCGTGGCTGGTGTACCAGGCGAAGGTGTTGCGGATGCCCCACGCCTTGGTCCGCCGCTGCGACCAGTACACGACCATGTCCCGGCGCCGCCCGTAGGCGCGGGTGACGCACCGGACGCGGTTCACCAGCGTGCGGTCCTCGTGGACCTCTTCGATGCACGACCGGGGGTAGCCGCCGCACCGCTCGTACAGGCTGGCGGTGATGGCGGTGTTCCCGCCCGCGCAGAGCAGGTACGGCCCGAGGTACTCCGGCCCCCGGTTGGCGCGGCGGAACCGGGCGCAGTACCCGCCGGCCGCCACCAGGAACGCCAGCACGGCCCGCTCGGTCCGGGGCACGGCGAAGTCGTCGGTGCGCGCCTTGAACCGGCCCCCGACCAGCTCCAGCCCGGAGGCGAACCCCCGCAGGACGGCTTCCGTCCACTGTGGAGCGACCAGGCAGTCCGCGTCGGTCCGGGCCAGGTGGGTGGCGCCGTTCGCGATGGCCTGGCGCATGCCGGTGTCGCAGGCGGCGCCGGTGCCCTTCTGCGGTTCGCCGATCACCCGCACGTCCATCTCGGGGTGCGCGGCGGCGAAGGCGCGGACGACGCCGGCGGTGGCGTCCGTGCTCGCGTTGTCCACCACCAGCACGGTGAAGTCCCGGTGGCGCTGGGCGGCGAGCGACCGCAGCGGCCCTTCGATCCACTTTTCCTCGTTGTACGCCGGAATGACGACCCAAAGCCGGCTCATGACGACAGCTCCGCGAACACCGTGCCGACGCTGACGCCGCCGGCCAGGCCGATGAACGCGACCTTGTCGCCCGGCCCGCAGCGGCCCGACTCCAGGGCCAGGCTCAGCTGCAGCGGCAGGCTGCACGAGGCGACGTTGCCGTGGTCGGTGATCGTCACGACGAGCTTGTCCTCGGGCACCTCGCTGCACTCGAGGAACACCCGCAGGTGCGGGACCCCGACCTGGTGGACGCAGAAGAGCGCGAAGTCGTCCCTGCTCAGCCCGGTCCGGGCCAGTGCCGCGTCCAGCTGCGGCCGGATGCCGCGCACGACGGACTCCATCAGGGTGCGGCCGTCTCCCCGCAGGTAGCCGTCGGTGACCGGGTCGCGGGAGTTCGCACCGCCGTGCCCCGGAATCGAAGCGACGTCCCAGCACGACGAGTCCGCCGAGAAGTCGCGGTGGAAGAGGCCTGGCGAAGTCGAGGACTCCAGCAGCATCGCGGCTCCGGCGTCGGACAGGGTGTAGCCGGCCAGGGCGTCGACGAACTGCTCGCGGTCCGCCACCGACCACCGGACCACCCGGGAGCCGGTCTCGCCGGTGCAGACCAGGACGCGGCGGTACTGCCCGCTCCGGATCAGCGCTTCGGCGACCTGCATCCCGTTGAGGAAGCTGTTGCAGGCGTTCTTGACGTCGAACACCGGGCAGGCCGCGCCGAGCTTGGCCGCCACGACGTGCGCCGTGGCCGGTTCGACGAGGTCCTGGGAGGCGGACGCGAACACGACCAGGTCGATGTCGTGCGCGCCGAGCCCCGCGCCGGACAGCAGTTTCGCGGCCGCGGCCACGGCGAGGTCGGAGGCGAGTTCGCCCGGGGCGGCCCGGTGTCGTGTCCTGATCCCGCTGAGCTTGCGGATCGCCCCCGGCCGCGGCGTGAAGCCGGGACTCTCGCGGCCGATGCGCTCCTCGATCTCCCGGTCGGCGACCAGGGTGGGTGGCAGGTAGGCGGAGACGCCGCCGATCGCCACGTGCATGGGACTGTCCTTTCTAGACACCGGCGAACGCCAAGGTCACGTTGTGCCCGCCGAAGCCGAACGAATTGCTGATCGCCGCGGTGAGCGTGACGCGACGGGGCTCGCCGGCCACGACGTCGAGGGAGATCCGGTCGTCGAGCGTCTCGAGGTTGGCCGTGGGCGGGACCAGGCCGTCCCGGACCGACAGCACGGTCGCGATCGCCTCCACCGCGCCGGAGCCGCCGAGCAGGTGACCCAGCGCGCCCTTCGGCGCGGTGACCACCGGGCCGTCGCCGAGGACGCGCCGGATCGTCACGCTCTCGGTCAGGTCGCCCAGCGGTGTCGACGTCGCGTGCGCGTTCACGTGGCCGATGTCCCCCGCCGCCAGGCCCGCGCGGCGCAGCGCGGTGGTGATGGCGGCGCACTGCCCGGCGCCGTCCGGGTCCGGCGCGGTGATGTGGTGGGCGTCGTTGCTCATCCCCACACCGGCGAGCCTGCCGTAGGCCTTCGCGCCGCGCGCCGCGGCGAAGTCCGCGCGCTCCAGCACCAGGATGCCGGCGCCCTCCCCCAGCACGAAGCCGTCCCGGCCCGCGTCGAACGGGCGGGAGGCCGTGCCGGGACTGGTGTTGCGGGTGCTCATCGAACGCGCCCGCGTGAACCCCGCCATGATCGCCGGCGTGATGCAGGCGTCCGTGCCGCCCGCCACCACGACGTCGGCGTCCCCCGCCACGATCATCCGCCACGCCCACGCGATCGCTTCGGCCCCGGAGGCACAGGCCGACATCGGGGCGTGCACCCCGGCCCGCGCCTTGAGCGCGAGGCCGACCAGCGCGGCAGGCCCGTTGGGCATCACCATCGGGATCAGCTGCGGCGACACCGCGCGCAAGCCCCCTTCCCGCAGGGCGTCGTGCTGGGCGACCAGCGTCGTCGCGCCGCCGATGCCGGTGCCGATCACCACGCCGCAGCGGACGGGATCCACCGTGTCGTCGGCCAGGTCCGCGTCCCGGCACGCCTGCCGGGCGGCGATCACGGCCAGCTGTTCGGCCCGGTCCATCCGCTTGAGCTCGACGTGGTCCAGTTCCCCGTCGGGTTCGACGGCCAGCCGCGCGGCGATGCGCACCGGGAACCCGTGCTCCCGCGCCCACTCGGTATCCAAAGTGGACGCTCCGGCACGGCCGTCGAGCAGCCCCCGCCAGGTGGCGGGCACGTCCCCGCCCAGCGGCGTGGTCGCGCCGACGCCGGTGACGACGACCTCGACGTCCGGGCTGGTCACGCCGCCGCGCGCAGGTAGTCGGCGACGTCGCCGAAGGTCCGCAACGAGGGGAGGTTGTCCTCGGGGATCGCCAGGCCGTAGCTGGTTTCGATCTCGTCGGTCAGCTCGACCATGGCCAGGGAGTCGATGTCCAGCTCGTCGCGCAGCGACAGGCCGGTCAGCGGGCGTCCGGCGGACAGCGTCACCGGGTCGGTGCCGGACACCTTCGCGATCAGCTGGGCCAGGGTGCGCTCGATGTCGTCGGAAGGGCTCATCGCTTACCTCTCACGGTGGATTCGGGGCTGCGGCAGCAGGCTGGCAACGGCCGCTGACCGACAGCTGACGGGTTGCCCCGGATCCGGCCCGGTTGTGCGCCGTGCACAAGCGGTTCGCGGCACCGGCCCAGCCCGCGGCGCTATGGTCGGCGGATGCCGGGGCATCCGCACGCATCCAGGAGGGTCATCCGCGAGGTGGCCACCGTCGTCCTCACCGAGCTGCCGTCGTTCGCCGACCGGCTGACCGAGCGGGGAGCCGTCGAAGAGAAGACGTTCTACGCGCGCGGCGACTGGGTGGCGCCCGCGGACATGCGGCAGTCGTTCATGGACAACGCCCGCAGCGCGCTGGTCCTGATGACCGAGGGTTTCGACACGCGGGCCGACTGGATCGCGGCCCCGCTGGCCACCGGCCGCCGCCGCGCCGAGCAGGGCGTGCCCCTGGAGGCGGTGCTGCACCTGTTCCGGCTGGGCACCGAGCTGCTGTGGGAGATGCTGCTGGCCGTGGCCCGCCGCCGGTCACCGGACGAGCTGACCGAGTTCGTCGACAGCGTGATGGTGCTGTGGCAGGCGACCGACCGCGTCTCGACGGCGATGGTCGAGGGGTACCGGTCGCGCGAGACCCAGCTGCGGGCGCGGGCGAACCGGCACCGCGAGCGGCTGGTCCGGCTGCTCGTCGAGGGCCGGGGCGTCGACCCGGCGGTGGCCGCGGACGCCGAAGCCGATCTCGGCCTGCCCGGGCACGGCCGGTACGTCGTGGTCCTGGTGGCCTCCGACCTCGCGGCCGAGGACGTGCCCCCCGTCCCCGGACTGTCCGCACTCGGGGTGCGCGTGGTCGTGGCGCCCTACCGGGACCGCCTGGTGTGGCTGGCCGAGCTGGGTGACGTCCCCGCCGACCGGCTGACCGGCCTGCTCACCCCGCACCTGCAGCATCGGGCGGGCATGTCCGGCGAGGTCGACGGGCTGGCCGAGATCGGCATCGCCTACCAGCTGGCCGAAACCGCGCTGCACACCCAGGCGCCCGACGTGCCCGGCCTCGCCGTGCTCGACGACCGGCTGCCCGAGGCGCTCGTCGCCGCCAGCCCGCGGCTCGCCCACCGGCTGGCGGCGAAGACCCTCGGCCGCCTCCTGGACCTCGAGGACGAGGAACGGCAGGTGCTCCTCGAGACGCTGCAGGCGTGGTTCCGCGCGGACCGCTCCCCCACCCGCGCCGGCGAACTGCTGTACTGCCACCGGAACACGGTGCTCAACCGGTTGCGCAAGATCGAGCAGCTCACCGGCGCTTCCCTGGAGGACGACCGCCACCGGCTGTGCTGCCGACTCGCCCTGATGGCGCAGGACAGCCGGCGACGCGAATGACTCGCCCGCGAGCCTGTCGCGGGCGAGTCGTTCGCCGGTCGATCGCCGGTCAGGAGGCGCTGCAGCTGACGCTGGGCCAGTTCCAGTTCCCGTTCGCCATGATGGTGACGCCCCAGTTGTCGCCGCTGCCGTTCGGCTTCGCGATCAGCACCTGGCTGCTGGGCCAATTGGCGTTGATGTTCCAGGTGGTGCTGATCCGCGCGGGGCTGGGCACGTTCATCGTGACCGTCCAGCTCGACGAGCCGCTGACCGAGACGTTCAGGTTGTACCGGTCACCCCACCTCTGCCCGGCCGACAGCGTTGCGGTGCAATTGCCTCCGCCCGGTGTCGTGGGCGTGGTCGTCGGCGTGGTCGGCGTCGTGGTCGGCCCCGTCGGGGTGGTCGTCGGGGTCGTGGGTGTCGTGGTCGGGCCGGGGCCGCCGGCGTTGAGCGCGTTCAGCACCGAGGTGTAGGCGGCCTTCTTGTTGCCGTTGCCGTCGAACAGCAGCGGGCTCTCGTTGGACCGCCAGGAATCGCTGTCCCGGACGCCCCACACGGTGATGCCGACGCAGCGCGCGACGTTCATGCACGCCTGGGTCAGCGCGGAGTACTGCCCGGTGTTCGAGTTCGTGACGTCGACCTCGGTGAGCGCCACGTCGACGCCGAGCGCCGCGAAGCTGGAGATCGTCTGCTGGAAGTTGCCCGGCACCGAGCTGCCGCCGGTGAAGTGGGCCTGCAGGCCGACGCAGTCGATCGGCACGCCGCGGGACTTGAAGTCCTGGACCATCCGGTAGACGCCCTGGGTCTTGCCGTAGCTCCAGTTGTCGATGTTGTAGTCGTTGTAGCAGAGCTTGGTCGACGGGTCGGCCGCGCGCGCGGTCCGGAACGCGACCTCGATCCAGTCGTTGCCGGTGCTCTGCAGGTTCGACGGCCGTCGGCTGCCGTCTTCGTTGAAGGCTTCGTTGACGACGTCCCAGTACGCGAGTTTGCCCTGGTAGTGGGCCATCACCTTCTGGATGTGGTTGATCATCGCGTTGCGCAGCGCACTGCCACCCATGTTCTGCATCCAGCCGGGTTGCTGCCCGTGCCAGGCGAGGGTGTGGCCGCGGACCTTCGAGCCGTGGCTGACCGCCCAGTTGTAGATCTGGTCGCCCGCCGAGAAGTTGAACTGGTTCTGGTTGGGCTCGGTCGCGTCCGGCTTCATCTCGTTTTCGGCCGTCACCATGTTGAACTCGCGTGCCGCGATGGTGGTGTAGGCGGATTGGCCCAGCCTCCCACCGGCGATCGCCGTGCCGAAGTACCGGCCGGACTGCGCGGCCGCGGCACCCAGCGTACTGGCCGCGGCGTCCGCGCCCGGCGCCGTCACCAGAACGGTTGCGGTCGCGGCCACGGTCGCCACGCCCGCCAGCACTCGAGTGGTCGTCGACCGCCACCAGCGCCTGCTGCGCAGGTCCGACGAACTTTCCGCCATCCGTGGTCTCCTTCGGTGAAGTCCCCCGCTGCCAGCAGCAGAGCACGCCGCCGGAGTGCCGCGCAAAAAGTTTCGATCGACTTTCGGTCCGTGAAAATTACCTGGGGAACCACCGCCCTTCCCGCACGTCCCTAGGTAGTGCTCATCGAAGCGGTCCGGGAGGACGTGCGGCCCCGGGCGGCCGCGCGTCTTCCCGGCCGTCGGCGCCGGTGGCTGTTCGCGCTCGCCGTGTTCGCGCTGCTCGCGCAGATGGCGATCGCCATGGTCACGGCGGCCGTCGAGCAGACCCCGACCATCGACGAGCCGGTCTACATCGGCACCGCCGTCGACTACCTGGATCAGCACAGCCTGCGGTACAACCCCGAACACCCGCCGCTGGGCAAGCTGGTCATCGCGACCGGGCTCGCTTTCGCGGACGTGCACGTCGATCCCGGTTTCACCGGCGACCAGACGCAGCTCGGCCGGTACGTGCTGTACGAATCGGGCCACGACCCGGGCCGGCTGCTGTTGGCGGCGAGGCTCCCGGTGATCGTGCTGACACTCCTTTTCGGACTGGTCGTCTTCGCCTTCGCGCGCGATCTGGCCGGTCCGGCCGGCGGTGTCGTGGCACTGGCCCTGTATGCGTTTTCTCCCGACCTCGTCGCGCACGGTTCGCTGGCCACCCTCGACGCGCCGGTGGCCGGTTTCCTGGTGACGTCGGCCTGGCTGCTGTGGCGCGCCCGACGGCGTCCCGTTCTCTACCTTCCCTTGGCGGGACTGGCTTTGGGCGCGGCCGTGGCCACGAAGATGAGCGCGCTGGCCGCGGTTCCGGTGGTCCTGCTCCTGGTCGCGCTGTCCGTCCGGCGTTCATCCGGTCCACAACGGACACTGAAGCACCACGGCGCCGGTGTCGCGGCGGCCTTCGGCGTCGGGCTGATCGCGATCGCCGTGGTGTGGGTTTCGTACCTGGTCGTCGATCCGCAGCTGCGCTGGACGGCCCCACCGGGCCTGCCGCCGGTCGAAGGCCTGCGGTCGGTCACCGATCTGCTGCCGCTGCCCCGGCCGTACCTCGACGGGATGCGCGTCCAGTTCGGGTTCGAAGACCAGGTGTGGACCACGTTCCTGTTCGGCGGCGTGCACGTCGGTGCGCTGTGGTACTACCTCCCGGCCGCGCTGCTGGTGAAGACCCCGCTGGGCGCGCTGGCCCTCTGGGTGGCCGGCGTCGTCGCGATGGTGGCGGTCCCCCGGCTGCGCCCGGCGGCACCCTACGTCCTGCTCCCCGCGGCCGTGCTGCTGGCCGCGGCGATGACGGGCAGCCGCGACCTCGGCGTCCGGTACGCGCTCTTCGTGCCGATGTTCCTGGCCGTCGCGGCGGCCGGGGTGGTCGCCGTCCGCCGCCGGTGGGCGCCGGTCGCCGTGGCGGCCCTGGTCGCGTTCACGGCGATCAGCTCGCTGCGGGCGTTCCCGTACTACCTGCCGTATTCGAACGAGGCGTTCGGCGGCCCGGCGCGGACCCACCGGCAGCTGCACGACTCGAACGTCGACTGGGGCCAGGACCTGGGCCGGCTGGCCGACCGCCTGAAGCAGCGCTACCCGGGCGAGCGGGTGTGGCTGGTCTACAAGGGCAGTGGGGTGCCGTCGTACTACGGCATCGACGCCGCCGATCCCCTCGCGGTGCCCGCGGACGCGGTGCACGGACTGCTCGTGGTGTCGGATTCGGCGATCGCCAAGGCGGACGACCGCCTGGGGTTCCTGCTCCGCACGAGCACACCGCTCGACGACGTCGGGCACTCCATCACGATCCACCGCCGGCCGTGACGCGGGCGCCGACGACGCGCAGCGCCAGATCGCCGTACTGGTAAGCGAGCTGGTCGACGGAGAACTCGCCGCCGTCGTGGAACCAGTTCGCCACGCCCATGCCCATGTCGAGGATCGAGTACGACGCGAGCCGCGCCGACCGGACCGCGAAGACCCCCTCCGCCACGCCGCGTTCGATGAGTTCGCGGAAACCGCGCTCGTACGTGCTGCGCAGCCGGAGGACGCGGGCGGGCTGCTCGAGGCTGCCGATCTCGCGGTTGCCGACGAACGCTTCGAGCCGGTGCCGGGCGTGGTACCGCACGTGCGCCTCGACCGCCCGGCGCAGCCGTTCCGTCACGTCGGTGACGCCCTCGACCGCCTCGGTGTGCCTCGCGAGCAACGTCTCCATGGTGCCGAGCATGATCTCCGCCAGCAGCACCTGCTTGCCGGACACGTGCTTGTACAGGCTGGGCCCGCGGATCCCGACCGCGGCACCGATGTCGGCCATCGTCGTCGCCCGGTAGCCCTGGGCGGCGAACAACCGCAGGGCCGCCAGGCGGATGGCCGCGGCCCGGCCGGCCGGCGGCCCGGCCGCGACGTCGCCGGGGCGATGGGGGCGTTCCACCTTCATGCCCACAGGCTAACGCTGATTAGCCACATTGTCTTGACTTCCGGCCGGATCGGGCGTTCTCATGGCTAACAGTCATTAGCCGAAGGAGCTGCCGATGCCGATCGAGTTCGCCGTGGACGAGCCCGTCACCCGGCTCGCCGACCGCGTGCGGGAGTTCGTCCGTGAAGTCGTCGTCCCCGAGGAGCAGGCCTGTGACGGCGTGCTGCACGACGGGCCGGAGCCGCTGCGGCGCCGGCTCCAGCAGGCCGCGCGCGACGCCGGGGTCTTCGCCCCGCACCTGGCGCTCGACCTGCGCGGCCAGGCCGTGGTGTTCGAGGCGGCGGGCTACTCGCTGCTCGGCCCGCTCGCCCTCAACATCGCCGCGCCCGACGAGGGCAACATGCACCTGCTGGCCAAGGTCGCCGACGAAGAGCAGCGAAAGCGCTACCTCGCCCCGCTGGCCGCCGGTGAGGTGCGCTCCTGTTTCGCGATGACCGAGCCGGCCCCGGGCGCGGGCTCCGATCCCCGTGCCCTCGCGACGACGGCGACCCGGGTGCCGGGCGGCTGGCGGATCGACGGCCGGAAGTGGTTCACCAGCGGCGCCGACGGCGCCGCGTTCGCGATCTGCATGGCCCGCACCGGCGGCGTGCCCGGGGACGCCGGCGGCGCGACGATGTTCCTCGTCGACGCGGCCGACCCGGGGATGAAGGTCGTCCGGAACATCGCGACCCTCGACGAAGGTCTGTTCGGCGGCCACAGCGAAGTCGTCTTCGACGGCTGCGTGGTGGGCGACGACGCCGTGCTCGGCGAGGTCGACCGCGGTTTCGAATACGCCCAGGTCCGCCTCGGGCCCGCGCGGCTCACCCACTGCATGCGGTGGCTGGGCGTCGCCCGCCGGGCCCAGGACGTGGCGCTCGACCGCGCCGCGAGCCGGTCGGCGTTCGGCCGCCCGCTCGACGAGCTCGGCATGGTGCAGCAGCTGATCGCCGACTCGGAGATCGACCTGGCGGCGGCGCGGGCGCTGCTGTGGCGGGCCTGCTGGGAGCTCGACCAGGGCCGCCCCGGTGCCCAGCAGACGTCGATCGCCAAGACGTTCGTGTCCGAGGCGGTGCACCGGGTGGTCGACCGCGCGGTCCAGATCTGCGGCGCGCTCGGCGTCTCGGCCGACGCCCCGCTTTCGCGGCTGTACCGGGAGGTCCGGCCGTTCCGCATCTACGACGGCCCGTCGGAGACGCACCGGTGGGCGATCGCCCGGCGGGCGGCCAAGGCCCGCGCGGCGCTCCGATGACCACCGCCGACACCGAAGTCCTGCGGCGCTACTTCGCGCGCGAGGTCCCGGAGTTCGGCGGCGAGCTGGCGGTCGAGCTGATCCACGGCGGCCGGTCCAACCTCACCTACGCCGTCACCGACGGGACGCACCGCTGGGTGCTGCGCCGCCCGCCGCTCGGGCCCCTCACGCCGACCGCGCACGACGTCGGCCGCGAGTTCCGGGTCATGGCGGCGCTCGGCCCGACCGGCGTGCCGGTCCCCCGCACGGTCGTCTCCTGCGAAGACCCGGCGGTGCTCGGGGCGCCCTTCACCGTCGTGTCGCATGTGGACGGACCGGTGCTGCGCGACGGCGCGGCCCTGCCGTCGATCGACTTCCGCCGGTACGCGACGGCGTTCGTCGACGAGCTGGTGAAGCTGCACGCGCTCGACCCGGCGGAGATCGGTCTCGAGGCGTTCGGCCGTCCGTCGGGTTTCCTGGACCGCCAGCTCCGGCGCTGGCGCGGTCAGTGGGACCGGGTCGCGACGCGGGAGCTGTCGACGGTCGGCGACCTGCACGAGCGGCTCGTCAAGGCAGTGCCGCGGGAGAGCGGCGCCGCGCTGGTGCACGGCGACTACCGCTGGGACAACACGATCCTCGGCCCGGATGCGGGGATCGCGGCGATCGTCGACTGGGAGATGGCGGCGCTCGGCGATCCGCTCACCGACCTCGGGCTGCTGCTCGCGTACTGGGACCCGCGGGTCGCGCCCGTGCTCGGCGTCCGGCACGTCCCGACCGCCGTCGCCGGGTTCCCGGCCGCGGCCGGCCTGGCGGAGCAGTACGCCCGGCGCAGCGGCCGCGACCTGACGAACCTGGCGTTCTACCAGGCACTCGGCTGGTTCAAGCTCGCCGTGATCGCCGAAGGCATCCACGCCCGCCACCGGGCCGGACAGGCGGTCGGCGACGGCTACGACGGCGTCGGCGCGGCCGTGCCCGGATTGATCGACGCAGGCCTCGACCTGCTCACCTAGGAGGATCCATGCGGTTGTCGGGAACGGTCGCGCTCGTCACCGGCGCGACGGGTGGCATCGGCGAGGCGATCACGCGCCGGCTGGCCGGGGAAGGCGCGCAGGTCGTCGTCACCGACGTCGACGCTTCGCGGTGTGAAGCCCTGGCTGCCGAGCTGCCCGACGCCCTCCCGCTGGCTCTCGACGTCACGTCGGAGGAGGCCTGGCAGTCGACGGTTGCCCGGCTGGACCGGCTGACGATCCTGGTCAACAACGCCGGTATCGGCGAGCCCGCGACGGTCGAGACGGAAACGCTGGAATCCTGGGAGAAAGTCATCGCGGTCAGCCAGCGCGGGGTCTGGCTGGGCATGAAGCACGCGGGCGCGGCGATCGAACGCGCCGGCGGCGGCTCGATCGTCAACATCGCGTCGATCTTCGGCACGGTCGGCGGCTTCGGGACGCACTTCTCCTACCACGCCGCGAAGGGCGCGGTCCGGCTGATGACCAAGAACGCGGCCCTGCACTGGGGCAAGCGCGGCGTGCGGGTGAACTCGGTCCACCCCGGGTTCATCGAGACACCGCTGTCCCGGAAGCTGTGGGAAGGCACGCCGCGCCACACGGCGATGGTCGACGGCACCCCGCTCGGCCGCCTCGGCCGCACCGACGAGGTCGCCGGCGCAGTGGCGTTCCTGGCGTCCGAGGACGCGAGCTTCGTGACGGGCTCCGAGCTGTACGTCGACGGCGGCTGGACCGCCCGCTGACGGCTCCCGGCGTTCCGGCATGATGGCCTGGTGCCCCGCCGTGAGCTCCGCCCGCACCAGGTCTGGTTGATCGGCGTACCGCTCAACCTCCTGCTGGCCATCCCCTGCGCCTACCCGGTCGCCTTCGCGATGCTGGCGGCCCAAGTCGTCGCAAGCGAGCTCGGGTGGGCCAAGATCGACCCCACGGTGGTCGACGACGGCGCGGGCCTGGTGATCGGGTTCGGCGTGGTCGCGGTGTTGTTCGCCGGGCTGCTCGTGGGCGGCCTGAACGCCTTGTTCGCCTTCCGCGCACCGCAGCTCAAGGCGGGCGCCTATTGGCTCGCGGCGGCCCTGCTGGTCGTCGTTCCCGACGTCCTCTACTGGACCGTCATCCGCTAGGGCGCGAGCGCGTACCGCGCCACACCGTCCACTTCGGACACCTTGGCCCGTCCCCGCGCCACCAGCACGTCCAGGTGCGCCACCGTCTCGTTGACCGCGAGCATCCGGTTGAAGTCGTTCAGGTCGCCGAACGCGACCGCCCGCCGCGTCCACGTCAGGCGTTCGGCGACGGCGTAGCCGGTCCGCGCGCCCGTGCCGAGGACGTCCTCGGTCTCGGCGAGCCGCTTGTCGTGGTGATCCAGGAGCTCTTCGACGCGGGTGTGCGTGCTGGCGGCGACCGGGCCGTGTGCGGGGAGCAGCCGTGTGTCCGGGAACGCTGTCATCAGGTCGAGCGAGTCCAGGTAGTCGCCCAGGGGCAACCCCGGCTCCCCGAGCTCGAAGCCGATCGACGGGGTGATGTGCGGCAGCACGTGGTCGCCGGAGAACAGCAGGCCGCGGGGTGCGTCCAAGAACACGACGTGCCCGCGCGTGTGGCCCGGCGTCGGCAGCACCTCCAGCGGGTGCCGCAGGGCCACCGTGCCCGCGTGGAGCCACCGATCCGGCGGCTCCCAGCCGGACGGGTCGAACTCTTCGTACCCCTCGGCCATCCGCGCGGCCAGCTCGGCCGCGCCGCCGCGGCGGAGGACCTCCAGCGAGGTCACCGGGACGTCGGTGCGCAGCGTGGTCAGCAGCTCGAGCCCCGGCCGCTCCCCCGCGCCGAGGTGCACCCGCGTCCCGAAGCGCCGGCGGAGCTCCACCGCCTGCGTGTAGTGGTCGCGGTGGATGTGGGTGACGTAGACGTCGGTGATCTCCCCGAGCCGCCGCCCCAACCCCGCCAGGGACTCCGAAAGCACCGCCAGTGACTCCGGGATCGACCAGCCGGCGTCGACGAGCACCAGCCCGTCGTCCTGTTCGAGGACGTAGACGTTGATCGCGCGCAGGCCGTCGTTCGGCAGCGGCAACGGGATCCGGTGCACGCCCGGCGCGACCGTTTCCGGGCCGCCGGTGGCCCACCGCCCGCGGTCGAGACTCACGAGTCCCCCGCGTGCAGGCCTTCGGCGAGCTCGCGGGCACCCGCGCGGTCGAGCTTGCCGACCTTCGTCTGCGGCAGCGCGTCCACCAGGTACACGAACTCCGGCCACTTGGTCTTGGCGAGCCCGGCGTCACGCAGGTAGCCGGTGACGTCGCCGAGCTCGACGGGTGCGCCGTCGCGCGCGACGGCGAGCAGCGCCACCCGCTCGCCCAGGACGTCGTCGCGCACCGGCACCACGCACGCCTGCGCCAGCCGCTCGTAGCCGGCCACCGCGCGCTCGATCTCGGTCACGTCGAGGTTGCGGCCGCCGCGGATGATGACGTCCTTCTCCCGGCCCATGATCGTGAGCAGGCCGTCCCCGTCGGACACCACGAGGTCGCCGGTCGGGAAGAACCCGTCCGCGGTCAGCTCCGGCGGCTCGACGCGGCCGCCGCGGGCGTAGCCGAGGAACAGCGACGGCCCGCGGACCTGCGCCCGGCCGGTCTCGCCGGGCCCGAGCACGGCACCGTCCGGGGACACCGCCCGGACCTCGGTGCCGGGGAACGGCCGCCCGTCGTGCCCGAGCCGGATCTCCGCCGGCTCCCCCGGCCGCGGCGAGGTGTGGCCGAGGCATTCGGACATCCCGAACACGCGCAGGATCTTCGTGCCCAGCGCGATCTCGGCCCGCTCCAGCGCGAGGCGGTCCATCGGCCCGCCGCCCACCGTGATCGACCGGACACCCGGCAGCCCGCCCGCGGCCGCCAGCTGCAGCGCCATCGTCGGGACGCACATCGTCCAGCGGGTGTCCGTCCCGGTCAGCCGGGCGACCACGGCCGGCGGATCCCACTTCGCCGTCAGGACCAGCGGGCCGCCGAGCACCAGCGAGCAGTAGACGCCGAAGCAGAACGCCGCGGTCGACGACAGCGGCACGATCGCCGCCACGGCGTCGCCGGCGCGGAGCCCGTTGAGCTCGATCGTGCACGAGCAGGCGTAGTGCAACGCCGCTTCGGACTGGACCACCCCCTTCGCCCGCCCGGTCGACCCGGACGTCAGGCCGATGAACACGCCGCCGTTCCACCGCGCCGGATCGCTGCGGCCCGCACCGGACACGGCCGACCAGCGGTCGAGCGCGGGCCGGGTGCCGCCGGGCCGCACCGCGGCGACGTCCCATTCGGCCATCGCGGACGGTTCGGCGACGACGACGTCCGGCCGGATGTCGTCGCACGCGGCCGCGAACTCGGCCCGGGTCGTGTGCCGGTTGACCACGGCGAGGACGCCGCCGGTCAGGCCGGTGGCCAGTGCGGCGGCCACGGTGCGCCAGGTGTTGTCCGCCTGGACCAGTGCCGTGGCCCGCGGGCCCAGCACGTCGGCGAGCACCTCGGCGTGGGCCAGCAACCCGCGGGCGGTGTGCTCGCCGTCGTCGTCGACGACGGCGACGAAGTCCGCCTGCTCGGCGCGTTTGCGGAAGTCCTGGACGGCGTCCTTCATCCGGCGAACATCTCCCGTTCGGTGCCCAGCACGGCGATCCGGCGCCCGCGCATGTCGCCGACCTGGGCGACGGCCTCGGCCCATTCCGGGCTGGCGAGGGCCTTGCGCAGGTCCTCTTCGGTGTCGAAGCCGAGGATCGAGACGCCGTCCCAGCCTTCCGAACGCGGCTCCAGGGCCGCCTCGACCTCGGTGTGCCGCCAGGAGCGCAGCCCCGGCAGCCGGTAGGTGAGCTCGGCGTGGTCGGTCCGCCACCAGGTGATGAACCGCTCGTGGGTCCAGTCCGGCGGCCTGGCGGCCAGCAGCACGAGGTTAAACATCCGCACCTCCCTCGAACCGGACGCCGGGCGAACGTCCGATGATCAGGCGTTCCAGCTTCCCCGAGGCGCCGACCTGCCCGGCGGCCACGTAGTTGGCCACGACCTCCCCGGCGCGGCGGACCTCGCCGAGGTAGAACTCGGCGTTCCCGCTCGAGCTCACCGCCAGCGGGTGGTGGGTGAGCGTGCCCTTCTCGCGCTGGGCGAGGTAGCCCTCCATCGCCTCGCGGCCGCCGGCGAAGTCGGTCGCGAGGCCGTCGGTGGAGAACAGGATCGAGAACGTGAAGCCGTCGTCGATCAGGTCCAGGATCCGCGACGGCGTGTCGCTGTCCATGATTTCGAACCACTTGGTCAGGAACGGCGCTTCAGACACGCGCGGCCTCCTTGCCGGTGCGGAGGGCCGCGAGCCGCCCGGCCCGGCGGCCGGAGACCACGGCGAGGCACAGACCGCCGCCGTAACCCTCGTTATACACGTCGGACAGGTCGGCGCCGGCCGGGTAGAGGCCGTCGATGGGGGCGCCGGCGCGGTCCAGGGCGGTGCCGCCGGCGTCGGCCTCGACGCCGCCGAAGGTGAACGTGATCGCCGGGACGACGTCGGCGTGGAACACGCGGCCGCCGCCGAGACGGGCGCGTGCTTCGGCGTCCAAGGGCACCGGGAGGGCATCGGCGCTGTCCGCGACGCCGACGCGTGCGCCGCGGTCGCGGGAGAACGCCCAGCGGTCGAGGCACGGGCTGCCGGGGACGAACGGCGCCTCGGCGGCGGCGTGCTGGACGGCTTCGGACCACAGCAGCAGGCCGCGGCCGCCGCGGGCGGCGAGCGCCATCGCGTTGTTGTGGTCGCCGCGGGTCTCGTCGGCGAACCGGTGGCCGCCCGGGTCGAGCAGGACGCCGTGGTCGCTGTGGTAGAGCGCGAAGGCGATGTGGTCGACCGGGCTGAGCGGCTCGGCGCCGTCCGCGAACAGGTGGCCGTAGAAGCCGGTGTTCGCGGTGTTGACCGACGCGCCGAGCCCGGCCGCCAGCGCCGCGCCGGTGCCGCGTGAGAAGAGGTTGCCGCGCAGCGGCGGGACGAACCCGCCGCCGACCAGCCCGGCCCGGACGTCCGGGTCGGCCTGCCGTCCCCCGGTCGCGAGCACGACGGACCGCGTGCTGATCCGGCGCGGCCCGGCCGGTGTCGTGACGTCGACCAGGTAGCCGCCGCCGTCCCGGGTCAGCTCGTCGGTGCGGGTGTCGACGAGGATGCGCCCGCCGGCCGCGGTGACCGCCCGGGTCAGGTGGGCGAGCAGCACCGGCATGTCGAACTTGTGCCCGCGCCCGGCCAGTGCCCGTTCGACGCCGGTGAGCGGCGGCACGAGCGCCGAGAGCCACGCGATCGCGTCGTGGTAGCCCTCGACGACCAGCAGGCCGTGGCGCTGGAACGGGCCGGGGTCTTCGCGGCGCAGGGCGGCCTCGTCTTCGATGGCCCAGACGTACCCGCCGGAGATCGCCGCGGAGCCGCCGATCGCCGGCGCGCGTTCCAGCACCAGCGTGCGCGCGCCGCCGATGGCCGCGGTGACCGCGGCCGACAGCCCCGCGAGCCCGGCGCCGAGCACGACGACGTCGAAGTCCTCGGTCATCGGCGTGCTCCTTCCGGCCAGTCGATCAGCGCGAACGTCGTGCTGAAGAACGACTGGTAGCGGGCCAGCAGGCCGTTCGGCGACACGACCGCGGCCGAGTGGAAGGCACCGACCGGTGCCCCCGCTTCGGTGACGACGCCGTAGACCATCTCGGTGTCGCCGTCGGCGCAGTAGCGGAGGACTTCGTGCACCCGGTCCACCGGGTTCCGGCGGCCGAGGTAGGCCGCGAAGTCCGCTTTGGACGTTCCGGCGACTTCGCCGGAGGGCAACGCGATCAGGAACCTGAGGTCCGGCTCCATCAGCTCGAGCGCCTTCTCCGGATCCTGGCCGTCCATACAGGACAGATACTCTCGCAACGCCACGGTCACTCTCCCTCGAGTGGTGGTTCAGCGGGCGGGCGGGGTGTAGAAGTCCCCTTCCGAGACCCACTTGCCGTTCTGGACGACGACCTTCTGCACGTCACGCGTGCCCATGTGCCGGTCGGGACCGAAGCTCATCACGGGCGCGACGCCGGGGTCGACGTTCTTCGCCTGTTCGTAGGCCTTCGCGAGCGCTTCGGACGTCACCGGGCCCTGGACGGTCTTCGCGATCTCGGCGAAGACCTTCGCCCCGGCCCAGCCCCAGAGCGCGATGAAGTCCGCGGGCTGGCCGGGCTCGTACTTCGCCATGGCGTCCCGGAACTCCTGGACCGCCGGGTCGGTGTCGTTGGGCGACTTGACCAGCTGCACGCCGCGGGCGCCTTCGGCGGCGGCACCGGCGAGGGTGAGCGTGGACTGCGCGGCGACCGGCGCGTAGCTGTAGGTCGGCGCGGCGAGCCCCTGCAGCTTGGCCTCCTTCATGAAGGCCGCCGCCTCGGGCGAGGCGAGGATCAGGATGACCGCGTCCGGCGCCTTCCCCTTCACCTGGCCGACGACCGGACTGTAGTCGGTGGACTGGAACTTCACCGGCTGCAGGCTGACGTTCATCGCCGGGTCGGACTTCTTGGCGACGCTTTGCGCGGCCTGGGCGACCTTGACGAACGCGGCCGGGTCGCTGTGCACGACGACGACGTTCTTGCGGCCGTCCTTGGCCACCCAGTCGCCGAGCGCGGCGGCCTGGTCTTCGTACAGGGTCTGCGTGCCGAAGAGGTTGGCGCGGGGCGGGTTGTACCAGGAGTCGAGGCCGCCGAGTTCGTTGAGGATCGGCACCTTCGACTGCTGGAGCACGAACGGGAACGCGGCTTCGGCCTGCGAGGTCCCGTTGGCCGCGACGATGGCGGAGACCTTGTCCTGGCCGATCAGCTCGCGGGCGATCTGCACGGTCTGCTGCGGGTCGAAGGCGTTGTCCTTGACGATCCAGTTGACCTTGCGGCCGTTGATGCCGCCGCGGTCGTTGATCATCTTGAAGTAGGCGTCCGCGCCGGCGCGCTGCGGGACACCGGAGGCGCTGACCGCGCCGGACAGCGGGTACCAGGCCCCGATGGTGATTTCCTTGTCGTTCGCTCCGGCCGAGTTCGCGCTCGCACAGGCACTGGCGGCGAGAACCAGGGTCGCGGCGACGCTGGCAACTTTGACGGGCGTCGAGCGGAGGCGCATGATTGCTCCTAGCAACCTGAGTTCAGTTCAGTTTGACTGTAGCTGCCGGTCCCGGGGCCGACAAGGGACGCGGGGAACTATCCAAACGGGAGGGTCAGGGGAAAAGCGTTGCCGCGAACGACTCATTCGCGACGCTCGGGCCGGCTCCGGGGAGAGGCGGGTTATTCGGCGACCATGCGGATGCAGCAGCCCTCGATGAGCTCCCGCACCTCGGCCAGCGGCGTCGAGCCGGCCGGCCGGTACCACCGCCAGACGCTGATGATCATGCCCAGCATGGCGAGCGCCAGTGCGTGCGCGTCACGGACGGGGAACGCGCCCTGGGACATGCCCTGGGTGAGCAGGCGGGTCCAGTCGCGCTCGATGCTCTGCACCAGCTCGCGGGCCGCGCGCCGCTCGGTTTCCTCGCGTTTGGAGGTGCGGGGGCCGGCCAGCAGCACCATGTTGTTCTGCAGGATCCGCATCTGGAGGATCTCGGACTCCGACACCGCGAACGCCGCGCGCACCGCGGCCCGCAACGCCGCCACCGGGTCCGTCTCCCCCTCCGTGGCCTCGACGAACTGGTCGCGCGAACGCTGCAGCTCCAGGCGCATGATGGTCAGCAGGCAGTGCGCCTTGGACTCGAAGTAGTGGTAGAGCGCGGTCTGCCCGATCCCGACGCGCCCGGCCACCGCGGACCACTTGGTCGCCTCGTAGCCCGCCTCGCCGAAGTACTCGACCGCCGCGGCCAGGATGGCGCCCCGCTTGGACCGGGGTCCTTCGTCCGGTTCCACGAGCCTCGCCCCCGTCATCGCCTGCCCTCTCGTGCGCGTCACCCTGCGACCCCCGAGCGTAGTCCTCACCTGAATTCATGTCACAACCGCCGCGCGAGGAAGGCCGCGACGCCGTCCCGGCCGGGTGCCGAGACCGCCGCCTCGGCGATGGCCCGGGCTTCGGCATCGAGGTGCCGGTCGAACGACTCGGTCCGGCCCGCGCGGACCAGGCGTTTGGTGACGCCGAAAGCCGCGCCGGTCAGCCGCGCCGCGAGGGCGGCGGCCGCCTCCTCCGGGTCCGCCGCGACACTGGTCACGAGCCCGGCGGCCACCGCCTCCGCGGCGGAGAGGCGACGGTTGGTCAGGAGGAGGTCGAGGGCCAGCCGCGGGCCGGCCAGCCGGGGCAGCGACCACGAGACGCCCGCATCGGGTGTGTAGCCGATCCCGGTGTAGGCCGCCGTGAAGGTGGCACCCTCCGCCGCGACGACGAGATCGGCGACGCCGAGCAGCCCGAGCCCGGCCCCGGCAACGGCACCCCGCACAGCGGCGACCACCGGGGCATCGAGGCCGGCGAAGATCCGCAGCGCCTCGTGCAGCGCGCCGGTGACCTGGTCCAGGTGGGCCCGGAGGTCGGCGGCCGCGGCGAACTCCCGCAGGTCACCGCCCACGCAGAACGCCGGGCCCGCCGCGGTGAGCAGCACGGCCCCGACGGACCCGCATTGCCGAGCCGCGTCCAGCAGGCCCTCCGCGGTCGCGAGGTCGATGGGGTTGCCCCGGCCGCGGGTCAGCCGCACGTGGGCCAAGCCGTTCTCGACGGTTGCCGAAACGCTCATCGCGCGGTCCAGCCGCCATCGACCACCATGACCTGGCCCGTGTAGTACGAGGATGCGTCGGAGGCGAGGAACAGCAGCGCCCCGTCGAGCTCTCCGGCTTCGCCGCCGCGGCCCAGCATCGTGTTGCGCTCCACCCACCTGCGGGAGCGCTCGTCCGTGAACAGGTCGTCGGTCATCTCCGAACGGAACCAGCCCGGCGCCAGCGCGTTGACCCGGATCCCCGCGCCGCCCCACTGACCGGCCAATTCCCTGGTCAACCCGATCAGCCCCGCCTTCGAGGCCGCGTAGCTCGCCCCGCCCAGCGGGGCCACGGACACCAGCCCGAGGATCGAGGCGACGTTGACGATGCTGCCGCCACGGGAGCCCTCCGCCATCAGCTGCGACAGGTGGAACGGCGCCACCAGGTTCACCGCCAGCACGTCCGCGAAGCCCGCGGCGCTCTCCTTCGAAGCCGGCTGCTCCCCCGGCACCCCGGCGTTGTTGACCAGGATGTCGACCCGGCCCGCAGTCTCGACCAGCCGTTCCCGATCGGCCGGGACCGAAACATCGCAGGTCACCGCGTGGATGTCCGGTCCGAGGGCGGCCAGCCGGTCCGCCCGGCGCGCCGCGGCGTACACGGTCGCTCCCGCGGAAGCCAGCACCGTCGCGAACCTCGCCCCCAGCCCCGAAGAAGCCCCGGTCACCACCGCCGTCTTCCCGGCCAGGGAGAACATCACGCGTCCACGGCGATCGGGAGGGCGGTCGCGCCGCCGTCGAGGACCAGGGCCTGCCCGGTCATCCACGACGACGCCTCGCTCGCGAGGAACAGCGCCGCGTTGGCGACGTCCTCGGTGGTGCCGAGCCGGCGCAGCGGCAGCTTGGCGGTGAGGACCGGTTCGCGCGCTTCCCACACCGCCCGGGCCAGCTCGGTCTTGATCACGCCGGGGGCGATCGCGTTGACCCGGACCTTCGGGCCGAGCTCGTAGGCGAGCTGGCGGGTCATCAGCAGCATCGCCGCTTTCGTGGCGTTGTAGTAGCCGATCTGCGGGTCGACGATCAGGCCGCCGACGGAGGCGATGTTGACGATCGTGCCGCCGTGTTCGCTCATCCAGGCGTGCCAGGCCGCGCGGCTCCACGCGATCATGCCGTACTGGTTGACGCGCACGGTCTTCTCCGCGCGAGCGAGGTCCAGTTCGAGCAGGTCGCCCATGTACGGGTTGGTCGCCGCGTTGTTGACCAGGAGGTCGACCCGTCCGAAGTGGACCATCGTGTCGGCGACGCAGCGCTGGGCCTGCTCGGGTTCGCCGGCGTTGGCGACGACGTCCAGGACGTCTCCGGTGCCTTCGCCGCGCAGCAGCTCCGCGCGGGCGTCCCGGAGCCCTTCGGCCTTGCGCGCGGCGATGACGACGTGTGCCCCGGCCGCGCGGAACGCGCGGGCGATGCCGAGGCCGATGCCCCGGGAGCCGCCGGTGATCACGGCGACCTGTCCGTCGAGAACCTTCATCGGGCTTTCTCCTTGTACCGGGCCAGTTCCTGGCGGGCGACGGTGCGCAGGTGGACCTCGTCGGGGCCGTCGGCGATCTTCAGCGCGCGGGTGATCGAGAACAGCCGGGCCAGCACGGTGTCGTCGCTGACCCCGGCCGCGCCGTGCGCCTGGACCGCCCGGTCGACGACGCGGTGGGCGACGTCGAGCGCGGCGACCTTGATCGCCGCGACCTCCAGCCGGGCGGCCGCGTTGCCGACGGTGTCCATCAGCCACGCCGACTTGAGCACGAGCAGCCGCAGCTGCTCGATCTCGATCCGGCTGCGCGCGATCCACTCGCGGACGACGCCCTGGTCGGCCAGCGGACCGCCGAACGCGACGCGGGACAGCGTCCGCTCGCACATGAGCTTGAGCGCGCGTTCGGCGAACCCGACCGCCCGCATGGCGTAGTGCATGCGGCCGGGACCGAGCCGCCCCTGTGCCAGCGCGAAGCCTTCGCCTTCGCCGCCGAGCAGGTTCGACGCGGGCACGCGGACGTTCTCGAACAGCACTTCACCGTGGCCGAGCCGGTCGGTGTAGCCGAACATCGGCAGGTCGCGCAGCACGGTGACGCCCGGGGTGTGCCGCGGGATCAGGATCATGCTCTGCTGCCGGTAGGCGGGTGCGGAGGGGTCGCTGACGCCCATCAGGATGATGAGCTCGCAGTCCGGGTCGAGGATGCCGGAGGTGTACCACTTGCGGCCGTCGACGACGTAGTGGTCGCCGTCGCGGGTGATCCGGGTCCGGATGTTGCGGGCGTCCGAGCTGGCGACGTCGGGTTCGGTCATCGCGAAGCAGGACCGGATCCGCGCGTCCAGCAACGGCTTCAGCCACCGCTCCTGCTGTTCGGGGCTCCCGAACAGGGCCAGCAGCTCCATGTTGCCGGTGTCCGGGGCGGAGCAGTTGAAGACCTCGTTGCCGATGATCGAGCGGCCCATCAGCTCGGCCAGCGGGGCGTATTCGAGGTTGGTCAGCCCGGCTCCCCAGCCGCCGTGGGCCAGGAACAGGTTCCACAGCCCTTCGGCGCGGGCCTTCTCCTTCAGCTCCACCATGATCGGCGGCAGCGCGTGCGGATCGGCCGCCTCGGCGAGCTGCCGGTCGTACCCCGGTTCGGCCGGGATGACGTGGGTGTCCATGAAGGACTCGACGCGGTCCCTCAGTTCGGCGGCGCGGGCGGAATGCGCGAAGTCCATGCCTAGCTCCTCAGAATGTCCGCGCCGGAGGAGATCATCGCGGCGATGGTCGGGGGCAGCCGTTCCTGGTCCGGGTCGTGGTGCTTGCCTTCGCGGTGCCGGCGCAGGTTGTGGCCCATGATCGCGGCCATCTTCATCCGGCCCAGTGCCCGGAACCACGCCAGGTCCGGCAGGGGCCCGCCGTAGACCTCCAGCAGATCCGCCTCGCCCGGCAGGCCGGGCACCGGGACGCCCAGAGCCGGGAAGTTGCGGTGGTCGGCGAAGAGCAGGAACCACCCGAGGTCGGTGCGGGGGTCCCCGGTGCTCCAGATCTCCCAGTCGACGACGGCGGTGGCCCGGGTCCCGGCGAACAGGACGTTCCCGAGCCGGAAGTCGCCGTGGACCAGCACCGGCGGCAGGTCGGCCGGCACGTCCTCGGCCAGCAGCCGCAACAGGTCCTCGGCGCCCGGACGGAGCTCGGCCGGGACGGCGTGCATCGTGCGGCTCCAGCGCTCCAGCTCCCCAACGGCCGTGGCGGGCGGTTCGCCGGGCACCGGTCCGGCGTCGTGCAGCAGCCGCAGGAGACGGGCCGCCTCGAGCATCCTCGTGCGGCACAGGTCCGGGGACAGGGTGTGCTCGTCGAGGACGGGTTCGATCGCCTCGCCCTCGGCGAACTCCATGGCGAACCACGTCCCGTCCGTCGTGATCACCCGCGGCACCGGCACGGCCGAGCCTTCGAGCGCGCGCAGGACCCGCGCCTGCCGCAGCACGTCGTTGCGCCCCACCGGTTTCTGCCCCGGCGGCTCCGCTTTGACGACGTACTTGCCGCCGACGGTGTAGGTGAGCCCGGAGTGCCCGCCCGGCAGAACCTCCAGCTCGCCGCCGAGGCGTTCCCGGACCTGGTCGGCGAGGGTCATCGGGAGGGCTCCTTCGGCAGGCCGAGCACGCGCTCGGCGAGGATGGTCCGCTGGATCTCGTCCGAGCCGCCGGCGATGCTGTACCCGGGCGCGCCGAGCAGGTGCTCGGTCCAGGCGAACGTGCCCCACTCACCGGTGTCCGCGACCAGCCGCGGCCCGAGCAGCTGCACCACGAGGTCGCTGGTCCGCCGCATCGTCTCCGTCGCGTAGAGCTTCCCGACCGACGCCTCGGCGCCGGGCTCCCGCCCCGCCGCCAGGGCCGCGGTGACGCGCAGGCCGATGAGCCGCTGGACCAGCGTGCGCACGTACAGGTCCGCGGTCTGCTGCCGCTCGACGTCGGTCAGGGTCCGGTGCCGCCGGGCGAGTTCGATCGCCCGGTCGGCGTTGTCCAGGCCGAGCGATCCCGAGTCGAGGCGTTCGGCGGCCAGCACGCTGAGGGTGACCTTCCAGCCCTGGCCGACCGGGCCGAGCCGGTCGGTGTCGGGCACGACCACGCCGTCGAGGTAGACCTCGTTGAAGCTGGCGCCGCCGGTCATCTGCCGGATCGGCCGCACGGTGACGCCCGGGGCGTCCATCCGCACCATGAACACGGTGATCCCGGCGTGCTTGGGTGCTTCCGGATCGGTGCGGCACACCGCGACGCCCCAGGTGGCGACGCGGGCGCCGGAGGTCCACACCTTGTGGCCGTCGAGCACCCAGTGGTCACCGTCGCGGGCCGCTTTCGTGCGGACGGCGGCGAGGTCGGAGCCGGCTTCGGTCTCCGAGAACAGCTGGCAGGCCAGTTCGTCGGTCCGCAGCATCGGCCGCAGCCAGCGCTGTTTCTGCTCTTCGGTCCCCCAGATCTCGATCGCCGGGGCGACCAGGTGCTGGGTGACCGGGAAGATCTCGCTGCGGCGCGGGACGTCGAACGCGGCTTCCTCGGTCCGGTAGAGCTGCTCGTAGAACGCGGGCAGCCCGCGCCCACCGGACTCCGGCGCGCGGCCGAGCGCGCCCCAGCCGGCGTCGAAGCGGGTGCGCTCCCACTCCTGGCCACGGGCGGTGTGCGCGCGTTCCTGCTCTTCGGTCCAGTTGTCGAAGACGGCCACCGAGTCGTCGCCGGTGCCCCAGGCCGTCGCGGTGCGCGGCCGCGCCACGGTGGACAGCCACTCCCGGGCCTGCGCGCGGAACTCCTCCGGGCCGGTCATCGGGCCAGCACCGTGCACGCGCTGACCCCGGGTGCGCCGTAGACGTGGGTGAACCCGATCCGCGGCGCGCCGGGCACCTGACGGGCGCCCGCCCGGCCGCGCAGCTGCTGGACGACCTCGTAGACCTGCCGCAGCCCGGACGCGCCGATCGGCTCGCCGTTGGCGATGCAGCCGCCGTCGGTGTTGACCGGCAGCGTGCCGCCGATCTCCGTGGCGCCTTCGCCGATCAGCTTTTCCTGCTCGCCGTCTTCGCAGAAACCGCACTCGGCGAGGTGCATGACCTCGGCGCCGCTCTCGGTGTCCTGCAGCTGGGCGACGTCCACTTCGGACGGACCGAGACCCGCCTGTTCGAACGCCGCCGCGGCCGCGTCCCGGCTGACACTGGTCGGCTCGCCCGCTTCCAAGACCGGGCTGAACACCTCGAACGAGCCGCGGCGGCGCGTCCGCACGACCGCGGACCGCAGCGTGACCGCGTCGCGGGTGGGGACCGAAGGAGAGCACAGGACCAGTGCCGCCGCGCCCTCCCCCGGGGAACAGAACATGAAGCGGGTCAGCGGGTCGTTCACCATGCCCGAGGCGAGGATCTCGTCCGCGCCGATCTCCTTGCGGCGCCACGCTTCCGGCGTCAGGCTGCCGTTGCGGTACGCCTTTTCCGCCACCAGTGCCAGCGTCCGCGGCGTGATGCCGAAGTCGTGCGCGTACCGCTGGATCTTCATGCCGAAGAACTGCGTGGTCACCATGAGCCCGTCGCGGCCGTAGGCGTCGTCCAGGCCCCAGTCCGCGGGACGCGGGTCGAACGCGCCCCGCGGGTGCTTGTCGAACCCGACGACGAGAACGACGTCGGCCATCCCGCCGCGGATCGCGTTGACCGCCGAGACGAGCGCGCTGCCGCCGGTCGCGCAGCCGTTCTTGACGTTGACGAACGGCAGGCCGGTCAGCCCGAGGTCGGCGACCAGGGTGTCGGCGAGGCCGGCGGCGTCGCTGCCGCCGAACGCGGCGCCGACCCGGGACCACGGGATCCCGGCGTCGGCCAGCGCCGCCGTCGCCGCCGCGACGCCGTGCTCGCGACCCGACCGCTCGGACCGGCCGAACGGGGTGCGGGCGGCCCCGCAGATCAGGACGTCGGTCACGAATCCTCCTCGACCGGCTTCGCGTGCGGCACCCCGGTCGTCTCCTCGACGCGGAACCTCATTCCGATGTGGACACCCGCCGGGTCGGGTACGTCGAGCACGGCGGCCACGCGCGGCCCGCCGTCCAGCTCGACGTACCCGAGCGCGAACGGCCGGAAGCCGTCCGCCGGCGGGACGTACGGGGGCGACTTCGGCGCGAATCGCTGTACCGTCCACGTCCACAACGTGCCCTCGGCGGGCAGGGTCACCCCCGTCGGTGTCATCGCCTAGCGTCCCGTCCACTTGGGTTCGCGCTTCTCCAGGAACGCCGCGACGCCTTCGGCCGCGTCGTCGGAGTTCAGCGTCACGCCCACAGCGAGGTGCTCCATGACCATCAGCGACTGCGTGTCGGCGTCGAGGCTGCGGTCGATGGTCATCTTGGTGATGCGCATCTGGAACGGGCTCTTGTCGGTGAGGTGGCCGATGAACTCCTCGACCGTCTCGTCCAGCTTCTCGGCCGGCGCGGATTTGTTGATCAGATCGAAGTCGGCCGCCTCGATGCCGGAGAGCAGCTTGCCGGTGAGCATCAGCTCCTTGGTCTTGCGGATGCCGATCATCCGCGGCACCCGGTAGATCGGGCCCGCGCCGCCGAACAGCCCGCGGCGCATGTGGAAGTCGCCGATCTTGGCGTCGTCCGAAGCGATCGCGAAGTCGCAGGAGATCATCAGCTCGAAGCCACCGGCGGTGACGTAGCCCTCGAGGACCGCGACCGACGGCGTGTTCATCGAGTAGAGGCGGTCGCAGATCTTCGCGGAGATGACGGCCACCTCCATCGCCGTCGAACTGCCGATGTACTCGGCCTGCAGGCTGTCGAGGTCGAAGCCGGAGCAGAACGTGCCACCGCGGCCGCGCAGGACCAGCACGCGCAGGTCCGGGTCCTTGTCGACCTCGGTGATGATCTCGTCGAGCCGCTCCAGGATCGGCACGGTGACGCAGTTCTTCTTCCACGGCCGGTTCAGCCACACCCGGGCCACGTTCCCGTCGCGCTCGAACTGGATCTCGTCTTCCACGGCCATCTCGTTCTCCTAACTGAACTGACTTCAGTTTGATTGAATAGGTCACACGGGTCCGCTGTCAACCCGCGTCCGGGTGGCTAAAGTCCCAATGCGACGGCGATGCGCGCGTGGTGGTCCTGCGGGGTGCCGAAGAGCACCTCGTCGGCGCGCGCACGCCGGACGTAGCGATGAGCCGGGTGTTCCCAGGTGAAGCCGGTTCCGCCGTGCAGCTGGACGTACTCCGCGACCGCCAGCCGGTACGCGCCGGTGCACACCGTGGCGGCCGCGGCGGCCGCCACCGGCAGCTCTGGCGAATCGGTCGCCACGCAGGCGATGGCGTACGCCGCGGCCGAGCGCGCGGCCTCGTACTCCACCAGGAGCGCGGCGAGCCGGTGCTTGACCGCCTGGAAGGAGCCGATCGGCCGGCCGAACTGTTGGCGTTGCCGCACATAGGACACCGTCGCGTCAAGGGCGTGCCCGATGCCGCCGAGCTGTTCGGCGGCGAGCGCGGTCCGGCCGATGTCGAGCACCCGAGGCACGACGTCCGCCGTCCCGATCGGGGTGGCCGGCGTGTCCCGGAACTCCAGCCGCGCCTGCGGCCGGGTCTCGTCGAGCACGCGCAACGATGTCCGGGCCGCGGATTCGCAGGCGTACAGCTCCTCGCCCGCGCGGACGAGGACAAGGTCCGCGTCCGCGCCGTCGAGGACGAAGCCCGCCGTTCCCGACAGCGTCCCGTCGCGGGCTTGGACGTCGCCGTCGAAGGCGACGGTGGCCCGCAGGGTGCCGTCGGCGATGCCGGGCAGATAGCGGTCGTCCCCGCAGAGCAGCAGGGTGTACCCGGCGAGGACCACCCCCGGCAGCAGCCGCGGAGCGCACAGCGCGCGTCCGGCCTCCTCCAGCACCACGGCCAGCTCGGCGAACGAGTACCCGGCGCCGCCGTGTTCCTCCGGGACGACCAGCCCCTGGACACCCAGCTCGCCGGCCATCCGCTTCCAGTCTTCCCCGTGGGCGGCGAAGAAGTCCCTGGTCACACTCCGGAGTTCGCGCTGTTCCGGAGTCTCGGTCACCCACGCCGGATCGATCGGCATCACGCCTCCAACGTCGTCACGTCACGCACGCCCAGCGCGACCGCGTGCTCGCCGCCGAAGTAGGCGGACTCGGCCCGCGTGGCGAACGCGGGGTCGGCCGCCGGGCCGTGCGCGGCCACCACGCCTTCGTGCAGCACGACCACGTCGTGGCAGGTCGCCATCGCGCGGCTGAGCAGCTGTTCCAGCAGGACGACGGTCAGCCCGCCCTCGGCGAGCTCGCCGAGCCGGCCGTACACCTCGTCGACCAGGGCCGGGGCGAGCCCGAGCGCCGGTTCGTCCACGACCAGGACGTCCGGGCCCGCCATCAGGGCGCGGGCGATCGCGAGCATCTGCTGCTCGCCGCCGCTGAGCCCGGCGGCCTGGACCCCGAGGCGCTCGCGCAGCCGCGGCGGCAGCCACTCGGCCGTCTCGTCCAGCTTCGCCCGCAGCGCCGCTCCCTTCAGTCCCACGGAGTACGCCGCGACTTCGAGGTTTTCGCGCAGGGACAGGGTTTTGAAGAGGGCGCGGCCTTCGGGCACCAGGCTGGTCCGCACGGTCCGCACGCCGGTGTCGCTCGCCTCGCGCGTCCCGCCGGACGGCCGCAGCGAGCCGTGCAGGATCCGGCCGAGCGTGCTCTTGCCCGCGCCGTTCGCGCCGACGACGCCGAGGACGGCGCCTTCGTGGACGTCCAGGTCGATCCCGCGCAGCGCCGCGACGCCGCCGTAGTGGTGCTCGACGCCGGTCAGCCGGACCACGACGGGACTGTCGGCCACGCGAGCGGGCAGGGCCGCGCGGGTGGTCGTCGTCCCGAGGTACGACGCCTGCACCGCGCTGTCGCGCAGCACCTCGTCCGGGGCCCCTTCGCCGACGGGCTTGCCGAAGTCGAAGGCGACGACCCGGTCGGCCACGGCGAACAGGTCGTCCAGGACGTGGTCGATGACCAGCACCGCGGCGCCGCCGTCGCGCAGGCGCTCGATCTGCCGGGCGGCGGTCGCGCGCTCGTCGGCGTCCAGGCCGCCGAACGGCTCGTCCAGGACGAGCAGCGCCGGCTCCTCGGCCATCGCCCGGGCGAGGTCGAGGCGTTTCTGCAGCCCGAAGGGCAGCTCGGCGGGGTACCGGCCGGCGACGTCGGCCAGGCCGACCCGGGTGAGCAGCTCGTTCGCGACCCGCCGCTGCCGCGGCGTGATCCGGCGGTGCGTGCACAGGACGTTCTCCGCGACGGTGAGCTCGCCGAACGTCTCCGCGTGCTGGAAGGTGCGTCCGATCCCGAGCCGCCGCCGGGCGGTGGCCCGGGTTTTCAGCAGTTCCTTCCCGTCGTAGACCGCGTTCCCGTCGACGCGGCCGCCGCCGATCAGTCCGGAAAGGACGTTCATCAGGGTGGTCTTGCCCGCGCCGTTCGGGCCGATCACCGCGAGTACCTCGCCCCGGCGGACCGAGAGCGACGCGCCTTCGAGGGCCTTCAGCCCACCGAAGCGCACCGACACGTCCGTCAAGGTCAGCAGCGGCGGGCCGGCGGGGTCCCGGGACTCCTTTCCGGTCTCCGGCACGGTCACCGGGACGGGACGCGGCGGCCGGGCGAACCTCCGGGCGAGCTTGCCGAGGGCGGGCACCACGCCGCTGGGCAGGAAGATCAGCGCGGCGATCAGGACCAGGCCCTGGACCACCGGCTGCGGCAGGCCGACGGACGAGGCCAGCGTCGGCGACCAGGCGAGGTAGCCGCCGCCGACCACGGCACCGAGCACGCTGCCGACCCCGCCGAGCACGCAGGACGCGATGAGCGAGATCCCCAGGTTGAGCGAGAACGGGTCGGGGCTGACGAAACCGCTCAGCAGGCCCAGCAGCACGCCGGCGAACCCGGTGAAGGCCGCACTCACGGCGAACGCGAGCGCCGACTGGGCCTCGGGCGCGATCCCGATCGACTGGGCGACCAGCGGGTGCGACTTCGCCGCCACCAGCCGCATCCGCAGCGCGGACCCCTTGGCCAGGACGGCGATCGCGAGGCACACTCCGGCGGCGGCCACGGCGAGGTTCTGCGCTTCCGTTCCGCCACTGGGCAGGACGCCGGCGAGGGTGTCCACTGGCGACACCGGGACGCCCTGGTCGCCGCCGGTGACGTCGGTCCACCGGTTGATCACCTCGAGCGAAACCAGGCTGAACGCCAGGGTGAGCAAGGCGATGTAGAGCGTCGAGAACCGCGCGCCGGCGTAACCGAGGAAGCCGCCGAGCACGGCGCTCGCCGCGACCGTGCCGACCACGATCGTCTCGAGCGACCAGCCGTGGCTGCTGCCGTAGGCGGCGAAGTACGCGCCGAGCGCGAAGAAGGCCGGGTGCCCGACCGACCAGACGCCGGACCAGCCGGCGAGCAGGCCGACCGAGAGCACGACGATGGTGTAGACGGCGGCCAGCGCGACCGAATACGCCTGGTACGGCGGCACCACGCCGGAGTTCAGCACCGCGATCAGCGCGACCGCGGCGAGGGGCCCGAGGAGGGCTCGCGCCGCCCGGGAGCCGAGGAAGGTCATGGCGTACCTCAAACCCGTTGGAAGGTGCGCGTGCCGAACAGGCCCTGGGGCCGGATCAGCAGCACGAGGACGGTGAACGTGAAGACGAAGGTGTCGCGGAAGCTCGCCGAGACGTAGCTCGCGCCGAGGTTCTCCAGCACCCCGACGACCAGGCCGCCGACGACCGCGCCGTACATGCTGTTCAGCCCGCCGAGGAAGATCCCGGCGAACGCGCGGAACAGCGGCGCGGACAGCACGGTGGGCGCCAGGCCGACCTTCGGCGCGTAGAGGCACGCGGCGAGCGCGCCGAGGCCGAGGCCGAGTGCCCACGCCAGGCGCGCGATCCGCTGCGCGCTGATCCCGACGACCTGCGCGGTGTCGGCGGACTCCGCGACCGCGCGCATCGCCGAACCGGTGGTGGTCCGGCCGAACAGGAACGCGACCAGGCCCATCGCCACGCCGGCCACCGCGATGGTCAGCAGGCTCTGCGCCGGGATCGCGAGACCGCCGGCCCGGACCGTGCCGTCGACGATGCTGGGGAACGACTTGGGCTGCGTGCCCCAGATCGAGCCGACCACGCTTTCGGCGACGAGCGCGACGCCCATGGTCACCACCAGGGCGGCGAACAGCCTGCCCTGGCCGAGCGGCCGGATCACGACCTCGCGGACCAGCAGCCCGGCGACGACGGTCACCACGACCGCGCCGAGCACGCCGACGAGCACCGCGGCGCCGTTGTCGTGGAACGTGATCGCCGCGTAGAGCCCGAGCGTGGCCAGGCTGGCCAGCGCGAAGTTCACGACGTCCGTTGCCCGGTAGACGATCACCAGGCCGAGACCCATCAGCCCGTAGATCGCCCCACTGGCGATCCCGCTGACGAGCACGAGCAGGAATTGATCCACGGCGATCCTCTCCCTTGAGGACAAAGTGAACTCAGTTCAGGTGACGGTAGCCCCTCGGTCCACCCCTGGCAACCCGTCAGGCGGTGAAGCGGCCGCCGTTGGCCAGCACCACCGAACCGGCCAGGTTCGACGCCTTGTCACCGGCCAGGAACAGCGCCACCTCCGCGATTTCGTCCGGCGTCGCGTAGTCCCCTCCCCCGGACGCGGCGAAGGCCCGGCGGAGGACGCCCGGCGTCCGCGCCGCCATCCCGGTCTCCGTCGGCCCCGGCGCGACCACGTTGACCCGAACGCCGAACGGGACGACCTCCTTCGCGACCGCCTGGGCCAGCGCGTGCACCCCGGCCTTCGACGCGGAATAGTGCGGATAGCCCACCGGGGCGTCGAAGGCGGAGGACGACCCGACGACGACCACCGCCCCGCTGCGCCTCGGCACCATGACCCGGACCGCGGCCCGCAGGACGTGGAACGTGCCGTCGAGGTTCACGCTCATGACCCGGCGCCAGGACCGCGTGTCGAGCCCGGCCGTGACCTCCGGCGGCCGCCCGGCTTCCCACGCGTCCGCGATCCACTGCTTGGCCTGCGGATCGTCGACGCCCGCCGCGTGCACGACGACGTCGAGCCGGCCGTGGTCGCGTTCGATCCCCGACACGAGCCAGTCGACCCGGTCCGGATCCGCGACGTCCACTTCGGCCGCCCGCGCGTCGCCCAGCGACGCGGCGACGCGCTCCACGGCCTCGGCGTCGAGGTCGGCGAGCACGAGCCGGTGCGCCCCGGCCAGCTTCCGCGCGACCGCGGCCCCGATACCCGAGCCGGCACCGGTCACGAGCACCACTTTGCCGGCCAGCCAGTCTTCCTGAACTGAGTTCATTTCTGTATGGTCGGCGCTGTGAGCGCACCGCGCAAGACCCCGTCCGTCCGGCTCACGGCGTGGGGCCGTCCCCCGTCCCTCGCCGATGCCGACGTACCCGAACCGGCGGGCACCGAGGTGCTCGTGCGCGTCGAGGCGGCCGGGATCTGCCACTCCGACCTGCACGTCGTCGACGCTGCGCCGGGCGCACTCCCCTACCGCATCCCGTTCACCCTCGGCCACGAGATCGCGGGGCACGTGGCCGCGCTGGGCGCCGAGGCGAGCGGTCTCGAAGCCGGCGACCGGGTCGCCGTGCACGGTCCCTGGGGCTGCGGCACCTGCCGCCGCTGTGCGGCGGGTGAAGACAACTACTGCGACCGGCGGACCGAGCTGGCCTGGTCCGGCGCGGGCCTCGGGCTCGACGGCGGCATGGCGGAGCACGTGCTGGTCCCGCACGCCCGCCACCTGGTGCCGATCGGCGACCTCGACGCCACCCAAGCGGCTCCGCTGACCGACGCGGGCCTGACGCCGTACCACGCGGTGGCCGGGCTGGGCCTGGCCGAGGACGCGGCGGTGGTCGTCATCGGCGCCGGCGGGCTCGGGCACGTCGCGATCCAGATCCTGCGCGCCACCACCCGCGCGACGGTGTTCGCCGTCGACGTCCGCGAGGAGGCGCTGGCGCTGGCCCACCGGTCCGGCGCCCACCGGACGCTGCTCGCCGAGCCGGGCACCGAAACCGAGCTGCGGCGCTCGATCGGCAAGGCCGACGCGGTCCTCGACTTCGTCGGCAGCGACCCGACGCTGGCGCTCGCGGCCGGCGTCCTGCGCCCGGGCGGCTCGCTGGTGATCGTCGGGAGCGGCGGCGGGCGCCTGACCGTCGCCAAACCCGGTCCCCTCCCCCAGGGTGCGTCGGTGTCTCTCCCGTTCTGGGGCAGCCGCCGGGAACTGGCCGAGGTGATCGCCCTGGCCCGCGCCGGAGACGTCCGGGTGGAGACGGAGCTGTTCCCGTTGGCGGCGGCCGCGGAGGCGTTCGACCGGCTCCGCGCGGGGCACGTCCGGGGCCGGGCCGTCCTGCTGCCCGGGCCGCTCACAGATTCATGATCGGCAGCTGCGCGTCCGGACGGGCCAGCCGGGCGAGCAGCTGCTCCGGCTGCCCGCTCACCGACCGCAGCGCGTCCACCGCTTCGGCCCGCTGCCCCAGCCCCGACAACACGACCGCCAGGGTGAGCCCCAAACCGTTGGCCACGTGCGGACAGCGCTGTTTCGCCAGCTTCAAGGCGGCGAGACACTCCTGCAGTGCCTCGTCGTGCCGCTCGGTGCGGCTCAACGCCATCGCCCGGTTCGCCAGCAGCATGACCCGCACGATCGAGGTGTCCTCGGTCTCGAGCTGGCGGGCCGTCAGCTCGACCGCACCGGCGAAGTCGCGGGTGCGGAAGGCGGCCGCCCAGCCGGTGCGGTCGCCCAGCTGGATCAGGTCGATGACGCGTCCCTCCTCCGGCCAGGACCGGCGGTAGCCGAGGCGGAAGCTCTGCCACCCGTCCGGGGTCAGGGACGGCAGCAGCGGGCGGATGTCCGTCGCGCACTGCTCCGCGCTCGGACGGCAGTGCAGGAAGACCGGCCGCGGGTCGTGCACCAGCGCCGTGCCGTCGCGGTCGAACAGCCAGTTTCCGCGGTGTGCGTCGCCGTGCAGGATGTTGCGGGCGTGCAGCCCGGCGAGCGTGGTGCCGATCGCGAAGCCGTCGGGATCGTGCGGCCGGGTGTCGCTCACCCACAGGTGCCGGAACTCGCGGTAGTCCGTCACCACCGGCTGGGCCTCGCAGGGAACCGGCACGCTCTCGGCGTACGAACAGAGGAAGCGGATGCTCTCGCGCGAGCCCACCACGAGCGGGTACCGCGGACCACCCTCTCCGGTCAGGGACGACAGCGGCACCGCCGCACACTCCCCGATCGATTCCACGACGTCCCGCGGCCACTGGTCGAGGGCGCCGTCCCGGGGGATCTCGTCGCGCAGGAGCACGATTTCGCCGCGCTCCACCAGTTCGCGCACCGGCAGCAGGCCGGTGCCGGCGAACTCGGTCGCCTCGACGGACGTCGCGCCGAGTTCGAGGAGGAACGTCACCGGCCCAGCATAGAATGGACGGCGTGGCCGAAACCGGGGAAAACGTGGCGCTGGTGACCCAGACCCTGGTCGCCAACGCGAGCACCGTCCTGAGCCGCCCGGAAACCCTGACCCTGCCACTGTTCCTCGATCTCTGCGCGCTCTGCGAAGCGGCGGTGCTCCTCGACCGCCTGGAAGCACTGGACGCGCCGGAGGAATGCGGCACCGTCCTGGGCCGGCGGCTCGGCGGGGAAGGGCTCTACCGCACGTTCCGGCCGGCCCTGTCCCCGGAGGAACTCCGACGCGTCCTGCTGCGGCTGCCGGACGAGCTCGCGAAACGCATCACCCTCGACGCCGTCGACCCCGGGCCCGCCGTCGACGCGGCAGGCGCGGTCACCGGCCTGGACTACACGACCGGGCTGAACAACCTCCTCGCCCAGGTCGACGCGCTCGGCGGGTACGCCAGCAGCCGGGACGCCTCGGTGAAGGAGCGGATGTACCGCGGGAACGGCTACCTCCTCGTGGCCGCCGCGCACGGCCTGGACTACTTCCCGGACTTCGACCGGGTGCCGTTCGTCGCGGGCACGCTGCAGAAGACGTACCGCTCGCTGCCGCGCCGGCTCTACGACAAGGTCAGCGAATCCCTCGACGAGCCGCTCAACGGCGGCGATCTCGTCGCCGAGTGGGCGGCGATGTCGACCATCCCGATCCCGCCGATCAGCGCACTGGTGCTTTCGCGCGCCTCTTCGCTCGACGACGTCCCGGACCAGCTGCTGCGCGTGCGCGACGAGTTTCGCCGCTATCGCCGCTACTTCGGCGACTTCAAGGCCGCGCTGCGCGACGCCGACACCGTCCGAGAGCGCCGGAAGCTGCTGGCCAAGTACCAGGCGCTGCTGGCCGAAGCCAGTGGTCCCGAGCGCGAAACCGTGTCGCTGACCGAGATGCTGAACCTGACGGAGAAAGCCGTGAAGGCCGCCGCCGGCCCGGCGTTGCCGACGAGCTACGGCGCCCTGCTGGTGACGCAGCCGGCCGACTGGATCCGTCGCTGGTGGCAGCGGCGCCCGCTGGCCGTCCTCTTCCGGCTGGACAGCAAGCTGCCGCGGCTCTCGGAGTACCGGCACCTGGTCGGCAAGCTGTGGGGCGACGAGGCCGGCCACCACCTGCTCGACCAGGTCGCCGGCCACGGCGCCCGCCTGCGCACCCTGATGGCCGACGCCGAACCCGCCTGAACGCGCCCGGCCCGGGGCCGGATCCCCGGCATACTCGGCTGATGCTGATCACCCCCGGCGCCGAGCAGCCCGGCGAGGCCGTCCTCGAGCAGTTGCTCGAGCTCGAAGGGCCGCTGCTCCGGCTGCACACCGCCCTCACCCGCGGCGGACCGGACCTCGCCGGTGCCTATCCGGACTGGGCGTACCAAGCCGAGACACTGCTCTGCCGGTACGGGGAGCGTCGCGACGTCCAGTGGCTCATGCCCTTCCGCCGGTCCGAACCGTTGACGGCGGCACCGCGGGAGGACCGGCTCACGCCGTTCGCCGGCGGGCTCCGCCGGCGGCACGCCGAGCTGCGTTCGGCGATCGGGCGGCTTCGCGCGGAGATCACCCGATCGCGCGAGGCCTCGGAAGCGCCTCTCGTGCTGGACACCGACGTGTACCTCCACGCCCTGCACGAGTACGCCGAGATCGATCTGGTCGTGGTGAGCAACCGATCCGGCACCGGAGCGCCGTCGCGGCCGGACTGGCCGCTGCACGTGTTCGTCCCGCTCATCGTGCTGGCCGCGGCCGACGCGACACCGGGCACCGGCACCGCCGGCGGGTGAAAGTTTCAACCGCTGCCGGGCTCCGGCCAGCGGCGACGCCGGGCCGGCGGTGAATTGCTTGCCAGAACCGGATCTCTTGCGAACGATGGTGACGGGCCAGCCTGTGCACCGGCGGTCCCTCGGCCGGCGGCGCGCCAGTCCTCCTGGCACGGCCGGAGCACCCAGTCCATCGACCTTCTGCGACGGAGATCCGATGTCCTTGCGCTTCCCCGGCCGGCGACGGGTACGGCTGACCGCCGCTCCCCTGCTCGCCGTCACGATCACCGCGGCGACGCTCGTCCCGGCCGCGTCGGCGGCCCCCGCGCCGCCCGACCGGCTGCCGGTCTACCGCGACACGCACTACAGCTTCGCCGAACGGGCCGCCGATCTCGTCGCCCGCATGACGCTGCCCGAAAAGGTCCTGCAGCTGCGCACCAACAGCGCGCCGGCCATCCCGCGGCTCGGCGTGCAGCAGTACACCTACTGGAGCGAAGGCCAGCACGGCCTCAACACGCTCGGCGCGAACACCGACGACGGCCCGGCCACCGGCGGGGTGCACGCCACGAGCTTCCCGACCAACCTGGCGAGCACGATGTCCTGGGATCCGGAGCTGATCCACCAGGAGACCACGGCGATCTCCGACGAAGCCCGCGGCATGCTGGACAAGTCGCTGTGGGGCGTCGCGCAGAACAACATCGGCCCGGACAAGAACAACTACGGCTCCCTGACCTACTGGGCGCCCACGGTGAACCTCGACCGCGATCCGCGCTGGGGCCGCACCGACGAGGGCTTCGGCGAAGACCCGTACCTGGTCGCGAAGATGGCCGGCGCCTTCGTCAACGGCTACCAGGGCCAGACCCCGTCCGGGAAGCCCACGACGCCGTACCTGAAGGTCGCCGCCACCGCCAAGCACTACGCGCTCAACGACGTCGAGAACGACCGGCACGCGGACTCCTCGGACACCACCGAGACCAACATCCGCGACTACTACACCCGGCAGTTCCGGCACCTGATCCAGGACGCGCACGTGGCCGGCCTGATGACGTCGTACAACGCGATCAACGGCACCCCGGCGCCCGCCGACACCTACACGACGAACGCCGTCGCCCAGCGCACCTACGGCTTCGACGGCTACATCACCTCCGACTGCGGCGCGGTCGGCGACGTCTACGCGCCGGGCAGCCACAACTGGGCGCCACCGGGCTGGACCACGACCACCGCCGGCGCGGCGACGCAGTGGACGAACACCGCCACCGGGCAGAAGGTTTCCGGTGCCGCGGGCGGCCAGGCGTACGCGCTGCGCGCCGGCACCCAGCTCAACTGCACCGGCTCGGAAGCGACCGTGGCCAACATCGCGGAGGCCATCAAGGCCGGGGTGCTGTCCGAAGGGGTGCTCGACACCGCGCTGGTGCACGTGTTCACCACCCGCATGCAGACCGGCGAGTTCGACCCGCCGAACCGCGTGGCGTACACGAAGATCACCAAGGACGTGATCCAGAGCGCCGAACACCAGGCGCTGGCGGCGAAGGTCGCCGCGAACTCGCTGGTGCTGCTGAAGAACGACCCGGTGGCCGGCACCAAGGCGCCGCTGCTGCCCGCCGACCCCGCGAAACTCGGCAGCGTGGTCGTCGTCGGCGATCTCGCGAACAAGGTCACCCTCGGCGGCTACTCCGGCGAACCGGCGCTGCAGGTCAACGCCGTGCAGGGCATCACGGCCGCGGTCAAGGCGGCCCGCCCGGACGCCACGGTCACGTTCGACGCGTGCGGCACCTCCACCGGCACCACCACGGCGGCGACTTGCTCGGCGGAGACCCTGGCCGCGCTGAAGACGGCCGACCTGGTCGTGGTGTTCGCCGGGACCGACGGGAACGTGGCCACCGAGGGCCGGGACCGCACCACCATCGCCATGCCCGGCAACTACGACTCGCTGATCGACCAGGTCAAGGCGGCGGGCAACCCGCGGACCGCGCTGGCCGTCCAGGCGGGCGGTGCCGTGTCCCTCGGCCACGCCGCAGGGATCCCGGGCGTCGTGTTCAGCTCGTACAACGGCGAAAGCCAGGGCACCGCGCTGGCCGACGTGCTGTTCGGCAAGCAGAACCCCAGCGGGCACCTGAACTTCACCTGGTACGCCGACGACTCGCAACTGCCCGCGATGAAGAACTACGGGCTGACGCCGTCGCAGACCGGCGGGCTCGGCCGCACCTACCAGTACTTCACCGGCACGCCGGCGTACCCGTTCGGCCACGGCCTCTCCTACACGAACTTCGCCTACTCCCGCGTGCACGCGGACACCAGGTCCGTCGACGCGAACGGGCGGGTGACGGTGCACGCCGACGTGACGAACACCGGCACCGCCCCGGGTGCCGCCGTCGCCCAGCTGTACGCGGCCACGGCGTTCGGCGTGCCCGGCGTGGAGCTGCCGCGCCACCGGCTGGCCGGCTTCGAGAAGACGAAGGTGCTGGCGCCGGGCCAGACCCAGCACGTCACGTTCCCGGTGCGGATCGGCGATCTGTCCTTCTGGGACGAGGGGAAGCGCCGCGAAGTGGTGTACCCCGGTGCCTACCGGTTCGGCGTGGGCGCCGACTCCGGTCACCTCGCCGGCACCGCCGCGGTGGCCGTCACCGGAGCCCTCGCGCCGAAGACGAAGTACGTGACCGTGCAGCCCGGCCAGGTCGTCTTCACGCCGGGGCAGAGCCTCGACCTGACCGCGAAGAACCCCTGGATCGCCGACGACACCGCCCAGGCCGACCGGCACGTCCCGGCCGACCGCGTCGTCGAGGCGGTGCACGACGACCAGTCGTTCGTCGAACTCTCGCGGGCGCGGATCGGCTACCGCAGCAGTGACCCGCGGGTGGCCCAGGTGAGCCGGAGCGGCAAGGTCACCATGGTGGCCCCCGGCGTCGCGACGATCAGCGTCACGGTCGACGGCGTCACCGGCACCACGCCGGTGGTGGTCGAGCAGCCGTTCACGCTCAGCGCGCCGGCGCAGGTGAAGGCGGGGACGACGTACACCGCCACCACCACGCTGCCGAACCCGGCCGGCGCGCGGCCGCTGCGTGACGTGGCCATGACGATCGGCGTGCCCGCCGGCTGGACCGCGAAGGCCACTTCGCCCTCGACCTTCGCCACCGTGCCCGCCGGGCAGACCGTCAGCACCACCTGGGAGATCGGCGTGCCGGAGTCGGCGCAACCCGGCAAGTTCGACGTGTCGGCGCAGGCCACGTTCACCTCGGCCAACGGCCGCGGCACGTCGGTGGACGCGACCACCGTGCTGCTGCCACACCCGCCGTACCCGTCGTTGGCCGCGGCGCGCAACAACGTGGGCATCAGCGACGACGCCACCCCGGGCGCCGGCAACTTCGACGGCGGCAACGCGAGCTTCTCCGCGCAGGCACTGGCCGCGGCGACGCCCAGCCTGACGCCGGGCGCGACGTTCACCCACAACGGGCTGACGTTCACCTGGCCGGACGCCCAGCCAGGCAGCCCGGACAACGTGGTCGCGGGCAGCTCGGCCGGCGGGCAGACGATCGCGATCTCGGGCTCCGGGACCACGCTGGGCCTGATCGGCGCCGGCGACTACGGCAGCCCGAGCGGAACGGCCACGGTGACGTACACGGACGGGACGACCGAGTCCCACTCGGTGAGTTTCGCGGACTGGTGGTCCAACGCGGCCACCGGCGGCGACATCCTCACGACGCTGCCGTACCTGAACAACAGCAACGGGCGGCTGGACCAGCGGGTGAGCCTGTACTACGCCCCGATCCCGCTGCAGCCGGGCAAGACGGTGCAGTACCTGACCCTGCCGGACGTCAGCGACGGAGCGAACATGGGCACGACGGCCATGCACGTCTTCACCGTCGCCATCGGCTGACCGAGGGGGGTGCGTCCCGCCGGCGACCGGCCGGCGGGACGCCCTTCAAAAAGCGCAGACGAAGCTCGTTGCGCTGTCCGGATCACCCGAGCGGTACCGGGGCCAGCCCGGGTAGGCGCACAGCGGCCGCGTCCGCTGGTGGGCCAGGTCCGTGACCACCTGGTTCACCGGCGCCCGGCCGGTTCCGACCCACTGCTCGAGCGCCGACAGCGAGTCCCAGCTCGCCGCGAAGGCCGGGGTGCCGAAGTTGGCATGGTTCGCCCCCGGCACGACGTAGTACCGCAGGAATCCGTCGGTCGCGGGTGGCCCCACCACCCTGCGGACCCGCGAGAAGTAGTCGCTCGTCGAGTACGGCGAGACCAGCTCGTCCGCGGCGCCGTGGACCAGGATCAGCTTGCCACCCGCGCGGGCGAACGGGCGCAGATCCGCGTTGTTGCGGTCCTCGATCTTCGACAGTTCGCTGATCCGGGCGAGCCACTTGCCGGGGCGCCGGGGATCGATGTCCAGCGCGTTCTGTCCCGGGTCCCGGGTCAGGAAGTACCTGACCCACTGGTCCCAGTACTGCATGCCGTAGCCGCTGGTCACCGGCATCGGGTTGGCCGGCGCGGTGGTTCCGAAGCCGAGGAACGGCGTCCGCATGTCCGCGCCCGAGAGGAACGGGAAGCCCGGGTACTGCGTTTCGCCGCTGGCGACCCGGTACGGCCACCGGAACGGCGACGACATCGCGGTCACCGCCCCGATCTGCGCGTCCGACAGGCACGCCGGGCCGGTGTCGGTCCCGCCCGGGCAGCGCAGCACGCGCGGATCGAAGCGACACCCTCCCGGATTCGAGACGACCTTGTCGATGACACCGTCCCGGCCGTCACACGCCTTGATGACGCTGTCGTAGAGGAGCGTCTGCTTCGCGGGCTCGGGGAACGCACCCGGACGCGACAGGATCTGAGCCAGGTAGCCCAGATCCAGGATCTCGGCGAGGTTGTTCCACGCCGGGAAGGCGGAAATCACGCCGTCGAACGCGGACGGCCACCGCTGGGCGACGACGAGCGCCTCGCGGCCACCGGTCGAGCCGCCGGCGAAGAAGACCTCGGTGGGCGTCGCCCGGTACGCACGCCGGATGAGGAACAGACTCGCGTCCCGCGTCTTCTTCAAAGCGTCGCCGGCGGCGAAGTTGGTCAAGGCCTCGTCGTTCACGCCGAACGACCCGTCCAGGGACGGCGGGCGCGCCGGGTTCTGCTGGTGGCCGGAGTCGCTCGCGAAGGTCGCGTACCCCCGGGCCAGCGGTGCCGGGCGGTCGGCGGGGCCGAACGGCACGTTCGCCGCCACGTCGGGGATCGTGCCGTTGTACCCGCCGCCGCCGAACATCAGCGCCTTGTGGTTCCACGCCCGGGGCAGGGCGACACGCAGCTTGATGGCCGGTGCGGCCGGATCGACGGGGTACAGATCGGCGTCGACCCGGCAGGACTCACCGGTCACGACGGAAGCCGTGACCAGCCCGCCGCTCGTCGGCAGGCTCATGACCGACGCCGGAATCCGCGCCCCGGCCAGCCCGGCGCACTCCGCCGCCGCGGGAGACGCAAGAGCGGGTCCGGGAACACTCGCCGCCAGCACCACCGCGGCGGCCACCACGGTCTTCCTCATCGGGCGGCCGCCCGGTGCAGGTGCGCTCCCGGCAC